>Ga0265313_10002051_pt1 | contig 18074 bp, 13 predicted proteins | sample 4123metaG_FD_203122 | JGI IMG/M metagenome (GOLD analysis project Ga0265313, IMG submission 203122) | Rhizosphere microbial communities from Carex aquatilis grown in University of Washington, Seatle, WA, United States - 4-1-23 metaG | ecosystem: Host-associated > Plants > Roots > Rhizosphere >...
TGATACGAACCCGGATGAACGCCGGCCGCATCCAGCATGCTCACGAACAGGTTCGTCATGGGCGTGCCCTTGGGATAGCGGACATGCCGGCCACCCTGGAACTTGCCGCTGACCAGTAACGCGGGCAGGTTGTCATGTAGATGGCGGTTGGAATCGCTCAAGCTGCCGCCGTAAACGACCATGGAATGATCCAGCAAGGTGCCGTCGCCGTCCTGCGCGGCCTGCATCTTGCCGAGGAAGGAGCTCAGCATCTCGACATGGTGCTGGTCGATCTTTTGCAGCCGCGCCATTTTGGCCGGATCGTTCATGTGATGCGATAAGCCGTGGTGAGCATCGGGAACGCCGATCTGCGGATAGGTCCGGTTGCCGCCCTCGCGGCTATACATCAACGTGATTACGCGGGTGATGTCGGCCTGAAACGCCAGCGTCATCATGTCGTACATCAACTGGATGTGTTCTTCAAATGTCGGCGGGATGCCGTCGGGACGATCGAGCGCTGGCAGCTCGGGATTCTTCGCGTTCTGTTCTTCCGCCCGCTGAATCCTCCGCTCGATTTCGCGAACGGAGTCGAGATAGTCGCTCATCTTGCGGCGATCGCCGGAGCCAAGCCCGGTGGTGATGCGAGCGGTATCGGCCTGGACGAAATCGAGGATGCTGCGGTCTTCCTTGGCGCGCATGGCACGGACCGAAGCGTCCGTGGTTTCGCCGTCGCCGAACAGGCGTTCGAAGACTCCCCTCGGATTCGTTTCGTAGGGCAGCGGCGTGGTCGGCGAGCTCCAGGAAATTGTGTTGCTGTACGCGCAGCTATAGCCCGAATCACAATTCCCCACCATGCGGACGTCTTCGAGGCCGAGTTCGAGGGACGGCAGCGGCGTTTCCTTGCCGATTTCCTTAGCCAGGATCTGGTCTACTGAAATGCCGTTGTGGATGTCGGCGCCCTCGGTCTTCTTGGGATGCGCGCCAGTGAGCCAACTAGCGCCCGCGCGAGCATGATCGCCTGCGCCATCTCCCAGTGATTCGCCGTTGTGTTGTTCGAGACCGGTCAGGACCAGCAGTTTGTCGCGGAACGCCTCAATGGGTTGCAGCGTTTTCGTGAACTCGAACCCCGAGCCTTCAGCCGCGGGCGTCCAATCCTTCATGATGATGCCGTTGGGCGTATAGAGGAACGCCATGCGCGGCACGGCAGTGCGGCTGGGCGCGGCGAACGCCGGGGACATCGAATCGAGCAGGGGCAAGGCGACGGCCGCGCCTAAGCCGCGTAGGAATGTACGGCGGGGAAGGGCTATTTTCCTGATGAACATTACTCGGGAGCCCTCCTCATCTGAAATGGTACGCTATTCACCACCCCCAAAACCAGCGCGGAAAACCGCTCGTTCTCGACCGCCATTTCGCGACGGATTTGACGCAAAGCGGGCTGGTCGTAGTACTCCAGACCGCGTCCCAGCGCATAAGTCAGCAGCTTGCCGGCCATGACCTCGACGAATTCGTCTTTGCGGTCCAGAATCACTTTCTTCAGGCCCGCAGGGCCGGTGACCGTGGTGCCGTTGGTCATAGATCCAGAGGCATCGATAGGCGATCCGTCTTCCTCGGCGCGATACTTGCCCACGCCGTCGAAATTCTCGAGGGAGAACCCCAGCGGATCGAGGCGCGAATGGCAGGAGGCGCATGCGGCGCTCGCCCGATGCTTCTCCAGCTGCTCGCGAAGGCTCTTAGCTGAGCCCACGGCACTTTCTTCGAGCTGGGGAACATTAGGCGGTGGCGGGGGCGGGGGAGCGCCCAGGATGTTTTCGAGTATCCACTTGCCGCGCAGCACCGGGGATGTGCGCGTGGGATACGATGTGACCATCAGGATGCCGCCCTGCGTGAGCACGCCGCCGCGTTCCTTTCCAGTAAGCGGCACCCGCCGAAAATAGCTTCCGTGCACGCCCGGGATTCCGTAGTAGCGGGCCAGACGTTCGTTCACGAACGTGTAATCGGCGTCGATCAGCTCCAGCACGCTGCGGTCTTCGCGGACGATATTCTCGAAAAACAGCGAGCTCTCGCGCTCGAACGCGTTGCGCAGCGCGTCATCGAATTGCGGATACTTCATCGGATCCGGATGCCATTCGGCGATGTTCCGCAAATGCAGCCATTGCCCGGCGAAGTTGTCGAGCAGAGCCTGCGATTTCGGATCACTTAACATTCGCAATGTTTGCTGCCGCAGTACGGCTGGATCATGCAGCTTGGCACTTTCGGCGATCCGGAGGAGTTGCTCATCAGGAATGCTGCTCCACAAAAAGAACGACAGACGAGAAGCCAACTCGAGGTCACTGACGCGGCCATTATTGTGCTCGACGCGGAACAGGAAATCCGGCGAAACCAGAAGCCCGGTCAGCGCCATTTCGATGCCTGCGTCGAAACTTGATCCATCTGTCCGGCCAGTTGCAAATAGCTTCATCAATGGATCGATGTCGGTTGCGGTAACAGGCCGGCGATAAGCTTGGCGCGCCAGAGAGGTCAAGATCTTGCGGGCACAGGGCATTTCTTGACGTGGCTCTTGCGTCGTCGTCGCGGGGCGGCAGGAGAACACGCGCTTACGGCTATCGGTGTCGCCGGGGCCCTTGGGGTCGTACGGCCCGCCGATGGCGACGTAGTCCACGAAAAGGCCATTGGTGGAGGGAGTATTGGTCGTTCCTCCATTTTGGCCGCGTCCCCCGCCGCCTTCGAGCTTGGCATTCTCCGTGAGAAACGCCGCGCCGATGTCGTGCGCGCCCGCCTTGACCGGCAGGCGAAGCTGGAGATTACGGGTGCCTTGATTGGCCTCCGCGGTATCTATATCGGCATCGTAGAGTTTCACCCGCTGCCCGTCGATGCGCAGGTCGAGCTTCGGGGGCGGCATGCCCGGGCCCGGATTTCCGCGAACGCGCACCAGGATCGAGTAATCGGCATCGAACGGGAAATAGCGGTGAATGAGGATTCCTCCGCGTTCGTTGAGCGGCAGCGCGTCGATTGAGTCGTTAGCTGTGCCGCGAGGCGGCGTGAACCGTTCTAGCGCAGCGCTGGGCTTTAGCGTGCCGATCGCCAAACGGGCGATGCGGCGGGCGTTGGCCAGATACTTCTCCATGTGCAGCGGCGATACTGTCAGCACATCGCCGATGTTGTCGAATCCGTAGCCGGAGTCGTCGGGAGGCAGGTTGGCGGAATGATCCAGGTCGAGGTCCAGAAGGTCGCGAACCGCGTTGCGGTATTCGGCGCGATTCAGGCGGTGGACGGCCGGCGCGCCGGGGTTCGGATGGGCCAAGGCGTTGCCATCCAGCTCGGCTTCGAGCGACGAGGTGAGCGCGGTAACGGTTGCGGCGTCGGGCTTGGGCATGCCGGCGGGAGGCATCTCGCCCGCTCGGAGCTTATGAAAGACTTTTTCCAGGGTTTCCGGGCCGAGCGTCGCGGCGTTCGCCAAAGACACCCCGCCGGTCTTCAATTTATCGCTGTGGCAGCCAACGCAATACCGCGTGGTGGTGGTTTCCAGCAGCGACTGCCCTGACAAAACGAACCCAGCTAGAAAAAGGCCGGCGACGGCTAACCGCCTTGAATACAGTAGGTTCCCAGACACTGCAACCGGAGTATATCATTCCGAGTGTATGATTGGGTGGAAGTTCATGCGACCGGCACCCGCGCTCGTTGTCCTGGCCCTCTTTACGGCAGTCACGCGGATTCCAGCGGCCGATCTCAAGCTTTTTGAAGCAGTTCAGAAACGCGACCAGAAGGCCGTCCTGGAGCTGATCAAAAATGGGTCGGATGTGAACGCTCCGCGGTCCGACGGCTCGACCGCGCTGATCTGGGCGGCCAGCCGCGACGATGCCGAGATCGTGACTGCCCTGCTGCGCGCTGGCGCCAAGGTCAATGTGACTGACGAGAACGGCGAGACGGCATTGCTCGCGGCCTGCACGAACGGGAATCTGGCGATCGCGCGGGCGCTATTGGATGCCAAAGCCGATCCAGCAAATCCAAATGCGGCAAGATGGAACGGCGAAACACCGTTGCTGATGGCGGTCAACGCCGGCAATCTCGAACTGGTCAAGCTGCTGTTAGATCGTGGCGCCCGAGTGGACGCCGCCGAATCCCGTATGGAGCAGACGCCTCTGATGTGGGCCGCCGAGGCCGGGCGTCCGCAGATCGTGAACCTGCTGGTGGAGCGGGGCGCGAACGTGAACGCGGTATCGAAGAACGGCTTCAGCCCACTGCTGTTCGCGGCGCAGCGCGGCGACGTGAATAGCGCCAAGGCGCTTCTGGCGGCAAAGGCCGATCCGAAGTTCAAAGCGAAAGACGGCGGCACGGCGTTTCTAATCGCGCTAGGGCGGGGGAATGAAGCTGTGACGCGGCTGATGCTCGATTACAGTGCGGACGTCAATGCGCTGGACGCGAGCGGAAACATGCCGCTGCATGAGGCCGTCCGCCAGGGCAAGGTGGAACTGATGAAGGACCTGGTGGCTCGCGGAGCGGATGTCAGCGCTCGTACGCAGGGCGGGGGACGCGGCGGCCGGGGTGGTGGCGGCGGGGGCATGACGGCATTTCTGGTCGCAGCCCAAACCGGTAATGTCGCGATGATCCAGGAACTGGTCAAACTCGGGGCTGATCCACATGTGAAACAGCCTGATGGCACCGGCGGGATTCTCCTGGCCACGGGAAGCAAGAAGCTGGATGCCGTGAAGCTGATGGTCGAGCTAGGACTGGACGTGAATGACGGGCCGAAGGGCCGTCCCAGCGCGCTTCACAACGCGATCCGCCAGGGCGCCAACGACATCGTGCAGTACCTGGCCGATCATGGCGCAGACTTCGCGGCCAAGGATAACTTCGGGCGCACGCCGCTGGAGGAGGCGGAGTTTGAAGCTCCGGCTTCCACGATCGTTTTGGTGCGCAAGCTCGCCTTCGAGAACAAGAGAGTGGCGCCCCAGCGCGAGTAGGAGTGATAAACTCTCGGGGAGGATAGCATCCCCATGAGAAACAAATTCACGCTCGCGCTCCTTCTTGCGTTCACTGTTTCGATCCCCGCCGCCCAAGCAGCGGATTGTGACCGCGAGTGCCTGCGCGGCCTCGTCACCCAATACCTGGACGCGATGGTGGCTCACAAGCCGGGCTCGCTCCCCGTCAGCGATAAAGTCCGATTTACCGAAGATGCGGTCACCATGAAGCTCGGTGAGGGCTTGTGGAAGAACGCGTCGGGCATCGGGACCTATCGGCAAGATATTTTAGACGTGCGGCAGGGAGTCGCGGCGTCGCAGGTGATCGTCGAAGAGAGCGGGATGCCGGTCATGCTGGTGCTGCGGCTGAAGGTCGCGGACAAGAAGATCACCGAGGTGGAGACTCAGGTGACCCGGAGCCGAGCTGAAGGCGCCATCTTCAACATCGCCAACATCAAGACGATAAATAAGGCCATGAATCTGACGCCGGAGCGCGGCCAACTCAACTCCCGCGCTGATGCGATCAAGATCGCCGAGCTTTATCCGGCGGGGCTTAAGATCGGCAGCTTCGCGGAAGTGAATACTCCTTTTGCGGCGGACGCCTATCGGATCGAAAACGGGACGGTGACGGCGGGTGTGGGCTGCGGGCGCGCGGGCTGCGAGAACATGAAGACGCAGACCATCATGAAGCACCCGGCGGTTACGACGCGCGTGGCTGCGGTGGACGAAGAGATGGGGATCGTCCTGCTCCGGATGAATTTCGGGGACACCGGGTCGTACGGAGCTGGGAACGCGCTGATTGTGTGGGAGGCCTTCAAGGTTTACGGCGGCCAGATCCACGCAGTGGAAGCGTTCATGCGGGTGATGCCGGCGACGACTCCATCCGGCTGGGATTAGTCAGAAGTGGGGTGCGGCTTTGCGGAGCTCGCAGAAATAGGGGACAGTCTACTATGTCCCCTCCAGTAAAGGTCCTGACTCCGCGTGCCAGCGTGGGCGTGGACAGGGAAGACTGTCCCCTATTTCTCGTTGTTAAGTTAACCCCAGCGGCGTCCAGTCTTCGAAATTAGTTCGGAATAGACGGCGCACGTCGCGTTCGATATCCGCACGTGTGACCGCGCGGCCATCGTCGGCGAGCAGCCGGTAGGTTCTCGCCAAAACCGGGGCAATCGTCCGGCGCGTGTTGCGCCACTTGTAGATCACTTGCTCGAGGATCCGGGCGTCGGAATGTTGCGGGATGAAGCTGGTCCCCAGCATTTCGAGGCGCTCGCGCGTGATCTCTTCGACCGTGGACGGATTGTTCAGGAACCACCAGCATCCAAATGGCATCAGGTTGGAGAATTTTCTTGCGTACACACAGAGCTCGTGCTGATTTTCGCGGCTGAGCACGCTCACCAGGAATCGATTGCCGGGGAAGTCGCGGCAGAGAGCTTCGAGTGAGCGCAGATCGGCGCGGCCGGAGGCGTCGCCCGCCAGTCTCAACGCCGGATTCACCTGGCGACGCACGCCGATCATGAGCGACAGCGGGATGTTCAGGTCGCGGCAGGCGGGCAAAACCGCTTCCACCAGGAGCTGGTTCCGCCGGTCATTCAACGGGAACTGAAACGAATCCGGCAAAGAGACGGCCATGTACACCGCGCGCATACGGGTCGCCCAGCTTTCGAGAAAACGGCGAGCTTCGGCCGGCGTGTGGGCCGTCTCCTGGTTGAGAAGGCGATCCAGACGCAGGGCGGCGTGAAATGACGCGTGAAATCGCGGATCGGACGTGAAGGAATCCCAAAGCGGCGACTCCTCGGGATCGAGCGGATCATTGGTCATGACCACCGATTCGATTCCGGCCAGCCGGAACACACGCGCGATGTGATCCGTCAGATTCTGGGCACGGAAGAAACCGCGATAGGGTTCGAGGGTGCGCGCGGCAGCGTCGAGTCCGAGCTCATGTAGAACCGCGATCACGCCGCGAGTTGCCTCGGAGATCGGATTGTTCTCCACAAACAGTGTTTTCCAGATCAAGTCGGCGCGCTGCGCGGTGGTGAGCGCCCAATACTGTTCGGGGCGAATGGGCGAAGAACGGAAGAGCTCAGCTTCGAGGTAATGATACGTGAGCAGGTGATCGATGCCCCACAGTCCCAGGTTCCCGAAGCCCGGTGCGAATAGATGGGTATGCATGTCGATGACCTGGGTGGAGGCGAGCACGCCGGCTACGGCAGCTTCCAAGGTATCTGGCGGAATCATCAAATCAATATTGTGACGTAGAATCAGTGGAGCACATGAACCCGATCGCGACGGAGGTTGGGCGGGGCACGTATCGCTGGCGTATATGCGCCCTGCTATTTTTCGCGACCACCATCAATTACATCGACCGGCAGGTGCTGGGCGTGCTCGCGCCATACCTGCAGACCATCATCGGCTGGAACGAGATTCAGTACGGCTACATCGTGGGTTCGTTCCAGGCGGCCTACGCGGTGGGGCTGTTAATCGCCGGCAGAGTGATCGACCGCTTGGGCACGCGCATCGGGTACGCCATCGCCATCGCCATCTGGAGCCTGGCGGCGATGAGCCACGCGCTGGTGCAATCTGTGGTCGGATTCGCGATCGCACGTTTCGCGCTGGGTCTGGGCGAAGCGGGCAATTTCCCGGCTGCGATCAAGACGGTGGCCGAATGGTTTCCGCGCAAGGAGCGCGCGCTGGCAACGGGTATCTTCAATTCGGGCTCGAACGTGGGCGCGATCGTGGCGCCGCTCGTGGTGCCCTGGATCACGCTGCGGCTCGGCTGGCACTGGGCGTTCCTGTTCACGGGTTTCCTGAGCGCGGCCTGGCTGATCGCGTGGCTGACGATCTATCGACCAGCGCCTGTCCAACTCGACGCACAGGAGTCCGCGTCCAGGATCCCCTGGGCGAATCTTCTCACGCACCGGCAGACGTGGGCCTTCGTGGCCGGTAAATTCATAACCGATCCGGTGTTGTGGTTCATGATTTTTTGGCTGCCGAAATTCCTGAACAGCGAGTATGGGCTAACGCTGACCGGCTTGGGTCCGCCGCTGGTCGCTATCTACCTGATGGCCGATGGCGGCAGCATCGCCGGCGGATGGATCTCGTCCATTTTTCTCAAGCGCGGCTGGAGCGCGAATCGAGCCCGCAAGTCGGCCATGCTGATTTGCGCCGCCTTGGTGGTCCCGATCATATTTGCGGCCAAGGCGCGAAATCTATGGTTGGCCGTGGCGCTGATCGGCTTGGCGGCCGCTTCGCACCAGGGCTTCTCGGTCAATTTGTACACGCTGGTCTCGGATATGTTTCCGCAACGCGCCGTGGGTTCGGTGGTGGGAATCGGCGGCTTTGGAGGCGCGGTGGCGGGCATGCTGGTCGCGACCTTCACCGGATTCCTGTTGCAGTTCACCGGGAGTTACGTGCCTTTATTCGCGATGGCCAGTTCGGCTTACCTGGTGGCGCTCCTGGTGATTCACATCCTGGTTCCGAAGCTGGAACCGGCCAATGTGGGCTAAGCGCCGGCCGGTTTTTGCCGATAACCTGGGCAACTCAATACCGGCAGGCGAGGGTACTTTACAAAACTTGCATCCGTCGCCGACAGCCGGCAAAGATAATAGACGCTTCCCCGGTCGGAGCGAATGACTCGCGCATGCTCGCAGTCAGAGCAAAGGCCAGCCGATGTCAGGCCGCTTGCGCGGTGGCTTTCCGGGAGGCCCATCGCTTGCGCTGCGATTCCGCCATACGTTTACGCGTCGCCGCACTAAACCTACGTCTCTTCTTGGGCGCGAGCGCGTGGGATGCAAGCGACGGAGCAACGTCCGCTTTTACGTTCGCGAGCCACTTGGGTGGGCGGCCCCGGCGCTTACCCATACTGCCGGCGGCCAACCGTTCGATCGTTAGGATCGCCTCCTCAAGGCGGTCCTTCTCGGAGCGAAGCTCCGCGAGAATGCTGTGAATATCCATGGCAAACCAGTATTACACGATTTGTCCCGCCAGGCGACCGGATGTGCCAACATTGAAGGTTGTAAAGATGCTTTTAAGGGGGCGCCCGATGAGCAAATCCCGACGCGAATTTCTGGAAACTACAGGTGCGGCGCTGGTGGCGGCCACGGTCGTGCCTTCGCTTCAAGGTCAAGGGCCGGAAGCGTCCGTGCCGCGCACGGCGATCCGGCTGGAGGTGAACGGCGCGAGCCAGCGAATCGAAGTGGAAGATCGCTGGACGCTAGTGGAACTGCTGCGCGATCACCTGAAGCTCACCGGCACCAAGATCGGTTGCGATCGAGGCGAATGCGGGGCGTGCACGGTGTTGGTGGACGGCAAGCCTGCCTATTCGTGCAGCCAGCTCGCGGTGTGGATGGACGGGCGATCGGTTCAGACCGTTGAATCGCTGGCGCAGGGCGCGAAGCTCCATCCGCTGCAGAAAGCGTTCATGGAACATGACGCTCCGCAGTGCGGCTTCTGCACGTCGGGTCAGTTGATGAGCGCGCGGGCGCTGCTGGCGCGCAATCCGCATCCCACGGCTGAGGATGTGCAGGCAGCGCTGACGGGCAATCTCTGCCGCTGCTCGAATTACAATCGCTACGTCGCGGCGACGGTGGCGGCGGGCGCGGGGAACGAGGGTCGTTCGTTACAGAGCGTGACGAGAAGCGCTGCGCCGGGCGCTCCGCTGCCGACGCTCAAGCTGGTGGGCCAAGCGACCACGCGCATCGACGCGCGGGAGCGCGTCAGCGGCAAGGCGACTTATTCAGGCGACGTGCAATTGCCGGGCATGCTGTTTGCGAAGGTGCTTCGAAGCCCGCACCCGCATGCGCGAATCGTGAAGATCGACACGTCCCAGGCGCTGGCGATGGCGGGCGTCAAGGCGATCGTCTCGCACGAGAACTGCAAATTCGTGTGGGGCGCCGGCGGTGTTGCCGGAGGCGTGCAGTATAACGATCAGATCAAGAAGATCACCAAGCAGCGCCGGTATGCGTTCAACAATCCCGTGCGTTTCGCGGGCGATCCGGTAGCGGCCGTTGCGGCGGTCGACCGGCACACGGCGGAAGAAGCCCTGCGGCGGATCGAAGTCGAATACGAGGTTCTGCCGTTCGTTCTCGACCCGGAAGAGGCGCTGAAGCCGGGCGCGGTCCAGATCTGGCCCGACGGCAACGTTTCGCTCGACAACCAGAACCAGGCGAAACCCATGATGCAGGTGCGCGGCAAGGTCGAGGACGGCTTCCGCGCGTCCGATCATGTATTCGAGGATCGCTACACCACTGCGTTCGTGCACAATGCCCAAATGGAGCCGCGGACATGCGTGGCGATCTGGGACAGTGAAAAGCTCACGGTGTACACGCCCACCGGGGGCATCGCCAACTGCCAGACCGACATCGCGCGAGACCTGGAAATGCCGGCCGAAAACGTGCGCGTCATCTGCCAGTACATGGGCGGGAATTTCGGCAACAAGAACCAGAATCAGGACTCCGACCTGATCGCGGCGACTCTCGCTAAGCAGGCCGGCGCGCCGGTGAAACTGGAATTCTCGCGCAAGGAAGATTTCATCGGCATGCATGGACGCTGGCCGACCATTCAGTACTACAAGGTCGGCGTTGCTAATGACGGTACGCTGCAATCGATCCAATTGCGCGGCTACAGCGGCATGGGCCCGTACCGGAAGAATTCGGGAAGGATGGGCGGGATCGAGATCTACCAGTGCCCGAACATCGAGAGCACCATTTATCCGGTCTACACCAACAAAACCGTTTCCGGGAACTTTCGGGGACCCGAGTTTCCCCAGGGGTACTTCGGCATCCAGAACATGATGGATGACGTCGCGTACAAGCTGAACATGGACCCGGTGGATTTCGTGCTGAAGAACATGACGCGCAAGTCCGACGATCGGGTGGAGTACACCAACTACAGCCTGGACGAGTGCATCCATCGCGGCGTGGAGGCGTTCGACTGGAAGAAGCGCTGGCGTCCCAAGCCGGGTTCGGATACGGGTGCGGTCAAGCGGGGCGCGGGAATGTCGTTCATGGCGTTCCGGTCCGGCGTCGGACGCAGCAATGCGATTATTCAGCTCGACGGCAGCGGCCTGTACTGGGTGCGCGTGGGCGTTACCGATGTGGGCGCGGGCGCCAAGAGCACGATGGGCATCATCGCGGCGGAAGCGTTGGATGTGCCGCTTGCACAGATCAAAGTGATCTGGGGCGACACGAGCGTTTGCCCGTATTCAGTGGGCGAATCCGGCAGCCGCACGACGATCCAGACGGGTACTGCGGTCATCGAAGCCGCGCGCGATCTGAAGCGGCAGATAGCCGCCAAGGGACTGCCGAAAGGGAAAGAGGTTCTCACGGCGTCCGCGAATCCCAACCCGACAGTGGAAGGCGGAAAGGTGCGCGCGACTTACGGGGCGCATTTCGTCGAGGTTGAAGTGGACACGGAAACGGGACGCGTGCGGGTACTGAAGTATCTGGCGGTGCACGATTGCGGGCGCATCATGAATCTGTTGTCGGCCACCGGCCAGATCAAGGGCGGCGCGACGATGGGCATCGGCATGGCGCTGCATGAAGAATTGCTGTACGACGCGCGCAGCGGCCAGGCACTGACGCCCGGCTACTACGGGCATCGCGTCCTGACGCATCGTGACGCGCCGGAAATCGAAGTGATGTTCATCGAGAGCGACGACGGTTACGGAGCTTTCGGTTCGAAGAGCATGGGCGAATCGAGCAAGGTTCCGGCGGTGGCCGCGGTGGGTAACGCGGTCTTCAATGCGATCGGGCGGCGGATGAAGGATCTGCCGATTACTCGCAGCCGGATCCTGGGTGCTCTTACGGGAGAACGCGCATGAAGACCTTCGCTAATGCCAATGCTCGCGATGCAAAACAAGCGGTGATGCTTTCCCAGCAGGCTCGCCATGCCGGTCAAGTGGCCGCATTCAGCGGCGGCGGCACTGACCTTCTCGGGATGGTGAAGGAGCGCATCGTTTCGCCAGACGTTCTGGTGAACTTGAGATCAGTCAAAGGGCTGGACGAAGTGTCTTCATCGCGCGGGGGCATGAGCGTTGGGGGGCTCATCACGCTCGACGCACTCAGCAAGAATCCGCAGATCAAGCGCGATTATGCTGTGCTGGCTGAAGCCGCGGAGAGCGTGGCCACGCCGCAGATCCGGAACTTCGGGACGCTGGCCGGGAACGTCTGCCAGCGCCCGTGGTGCTGGTATTTCCGCAACGGCTTCCCGTGTTACAAAGCGGGCGGCGATCAGTGTTTTTCAGTCACCGGCGAAAACCAGTTCCACGCGATTTTCGGGGGAGGCCCGAGCTTTATCGTGCATCCTTCGGACACCGCGGTTGCGCTGATGGCGCTGGATGCCAACTTCCGGATCATCGGACCGTCGGGCGAGCGCGTCGTCCCGGCGTCGAATTTCTTCGTTCTGCCGCAGCGCACTCCGGCTCGCGAAAATATTCTGGCGGATGATGAGATGTTGGCAGGGGTGGAGTTGCCTGCGCCGCGGCCCGGAACGCGCAGCATGTATCACAAGGTACTCGACCGGGAAGCCTGGACGCACGCTGTGGTGAGTGCCGCTATCGTGCTCGAAATGGATAAAGCCGTGTGCCGCGCCGCGCGGATCGTACTGGGGGGCGTCGCGCCGATCCCGTGGCGCGTTCCCGCTGCCGAAGGTTTGCTTATAGGGAAACAGGTTACTCCTGAGTTGGCTGCGCAGGTGGCCGAGGCCGCGCTCGCCGGGGCGAATCCACTGCGCAACAACGCTTATAAGGTGCCGCTCACCAAGACGATCGTACGGCGCACGGTGCTCGAGCTGGCGAACAAGACTGCATGAGGATCATATTTATTGGGATTCTGGCCGGACTTGCCGCGCTACAAGCGCAGACGACCCAGCAAGCCGAGGCCGGGCGCGCCCTGTTTCAGGCTCGCTGCGCCAGTTGTCACGCGACGGATTTGGGTGGCGGCGAAGGTCCGCAGCTCGCCGGGACCAACTTCATCGTGGGATGGGGAACGCGCACTGCTCGCGAACTGGTCAATACCATCCGCACCAGCATGCCTCCGGCGAATCCCAGAAGTCTGGATGAAGCGGCGTCGGTCAACCTTGCGGCGTTCATACTCGCAGCCAACGGAGCCGCTCCCGGCAATCAGGCGCTGACCGCGGCATCGACATTCACGATTCGCTCGGTGGCCACCGGACGCCCGGCGATCGCACTGCAAGCCGGTGGACTCACTTCATCGGCTATCGCCTCCGGGCCGCGGGGCCTGACGGTCACAGGTGAAGTGAAGAACTACGTTCCCGTGACCGACGCGATGCTGCGCGATCCCGATCCAGGCGATTGGCTGATGATTCGCCGCAACTATCAGGCATGGAGCCATAGCCCACTCACCCAGATCAACACCGCGAACGTCAAGCAGCTTAAGTTGGTGTGGTCGTGGGCGATGAATGATGGAGCCGGGGCGAACGAACCCACCCCGATCGTTCACAACGGCGTGATGTACCTGGCCAACGTCGGGAACATCGTCCAGGCGTTGGACGCGCGCACTGGCGAACTGATTTGGGAAAATCGCGTGGGGCCGGATCTGTCGAACGGCCAGGGGGCGATCCGAAGCCTCGCGCTGTATCAGGCCAAGGTGTATCTGGCGACTACGGACGTGCGCCTGCTCGCGCTAGATGCGCGCAACGGAAAGATCGTCTGGGAAACACGCATCGCCGATCCGGCCAAGGGCTACGGCAACACCAGTGGTCCGCTGATTGTCCAAGGCAAGGTCATCCAGGGCATGGGTGGTTGCGATCGCTACAAGGAAACCAGCTGCTTCATCAGCGCCTACGACGCGCAGACCGGCAAGCAGCTTTGGAAATTCGAGACGGTCGCGCGCGAGGGAACTCCGGGCGGCGACACCTGGGGCAAGCTTCCTAATCTGCTGCGGGCCGGCGGCGACACCTGGATCACGGGCAGTTATGATCCCGTGCTCGATCTTCTTTATTGGGGCGTGGCGCAGCCCAAGCCGTGGATGCGTGCGATTCGCAACACGAACGGGAATGCTCTTTACACCGGTTCGACACTCGCTTTAAGGCCGAAAGACGGATCGCTGGCCTGGTATTTCCAGCATGTCCCCGGCGAATCGCTCGATCTCGACACGGTTTACGAGCGCGTATTAGTCGACGCGGGCGGACAGAACACTCTTCAACAAAACTGGGTGTTCACGATCGGCAAGGATGGCATCCTGTGGAAGCTCGATCGTAAGACTGGTAAGTTTCTCGACTATAAGGAAACCGTCTACCAGAACGTCTTCGACAGCATCGATAAGAAGACTGGTGAGGTTCACTATCGCAACGACATCGTCGAGCAGAGCCCGGAAACATGGGTCGCGTCGTGTCCTTCGACCGAAGGAGGGCATAACTGGCAGGCCATGAGTTATCACCCGGGAGCGGCCGAGCTCATCATTCCGCTTAGCCAGACCTGTATGGAAATGTTCGGGCGCAAGACGGATTTCCAGGAAGGCGCGGGCGGCACTTCCGCGAATCGTCGGTTCTTCGAGATGCCCGGGTCGGGCGGCAACGTCGGCAAGCTCGCCGCGTATGACGTGAACACGATGAGAGAGATCTGGAAGGTAACGCAGCGGGCGCCTTTTCTTACAGCGGTTTTATCGACTGGTGGCGGCGTGGCCTTCGTGGGCGATCTGGACCGTGTGTTCCACGCGGTTGACGTGAAGACTGGAGCGGAGTTATGGCGGACTCGCCTGCCGACTTCGGTACAGGGCTTCCCGGTATCGTTCACGGCGGGTGGCAAGCAGTACATCGCCGTCACCACGGGATTGAATGGCGGCAGCCCGCGGCAGGTACCGGCCGTGGTGGTTCCGGATGTTCATAATCCGGCGAATGGAAACGCGCTGTACGTGTTCGCACTGCCGGACTCGAAGTAAGCGGGTGCTGCGAGTTCCTGGTCGCGCTTCAGTGACTATCGGGATCTTCCGCGCGAGGACGATGCAGAAGATCGGGTAGAAATTCGCGGACGATATTGAGTGCGGCCGTAGCGCCAAAAGAGATGCCGGCATTTTCCGCGATATTGTTGAAGCCCTGCCAACTTCTCGGCCCCCAGATACTCGCGATTCCGCTGGCGCCGATCACCCCGCCCACGCTGGAGAACGAAAAGCTCTGCTGGCCATTGGGACGCCGCGCGGTAAACGTACTCAGGAGCGCGTAACCGGTTCGGTTCAAGACCCCGTGCTTGCCTGAGGCGAAATAGCGGGTGTCTTCGTGAAGGGCGACCGAGGCTCCGTACGTGATGGTTTGGCGGATGCCGTTGTACGCGAGGTTGCTGCCGTAGCGTTCGCCGAATGCGCCCCACCCCTGGCCCCATTCGGGCGGAGTGTTCTTCCATTGACTGATACCCGCGCCGGCGGCTTCACCCAGCAACGGTACAGGTCCTCCGACGCTCAGCAGATAGATCTGAAACCGCTCCTTTTCTGTCAACTTCGTATGTTCGGAGGGTCCAACCATGCCGAGAACTTTATCGATGATGTCCATCTTTTCCAGCGTGGCAGGCGGCTGTGTGGCGGCGGTGGAAGCTGTTGGATTCACCAAGGCGTCCGAGGGCTGCGAAAACGCGGCCGGCAAAAACGCGATCGCCAAGAAGAACAGCCATAACCGGTGAGTTCGGTGCACTATATTCCTCTCTGCCGGGATAATCACGGTGCTTATATGATGCATCAAGCTTGCCAACTGTTTCTGTCAGGAATCAAGAGCATGGCCACTCTTTTGAAAAAAGTCAGTAACGACATGTGGTCAGCGTGGCGGCATACCGTCAAAGCACATATACTGGGAAGCCATGAAGATTAAAATCCTCATTCTAGGGGTGGTCTGTCTGGCAGCTGCCTGGGTCGCGTTGCCGCAGGCGGCCGACGACCCGCTCGATTCCCTCAAGGTCTGCAAGGATACGCAGCACCTGATTCTCGAGAACCAATTCGTGCGCGTAATCGACGACCAGATTCCGGTTGGCGTCACCGAGCCCTTGCACCGGCACAAGCACGGCGTGGTGGTGTATGTGAATACTTACACCAACGAACAAATCTCCCAGGACGGCAAGAGGACCGTCGGCGAGCGGAAGGCGGGCACGGCTTCCTGGTCGGATGAAACCGTGCACACCGTCAAAAACATCGGCACCACTCCCTCGCACGCTATACGGATCGAATTGAAGTACTGAGATGAGAGCGCCTACGATCGCGGTTGTTGCGTTGATTCTTGTCGCGATAGCGACTGGAGTCAAAGCTCAAAATTATCCCGTCACGCAAGGCAAGACCTACAAGTTCGAAAAGGTTGCCGATGGCGTCTATTACGCCACGGGAGGCTTCGGTAGCAACAATGTCGCGATCGTCAACGATCGGGACGTGCTGGTAGTGGACGATGGCACCACGCCCGCCGCCGCGCGCGCGTTCCTCGACGACATCAAGAAAATCACCAACAAGCCAGTCCGGACCGTGGTCAATACGCATTTTCACTACGACCATACGGACGGCAATTCGGTCTTCGGGCCGGAGGTGCAGATCATCGCCCATGAATACGTCCGGACCGCCATTGCAACCTTTGGTGTGCTCAATCGCGAACCGTTCATCACGTCGCAGAAGACGGCCGTTCCAGCTCGTATCGAAGACTTGACGAAACAGATCGCCGCGCAAAAGGATCCGCAGAAGAAGGCGGCGCTTCAGAAGGATCTGGCCGCGGCACAGACTACCCAGAATGAGCTGAAGGAGATCAAGCCAACCCCGCCCAATGTCACCTACTCGTCGAAAATGGTGCTATACAAAGGCTCGCGCGAGATCCAGTTGCTCTTCCTGGGTCGAGGCCACACCGGCGGCGACACGGTAGTGTTCCTGCCGCGCGAGCGGATCGTCTGCACCGGCGATCTGATGGAAAGCCGGCTCGCCTACATGGGCGATGCGTTTTTCGATGAATGGGTGACCACGCTGGGCGTGCTCAAGAACCTGGACTTCGCGCTGGTGCTGCCCGGCCACGGCGTTCCATTTAGCGATAAAGACCTGATTACGGCGTTTCAGGGTTATCTATCGGACATCACGGTGAAGATAGCGAACCTGCGTGCGCAGGGACTGACCGCGGACCAGGCCGCCAGCCGCGTCGATCTGACGAACCACGTGAAAGATTTTCCGCAGATCACCGGTCCGGGCGCCGATGTGCGCGGCGTCCGCCGGATTTACGCCTGGATGGATGAACGCGGTAAGAAGTGACTATTTGCTGTCGACCTTCACGACTTCGAAAGACAGCGTTTTAGGCACCAGCATCTGATGCGGAATCTTGGCGGGGATGTGAATGACATCGCCGGCGACCATCTTCTTACTGACGCCACCCGTGATCGACTTCCCGCGAATTTCGCCGGGTCCGGTGGTGCGCGGTTCCACTACGGTTCCACCGAGGACCAGCGTGCCTTCGCCCGACTTCACGAAGACCACGTCCACCTGAGTGTCGTGCACCTCGGCTTCACCGTCGCCGTCGCGGCGGATCGCGAGAAGAGAGTGATTCCCCCAACTCCCCACGCGGGCGAGCCGGACCTTGTGGTCATCGGGCTTAGCGGCGTCTACCTTGGCTTTCAGTTCGGCGCTGCTGTACTGGGCGTAGCCGTCAGGGTCGGCTGCCACCAGAGCAATCGCAAACAACAGGGTTATAGCGAAGAGAACGGGCAAAAGTTTCATAGGGGTGATCTTATCACTTCTCGCCAAACCGTTTTGTGCGTGATAATACCGATGCGGGAGGCCATATGGATCGACGACGTTTCATGAAGGGAAGTACGGTGCTGGGCTTGGCGATGGGAGCGGCACAAGCGCAAACGCCGGAGCCAAGCGGCGGGAAATCCTCCTTGCGTACTCGAAATGATTTCTGGCCGGGCGGGGCTCGATTCGTCGTCTCGCTATCTTTGCAAATGGAAGCCGGCGCCCAGGCCGATCGCGGAGCCTCCGGACCATGGGGGGCCCTGGATACAAGGTATCCAGACTTGCCCACGGAAAAATGGTACGAGTACGGATTCAAGGAAGGAATTCCCCGGCTGCTCGACATGTATGACCGGCGGAAGGTCAAGGTGACTTCCCACATGGTCGGCATGGCGGTGGAAAAGCATCCGGCTCTGGCGAAGGAAATCGTCCAGAGGGGGCACGAGGC
>Ga0265313_10002052_pt1 | contig 18059 bp, 7 predicted proteins | sample 4123metaG_FD_203122 | JGI IMG/M metagenome (GOLD analysis project Ga0265313, IMG submission 203122) | Rhizosphere microbial communities from Carex aquatilis grown in University of Washington, Seatle, WA, United States - 4-1-23 metaG | ecosystem: Host-associated > Plants > Roots > Rhizosphere >...
TCTCCGTTGCGGCTCAATGGTTTCTGGCAATTCCATTGTACCATGCAACGCGTGAACCAAGCCGCCTTTACTTCAATTCCTGTGGGACAGCAGTGGGTCTGACCGGCGAATTCGAGCCAAACTTGGTTCACGAAGTCTGGTGTCCCGTCAGGCTGGAGCGACCAGGCTGCTACGGGAAGCTGTTGCAGCAGGCCCACTTGCAGTTGCAGATCGGTATAGAGGGCGGCATTTTCCAGTGAAATAGCCGCTTGCGAGGCCAGCAGCTCCAGAACGGCAACCCGGTCCAGCGTGAAGGCGCCCGGCGTCAGATTGTTCTCCAAGTAGAGGGCGCCGACCAGCTGCGCTTGCTTGACGATCGGCAGGCACAGGACCGACTTAGGGCGCTTCAGCCGCACGTATTCGTCCTCGGAATATACCTTGTCGGACGAGGCGTCATCCAAGAGCACGCGCTCCCGCGTCCGAATCGCGTAATGCAGCACGGATTGGGGTAGATCGGACCGCGTGACCGGTGCGTGCCGAACGGTAACCTCGATCTTGCCCAGGCCGGTGACGGCCTCTGCTTCGATCCGTGGCTCACGATCCCGAATGAGGACCAGCAAGCCCCGCTCGGCCCCGGCATGCTCCACCGCGATTTGCATGAGCCGCTCGACCAACTTGGGAAGAACGATCTCACTCGAAAGCGCCTGCGAAGCCTTGACTACGGTCTCGACATCGAGCTGTCCGACCGACGGGCCGATCGTGGCCGAAGAAGAGGGGCCTTCCTCGCGCTGGCGCGGGTAGCATTCGTCGAGCTGCTTCACCTTGCCGTGGGCGCCCCAACGGCCATAGCAGTTGCGCGCGTTGCCGAGATAGGCATAACCCGCGGCTTCGATGCCGCGCGCCAGGTAATATCGCCCGGCAAGCTCGTTGGCGACGGCCTCATTGTGCACGAAGCCGTTTGCGTGTGCGGAGCGGACCGCCCGCTCGTAGAGGCGCATGGCCTCGAGGTCGCGGCCTTCGATCCGGGCGATTTCCGCGCCCACCAGGGCGGCGCGGTTTTCGAAGTTCTCCGGGCAATTCTCCGCCCATATCGCAAGCTGCCTGTGATGATTGGCCAGAGCCTCGAAGTGGCCATGGCGTGCGCCCTCGGAGGCACGATCAAAAGCCCCAGCCCGGGCGAGCGCGGAGTAAAAATGATATTCCGCCGCCTCAAAGTAGTAATCCGATGCCCAAAGAAGTCTTTCGGCGTTCAGCGCTGCCTGGATTGCAGAAGAGTAATCTCCCGCAAAGAAGCGCGCCTGCCACTTTCGGATCCAATACCAACACTCCGGAACGGTCAAAGTGGAGTTGCTCGATAAATGACTCTCGAACTGAAGCTCGTCGAAATGCCCGTCATTGAACGAGCCGAATTCCGCTGTCAAACCGCGAAGCGTGCGGACAAGCGCGAGCTGCGTTGTGATCTGGTCAATGACCCGGAGGAACCGCGCCTTTTCCGCGAATGCAAGGCCGTTTTCGGCTTCATGTTGCACTTCCGTCAGGGGATCTCCCGCGGCAAGAAGATTTGTGTTGAGAAAGTTGCAGCTATATGCCGCAAAAGTGAGGTCGCCGTTCCTGTTCGCGGCGTCGAAGGCGCGCCGAATGAGCGCGCGTCCTGTATTGACGTGCCGCCTCCATGGCATGATGCAGAGCCCGAAACGCAGATAGACCCGCGCTTGATAGCGATGCAATCCGTGCTTCTCCACCAGATCGTAGCCTAGCTTGCCGAGCTGGAATCCGGCCTCATAATTCCCGAATCGGGACCCGGCGAGCGTTCCCAGCGATACGTACGCGAAGCACGATGCGTCGCAGTTGCCATGCTGAAGGCTGAGGCTGACCATCCGGCACAGCACGAGCGCAAGAAAGTTCGCATCGGTGAAAATCGCGATCATCACAACCTCGGCGAAAACATCCAACACATCGAGTATGTCGCGATTGGTGATCAGAGGGAGGTCAACGAGCTGCTCGATTTTTCGGGTTTCCACGAGGGACATGATTTGATCGTATTCTCGCTTTACTTCTTCGTCGGTGGGATGTGGCGACCACTCCTTTCCGAGAAATCTCTGGTATTCGATGAAGACATCAACGCCGCGGTTGCTGCCCAAGATGATATAGAGTGTGACGCGCAAACGTGTGACGAGCGCAATATCGTGGGTGGTTTTCGCCCGTCCGGCCAGCTTGGATAGCCGGTCTTCCGCCGTAGACATTTCAGCGGTCAGCAATTCGCATTCGGCCAAGAGGGTCTCGATCGAGAAGACAAGGTCGTGGCGGCTGCTCCACGTCTCTTCCGACAACAGTCTGCTTCCGGCGTGGAGGTATTTGATTGCCGAGGCGTACGCCGTCGAGATCTTGGCACGTCTTCCGGCGACGAGATTCAATTCTGCAATGCGTTCACGCTCCGTGACTGACGTCACCAAATGGGCGCCCCGGTTGAGCTGATTGACGATCTCGAAGATCTCTTCCTCGAGCCTGTCCGAGGATGTACGCGAGGCCATCAGCATCCCGATTTGCAAGTGCGCTTCTGCTCGCGATTCTTGAGGGATCGGCGAGTATGCGGCTTCTTGCACGCGGTCGTGGAGGAACCTGTAAGTATCTTCTGATCGGAAGACGAGGCCCGCTCGGACAGCCGCCCAGAGCTGGCCATGGACCTCATCGCCCGAGTCCTGCCAAACCATGCGCAACATTGCAAAGTCGGCGCTGTTCCCGAGGCACGCAAGTCGCTGCAGCGCTTTCTGAGTCTCGACGGGCAGGCGATTCAACTTCTCCACCAACAGGTCCACGACATTGTCGGTATAACCCTTGGCGTGAATGCGATTCAGGTCCCAGGACCATTGCCCTTGGCCATAGTCAAACGTAAGCAAGGACTCCTCGGCTAGGGCGGAAAGGAACTGAATCGCGAAAAATGGATTGCCGGTGGTCTTCTCGGCGACCAATCCCGCCAATGGGGCAGCACCTCGCCGTCCACAATGAAGGGAATCTGCAATTAGCTCCTCCAGGTCCTCGAGCGTCAGCGGTGCAAGTACGATGTCATGCACTGTCGCTCCAGCCTGGCGCATGGCTTGCAGCTTGCGCATCAGCAGATGCGTGGGGGACACTTCGTTGTCGCGGTAGGCACCAATCAGCATCAAATCTTTCACGTCTGGATGGGTCAGCAAGTCCGCCATCAGATCCAACGTGGCTGCGTCAAGCCATTGCAGATCGTCGAGGAACAGGGCGAGGGGCTGCTGACGCGTGAATGCGCCGATGAATCGACGGAATACCAGCTGGAAGCGGCTCTGCGCATCCTGCGAGGGAAGTTCCGGAACTGGCGGCTGCTCCCCGATAATGAGCTTCAACTCGGGGACGAGATCCACCATGAGCTGACCATTCGGACCAAGCGCCTCGCGGATCGCATCGCGCCATCGGCCGAGTTCTTCTTCGTTCTTCGCGAGGATTGGACGGGTGAGGCTCTGGAAGGCTTGCGCCAGCGTCGCATAAGGGATGTCTCGCTTGTACTGGTCGAACTTGCCTGAGGCAAAAAAGCCTCGGGGCGGGACGAGCGGTTTATGGAGTTCATTGACGACGGCAGATTTGCCGACGCCCGAATAGCCGGAAACAAGCACGAGCTCCGGTCTGCCTCCGCCTACGACACGCTCAAAGGACGCTAGCAGGGTATTGATTTCGAACGCTCGGCCGTACAATTTCTCGGGAATGAGCAACCGATCCGGCTTGTCGTGCTCGCCAAGCGGGAACCCGTCGATGCGGCCAAGAGTTTCCCATTGTTCGAGACAGCGCTGAAGATCGCGCTCCAGGCCCACTGCCGTCTGGTATCGCTCTTCAGCGGTCTTGGCGAGCAACTTCATGATGATGGCAGAGACTGGACCGGGGATGTTTGGCGCCCATTCGCGGGGTGATACAGGCTGCCTTGCGATTTGGCAGTGAACCCATTCCATCGGATCGGAAGCGGTGAAGGGGAGTCTGCCGGTCGACATTTCGTACAGCGTGACACCCAGAGAATAGAGATCGCTCCGAGAATCCATTGAACGGTTCATCCGGCCGGTTTGTTCGGGCGCCATGTAGGGGAGTGATCCGGCGATGAATTCGGGGGCCTCAGGCGACTGGCGCTCGCGAGGGAGCCGGGACGCGATGCCAAAGCCGGTGAGCCAGACGTGACCGGAACCATCGACAAGTGCGTTCGCCGGCTTGACGTCCTTATGGACGAGACCTTGCCGGTGGACTTGGCCAAGTGCTGTAGCCAAACCGACGGCTATGCGCAGGAAGAGAGTCGGATCGATCGGTCGTCCCTTGTGCTGCTCGATTACCCGATCCAGGAATTCACCGCCTGGGTCTTCAAGAATGAGGGCCGCTCGCCCGAGGTGACGAGTGAGCGCGAGCGGTCGAACTGCCCACGCCGCATCGAGTTCCTTTGCCAGCGAGTATTCGTGTTCGAGCCGCCGACGACTCTGAGGCGACGGCTGTTCAGCAACGTCCGCCACCGCCAGGATCGGCATCTGGGTGCCGCGCTCTCTGCCGCGGTAGAGAGTGAAGTCCGCCCCCTTGCGGACCGGCTCCAACATGTAGTCGGAATCCTCTGCCATCGAGAACACTCTACTGGTCAGGAGAACGAGCTGTTGGTTTCACACAACGAGGAAGGGCCGTTCCGGAATATCGCGATCGCCGGCAATGCTATTGTCAATTTTGGGGAAGTGCTATCGCTGGATGGGACGTCCTCCCCGTCGTCGGGCCTGAAGATTGTCTCATAACTGCTGACGTGAGCCAGAGCAGACGCACCAGACGAGTAGCGAAAGGCCAGACAAGGCCCTAACCCATCTATCCAAACAGTGTCATTCTCCCCGGGCCCGAAGGAGAACCGCGATGATCCTCGTCACTGGCGCCAACGGCACCACCGGAAGCGAAATCACCCGCCAGCTCGCCGCCGCCGGCCGGCCGGTGCGGGCGCTGCTGCGCGCCCGGGAAAATGCGGCGAAACTTCCGAAGGCTGGCGTCGAGGTCGCCATCGGCTCCTTCGCCGATCTGCCCTCGCTGGATGCCGCCATGAAGGGGGTGGAAGCGGTCTTCCTGATCTCCTTCGACCATCCGGAACAGCTCGCCCTGCAGGCGAACGTCATCGAGGCGGCGCGGCGCGCCGGCGTCAGCATGATGGCGCGGCTCTCCGCCTCTTCCGCCGATCCGGACTCGCCCGATCCGCTGATCGGCAACCATGGCAGGGGCGACAGGCAGCTCGCCCGGTCGGGGCTCAGGCATGTCCTGATCCGCCCCCAGTGGTTCAACCAGAATTTCCTCACCTATTGTCCCGGCGGGATGATCCGCCTGCCGGCCGGCGAGGCGCGGCTGCCCTTCGTCGATGTGCGCGATATCGCGGCGGTCACCATCAAGGCGCTCAGCGAGCCGGGCCATGACGGCAAGGCCTATGTGCTGACCGGGCCCGAGGCGTTGAGCCATGGCGAAGTCGCCGGCATCCTGTCCAAGGCCACAGGCAAGCGCTTTGCCTATGAAGACATTCCTCCCGAGACCTATCGGCGGCAGCTGATCGCCGAGGGCGCGTCGGAATTCTACGCGGACCTGATCCTCAATCTCTTCGCTCGCATGCGCCGGCAGGGTACTGCGGCGGTCCATGACGATATTCGCAAGGTGCTCGGCCGGCCCGCGATCGCCTTCCGCGACTTCGCCCGGGATTTCGCCGGCGAGCTCGCGAAGCAGGTGGCCTAGATCCGCATCGGCGTACAGGCCTTGCGCCTCGCCTCGACCGCCATTGCGCATCACGCTACGGTCCCTGTGCCCGCGTGACACAATAGGACCGCCATGCCACTCCATATCGGCATCGCCGGCTGCTCGGCCGAAGGTGCGGCGCTCTGCTATCGGACCATCTGTGCGGAAGGCGCGGCTGTTCTCGGCCCGCACGCCCATCCCGAGGTCTCGATGCACACGCCGTCGCTGGCCGATTACCTGGCCTGCATCGATCGCGGCGATTGGCAGGGGGTGGCCGTGCTCATGCTCGCGTCCGCCGACAAGCTGGCGAAGATCGGCGCCGATTTCCTGATCTGCCCGGACAACACCATCCACCGGGCCTTCGCCCATGTCGAACCGCGATCGCCGCTGCCCTGGCTGCACATCGCCGAGGTCGTGGCCGACGAGGCCGCCGCTCGCGGGTTCCGTCGTCTCGGGCTGCTGGGGACGCGCTGGCTCGTCGACAGCGAGGTCTATCCGGAAAAGCTCGCGGCGCGCGGGCTTGCCTATCTGCGTCCGCTCGAGACCGAGTGCCTCGAAATCAACCGCATCATCATGGATGAGCTGGTCTATGGCGTCTTCAAGCCCGAGGCGGTCGCCTATCACCGGCAGGTCATCGGGCGCATGAGGGACCAGGGCGCGGATGCGGTCGTGCTCGGCTGCACCGAGATTCCGCTGATCATGAACGACGGGAATTCTCCCTTGCCGACCCTCGATTCGACCCGACTGCTGGCGCGGGCGGCGTTGCGCCGCGCGGTGCGTCGAGTTTGATGGAGATGCCCCATGCCGATATCTGATTCCTTTCCGTCCAGCATCCAGACCCAACGCTTCGCCGTCCCCGGCCTCGAGCGGCCGGCGGAGATCGTGGTCGACCGATGGGGCATTCCCCATCTCATCGCCCAAAGCCGGCGCGACGTGTTCTTGGTTCAGGGCTTCAACGCGGCGCGCGACCGGCTGTGGCAGCTCGATCTCGGCCGCAAGCGGGGCTTGGGACTGCTCGCGGCGGACTTCGGGCCCGGCTTCCTCGCCCAGGACCGGGCGGCGCGCCTCTTCCTCTACCGCGGCGACATGGCTGCCGAATGGTCCGCCTATGGCAACCCGGAGACGGAGGCGATCACGCAAGCCTTCGCCGCCGGGATCAACGCCTTCATCGCGGCCACGGAGACCGAGGCGGCGCTCCTGCCGCCGGAGTTCGCCCTCATGGGCACCCGGCCGCAGCGCTGGGCGGCGTCGGATGTGGTGAGGATCCGCAGCCATGCCCTGGTGAGCAACGCCGAGTCCGAACTTGCCCGCGCCCAGGTTCTTGCCCAGGGCGACCCGTCGATGGACCTGCTGCGGGCGAATCTCGAACCGGCCTGGAAAGTTCAAGTGCCTGAAGCACTGGACCTGGCCCATGTGCCGCCCGAAGTCATGGACGTCATCGGCCTGGCGGCCGCCCGGGTGAGTTTCTCCCCGGACCGGCTTGCGGCGACACTGGACGAGGCCTGGCGCTGGACCAAGCTGACCGAGCTGGGCGAGATAGCAAGAAGTGCCGGGATCGAAGGGTCCAACAACTGGGCGATATCGCCCGGGCGGACCGCGACGGGGCGGCCGATCCTGGCGAGCGACCCACATCGCGCGCACTCGGCGCCGTCGCTACGCTACCTCGTGCATCTCACGGCGCCGGGCCTCGATGCCATCGGCGCGGGCGAGCCGTCCCTGCCGGGAATATCCATCGGCCATAACGGCACTGCCGCCTTCGGCCTCACCATTTTTCCCATCGATCAGGAAGACGTCTACGTCTACGCCCTCAACCCCGATGATCGGGACCAGTACCGCTACGGCGATGGCTGGGAGGCGATGCGCGTCGAGCGGGAGCACATCGCCGTCAAGGGCGCGCCGGCCCAGGAGGTCGCGCTCAAATTCACCCGTCACGGGCCGGTGGTGCATGTGGACCGGGCGGCGAACCGCGCGTTTGCCCTCCGGTCGGTCTGGTTCGAGCCCGGCACCTCGCCTTATCTCGGCAGCCTTGCCTATCTCGACGCGCGCGGCCCCGAGGACTTCGCCAGGGCGATGCGCCATTGGGGCACGCCGCCGGTCAACCATGTCTATGCCGACAGCAGCGGCAACATCGCCTGGATGACGGCAGGCCTGGCGCCGCGCCGGGCGAATTGGGACGGGCTGCTGCCGGTGCCCGGAAGCGGCGCCTATGAATGGGACGGCTTCCATGCGCCGGAGGACCTGCCGCGCGAGATCAACCCGGCCCGCGGCTTCGTCGCCACCGCCAACGAGATGAACCTGCCGGCGGGATATCCCTACGCCGAACGCAAGCTGAACTTCGAATGGTCGGAAAGGTCGCGCGCAACCCGGATCATGGAGGCGCTCGCGGAAATCCGCAGTCACGGTCTGACGGACTCCATGGCGCTGCAATGCGACGTCGTCTCGATTCCCGCCCGCCGCCTGTTGCCGTTGCTCGCCGACCTCGGCCGGTCGGACGAGGATCTCGCGCTCGCCTTGGACCTCCTGCGCGGCTGGGATTGCCGGCTCGGCCCAGAGAGCGCCGCCGCCGCCCTGTTCGAGCTGTGGTGGTCGAGGCATCTGAAGCCGGCACTCCTGGCTGAGCTTGCCGGGCCGGCCCTCTCGAAGCTGCTGGCGCCAGGCGACAACGAGACGCTGCTCGCTATTCTCGAACAACCGGAGACGGCGCCCCGGCTTGCAACCCGGCCGGCGCGCGACGCGATCCTGGCCCGCAAGTTGAAGGACGCCGTGGCCGAATGCCGCTCGCGCCTCGGCCGGGATCCGGGCGGCTGGGCCTGGGGGCGGCTCCATCACGGCTATTTCGAGCATGTGCTGTCGGCCGTCGCGCCCGATCGGAAAGCAGCCATGGACGTCGGGCCGCTTCCCATCGGGGGCTCGGGCTCGACGCCGATGAATACGACCTACCGGCAGCCGGATTTCCGCGTCACCTCGGGTGCCACCTTCCGGATGGTTCTGGATGTCGGCGCCTGGGACAATTCGCGCGCCATCAACGCCCCCGGCCAGTCGGGCCTGCCGGAGTCCGCCCACTATCGGGACCTGTCGCAGCTTTGGGCGAAGAGCGAGTACGTGCCTCTGCTGTTCAGCCGCGATGCCGTGGCGAAGGCGGCGCGGTTGCGGATCGTCTTGGAGCCGGCTTCTCGCACCGAATCTTGAGCGATGCCGTGACGCCGGTTCTTATGAAATCGCCGGCGCCGGCAAGGCCTCCAGATGCTGTTGTGCTTCCACAACGCCCTGGGCGACGGCTTGCTCCAGCCACATGCGCGCCTCGGTCGGCTCGGGCTCGCCCGCCGCGCCGGTGGCCAGATACCGACCGAGCATCATCTGGGCATAGCCATGACCTCGCTCGGCGGCGGCGCGCAGCCAGCGCTGCGCCTTGCCGCGATCCGCTGTCAGATCATGGCCGCCGCCATACATGGCGCCGAGCGCGAACATGGCGCCACTGTGTCCGGCGGCGGCGGCCTTCTCGAACAGCGCCAGGGCGGCGCCCATGTCGCGCGGGCCGCCCCGGCCGTTGACCATCATTTCGGCCAGCGCGACCTCGGCATCGGCATGGCCGGATGCCGCCGCCCGGGCGAACCAGGCGCGCGCTTCCTCCACGTTGGCCGCGACGCCGCGTCCCTCGGTCAGCATCCTGGCATAGACATATTGAGCCTCCGGCACGCCCTCGGCGGCGCGGCGAAACCACTGTGCGGCCAGCTGCTCGTCGCGGTCGCCGCCCATGCCCTTGGCGTGGTAGAGCCCCAGATTGAACGCCGCCACCGGATCGCCGGCGGCGGCCGCCTCCTCGAACCATTTCGGGATGTTCGCCAGGTCCTCCGGCGCGCCCGTCCCCTGCAGCGACAGGTTGGCAAGGTCGATCTGCGCCGCCCGGTCGCCGGACACCGCCGAGACCCGCAGCCAGCGCGCGGCCTCCTCGGGATCGCGCGCCACGCCGGCACCGGTCAGATAGAGCGAGCCCAGCGCGCGGGCGGCCGCCTTGTGGCCCGCCTCGGCAGCACGGCGGTACCACTCCGCCGCTTCGACGTAGTTCGGCGGCGTCTGGCCGTTGCCGATGCTGAGGTCGCCGACCAGGGCCGCGGCTTCCGGATCGCCGGCAAGCGCGGCACGGCGCAGCCATGACTCGCCTTCGACCGGATCCTTGTCGACGATTTGCCCCGCGATCAGGGCGAGACCCCAGCGCAGCTGCGCGGAGCGCACGCCCATCTCGGCCGCATGGCGATAGAGCTGGGCGGCGGCGGCCGGATCGCGCGGCATCCCGACGCCCTGCTCGGACAAGACCGCGAGGAGGAAGATCGCGGTCGGCAGTTTGGCGTCCGCTGCCTGAATGAGATAATAGGCGACCTGGCGCCGGCTCTCCGCGTCCGTGGCCCGTTTCGCCAGGGAAAGCGCGTAGCCGAGAGAACCCTCGGGCGAACCGCCGGTGGCCGCGCGCTCATACCACCCATTGGCCGCCTCGAGATCGCGGATCGGTTCCGGGCCGACGGTCAGGATATAGCCCAGCACCGCCTGTGCCTTCGCGGAACCCGCTTCCGCGGCCAGCCGGGCCCATTTCAGGGCCGAATCGAAATCGGGCTGGGCCTGTTCTTCGGCCTCGAACAGGCGCGCCGCCGCCGTATCCCCCTGATGATCCGTCCGGGCGGCGAGACCGTGGAGATAAAGCCCGGCCAGCAGCGACTGGGCGTCGACATGGCCGTGACTGGCGCCATGCTCCAACCAGCGCGCCGCCGCCGCGCGGCTCGGCGGCACGCCCGTTCCTTCCAGATAGCAGCGCCCAAGCCGGTACTCCGCCTCCGCGATGCCGGCCTTGGCCGCGCGCGCGAGCAGCGGAACCGCCGCCACGGCTTTGCCTTCGTCGATCAGCCGGATCGCCCGGCGCAGCGCGGCCGCGGGCGATCCCAGGCCTATCAGGCGGTCTACAATTTCCATCTGCCACGACCCGGAGCCGCCGATCCGCGATGTCGCGGATTACGGCTCGCGCATTCCCTCTTGCGTCACCGGCAGCACGCGGCCGAGGAGGTAGCTGAGCACGGTTCGCTGGCCGACCTTCACGTCGGCGGTCACCGGCATTCCCGGCACCAGGCGAAAGCCCGCGGGCACGCCGTGCAGCCCGACATGCGTGATGGCAATCCGGGTCGCGTAAAATGGCTCCGTGCTGCCCGCCGGCACGGGCACGGCGGTCGTGGGGTTGCGCGCCTGGTCCTGCGCGGTGAAGCTGTCGGGGCTGACGATCCTGACCGATCCCTCGGCCATGCCGTACTGGGAATAGGCGAAGGTGTCGAATTTGATCGACACGGGATCGCCCACATGGATAAAGCCATTGTCGCTGCCGGGAACGATCGCCTCGACCTCCAGCGGCACGTCGACCGGCACCAGGGTGATGAATTCCTGGCCAGACTGCAGCACGGAGCCGACCGAGACCTTGGCCACGGACTGCACCACGGCGTCGCGCCCGGCGCGCAATTCCATCAGCTTCCGGCGCAGCGTGGCCTTGTTCAAGGCTTCCCGGGCATCATTCAGCTTCTGAATGTTGTCGGCCAGGTCCTGGGAGACTCCGGCCTTCCAGTTTTGAATGTAGGCGTCGCGCTCGGCGATCATGCCATCGAGATCCTTGCGACCCGTCGCCGCGTCGTTCTGGGCGTTCTCCATATCGCCTTCGATCGTGAGCCGGGTGTCGGTCGCGATCAGCGTATTCATGGTCGTGTCGTACTGCTGGCGCTGCAGTTGCTTGCGCATGTCCTCGATCCGGGTCGCCACGACCAGGCGCTGCCGGAAATTCTCCGTCGCCGCTTCGTCGCGCGTTACGGAGGCCTTCAGGCTGTCGATCTTCTCCTGGTAGCTGTCGAGCCTGGATTGCCGTTCGGCCTGGCGCTGATTGAATATCGCGGCCTGCAACGCCTGGTCGGGATCGGCGGCGCTATACATGTAGGAACGCCCGGCCGCTTCCGCCTGAAGGCGCGCGACCGTGGCCTCGAGGGCGGCGACCTGGACGCTGAGCGCGCTGGCATCCGCGGCGGCGAAAGTCGGATCCAGGTGGGCGAGGATATCTCCCGCATGCACCACCTGCCCGTCGCGCACATCGATGGAGCGGACGATCGCGGTCTCAAGGGGCTGCACGAGAATCGTGGGCGATTGCGACACCACGACGCCGCGCGCCGTCACCACCTGGTCGACGGGGATCAAGCCCATGAGGGCGATCAGGACAAACACCATGCTGGTGATCACCCAGGCAATCGCGCGCGCCGAGCGCGGGATCGGCGCATTGACGATCGCCGTCGACGGCCATTGGAACTCCAGGATCGCCGGCAAGGTCGGGTCTTCGGCGGCCGGCCGGCGGCGCGTCAGCACCAAGGCGTTCGATGCGCTTTTCATCGTCGCTCGAGTATCCTCCGCGCGGCTGCCCAACCCTGGCATCAATCGCTGGTGACGAGCCGGGGGGCAATGGCCACATGCCGGGGGCCGCGGCCTTCGAGGTGGCGGTTCTGCTGCGCCCAGAGCTGGCCATAGATCTGGCAGCGGCTGAGCAGCAGGTCATGGGGCGCGATGTCGATGAGGCGGCCCTGGTCCATGACGATGATCTGGTCGCACTCGGTGAGCGAGGACAGCCGATGGGAGACGATGACCATGGTCCGCCCCTGCCCGATCCGCAGCAGGTTGGCGTTGATCACCGCCTCGCTCTCGGGATCGAGCGCGCTAGTCGCCTCGTCCAGGATGAGGATGCGCGGGTCGTGGATCAGCGCGCGCGCGATGGCGAGCCGCTGCCTTTGCCCGCCCGAGAGGTTGGGGGAGCCTTCCTCGATATAGGTCTCGTACCCGTTCGGCATGCGCTCGATGAATTCCTCGGCCCCGGCCAGGCGCGCGGCGACGACCGCATCCGCCAGGGTCAGGCCGGGGCGCCCGGCGATGATGTTGTCCCGGATCGAGCCGCGGAACAGGAAATTGTCCTGCAGCACGACCCCGAAGCTCTGGCGCAGATGGCGCAGGTTGGTCTCGCGCAGGTCGGCGCCATCGATCTTAAGGAAACCGCTGTAGTCCCGGTTTATCCCCTGGAGCAGGCGGGTGATCGTCGACTTGCCGGAGCCGCTTCGCCCGACGATCCCCAGCATGGTGCCGGCGGGAATCGAGAAGCTGACGCGGTCCAGCGCCGGCGTCTTGGTCCCGCCATAGGTGAAGGTGACGTCCTGGAAGGTGATGGCGCCCTCGAATTTCGGGCGCAGTCCCCCGGAGGCGGCGTCGACTTCAAGCGGCCGGTTCAGCACCGATCCCGCCTCGCTGATCGCGGCGTTGACCTCCTCGTAGTCCTCGACCAGCCGCGCAAGACCGACCAGCGGCTGGGCCACGCGCTGGCTCAGCATCATGAAGGCGAACAGGCCGCCGACCATGTAGCCGGTGGGATCGTTCATCGCCAGATAGGCGCCGAACAGCATGGTGCCCAGCACCATCAGCCGCTCGATCGGGTTCACCAGGGTCTGCGGCCAATTGGCGAGCCTTCCGAAAGCGAGGTTCCACTTGCCGCTCTCGGCGACCCGGTCGTCCCATTGGGCCCTGCGCTGAGGCTCCAAGGCGAGAGCCTTCACCGTCTTGATGCCGACGATGGTCTCGCCCAGCGTCGCCGACTTCCATGTTTCGGCGGCGGCCACCCGGGCATACATGATCCGGAGCGGCTTCAGGAAGGCGAGGATGATCAGCATGATCACGACGGAGCAGGCGACCACGATCCAGGCGAGCGTCGCGTTGAGATAGAACAGGAAGGGAAGCAGCACGCAAAGCGTGACCAGATCGAGGAAGGTCGACAGGAGTTTCCCGGTCAGGAACTGCCGCACCCTGTAGATCTGGCTGATCCGGTACATCGTCTCGCCGGCCGGATGGCGCTCGAAATAGTCCAGCGGCAGGCGCAGCAGACGATCGAACAGGTGAAGATTGAGCTTGGTGTCCAGCCGCGCGCCGACCACCGAAATGATCAGCCTGCGGGCATAGCCCAGCAGCGTGTCATAGGCGAACACGACCACGATGATCGCGCTCATCAGCACCAGGGTAGAAATGCTGTGGAACTGCAGCACCTTGTTGACCGTGGTCATGACCACGAGGGGCGGAAAGATCGAAAGCACGCTGAGGGTGAGGGATGCAAGCGCGATGTCCCTCAGCGACCGCCGCTCCTGAAGCACGAGCTGGCCAAGCCAGCGCAGATTGAAGGGCGCATCCATCGCCGCATAGCCGCGGTTGGCGCGCAGCAGCACCGCCTCGCCCCGCCAGACTTCGGAGATCCTGACCTCGTCCACCGCCACAGGCGGGCTGCTGGGCGGTGCCGAGGGATCCTTGAGGAATACGACCTGCTGCTCCACGCTTGCGCCGGTGACGAGCGCGGCGCTGCCATCGGCGAGCAGCAGGACGAACGGGCCGGCGTTCTGCACGTTCAGAAGATGGTGCCAGCGGATCCTGACCGCGCGCGACCACATGCCGGAGTTCTGTGCCCACTGGGACAGCGCGCCGGCCGAAGGGGATGAGGGCTCGCGGGCATGCGGGAACTCGTCGGGATCCAGTTCGACGCCGTGATAGCGCGCGGCCACGATCATCGCCTGAAGGCAGGGATGGATCGGGCGCTTCGAGTCGGCTGACGAGGGTCGATCCTGCTCGATCGGGTCGGCCTGGCCTGCGCTCTCTTCAGCGCTGGACAACGAAGCAGCCCTGGCAGTCACGCCGGCGCGCGGCTTGCTGGTACTATCCGTGTGCTCCACGGTCCCTCCCCTTAAATCGGGGCGCACGCGGGGCCTTCAGTTTCAAAGCAATACCCAGGCCTCGAGGCCCTGACCCCGCGGCCAAAGGCCTCGCAGGCAGACTGCCAGCTTGCCGGCGCATTGAAAAGGAAAATCCATATTTCACAAGGGCCGGGCAGGCGGGCCGCGAAGTCACACGGTACCAGGAGCGCGGTTCGAGCTGTGCTCATGCAGCTTGGCTGCCGCCGAATTAACGAACCGTACACATGTATGAAGAATTCGTTAAATCGATTGGCACAAAGATTTGATGTACGCGGCGTGCCGAACCGACTAGTATTGCAGCGCTAAACCCTAGCGGGTGGTTGGTACTATCGCCTGAAGCTGGAACGCGGGACCGTTCGGCGGGGAGTATATGCGGGCAGTACGGGGGAAGCGGGGGCCTCGTCCCAAACCAGGCTCCGTCGGTTGGTTCGGTGGCGCCGGCGCCCTCCATGGAGGCGCTCCTCGGCGCGAGCTGGAAGTTTTCAGATCATCGCAGCATGAGCCTTGCACGCCAGGGAACCCGAAAGGGCGGCCCCGCGCGGTGCGGATGCTCGATCGCGCCGCAGGCGGCGGCGGAGAAATTGCATTGTTATGTAACCGCGTCGGGAGCGTCGCGGGCGCGATACGCTAAGTAGGCAATGGTATTCCAGGGGGGCCAGCATGGCTAACAATCCGATCAGCGTCACGACCAACACTCCCATATCCATTTCTGGCGATGCCCCCAGTAATTCGACGATATATATTCTAGAGGATACCGGCGGCAGCAATTTCGTTATTCTCGGTTCGGTCCAAACTGCGGGCTTTACTGATCACAACGGCGACAATTTCGACGCTACGGTCGTTGTTCCTCCTGGCAGCTATACCGTCATCGGATCCGGCTCGCCGGCGGCTGGCGATATTTATTTCGTCAATTCCGCCGGCACCCGGGTTACCGTCACCAGCATCAACGATCTGGTCGCGATCGGGCCGACGGGCGCGACTGGGGCCACCGGCGCCACTGGCGACGAGGGGACGACTGGCCCGACCGGCGCCACCGGGCCGAGGGGTGCTACCGGCCTCACGGGCCCGACGGGCGCCTCGGGCGTAACCGGGGCCACCGGCACGACAGGCGCTACGGGTGCGAGCGGCTCGACGGGTGCGACCGGCGTCACGGGCGCCACTGGTGTCACTGGCGCGACCGGGCCCACCGGGGCTACGGGCGCGAAAGGGGCTACGGGCGCGACGGGTGCAACGGGCGCCACAGGCTCGAACGGCGCCACTGGCGCAACGGGTGCGACGGGTGCCTCCGGCGCCAGCGGGGTCACTGGTGCGACTGGCGTTACCGGCGCTACCGGCGCTACCGGACCCACAGGCGCGACCGGTCCTACGGGCGCGACCGGCGTTACGGGCGCGACCGGCACGACCGGTCTTACGGGCGCTACCGGTCCCACGGGCGCGACCGGTCCTACGGGTGCGACCGGCGTCACGGGCGCGACCGGCACGACTGGTCCTACGGGCGCTACCGGCCCGACTGGAGCGACCGGCGTAACGGGCGCTACCGGTGAGACCGGTCCGACAGGTGCTACAGGTCCCACGGGCGCTACCGGCCCGACTGGCGCTACCGGCGTTACGGGTGCGACCGGCGAAACCGGACCCACGGGCGCTTCTGGACCCACGGGCGCTTCCGGCGTCACGGGCGCGACCGGCGAAACCGGCCCCACGGGCGCGACCGGCGAAACCGGGCCTACGGGTGCGACCGGCGAAACGGGTCCCACGGGTGCGACCGGCGAAACGGGTCCCACGGGCCCGACCGGGGAGACCGGGCCCACGGGTGCCAGCGGCGTTACCGGGCCTACGGGCGAAACCGGCCCCACGGGCAGCACCGGTCCCACGGGCGAAACCGGTCCCACGGGTCCCACGGGCGACACCGGCCCGACGGGTGATACCGGACCGACGGGCGATACCGGACGCACGGGCGATACCGGGCCGACGGGTGATACCGGACGGACGGGCGATACCGGCCCCACGGGCGATACCGGACCGACAGGGGCCAGCGGCGCTACCGGCCCCACGGGCGCGACGGGCGAAACCGGCCCCACGGGCCCGACCGGGGAGACCGGTCCCACGGGTGCCAGCGGCGTTACTGGACCCACGGGCGACACTGGCGCTAGCGGACCCACGGGCGATACTGGCGCGACCGGCCCCACGGGCGCGACCGGCCCCACGGGCGCAACCGGCGCAACGGGTCATACTGGCGCTACCGGACCTACTGGCGCTACCGGACCTACCGGCGCGACCGGCGAAACCGGACCCACGGGCGCGACCGGCCCCACGGGAGCCACCGGGGTTACGGGCGCGACCGGCAGTACCGGTCCTACGGGTGCCACCGGGCCCACGGGCGCTACCGGCGTCACGGGCGCTACCGGCAGCACAGGCCCCACCGGCGCTACTGGCCCCACGGGCGCTACCGGCGTCACGGGCGCGACCGGCGATACCGGAACCACGGGTGCTACCGGACCTACGGGCGCTACCGGTCCCACGGGTGCGACCGGCGCAACTGGTCACACCGGCGCTACCGGCCCCACGGGTTCCAGTGGCGGCCCGACTGGTCCCACTGGAGCCACGGGCGCGACGGGCGCCACCGGGGATACAGGGGCCACAGGTTCGACGGGCGCCACCGGGGATACGGGGGCCACAGGTTCGACGGGCGCCACCGGGGATACGGGGGCCACAGGTGCGACGGGTGCCACGGGGGATACGGGTGCCACCGGCGATACTGGGGCCACGGGTTCGACGGGCGCCACCGGGGATACGGGTGCCACGGGGGATACGGGTGCCACAGGTGCGACGGGTGCCACGGGGGATACGGGTGCCACCGGCGATACTGGAGCGACCGGTGACACCGGTGCCGCCACCCCATCTTTTGGTCCCGCCTCGATTCTCGGGCCAACGGGCAACACTGGGACCACGGGTCCGACTGGGGCAACAGGGCAATCCGGCCCGACTGGCGGGAACGATCCGCTAAACACGCCGATCAGCCACGGCAATCTCATCGGCTGGCTGGAGAACCTGTTCTCGTCCAACTTCCTGCATCACCAGGGAAATGTGACTCACAACAGCAACCTGGCCAACGTCTCCGGTAGCGGTACGGTGGATCTGATCCACGCCGGCACCGACACGAGCTACCAGTTCAACCTGGCCCAGGGAGACCGTCTGGATCTGAGCCAGATCCTTGCGGGTGCCCCGGTGAATCAGGACCTGAGCAATATCGGCCAGTACGTGAAGGTGATTGGCCACGGCCCGAACGACCCGGGCTTCGGTCAAGGCACGCAGACGGTGCTGCAGATCACCGGCCCCCACGGCCAGGCGATCGTGCACCTGGAAGGCAGCGGCAAGCTCAATGTCAATGAACTGGTGAGGCACGACGCGATCATCCCGCCAACCCATTGAGCCGACCCGTCGTAAGTTGGCAGAAGTGACGGACCAATTCCGGTCCGTCACTTCGCTCACTCGACAGGGCAAGCAGTGGCCGCGGGCGAAGCCCAGGAATCCGTTCCGGCTTTCGGT
>Ga0265313_10002055_pt1 | contig 18052 bp, 20 predicted proteins | sample 4123metaG_FD_203122 | JGI IMG/M metagenome (GOLD analysis project Ga0265313, IMG submission 203122) | Rhizosphere microbial communities from Carex aquatilis grown in University of Washington, Seatle, WA, United States - 4-1-23 metaG | ecosystem: Host-associated > Plants > Roots > Rhizosphere >...
CGGGCTAGCGATCGCATGATTAGGATCAGCGGCCCGGACCGCCCTCACGACGGTGCTTTCCCACTGCAAGGCGAAAAGGTAGAGGAACTGCGAGCAGTCAGCCTGAACGCCGGGGCTGGCTGTCTGGCAGTAGGCGTCAGTGCCCATCCACTTGGTATGGCGCCCATCTTCGTCGAGCACTCCGGTGCCGGCGCCGTAGCCTCCGGCATCGCCGAGCGAGGTATAAGCGCAGCTATTGGCGTGGGTGGGATCGCTGGCGCCCCAGGCTTTACACAGGGCGGCGACCGTGACGTACTTTTTCTGCAGGTAGTCGATCCAGGCGTACTTGGCGTAGAGCTTGGGATCATCGTACCCAGGGTAGGCGAACTGGGAGACCGCGATCATCCAGGCCATGTTGGGATAGTTAGGCGCGGTGCCTTTCAGCGCCCAGCAGTAATCGCAGTCTTCGGTGGTGATGAGGGTGATCCAGGGATCGGTGGCGAGGTTGCCGAAATCTTTAACCTGGTTCGCGACCGTGGCGGCTGCGGCCTTGGGCCACATTGGGTCGAAGGGATCCAGCATTTTGGCGCGGTAACCGTTCCAGCGTGCCGCGGGGACGCCACTGATGATGTCTTTGATGGGCTGCTTGTAGCCCAAGTCAGTGTAGTGATTCAGCGCCATGCTGGCGGCGTTGGTCAGCACGGTGTGGGGCAACTTTACGGTCGCGCCTTTTTCCGGCATGAAGCCCAGCACGCCGTAGTCTCCAATGGAGAAGTCGGCGCGCTGCATGACTCCGAGGTTGCGAGTGAACCACGGAGCCAGGTTCGACCCGTAGCGCTTTTGCATGACCGCGGGCGTGATGAACCTTGGATCTGCGTTATCGACGGCGCGGATGTAGAAAGCGTTGCACAGCGGGTCGGCCAGGACGGCGTGAGCGTTGAAGGTAGCCAACTGGAAGAGGCCGGTCTTGACGCAGCCGGGTACAGATGCGCCAGCGACGCCGCCATAGATATCGAGCGCCGGTGGAGGGCTGACACTCTGCGCCGGACAGCGCGCGAGCGCGAACAATAGAACCATTGCGAGCTTCAGACACTTCATGGATCATCTCCTCGAATCGCGATTACTGCATGGCCATCCCGTAGCTACGTCACCGTGCCCGGCACTGGGGGATTGTGGTGGAGGGGGCCTTGAGGAGGTGATATCGCGACCATCAATAGGCGGGAGGCCAGGAAGCCACATGCGGCTCTGCGGTGCCGTCACCCGAGCGGTTGCTAGAATGAACTCTGATGTCCGACCTCAAGACAACTCGCCTCACGGAGATGGTGAAAGCCGCTGGTTGAGCCAGCAAGCTAAGTCCGGCGGTGCTGGACTCGGTGCTTGGGAAATTAGCCCGGCAACACGATCCCAACGTCCTCATCGGCTTCGAAACCGCCGACGACGCCGGCGTGTATCAACTCACGCCCGAGCTGGCGCTGGTGCAAACCGTGGACTTCTTCACCCCCATCGTCGACGACCCTTACGTCTTCGGCCAGATCGCCGCCACCAACTCCTTGAGCGACGTCTACGCCATGGGCGGACGCCCCATGAGCGCGCTCACCATGGTCTGTTTCCCCGAACAGGGCGATCCCAAAATACTGGAGGAGATGCTTGCGGGTGGGCTGTCGAAGATGGTCGAAGCCAACTGCACCGTGATTGGCGGCCACAGCGTTCGCGATGAGGAGATCAAGCTGGGTTACGCGGTGACGGGTACGGTGCATCCAAGAAAGGTCTTGGCCAACAGCGGCGCCAGAGCTGGCGACCGGCTTATTTTCACCAAGGCTATCGGGACTGGCGTGATCTCGACCGCCATCAAGCGCGGCAAAGCCGATTCTGCGTGGATCCGCGAGGCGGTACGCTCCATGACCACCCTGAACAAGGCCGCCGCCGAGGTTGTCACCAGCGGCTTTGAGGTGCACGGGATGACCGACATCACCGGCTTCGGGCTGCTGGGCCATGCCCGCGAGATGGCTGCCGGCTCGGGCGTCAGCATGACGATTTCCGCCTCCCGCGTGCCGCTGCTCGAAGGCGCTCTGGAGTGCATTCGCGCCGGAATGGTTCCCGGAGGGCTGAAGGCCAACCGCAGTTTCATCGAGAGCTGCGTTGAATTCGCCGTGGAGGTGCCGGAGTTGATGCGAATGGTGCTCTGCGATCCGCAAACCGCCGGCGGGCTGCTGATCTCGGTCGCTCCGGCCGATTCCGAGCGCCTGCTTGCCCAACTGCGCGACGCCGGAGTTCCCGCCGCCGAAATCGGCGAGGTGCTCGCCAAACAGAAACCCCTGATCGCCGTGATGTCTTAAGCTTCACCCGCAAGATCCGCGCAATCCGCGGTTGCTCCCATGCCTTGAAGGGGCGCGGCTTCAGCCGCGCCGCAACAGCAGCTTTTACGACTGGGCTTTAGCCTCTGACGTACTTCGGTTTCCAACACTTGCGGTCTGACGAATCACACCGCAAAAGACCATCCCACATCCTCCGCGGTTCCTCCTGGAATTCCGCGGCGCCAGGAACGGTCCTGCGCCGCGGACCGTACGGGCGGCTCACTGCTTGCCCGCCCACACGGAAGCGTTGAGGCAGGCGACCACGCCATCGATCACTTTGCCCAGGCCGTCCTGAAACTTGCCGTTGTCGACGATGTTCTTGCTGGCCACCGCGTCGGTTACCCCGACCGCCGCCTGCGCAAACGAAATCGCCGCTGCCTTCTTGTCCGAACCCGACTTGCTGCCAAACAGTCCTTCCGTGATCTGACACAATGTGGGAGTCGGCGTGTGGCGCTTCGAATCCATTGCTACCGGACTGCCCGCTACGGCAGGGCGCGGCGCAAGGACCGCGAACGTCAGGAAAATCAGGACAGCAAAAAACCGCCCCGTCAGGCGGTTGATCGTGGGCATCATGTATGCCTCTCTGCTGCCGGCGGCTGCCGGCGGGAAATTGTGATTGCGAAAATTTGTTGACTGCAGGCCATGATTGCGCGCCTGCTACCCCAGAATCCTACAATGTGGGATGCTCTCTACTGCCAGGGTCTAGCGTGACGAACCCGGCTACTTTTTCTCCTGCTCCGCCGCCTGATAGCTGCGGATGAACTCTTCCACGCTCCCGATGTAGACATCGGCGAAATCCACCACCGGGCGGCGCGACTGGATCATGTCCATCGCGTCCTGCAACCCGAAGCCCAGGGCCCGCAGCACCGCCAGCGTCATCATGGGCGCACGGTGTACGCCGGCGGCACAATGGATGAACACCTTCGACTCGGCATCGTCCAGCGCCTGCAGTGCGAAGTCGACTCCGCGCTGCAACAGCTCCGGCGGTTTCGGCCGGAAATCGTCATCGGTCGGATTCCACAACACCTTCACGCGGTATGGGGCCGCCAGCTTGGTGTCGTCCCATTCAATCTGCATGTCGATGATGTGAGTGACCCCGGCCCGTACCACCTCGATCATCTTGTCGTCCGTCCAGATGCCGCCGCCCACTGCAACGCGGCTGGTCACCCACGTCATGTCCATGCCTGGCTTTTTCTCCCGTGGCGCTGCCTGCGGCAGCCTCACTCGCCATTTTACAAGGCGAGCTCTGCGCCGGCACCGCAGCTTCACAGGGTGGTGCGCTCGCCGCTGGTTACGATCCGGTCGTAGATTTCGTGGCGCGGCGTGGACTGCCACTCCATGGTGGTGGAAAGTATGCGAACGGCTGCGACCAAGGTCTTCTCGTTGACCGACTTCCCCGGCTTCATCAGCAACTGCCGCCACGGTGTGGTCGTCGTTTCTTTTCGCTTGATCATCGAAACCTCCTCAAATTTCACCGTCCAGCGCAGGGCGTTTTTTCTATTGTGGGCCAGGGCGCTCTCATGCCCTCGATCGCGCTCGGTTCCCGGGGCCTTCAGGCCCCGCGGCATCGATTTCCGAGTCGAACCTTACGGTTAAATCGACCTCCAGGTAATGATGGGACCGCGGGGCTGAAGTCCTGCCCGGGCGCAAAACTTGGGCGCTAGAAAACAGCAAGGCCGGGTGCAAACAGGCCTGAGCGACTATCTCCGGCCCCTTGACACTCGTCAGCAGAAGCCGATGACCCAAAAACACGAAGACCCAGCTCTCGGCTGGGTTACCCTCGAAGGAAGCTATGGAACTAATTTCCCGTTTTCGACTCTAGTTTCAATCTAGCACAACTTACCGTCCTTTGTGCGGTCGGTGAATCGAAATAAATTACATGTATTTTCATTATGTTACATATATTTGTTGCACCATTTACTATTGACAGGTAACAAGTACTCTTTCATATATGACAGTAGTATTACGACTATAATAAAACTTGCGTGCTAAGGGTCGTTTCGGGAATCAGCCGTGCAATCGCTCACTTCAATCGTCGCCAAACGCACCCGCAGGATTATCCCCTTTCAAGTGCTGCCTGGGTCTGAAGACGAGCTGGTGAAGCTGACATTGGCGATTGTTACCGTCAATGGCTGGAACCGCTTTGCGATCTCCTTCCGCAGTGAGCCAGGCCACTACAAGCCGGCCAAGCCGGCGACGCAAAAAGAGCAGCCAGCGGCGTGAGCCACAACTGCGGCGGCACGGTTTCTACGATTTTGCGATAGCCTAAGCGCAGCATTCGCAGATTCAAGTTCGCTCAGCGGAGGAAGGCGTGCTGGTTCCGCCCTTGCTGTTGCTGGACTGCTTCGTCGCGGTAGTGATGTTCTCCATCGGCCTGCGGGTCAGCGGTGGGGAACTGCTGGGCATCCTGCGCAATCGCGCCCTTTTCGTCCGGACTCTGCTGGCCAACTGTGTCCTGATACCGGCCCTGGGATTCTTGCTAATTCACGTCTTTCCCCTGACGCCCGACGCCAGTGTGGGCATTCTGCTGTTGGCCGCGATCCCGGGAACGCCCATCGCATTGCAATTTACCCGGCAAGCCAAGTCGCGGCTGGCCTTCGCCGCCGGCATGACGTTCGTGCTCTCGCTGGTGAGTCTGGCCATGACTCCGCTGGCCATCGAGATCGCGCCCCGAGCGGCGCAGCGCAGCGAACGTCCGCTGCTGATGCTGGTCACCAACATTGCTCTGTATATCGCACTGCCGCTGGTCCTGGGATTGTGGGCTGCGCGCCGCCTGCCCAAGGCCGCTCCACGGTTCGTGCTGCCGCTTGGGATACTGGCCACGCTGGCCTTCCTGCTTCTGATGTGGGAGACACGCCTGCTGCGCCGTCAAGCCTTCGATACGATCCGCGGCGGTGGAGCGGTCGCGGCAATGGCGATCCTGCTGCTGGTCTCCATGCTGATCGGCTGGCTGATCGGAGGCCCGGACCGCGAATCGCGCCGCGTACTGGCTACGGCTACCAGCATGCGCAGTGTGGTCGTCGTCCTTTACGTCGCACGTTACTGTTTCCCTGGGACCGCCGTCTACACCGTCCCAATTGTCTATCTGTCGCTGATGGTACCCACCAACATGGTTTTCCACCTCGCCTATACGGAATGGCAAAAGTGGCGGCCGGCAGCAACGTAGCCGGCATTGGCCGGTGCTATACTCGGCCCCAGGAACCGTCGAAATGGCAACCACGCAAGTCTCGCTGGATGAATACCTTCGGACGCGCTACCGGCCGGACGTTGACTACGTGGACGGCGAGCTGGAGGGACGCCACGCGGTCGAGAAAGAGCATTCCGCAGTGCAGGCTTTCTTCGTGAAATGGTTCGCCACGCACGAGGAAGAGTGGAAGTTGGAAGCCTATCCCGAGATACGGATCAAGGTTTCCGAAATGCAGGTGCGGGTCGCCGACGTCGCCATTCTTCGCATCGATGCGCCCTACGAGAATGTGCTAACAGCCCCGCCAATCGTGGTCATCGAAATTCTGTCTCCCGAAGACCGGGTAGTGCGTTACGAGCAGCGCCTTGCCGACTATCGAAAAATGAATGTGCCCCACATCTGGGTCATCGATCCGCAGCATCGCGGTGCCTTTGATTGCAGTGCAGAAGCCTGGCATCCAGTTGATGTGCTTACGATTGCATCTTCCACGGTCGCGGTCCCTCTTGAACCTCTGTGGAAGAAGCTGGACGCTTTGCATTCCTAGCCGATCTGCTATCGAGGGGGCCTCTGTGCCCTCCATGCCTCTGTGGTGAAAATAATCGCTACAATCGTCTGCGATGTCGTTTCGCTTCCAGATTGAAGGCCGCGACGGCGCGGCCCGTGCCGGACGCTTCTCCACGCCCCACGGCGAGGTGCAGACGCCGGTCTTCATGCCCGTCGGAACGCTAGCGACGGTCAAAGGCGTTCCCCAGGACACGCTGGAGGAGCTGGGCGTTCAGATTCTGCTGAACAACACCTACCATCTCTATCTGCGGCCGGGTGTGGAGACGATTCGCCAGCTCGGTGGAGTGCAGAAGTTCATGGCGTGGGACCACCCGATCCTCACCGATTCGGGTGGCTTCCAGGTATTCAGCCTGAGCGACCTGCGTAAGGTGACGGAAGACGGCGTCCGGTTCCGCTCGCACCTCGACGGCTCGTCGCACTTCTTCAGTCCGGAGAGCGCCATCGCCGCCGAAATCGGGCTGGGCGCCGACATCATCATGGCGTTCGACGAGTGTACCGAGCATCCAGCGGAATACGCGCGCACCAAGGAGTCGATGGACATGACGCTGCGCTGGGCGGCGCGCAGCAAAGAGTATTTCGAAGAACACAAGCACGAGGTGCCGTGGTTTTCGCGCGGACTGAAGTCCGCGGGAGACTCTTCTGTGGCCCCGAGCGGCACGGCTGAAGCGGGTGTCCCACCCTTGTCCGCAGGACAGGGTGGGAGTAGTGAACAAACTCAGACGCTGTTCGGCATCGTGCAAGGCGGAATGTTTCCTGACCTGCGGCGGGAATCGGCGCAGCGCACGGTCGAGCTCGATTTCCCCGGATACGCGATTGGCGGACTGAGCGTGGGCGAGCCGCGTCCCATGACCTACGAGATGGTGAGCACCGCAATGCGATTTCTGCCGGAAGACAAGCCGCGCTACCTGATGGGCGTGGGCACGCCGGAGGAAATCGTGCATTACGTCGCCATGGGCGTGGACATGATGGATTGCGTGCTGCCGACGCGGGCGGCGCGCCATGGGCTGCTGTTCACCTCGGAAGGCCGCCTCGCCATCAAGAATGCGCGCTACGCGCCCGACGAAGGTCCGATCGACCCCAAGTGCCGGTGCCAGGTGTGCGCCCGCTACTCCCGAGCCTACTTGCGGCACCTTTACGCCTCCAGCGAGCTGCTGGCCCAGACGCTAAACACCATTCACAATCTGGCGTATTACCTTGACACCATGCGCAGGGTACGGCAAGCTATATTACTTGGGGAATTGGCGAGTTTTCTTTCCAGTGTCCAGCCGCCTCATCTGAGCGTTCCTTAGCAGCCTTCGCTGTTTTAGGTCCCCGGCAAAGAGGGTAAAATACAGGGTCAGGGCTGCGTCTCTGGCATCGCGGCGGCGCGCTGGCGGAATCCCGGTGTTCGGTTGGAACTCCCCAGAAAATCCCAGCCTGTGGTTGACGCGCGACCTACGGTGTCGCCCTTACGGGGCTCGGGAAAATAATTTACGAAGCTGACCCAGGGCTTCCGCCTTGGGCGATCAAGTTTCGTCCCGCAGGGCGGGACTTCGGTGTCCAGGAAAGTCGAAGGCAGATGGCTACATTGACAAGTTTTTTGGCCCAGGGAATCGGCGGCGGTTCGGCGCCGATCCTGATGATGGTTGCGATCTTCGCAATCTTCTATTTTTTGTTGATCATGCCGCAGCAGCGCCGCCAGAAGAAGTGGCAGGCGATGCTGAAGGAAGTCAAGCCGGGCGATAAGGTGGTTACCAGCGGCGGTCTCACTGGCGCTATCATGTCGGTCAAGGACGACACGGTTATACTCCGCGTTCCCCCGGACAACATCAAGCTTGAAGTGTCCCGCTCCTCCATCGTCACGCTGACGACGGCGGAGGGCACAGAGAAGTCGTAGAAGTCGTTAAGGCTGCAGTCTCTCATGAACAAGAACCTTCTCGCCAAAACAGTACTCATCATAGTGGTGCTGATCGTCTTTCTGTTCGGCATCTTCGGCCTGCCTAGCAGCTTCACCGGCAGTGGATTGCTGGCCGCTGTGCAGAAACGAATCCACCTGGGACTCGATCTGCGGGGCGGGACCCACCTGATCCTGCAAGTGCAGGTGAACGACGCCATCAACGCCGATACCGATCGTTCGGTGGAGCGGCTGAAGGAAGCTCTCAAGACCGGCAATATTGCCTTTGGAGAAATCTCCAAGTCCGATCCGCAAAACCATCCTGAAGCGATCCAGATCAAGGGTGTGCCGCCGGAGTCGGCCTCGGAGCTGCGGCGCATCGTCACCGAAAAGCTGCCCGACTACGATCTGACCTCGGGGGTGGAGAACTCGTGGACGGTGCAGATGAAGCCGTCGGTCGCCGAAGCCACCCGGAAGAAAGCGGTGCAGCAGGCGATCGAGACCATCCGCAATCGCATTGACCAGCTTGGTGTGTCCGAGCCGGTGATCCAGGAGCACGGACTAGGCGACTACCAGATCCTGGTGCAGTTGCCCGGCGTGGACGATCCCGCCCGGGTGAAGGAAATCATGCAGTCCACGGCCATGCTGGAAATCCGGCAGGCCACGGGTGGACCCTATCCCAGCGAGCAGGCGGCGATGCAGGCCAACAACGGCGTGCTCCCGGCCGATTCGGTGCTGATGCGGGGCAGCCCTCTCCACCCACAGAATCCGGAAGAAAACGCGGGCGACGTTTACTGGCTCATTAGCCGCGCGTCGGCGGTGAGTGGCAGCGATCTGCGGACCGCCGATGCCAGCCATGACGAGAATGGCCGCCCGGACGTCGGCTTCACCCTGACCGGCGACGGCGGACGCCGCTTTGCCGCCTTCACCGGCGCCCATGTCAATGACAAGCTGGCGGTGGTGCTGGACAACCGGGTAAAGTCGGTGGCCACCATCCAGGAGCAGATCCATGACCAGGGCCGTATCACCGGCTCCTTCAGCGACCAGGAAGTTCAGGACCTGGCGCTGACGCTGCGCTCGGGCGCGCTGCCCGCCAGCATCAAATACCTGCAAGAAGTGACGGTGGGCCCGTCGCTGGGTTCCGATTCCATTCGCCAGGGTGTGCGCGCGGCCATCATCGGCATGGTGGTGGTCATGCTGTTCATGCTGTTCTACTACCGCGCGGCCGGCATCAACGCCGACCTGGGACTGTTCCTGAACCTGGTCATCCTGCTTGGGTTCCTGGGCTTCAGCGGAGCGGTATTGACGCTGCCGGGAATTGCGGGGGTCATCCTGACCGTCGGTATGGGCGTGGATTCCAACGTGCTGATCTTCGAGCGCATTCGCGAGGAGTTGCGACACGGCAAGACGCCGCCTTCGGCAGTGGACCAGGGTTTTGCCCACGCCTGGACGACGATCCTGGACACGCACGTTACCACCATCGTTTCCGCCATCATCCTGTTCCTGTTCGGGACCGGGCCGGTACGCGGATTCGCCGTGACCCTCAGCGTCGGTCTGGCGGCCAACCTGTTCACTTCGGTCTTCGTTTCGCGGGTGATTTTCGAAGCCATTCTCAACCGCCATCAGCGTGGCGAGGCATTGAGCATCTAAGGGGCTAGCGGTGCAGTTATTTCGTAATACCAACATCGATTTCCTGGGCAAGAAGTGGTACTTCCTTGCCTTCTCCCTGATCTTCAGCGTGGCCGGGCTGCTGTCGATTTTCTTCTGGCACGGCATCCCGCTGGGGGTCGAGTTCCGCGGCGGCACGCTGGTATACGTGAAGTTCGCGCAGACGCCCGACCTCGACCAGATCCGGCAAGCCATGGACAAAGCCGGGCTGAAGAACCCGCGCATCCAGCGTTTCGGGCCGATCACCGACAACGAGGTGCTGGTCGATCTGGGCATGCAGGAGACCAGCGAGTCGGCGCTCGACAAAGGGAAGAACACCATCATCCAGGCCTTGCAGGTAGAGAACCCTGGCAACCAGGCCAAGCAGGACCTGAACAACACCGGCGTCGCCACCCTGGAGCAGTACCTGCTGCAGAAGGACCCGATGCACCTGGGTACGGACGCCGCAACCAAGTACCAGGCCATCGCCCAGCGGATTGAGGATTTTCGCAACAAGGAACGCGGCGGCATCCTGACCTCGGTGGACGAGCTGCGCGGCGTGGTGTCGGCTGAGGTGCTGAGCGCGATGCAGCAGGACTTCTACACGTCGAACTTTGTGGTGCGCAACGTGGAGATCGTGGGGCCGCAGGTCGGCGGGCAGCTTCGTCATCAAGCGTTAATGGCCACCGTGTATTCCCTGGCCGGCATGCTGGTGTACCTGTGGTTCCGCTTCGAGTTGATCTACGGCATCGGCGCGGTCGTGGCCTGCTTGCACGACACCATCATCACCATCGGCTTCTTCTCGCTGCTCAACAAGGAAATCAGCCTGACGGTGATTGCCGCCATCCTGACCTTGATCGGTTACTCGATGAATGACACCATCGTCGTCTTCGACCGTATTCGCGAGAACATCAAACTGTTGCGCCGTGAACCGCTGGCCGACATCGTCAACAAGAGCATCAACCAGACCCTGAGCCGGACCATCCTGACTTCGGGCCTGACGTTTCTGACGGTGCTGTCGTTGTACCTGTTTGGCGGGGAAGTGCTGCGCGGCTTCTCGCTGGCGCTGGTGATCGGCATCCTGATTGGGACGTACTCCTCGATCGCGGTGGCCGCTCCCATGCTGGTGGCCTACCAGGATTGGCGGGCGAAACGGGCCGGACAAGTGGTAGCCAGCAATCTGGCGGCGCGCGACAAGTCGCGGGAGAAAGTCAAGGTGAAGGCATAACCGGCAGGTTTTGGGATCGTCACGCTGAGAGTAGTGGCCCGGTTGGGACGAATAGCGGTCCGGACAGGTGGCGTTGCTGGAAGAAAGTGTCAATTGGCTTGCCGGGGTGTATACTTCGGGTCGCTATTCCAGGGCAACCGGTTCAGGGCTGACAGGTTGCGGCGGCAGGCCACAAATTTCGCGGGCGGCTTCCTCAGACGGGAGCAAAATCCTGAAGTCCGGTGTCTAAGTAATCAAAGCGTTCAACGGAGAACAGGCCATGTTTGAAGACAGCCTCGTGGAATCGGGAGGCAGGCTCGGTACGAACCGGGGCAAAACGACCCTGATTTCGTTCCTGATCCAAGCCGCGCTAGTGGGCATCCTGGTGTTGTTGCCTTTGATCTTCACCGAGGCCCTTCCCAAGCAGCAACTGATGACTTTCCTGGTTGCGCCCCCGCCCCCGCCCCCACCGCCCCCGCCGCCGGCCGCTGAAGTCCACGTGGTCAGGAAGCCCCAGACGGAATTGGACAACGGCCAGTTACGTACTCCCACCAAAATTCCCAAGAAGATCGAGATGATCAAAGAGGACGAGCCTCCACCGAGCACGGGCGTGGCCGGTGTGGTAGGCGGTGTGCCGGGTGGCGTCCCCGGAGGCGCGATGGGTGGTGTGCTGGGCGGTGTCATCGGCAACATCCCGACGGCGGTGCCCAAAGCGGCTGTCCCGCAGCGCGTGCGTGTGTCCGCGGGCGTCCAGCAGGGCTTGCTGATTCACCGGGTGCAGCCGACGTATCCGCCGCTCGCCCGCCAGGCGCGCATTCAGGGCTCGGTGGTGTTGCAGGCGTTGATCGGCAAGGACGGCTCGATCCAGAATCTGCACGTGGTGAGCGGCCACCCGATGCTCACCGGCGCGGCGCTGGATGCCGTGAAACAATGGCGCTATAAGCCTTACTACCTGAACGGCGAGCCGGTAGAGGTGGAGACCACGGTCAACGTCAACTTCACCCTGGCCGGCGGATAGAGTTTTGCGGAGAGCGGCAATTTGTCCTTGAGTTTGCTGGCGGTCGCGGTTCCTGGGATGCGCGGCCTTCGGCCCATCGCGGATTTCGCGACCGCGGTTTTGAACAGTTTGAAGCACAGGCAACAGCGGTAAGCGATTTGGTTTTGCGGTAACGAAAAGTTCTGGAGGAGGAAAACTCGACTCATGTTTCTAGCTAACGTAGCAACCTACGCATTCAGCCACGTACCCTCGGTTGCCGCCTGGATTTTCCAGGAAGCCACCGTGGGCTGGGACGTATTCTCCCTGTGGCGACAGATGGGCTTTCTGGCCAAAATCGTGGTCGTCATCCTGGCCATTATGTCGGTGTGGTCGATTGGCGTGATGATCGATCGCGCCATGGCCTACAGCGCTGCCCGCAAGCAGTCCCGGGTCTTTGCTCCGGCGGTTGCCGGCGCCCTGCGTGAAGGCAAGATCGACGAGGCCATCAAGGTCGCGGAACGCAACAAGAAGAGCCACCTGGCCAAGGTGGTGGTGGCTGGCCTTCAGGAATTCCGGGCCCACGGTGAATCCGCCGACATACCCGGCGAGCAGATCGAAGCTTCTCAGCGCGCCCTGGAGCGCGCCGAAGCTATCGTGCACGCCGAGTTGAAGCGCGGCTTGGGCGGTCTGGCCACCATCGGTTCCACGGCTCCCTTCGTGGGGCTGTTCGGCACCGTGGTCGGCATTTTGAACGCTTTCAAGGAGATTTCGGCGCAGAAGGCCACTGGTCTGGGCGCCGTCGCCGGCGGAATTTCGGAAGCCCTGGTGACCACTGCGTTCGGACTGTTCGTCGCGATTCCGGCGGTCATGATGTTCAACTACTTCACCAACAAGGTGGAAGCCTTCGACGTGGAAATGGACAACAGCTCCAGCGAGCTGATCGACTATTTCCTCAAGCGTCGTCAGGTCCGCCGGTAACTGGGGGCCCGGCGTGGGCGCGTCCCGCGCTGCTTCCAGCCTGAAGGGAGGTTGAACTTTATGGCGCTAGCAATACGCAACGAAGGATCCAAGGTCAACTCGAACATCAACGTCACCCCCATGGTGGATGTGATGCTGGTGCTGCTCATCGTGTTCATGGTGATTACGCCCATGTTGCAGCACGGCGTGAGTGTGGACATGGCCCGGGTTAACAGCCCGACGCCCATGCCCGACGCCGACAAGGAAGACTCGCTGCTGGTGGCCATCATGCGCGACGGGCAGATCTACTTCGGCACCGACCGGGTCAAGGTCGAAGACCTGACCGCCAAGGTGAAGGACCGCCTGGCCAACAAAGTGGACAAGCGGGTCTACATCAAGTCGGACGCGCGCGCCAAGTACGGCGCGGTGGTGGACGTGGTGGACAATGTCCGCTCCGCCGGGGTGGATGACGTGGGTCTGTTGACGGAACAGAAGCAAGTGAGCCCGATTACCCAGAAACCGCCTAGCGGCCCGGGCGCCCAGTAACGGAGTTAGCTATGTCAATGGCAATGGGAGGGTCCAGCGGGCCCTCAGCCGATATCAACGTAACCCCGCTGATTGACGTTTTGCTGGTGCTGCTCATCGTGTTCATGGTGATCACCCCGCTGACGCCCAAGGGTCTGGATGCGCTGGTTCCCCAGCCGCCCAAGGACCCCAACCAGAAACAGCAGGAAACGGACCGCACCATCGTCGTCCAGGTGTTGAAAGGGGCCGGCGACAAGGCCGCCCTCAAGATCAACCAGGACGACGTTACGTGGGAAAACCTTGAAGGCCGATTAAACGACATCTTCAAGACCCGCGCCGAAAAGGTGATGTTCGTCAAGGCCGATCCCGACCTTACCTTTAACGATGTGGCCCAGGTCATCGATATCGCGCACGCCGCGGGTGTCGATAAAGTTGGACTGATCACGGCCAAGATCGAGGCCGGACAGTAAGGTTAACTGTGACGTAGGAATGTGATTCGGGCTGTAACTTCCTCCTTATTGCAAGGGCGGGACGCCAGGCAGCGCTCCCGCCTTTGCTCGGAACCCGAATACCCCCAACGGAGAGTGACACCAGACATGAAAACCAGCGGACGGGTACTGACGATACTTGCGGTCCTGCTTGCGTTGATCTCGGCGGTCGGTTGCAGCAAGCTGAGAGCGCGCGACCAGCTTAACAAGGGCGTGCAGGCCTATAAGAACGCCAAATACGAAAACGCAATCGAACATTTCAAGAACGCCGTGGATCTCGACCCCAGCCTTATTAATGCCCGCCTTTATTTGGCCACGGCGTATGCCCAGCAATACATTCCCGGGGCCGATGCGCCCGACAACAATCGTTATGCGGAGCAGGCCATCGACGTCTTCAAGCAGGTGCTGAGTCTTAATCCGCCTAAGGAGCAACAGATCCACAGCCTGAAGGGCATCGCCTCGCTGTACTTCAACATGAAGAAGTTCGACCAGGCCAAGGACTATTACCAGAAAGTCGTCGATCTCGATCCCAACGACCCGGAGACCTACTACTCCGTCGCGGTCATCGATTGGACGCAGTCCTGGCAGCGGCGCATGGAAGAGCGCGCCAAACTTGGCCTGAAGCCTACCGACGATCTCAAAGACAAGAAGGACTGCCAGACCCTGATCACCACCATCAAGGCCCAGAGCCAGCCTCAGGTGGAGGACGGGATCGCCAAACTGCAGAAAGCGCTGGAGCTGCGTCCCGACTACGACGATGCCATGGCCTACCTCAACCTGCTGTACCGCGAGCAAGCCGACTTGCAGTGCGACGATCCGGCCGCGCGCAAGGCCGATCTCAAGAACGCTGACGACTGGGTGGACAAGACCATGGCCACCAAGAAAGCCAAGGCGGAAAAGGCCGGGCCCTCGGGCGTGGTCACCATGCAGCAGCAGTAAGTTCAATCGCACTCGGAATGGAAACGCCCCTCGCCGGCATGGAGGGGCGTTTTGCTGTTTGGAACACATGAGTGTGTTGCGTGATCTGGCTATCAAGTGACGCCAGGTGCCGAACCGTGCTAAAACTTTACGATAAGTGCAAAATGGAGAAGTGGCCATGCAGTTGAAGTTCCCTCCCGACCTTGAAACGCTCATTAACAAACGCCTTTCCAGCGGCGGTTATGTGAGCGTCGAAGATGTGTTGCGCCGCGCTCTTGAAGCTCAGGACGCCGAGGAAGGCTGGACCGACGAGGAACGCCGGGCGCTGTCTGCGCACATCGAAGTGGGTTATCAACAGGCCGAGCGCGGGGAGCTGATTGATGGCGCTCAAGCTCGCCGCGAGATTCAGGTAATGAAAGAAAATTGGCTGCGCGACCATGCGCCCAAACGATGAGCTTTATGTTCTCACGCCGCTCGCCAGGGCCGATATCTTTGACATCTGGTCCTACATTGCAGATAACAGCGAGGACGCCGCGAACCGCGTGGAACAAGCCATCTATGAGGCTTGCGCATTCATGGCCGAGGCTTCCACCCGCGGCCATACCCGCTCTGACCTGACAAATCGTCCACTGCGTTTCTGGACGCTCACGCGTTATCCCAACTACACAGTTGTCTACCGGCCCGAAACCGCTCCTCTTCAGGTGGTCGCCGTTCTGCACGGCAAGAGAAACATACAACAAGTCCTGAAACAGCGCTCGTAACCCGCCCGGCGGCGACGTCACACACTCCTGTGACGCAGCCCCTCCCCGATTGCGGCCCATGCAGTAAAATCAAGGTTTTCGCGCCCTGAGGCCCAACCATGTTCAAGCGAGTCCTGATTGCCAATCGCGGCGAGATTGCCGTACGCATCATCCGCGCCTGCCGCGAGCTCGGCATAGAATCGGTGGCCGTCTTTTCCGACGTGGATCGCAAGTCGCTGCACGTCCGCAAAGCCGATCACGCTTTCCACATCGGCGCCGCCACGGCCAGCGAATCCTACCTCAACGTCGACAAGATCCTGGACGTCGCCCGCCGCAGCAAGGCGGAGGCCATCCATCCCGGCTACGGCTTCCTCTCGGAGAATGCGCGCTTTGCCCGGGCCTGTGCCGATGCGGGGTTCAAGTTCATCGGCCCGACTCCTGAGTCGATGGAGATGATGGGCTCCAAGACGCGCGCCCGCCAGAACATGAAAAAGGCGGGCGTGCCCTTCGTTCCCGGCGCCGAACGGGGCCTGGACCTCGATGCCATGGAGCGGCTGGCCGAGCAGATCGGCTACCCGGTGATGCTGAAGGCGGCGGCCGGCGGCGGCGGAAAGGGCATGCGTCTGGTCAACGCGCCGGAAGAGCTGCACTCCGCCTACGAGAACGCCCGCAGCGAGGCCCAGCGATCGTTCGGCGACAACGAGGTGTACCTGGAGAAGTTCATCACCAACCCGCGGCACGTCGAGATGCAGATCTTCGGGGACGAGCACGGCAACGCCGTCTACCTGGGTGAGCGCGAGTGTTCGGTGCAGCGGCGGCACCAGAAAGTCATGGAGGAGTCGCCGTCGCCCATCGTCGACGAAGAGATGCGCCGCAAGATGGGCGAGATCGCGGTGCGCGTCGCCAAGGCCGCCAATTATCACAACGCCGGCACCGTCGAGTTCCTGGTAGACGAGCAGCGCAACTTCTACTTCCTGGAGATGAACACGCGCCTGCAGGTGGAACATCCCGTCACCGAACTGGTGACCGGGCTCGACCTGGTGCACCTGCAGATGCGGGTCGCCTCGGGCGAGAAGCTGCCCTTCCGGCAGGAGGACATCCGGCTTCGCGGACATGCCATCGAGTGCCGCGTGTATGCCGAAGACCCCGACAACAACTTCTTCCCCTCGCCGGGACAGATCACGCGGCTGATTTCGCCCTCGGGGCCGGGCATCCGGCGCGACAGCGGCATGTATGAAGGCTGGAACGTGCCCATCGAGTACGATCCCCTGCTGGCCAAGCTCATCGGCTATGGAGAGAATCGGGAGCAGGTGGTCGAGCGCCTGCTGCGCGCCCTGCGCGAGTACTTCGTGGGCGGCATCAAGACCAACATCTCGCTGTTCCGCCGGATCTTGCACGACCCGGACTTCCGCGCCGGCAACCTGGATACCGGCTTCCTCGACCGCCTGTTGGCCAAGCCGTATCACGAGACCGACGCGCAGCATCCGGTCATGGCGGCCATTGCCGCGGCGCTGTTCGCAACCATGGAACCGAAGGCGACACTCCCCGGAGCGAGTGCTGTTCCGGCCAATGGCAACGCAGCGGCTGCGCCTCCAGCTTCGGGATGGCGGCGGGTGGCCCGGGCCGAGGCGTTGAGGGAGCGATAAGGAAAACTCATGACCTACGACGTGGTGGTGGACGGCAAGAAGCACCAGGTGGAACTGGATCGCGGCGACAAAGTTTGGCTGTGCAAGGTGGACGGCCAGTTCATCGAGGTCGACGCGGCGCTGACGGCGCGCGACGTGCTGTCCTTGCTGGTCGGCGGCAAAGCCTACGAGATCAAGCGCGAGCGCTCGCTGCAAGGCGAGCTACACATGGTCATCGGTAGCGCGCGCTACGCGGTGGACGTGCAGGACCCGCGCTCCCTGCGCACTCGCCGGGCGCTGGGCGGCGCAGAGTCTGGTCCGCAGAAGGTCAAGTCGCCCATGCCCGGCAAGATCGTCCGCATCCTGGTCAGCGAGAAGGACGAAGTGAAGGAAGGGCAGGGCATCATCGTGATGGAAGCCATGAAGATGCAGAACGAGATGAAGTCGCCCAAGGACGGCAAGGTGCAGAAGATCCTGATCGCGGAAGGCTCCATCGTCAACGCCGGCGACACGCTGGCCATTATCGACTAAGGCAGGACGGTGGGATGACGCGGTCATGAGCGGGCATTATTTTGAGGGTTTAGCGGGTCGCAAAGTGCGGGCCGAACGAAATGTTTGACGATAAAAAATCAAACGGACCAGGAAATGGAACGAGACGAAAAAAAGAGCCGTTAGTAACGGAAAACGCCTAAACCCACCGAAGTGCGCTTGCGTGAGGAGATGCTCGACGATTTTAAGCAGCAGATCCGGATCGCCCAAGCCAACTTCGTCAATCCCGGGCAGTTCGTGCAGCCGGTGGAAAACGGCGTGGTCGTGGGGCGGTAGCCAGTTTATCTCCGGAAAACCATGTCTACTGCGATTGGCACCCCATTGCACGTTGCCGGTGTATAGCGCTCCCTGCTCACCTGCGCCAAGACTCCGGCGTCTGAACTGGATCCGCCGGAATGTAAAACGCGTAAATCATGCCACGTTCCATCAGGGCTAATGACTCCATATACCGTTACCGGACGATGAG
>Ga0265313_10002056_pt1 | contig 18048 bp, 13 predicted proteins | sample 4123metaG_FD_203122 | JGI IMG/M metagenome (GOLD analysis project Ga0265313, IMG submission 203122) | Rhizosphere microbial communities from Carex aquatilis grown in University of Washington, Seatle, WA, United States - 4-1-23 metaG | ecosystem: Host-associated > Plants > Roots > Rhizosphere >...
TGACGAGGACCGCGCCATGACCGAGGCTTTCATCAACCGCATCGCCACCGCGCATCCGCCCCATGACGTGCATGAAGGCTTCATCGAGTTCGGGCGCCGGATGCTGAAGGGCGACAATCGCCGCCTGGCGCTGTTCAACCGCATGTCGGAGCGGTCCGGCATTTCGCACCGCTATTCCTTTTTCGAGCCCGATGGCGAAACCGACGTCACCCGCTTCTACCGCCCCGGCGCCTTTCCCGGCACCGGCGCGCGCATGGAGCTGTTCGAGAAATTCGCGCCGGGGCTGGCCTGCGAAGCGACGGAAGGGCTGCTGGCCGGCGAGGACCGCGGCGGCATCACCCATCTGATCATCACCAGCTGCACCGGCCTGTTCGCGCCGGGCATCGACCTGCAACTGGTGGAGCGCTGCGGCCTCAATTCCGACATCGAGCGCACTTTTGTCGGCTTCATGGGCTGCTATGCCGCGATCAATGGGCTGAAGCTGGCGCGCCATATCGTACGCTCCGAGCCGGGAGCGCGGGTGCTGGCGATGAACCTGGAACTTTGCACCCTGCATCTGCACGAGACGACCGACCTGGAGGAGATTCTTTCCTTCCTGCTGTTCGGCGATGGCTGCGCCGCGGCACTCATCTCCGCAGACCCGGTCGGGGTGCGGATGGATTCATTCAAGGCGGCGCTGGTGCCCGATACCGCCGGCCTCATTCGGTGGAATATCCGCGAGCAGGGTTTCGACATGGTGCTGTCCGGCGGCGTGCCCGGCGCCATCCGCAGCGGCCTGGCGGCGGCACGGCCCGCGATCCTTGCCGACGATGCGGTGAGCGCGATCGATCTGTGGGCGGTGCATCCGGGCGGGCGCACCGTGCTGGATGCGGTGGAAGGCGCGCTGGAATTGCCGCCGCCGGCCCTGGCGGTTTCGCGCGGGGTGCTGAACGATTTCGGCAACATGTCGTCGAGCACGGTGATGTTCGTGCTCGACCGGATGATGCGGGACGCCGCGCCGGGCGCCAGCGGCTGCGCCATGGCGTTCGGGCCGGGCCTGGTGGCGGAGACCATGCGGTTCCGCATGGCGGCGTGAGTGGGTTTTTCGCGCGTCCTTGAGCCGGAACTGCTGGACGAGCTGGCGGCGGACGATCCGCGGGCCCGCGCCTCGCGCCGCGACCTGGCGCGGATCAATTTCGTCATGCGGCAGACGGGAATCATGGCCGCGCTGCTGCGGCCACTGGCGCCGCCGCGCCGGCTTGCCGATCTGGGCTCCGGCGATGGGCGCTTCCTGCTGGGCGTGGCGCGGCGGCTGGCGCCACGCTGGCCGGGAGTCACGGCGCTGGTCGTGGACCGGCAGAACATCGTCAGCCCTGAGACGCGCGCCGGCTTTGCCGCCCTGGGCTGGACGTGCCAGACCATCGCCGGTGACATCTTCGATGTGATGCCGCAGCTCGATGCTGAAATCATAACCGTGAACCTGTTCCTGCATCATCTGGACGACGTCGCGCTGGCCCGGCTGATGGCCCTGGCGGCGGTGAAGGCGCGCGCCTTCATCGCCTGCGAACCTCGCCGTTCGCCGCTCGCGCTGCTGGCCAGCCGCATGGTGTTCGCGCTGGCCTGCAACGACGTGACCCGGCACGATGCCGTCGCCAGTGTGCGCGCCAGCTTTGCCGGGCGGGAATTGTCGCGCCTGTGGCCGGACAAAGGCTGGCGGCTGCAAGAAGGACCGGCGTTTCCTTTTTCCCATGTCTTCTCGGCGCGGCGCGATGCGGTTTGATGCGGTGGTGATCGGCAGCGGCCCGGCCGGCGCCACGGTGGCGCGGCTCTTGGCGCAAACGGGCCGGTCAGTGGCGCTGATCGAGCGGGCTGACTTTCCCCGCCGCAAGGTATGCGGCGAATTCATCTCGGCGGCGACCATGCCGGTGCTGGAAACCTGCGGCGTGGCCGGCGATTTCCTCGCCCTGGCCGGACCGCCGGTGCGCACGATTGCAGGCTATGCCGGCGATACGATGGTGGAGGCGCCGCTGCCCCAGGCCAAGGCAGGATGGGGCAGAGCGTTGGGCCGCGAGCATCTGGATATCCTGCTGCGTGATGCTGCCGTCGCGGCTGGAGCAAAGCTGTTCCAGCCCGCCGAAGTCACGGCGCTGCGGCGGGAGGCGGACGGACATGTCCTGTCATTGCGCCGCGAAGAGACTGATGAAGAAATTTCCGCACCTGTGGTGATCGCGGCCTGCGGCTCCTGGAATGCGAAGGGCCCTTTCGCCATCACCGACAAGCCCCGGGCGTCAGACCTGCTTGCCTTCAAGGCCCATTTCCGCGGCAGCGCGCTGCCGGAAGGGGTGATGCCGCTGCTGGCTTTTCCCGGCGGCTATGGCGGGCTGGTACACAGCGATGCCGGACGCATCAGCCTGTCCTGCTGCATCCGCCGCGATGCGCTGACGCGGGCGCGCGCAGTTCATGGCGGCAAAGCGGGCGAGGCGGTGCTTGGCCACGTCCTGGCAAGCAGCGTTGGCGTTCGCCGCGCCTTGCAGGACGCGACGGTCGAAGGCGCGATCCTGTCCAGCGGCCCGATCCGGCCGGGCATCCGGGCGCGCTATCGCGACGGCGTGTTCTTCGCCGGCAATCTCGCGGGCGAGGCCCATCCCATCATCGCCGAAGGCATCAGCATGGCGATCCAGTCCTCCTGGCTGCTGGCGCAATCGCTGATCGCCGCCGGTCCCGCCGCCGCCGGGGCGCAATATGCCCGCGCCTGGAAGGACCATTTCGCCCTCCGGCTGAGGGCCTCCGCCCTGTTCGCGCATCTGGCGATGAACGATCACAGCCGCGCCGCCGCCGCTTTGGTGATCGGCGCCTTTCCCAATATCCTCACCTGGGGCGCGGCGCTGAGCGGCAAGGCGGCGGCGATGCCGTCGCACCGCCGCGAAACCGCCATCGGCATCCGCCATGACGCCGCCTGAACCGGCCGCGCAAAATTCGCTCCGGCTGTGGCTGGGCTTCGGGGCGATGTGCGTCGGCATGTTCATGGCGATCCTGGACATCCAGGTCGTCGCCAGTTCGCTCACCGCCATCGCTTCGGCGTTCGGCCTTTCGAAATCGCAGCTTGGCTGGATCCAGACCAGCTATCTGATGGCCGAAGTGATCGCGATCCCGTTGACCGGGCTGTTGACCCGCGCCTTCTCGCTGCGCTGGATGTTCGCCGCCGCCACCTTCGCCTTCACCCTGGCGAGCCTGGGCTGCGCCCTGAGCGGCAGCATCGCAGCGCTGGTCGCGTTCCGTGTGGCACAAGGCTTTTTCGGCGGCATGCTGATCCCGGCGGTGTTCACCAGCGTCTTCATCATGATGCCGGAGCCGCAGCGGCTGCGCGCCACCACCATCGCCGGTGTCTTCGCGCTGCTGGCGCCGACCCTGGGGCCGGTGGTGGGCGGCTGGCTGACCGAAACCCGGTCGTGGCACTGGATATTCCTGATCAACATCCTTCCGGGGCTGGCGGTCAGCGCCGTGGTCGCGCGCACCGTCAATGCCGGGGCGACCGACCGCGCTGCGCTGCGCTGCCTGGACCTGGCAGGCCTGGCGTCCTTCGCCTGCTCGCTTGCCCTGCTGGAACTGGTGCTGAACGAAGCCCCGCGCCGTCACTGGCACGGCGCGTTTGTGTTGGCGGCGATTGCGGCCTGCGTCCTCAGCGGTGCGCTGGGCGTCTGGCGCTGCCTGACGGCAGTCCATCCCTTTGTCGACCTCAAGCGGTTTCGCAATATCGCCTTCGCGGCGGGCTGCGTCTTCAGCTTCGTGCTGGGCCTGGGCCTGTTCGGCTCGATTTTCCTGATGTCACTGTTCCTGGGCCTGGTGCGAGGACATCCGCCGCTCATCATCGGGGAAATCCTGATGGTCACCGGCGCCGCCCAATTGCTCACGGCACCGGTCTCGGCCTGGGCGGAGACCCGCGCCGCGCCCCGGCTGCTCACCGCCCTGGGCTTCGGCCTGTTCGCTGCCGGGCTGCTGGCTGATGGTTTTGTCACGCCGCAAAGCGATTTCGCCGCCCTGTTCTGGCCGCAAGTGCTGCGCGGCGGGGCGCTGATGCTGTGCCTGCTGCCGACGACGCGCCTGGCGCTGGACATCTGGCCGGCGGCGGAAGTGCCCGAGGCCAGCGCCCTGTTCAACCTGATCCGCAATCTCGGCGGCGCCATCGGCATCGCCCTGGTCGACACTCTAGTGGAGGAGCGGACAGCCGGCCGTGCCGCCCATCTGGTAGCGAGGCTCCAGGCCGGAGACCCGGTCACCGCGCGCTTCGTCGGCCTGCCGGTGGCGATGTTCCGCAACCGGCCGATGGGGCCGGTGGACGACATCACCAAAGCCATGCTCAAGCCACTGGTCGAACGCGCCGCCCTGACCCAGGTGCTCAACGAAGCCTGGTTCGCGCTGGCCGCGCTGTTCGCGCTGTCATTGCTGGCGCTGCCGTTGATGCGCCGGGTGCATCTGAAGAAGTCGTCAATGGGACCGGAAGTCTAGCTCCAATTGAGCAGCCGCTTGAAATTGCCGCCCTTCACCTTGGCGATGTCGGCGGCGGAATAGCCCTTCATGTGCACATCCACAATCTGCGGGCTGTCGCCCCCCCACACCATGCGGTCGGGACCATATTCCTTGATGATGCGGCGGGTGAAAGGAAGGACGCTTTCATAATAGGGCTTGTCGTCGGCGATATAGCCGACGCCGGAAAGCTTCATGTAGACATTGGGGAATTTCGCCAGGTCCAGCACATCGGCAAATTCCCAGGAGGTGCCGGTCTTGGGATTGGCGAGATGGTCGATCAGCACCTTGCAGCCGGGATAGGCCGCGATGGCGGCGCCCGCGTCGCGCGCGCAACTGGGACCGATATCCAGTTCGACGACCAGGCCAAGATCGACCGCCTTGCCCCACAGCGCCCGCACGCCGGGATCGGCGAAGCTGTCGAAATAGGCGGTGTTGCCGCGATGAAGATGAAAGCGCGTGGAACAGATGCGCGGATGGGCCTTCACCAGCGCGGTCAGCTTCTGCGGCGCGTCCGCGTCCCTGGGATAGAACAGGCTGGTGCCCTTGAACTGATCGGGCGAGGTACGGGAAAGGCAATCCAGCACCAGCGAATGGTCGTCGCCATAAGGCTCGGGCTGCACGAACAGCGCCCGGTCGATGCCGACATCCTTCATCCGCTTCTGATAGGCGGCCAGCGGATCGGGCGGATTCTTGGCCGGATCGGGCTTGTAGGTGGCGCGCGGGCCATAGGGAAACCGCGCCACGTCCTGGCTGAACATGTGCTGATTCCACTCGATGATCACATTGCCCGCCGCATCCGCGGCCCCGGCGCCGGATTGCGAGCCGGCCAGCGCCGCCGCAACCGCGAGCGTTCCCAGCACGCCACGGCGGTCCGGCTGTGTCCCGTTATTCATCTTTGTCCCCCTGACAGGATTTTTCGAGATGTTGTGGATGGCCGAAATCCTCGGCTTGGGCTATCAAGTAAAGAATAACATGGCGCGCAGGCGGGTCAAAGATCGCTGCGCCCAACAGGGGGACGGGGCTATGAAAATCTTCGGCAAGGAATTCTCGCGGCGCAGCCTGATTCAGGGCGCCGGCCTGGCGGCGGGGGCGAGCGGCCTGGCGGCGACCAGCGACAACGTGCAATCCCAGACCATGCGCGGCCGGCCGCGCGCCCTGGCACTGATCGGCGACCGCTATCACAATGCCGATTATATAAGGGTGAGCCTGGACAAGGTGTTCAGGGACCTCAACATCCCGGTCGATTACACCATCGCCTATGACACCATCTCGGCCAAGCTGCTGAAGGACTATCAGCTGTTCGTCATCCTGCGCGACGGCATGATCTGGCCGGAGGGTTATCTCGGCCCCGACGCCTACACCGCCTATGAAGCCGACCTGGAAACCCCCAAGACCTTCCCCGATCCCAAGCCGGTGTTCTGGATGACGGAGGACCAGGGCGCGGCGGTGCGCGATTTCGTGCAGGCCGGCGGCGGCTTCTATGCGCTGCACAATTGCGCCCACATCTCGCTGACTTCGAAGAATTACCGCGAAGTGATGGGCGGCGCCTATGACGGCCATCCGCCGCAGCGGCCGTTCCAGGTGCGGGCCACCGCGAACAAGCATCCCATCACCGACGGCATTCCGCCCTTCATGGTGAATGACGAGCAGCACTATCCGATCTACGACAAGGACCCCAAATACCAGATCCTTGAAGCGGAAAACATCGATGGCCTGAAATACGAGGACAAGGGCACCAAGTCGGTGGCCGGGTGGGCTTATGATTTCGGCAAGGGGCGGGTGGTGCACACCATGCCGGGCCACAACATCCATGTGATGTGGCAGCCGCAATATCTGGAAATCCAGCGGCGCTCCATCCGCTGGCTGCTGCGCCAGCTATAGCGCTACATCACCGCGCCGATTTGCCAGGGCACGAATTCGAGGCCGCCATAGCCGAGTTCTTCGCTCTTGCTCTTTTTGCCCGACGCCACGTCCAGCAGCAGGTCAAGGATTTCCTTGCCCTTCTCCTCGATGGTCGCTTCGCCGGTGGCGATGGTGCCGCAATCGATATCGATGTCATCGGACATGCGCTTGTAGATGTCGGAATTGGACGCCAGCTTGATCGAAGGCGACGGCTTGCAGCCATAGGCCGAGCCGCGCCCGGTGGTGAAGGCGATCATGGTGGCACCCGACGCCACCTGTCCCGTCGCCGAGCAGGGATCGAAGCCGGGGCTGTCCATGAACACAAAGCCCTTGGTGGTGATCGGCTTGGCGTATTCGACCACGTCGTTCATGGTCGAGGTGCCGCTCTTGGCCACCGCGCCCAGCGACTTTTCCAGGATGGTGGTAAGGCCGCCCGCCTTGTTGCCCGGCGAGGGATTGTTGTTCATCTCCCCGCCATGGATCGAGGTGTAATGCTCCCACCAGTCCAGCCGCGCCCGCAATTTGTCGGATACGCTTTGATCCTTGGCCCGGGCATAAAGCAGATGCTCGGCGCCATAGATTTCCGGCGTCTCCGACAGGATCACGGTGCCGCCCAGCGCCACCAGCCGGTCCGAGGCGTTGCCCAGCGCGGGATTGGAAGTGATGCCGGACCAGCCATCCGAGCCGCCGCATTGCAGCCCCAGCACCAATTCGCTGGCGGGCGTTTCGCTGCGCGTGATGGCGTTGACGCCGGGCAGCATCTCCTTCAGCCGGTCGAGACCCTGCTCAATGGCGCGACGGGTGCCGCCCACGTCTTGGATGGTGAAGGATTGGAAGGCCCGGCCATCATTGAGGCCGTAATCGGATTTGAACTTGGCGATCTGCACCGCTTCGCAGCCCAGGCCCACCAAAAGAATGGCGCCGAAATTGGGATTGGCCGCGGTGCCCCACAAAGTGCGGCGCAGGATGTCATAGCCCTCGCCCGCCATGTCCATGCCGCAGCCGCTGACATGGGTGATCGGCACCACGCCATCGACATTGGGGAACGCATCTAGCAATCCGCTGCGCTCGGCGGCCTCTGCGATATGGCGCGCCACGGTAGCGGAGCAATTCACGCTGGTGAGCACGCCGATATAGTTGCGCACGCCCACCCGGCCGTCGGCGCGCCTGAAGCCCATGAAGCTGCGCGGCGGCTCAGGAACATTGCGGCGCAGCGGCGCCACCGCTTCCCCGCGCAAGTCGGACAAAGTCATGTTGTGGGTATGCACCAGGTCGCCAGGCGCGATGTCAGCGGTGGCGGCACCGATCACCTGGCCGTATTTGCGAACGAGCGCGCCTTTGGCGATGGGCGCGGTGGCGATCTTGTGGCCGGCGCCGATGGCCTCGCTGAGGGTGACATTCTCCGACGCGATCGTATCGCCCTTGGCCAGGCGCACGGCAGCGACCACGACATTGTCAGCGGGATTGAGACGCACGGTCTGAAGGGCGGGCATGGCGCCTCTGATATAGCTAGTCGTTGATCAAATCCAGCGGATATAGCGGCCTGGTCACCTTGGTGAATGGGATGCGGCGCATGTTCACGCAGGTCGGGCCCGGCGTATCCGCAATCAGAATGCGCGCCGCGATGGGGGCATAGGAAGCGCGGAAATGCGCCGGCGAGCGCACGAACACCAGCGCGGCGCTGGCCGGGTCCAGCCCGACCGAGGTGTGGATGCCGGTGTCCCATTCGAAATGCGGCAGGGAGCGCAGGTTGAGCCGGATGGAACCGATCGCCAGCACAACCGTAAGTCCCATCTCCCCGGTCATGCCATTGGCGCCGGGCCCGGTCAGGATATAGCGGCCATCGCTGATGATCTTGACTCTTCCGGTCACGGTGAGCGGCTCACCTTCGCGGGCGCGCTTGTTGCCCACCCTCAGCGTCACCGTCTTGCCCACCCCGGCGCGTGCCGCTTCCGCCGCCGCCCCGGCGTCGCAGATGGTGCAGATGCTGAGACGGCCGGCATGATCGGCGCCGGCATGCAGCAGCGCCGCCAGCACCGCGGTGGAATCGGCGGGGCCGCCGCTGCTGGGCGCGTCGCCGCCATCGCTCACCACGGTAAGGCCATCCGATGACAGGCCGATGCGGACGGCTTCATCCAGGCCGACAAGGTCGGGCTCGAACTCGGCGCGGCGGTCCCAGGCCATCCGCGCCAGTTGCTCGGCGGCCCGCTGCGCCGCCGCCGCGTCGCCATCGGCACAGACCAGTGCCGCGAAGCCGAGGCCCGGCGAGTCGATCCAGGGCTGCACCGGAAACAGCGAGACATGCAGCACCTCGCCCGCCGCCTCCATCGCCCGGCCTGCGGCGACGATGTCGCTGAGCGGAGGGATTCCAGTGCGCGCGGAATCGGGGCTGACAATCATGGGCCGCTTGGCAAGCGCCATCACCGGCCTGACCTTGCCATTGATCCAATCGACCAGCAGCCGTGCCGCGCGATGGCCGCTCTCATACATATCGATATGGGGAAATTCGCGATAGCCGATATAGGCGACATCGGGCTGGATCATCGCCGGTGTGATATGGCCGTGCAGGTCCAACGAGACGGCGATGGGCACTCCTGGGGGTAGCGCCGCCCGGACCCGGCGCACGATCTCGGCTTCCGCATCCGGCTCGTCCTCCAGGATCATCGCGCCATGCAGCGCCAGGTACACGCCATCGACCGGCCCAGCGGCGCGCAGATGTTCCAGCATTTCCTCCAGCAGGATTTCAAAACTGGCGCGCTCGACCACGCCCGAGGCCATCGCGGCGGTAGCGATCAGTGGCACGACTTCTGCTCCAGCCTCGGCCAGCGCGCCCAGCGCGCCCGGGATTTCGAGCCGCGCTCCGGTGAAGGCGGTCAGCAACGCCTGGCCGCGATGCAGATATTGCTCCTCGAAGGTCCTCACCGTGGTGGTGAAGGGCACGAAGCTGTTGGTTTCCTGCTTCAGTTCGCCGACCGCAATGCGCATGGCGGTTCCCCTTCAATTGGCCGCCGCGAAACCCAGCCGGTCCCGTCCCGGAATCGCCGCCAGCAATTCCCTGGTATAGGGATCGGAGGGCGCGGCAAACACTTCGCTGGTGGGACCGGATTCCACCACCCTGCCCGCCCGCATCACCATCACGCGATGGCAGACCTGGGCCGCAACCCGCATGTCATGAGTGATGAACAGCATCGCCAGGTTCATCTGGCGGCGCACATCGTCCAGCAGTTTCAGCACCTGCGCCTGCACCGTGACATCCAGCGCAGAAACCGGCTCGTCAGCGATGAGGATATCCGGCTTCAGCATCAGTGCCCGCGCCAGGGCGATGCGCTGGCGCTGGCCGCCAGAAAATTCGTGGGGAAAGCGGCGCATCGCGGCGGGGTCCAGCCCCACCAGCGCGAGGATATCGGCGGCGCGGGCGCGGCTCGCCGCTCCGCCCTCGCCATAGGCACGCGGCCCGGCGGTGACGATATTGCCCACCGTCTGGCGCGGATTGAGCGAGGAAAAAGGATCCTGGAACACCATCTGCATCCGCCGCCGCCGGGGCCGCAGCGCGCGCGGCTTCATATGGGCGATGTCGGCGCCGTCGAACAGCACCGCCCCCGCATCGGGATCGAGCAGTCGGATGATGCAGCGCGCCAGGGTCGATTTGCCCGAGCCAGATTCGCCGACGATGCCCAGGGTCTCGCCACGCCCGATGCTGAGCGACACCCCGTCCAGTGCCGCGATCTGCTTGTCGCGGGAGAACAGCCCGCCGCGGCGGAAATTCTTGCCCAGGCCGCTCACCGTCAGCAGCGGCGCCGCGCCGGACGGCACGGGCGGGGCATGGCGCAGGCGCGGCACCGCGTCGATCAATGCCCGCGTATAGGGATCAGTGGGATTGCCCAGCACCTCGGCGGTGGTGCCGCTTTCGACGATACGACCCTGGCGCATCACCGCCACCCGGTCGGCGATGTCGGCGACCACCCCGAAATCATGGGTGATGAACAGTACGCTCATTTCGCGCTCAGCCTGGATGGTCTTCAGCAGCCTGAGGATTTGCGCCTGGGTGGTGACATCCAGCGCGGTGGTCGGCTCATCGGCGATCAGCAGCGACGGCGACAGCGACAGCGCCATGGCGATCATCACCCGCTGGCGCTGACCGCCCGACAGCTGAAACGGAAAGGCGCGCAACAATCCGGCGACATCCGCAAGTCCCATCTGGCCCAGCAGCGCCGCCGCCGCGTCCATCGCCACGGCTTCGGACACCGGGCGATGGGCCCTGATCTGCTCGGTGATCTGCCGGCCGATCGGCATCACCGGATTGAGCGCGGCCATCGGATCCTGGAAGATCATCGCCAGGTCGCGCCCGCGCCGGCGGCGCATCCCTTCAGGCGGCAGACGCAGCAGGTCCTTGTCCTGGAAGGTGATGCTGCCGCCGGTCACGGCGACGCCACGCGGCAACAGGCCCATCACGGCATGGGCGGTCAAAGACTTGCCCGAGCCGGATTCCCCGACAATGCAGACGATCTCGTTGTGCCCGATGTCCAGGCTGACATGCTCCGCCGCATTGGCCCGCTCGGCGCCCGGCGGCAGGGCGATGGTGAGGTCGCGGATGGAAACCAGCGCGCCGGCCATCTCAGCGCTCCCGCCGGCGCGGATTGAGCGCGTCGTTCAGCCCGTCGCCCATGAAGTTGAGCGACAGCACCGTCGCCATGATGGCAAGGCCGGGCAGCACCGTCGTCCACCACGCCACCCACATCGCCGAGCGCGAGCCGGCGATCATGCTGCCCCAGGACAGAAGATTGGGATCGCCGAGGTCGAGGAAACTGAGCGCCGACTCGGTCAGGATGGCGCTGCCCACCATCATCGAACTGATGACGATGATCGGCGGCAAGGCGTTGGGTAGTATCTGGGTGAAGATGATGCGGGCGTCGGATTCGCCCAGGGTGCGTGCCGCCTCGACGAACTCGCGGTTCCTCAAGGCACGGAACTCGCCCCGCACCACCCGCGCCACCTGCGGCCAGCTGATCATCGCGATGCCCAGCACGATGGAGCCGAGGCTGGGCTCCAGGAACGACACCAGCACCATCAGCAACACGAAGCTGGGAATAATCTGGAAGAATTCCGTGATCCGCATCAGCAGATCGTCGATCACCCCGCCATAATATCCCGCCACCGCCCCCAGCAAAACGCCGACACCCGCCGCGCACAGGGTCGAGGTCACGCCGACCAGCAGCGAGATGCGCGCGCCATAGGCCAGCCCCGCCGCCATGTCGCGGCCCAGGACGTCGCTGCCCGCCAGAAGTCCGGGCGAGCCGGGCGGCCTGAGCGGCATGCCGACAATGCTGAACGGCCCGTGGGCGAACAGCAGCGGCGCCGCCAGCGCCACCAGCAGGATGAGCGTGAACACCGCAAATCCCGCGACGGTGGCGGGCCGGGCGAAGAAGCGGCGGGCAAATTCCCTCACGCCGCCAACTCCACCCGGGGATCGGCGATGGAATAGGCGATGTCGGTGGCGAGATTGAACAGGCTGACCAGCACCGCGGTGACGATGAAGATGCCCAGCAGAAGGGGATTGTCGCGGGCGGTGACCGCCTCATAGGCCAGGGTGCCGATGCCCGGCCAGCTGAACACATTTTCCACCAGCACGCTGCCGGCAATGAGGATGCTCGCCTGCAGGCCGGCGAATGTGACCAGCGGGATCAGGGCGTTGCGCAGCACATGGCGGCGCTGGACCTGCCGCTCGGTGATGCCCTTGGCGCGCGCCGTCTTGACGAAATCCAGGTCGGCGACCTCGATCATCGCGGTGCGGGTGAGGCGCGCATAGCTGGCCATGAAATAGAGCGCCAGGGTGGTGCCGGGCAGCAGCATGTGGCGGGCGACATCAGCAAGGCGCACCAGGCCGGTGTAATCGGCACCCATGGTCTCGATCCCGAAGGGCGGCAGCCAGCCCAGCCAGATCGAGAACAGCAGCACTGCCATCATTCCCAGCCAGAATTGCGGCGTGGCATAGAACAGCATGGAAAGAAACGTCACCGCCGCATCGCCCGCCGAGCCGGGGCGGCGGGCGGCGACGCTGCCGAGCCAGACTCCGCCGCCGATCGCGACGATCAGCGCGAAGGCGTCGAGCAGCAACGTGTTGGGCAGCCGCTGCAGGATGACATCCAGCACCTTCTCGCGCCGTTCATAGGAAGTGCCCAGATCGCCGCGCAGCACCGCCTTAGCATAGCGCCAGAACTGGACCGGCAGCGGCCGGTCCAGGCCGTATTCCGCGCGCAAATCCTTTATATATGTGGCGTCCGAATAGCCGCTCTGACCCGCCATCACTTCGGCGGCATCGCCGGGCGCCAGCCGGATGAGAAAGAAGCTGAGGAACACCACCGCCAGCGCAACCAGCAGGCTGCGCACCAGCCGCATCAGGATATAGGTGAGACGCCGGTTCATGCCAGCATCGCCTCGCCCAACCCGTCGCAGGGTCCGTTGGGGCCCATCACGATGTTGCGGAAGCGCCGGTTGTAGAACAGCACTGGCTTGCGCTCGAACAGCCAGATCATCGCCACATCGCGGGTCAGGATATTTTGCAGCCGGCTATAGCAGCGTTGCGCTTCGCCAGGATCGATCGCGACCGCCGCCCGGGAGAACAGCGCATCGACTTCCGGATTGACATAGCCCTGGACATTGGATTGCGGCACGCCCTTGCGGATGTTTGACGAGACAAAGAAGCGCGAGGTGCCGATGGCGGGATCGCCATATTCGCCATAGTCATTCATGTCCATGTCGAATTCCCAATTGCCGTTGCGGCGGCTGTAGGTCGCCCAGTCCACCGACTCCAGTTGCATGTCCAGCCCCACTTCGGCCATCGCCTGCTTTATGTACTGCGCGCTGCGGGTCCAGGCGCCGCTGCCATCGGGCACCTTCATCATGCCGAACTTAAAGCGCATGCCGCCGGATTTCGGCTTCAGGCCCATCTCGTCCAGCAGTGCCCGGGCCCGGGCGGGATCGAACGGATATTTCACCAGCGCCTTGTCGTCGTAATAAGGCACCGTCGAGGGGATCGGACTGTGCGCGACCCTGCCCTGGCCGAAATTGATCGCCTTGACCAAGAATTCGCGGTCCACCGCATGCAGGAAGGCGGCGCGGAAGCGGCGGTCGCTGAACGGCCAGCGGCGCTGGTTCATCTCCATTACTGTGATCTCGCCGGTACCGATATAGGCGTCGGTCGAGGAAACGAGATCGGGGTTGGCCAGCATCCGCGAGGTCACGACGGAATCGATATCGTCGCAGAAGGCGATGTCGACCGCCCCGGTCTCCAGCGCCACCATGCGCTGCTCGGGCGTGGGGCAGAGGCGGAAATAGATGTCGCTCAGATGCGGGCAGCCGGGGCGCCAGTAAAGCGGGTTGCGCTCCAGATGGATATACTGGCCCCGCACCCATTGCTTGAAGCGGAACGGGCCGGTGCCGATCGGCTTCACATTGAAGGGATTGGTGCGGAAATCGGTGCCTTCATAGATGTGCGCCGGCATCATCGGCGCGCTGGACGCCATGAAAGAGAACAGGAAGGCGTTGAACGGCTCGCGCAGGCGGAATTCGACGGTGTAGGGGTCGGTGGCCGTAATGCTCTCGCAATGGCTGAGGGCGGCGCGGCTGCGCGGATTGAGTTGGCGCAGCATCGCGTCGCAGCTGAACACCACGTCATGGGCGGTGAACGGCGCGCCGTCATGCCAGCGCACGCCGGGCTGGATGTGAAACACATAGCGCAGGCCGTCCGCCGACATCTCATAGGCGCGCGCCAGATTGGGATGGGGCTTGAACTGCCAGTCGAACAGCAGCAGCGATTCATTGATGTTGGCGCAGATCTGCTGCACCAGCCTGGTGTTCAGCAGCGGATAATTGAGCGTCGTCGGTTCCACCGGCATCATCGCATTGAGGGTGGCGCGGCGGTCGGCGGCCCGTGCCGCGCCAGGAAGCAGCAGGAACGCGCCCGCGCCCAGCAATGCGCGGCGGTCCGGTTGCACCCTTAGCCTTCCATCGCGTCGAGCGGAAACACTGGCCGGCGCAGCCGCTTGTAGGGCAATCTGGTGATGTCCGACGTGCAGGGTCCGCTGGTGTTGACGGTGAATTCGGCGGAGGCGATCTTGCCATAGGCGACGCGATGGCCCACCGCCGCCTTGATTCCGATCATGCTGAGCTCTTCGGGATTGATGCCCTGGCTGCGCCATTGCCCCAGATCGAAGGGCGGCAGCTTGCGGCTGGTCAGCAGGATGGTGAGGCCGCGATGGCGCACAACCGCCGACGGCCCCATGCGGATGATCTTGCCCAGCGATCCGACCAGATGGCTGTTCTTGTCTTCCAGCTCGAACACCCCGTCGCTGCGGGAGATAAGCTCGACCTCCAAGGTCACCGGACCGGGATCGAGCGGGCCCTTGCCGCCGATGGCCAGCGTGAGTTTTCCGCCGATGGGAACCGATTGCAGCTTCGCTACCGCGTCCGGGTCGGCAATCGCCACGCCGGCGCCCTGCACATTGTATTTCAGCAGGGCGCGCATCACATCGGTGCCGTCGCCGGTCGCGCCGCCGCCGATATTGTCGGCCGGTTCGACCAGCAGCACCGGCCCCTTGCCGCCGGGCTTGAAGTCGCGCACCACCTGGTCGAGATCATATTGCTTGGGAATGCCGCCTTCACGCATGTCCCAGGCAATCTTGCCCAGCGCCGCGAGCGCCGCCTTCGCGTCCGCGTCGCTGCCTTCGGTGATGACGCTGAAGGCGACGCCGGCATAGGGCACGTCGGAAAAGGAATAGCCGCCCACCACATTGATCGCCAGCACGCCGGGAATTTCCTTTTCCATGCGGCGGGCGGCATCTTCCAACGCCCGCATCGGCCCGTCGCGGGTGCCGGTGCCGGTGGGCGGCCAGACGATTGGCGTCACCAGCACATGCTGCTTCGGCTTGATACCGGTCTTGAGGCAGCGCGCCAGCAGCTCAGTGGAGCGCACCGCGCTGTCAAAGGCATCGGTATGGGGACATTCGCGGTAGAAGATCAGGCACTCCGACAACGCCCCCATCCTGGGCGTCAGGGTGCCATGCAGGTCGCAGACGCCATAGATCGGCAGATTTTCCGCGCCGGCGACGGCGCGGATGCGTTGCAGCAATTCGCCTTCGGGATCGTCGCATTCACTGGTCACCATCGCGCCATGCAGCGACAGATGGATGGCGTCCAGCCCCGCGGCCAGCGCCGGCTTCACTTCGGCCCAGAACGCCTCGAACACGGCGTGATCGACGGTGCCCGAGGCGCCGCCGGTATAGACGGCGCTGGGCACAACCTCCCAGCCCTCGCGCCGGGCGACGGTGAGGAACCCGTCCAGTTGCGAGGCATCGCCCAGCCGCGCCAGCATTTCCGCGCCGCGATGGATGGTAAAGCCCTCAAGCCCGGTGATATCGCCGGAAAAACTGTGGGTCTCGTGGAAAATCCCCGCCGCGAACACCCTGGTCATGCGCTCTCCCGTCCCCGCCCCGTCTGATCGTTTTCCGTTTCGGGGGCTATTGCAAGGCCGTCCTTGCATGGTGCAAACCGTTTACCAGCGAAGCGGGCGGGGCGCCTTGTTAATCCTGAAACTGATTGTCGTGCCTCTGGCGGTGCTGCTGCTGGGCATCACCGAGCGGGTGCATGGCCCCCGCGCCGCAGGCTGGCTGTCGGGATTTCCGGTGATCGCCGCGCCGCTGCTATGGTTCATCACCGCCGAGCATGGCGCGGCTTTTGGCGCCGCTTCCGCCCGCGCCGCGTTCTTCGGGCTGGTGCCCTGGCTCACCTTCGTGACGGTGTATGCGTGGAGCGCGCAACGCCGGAACTGGTGGCGGAGCGCCGCCGCCGCCTTTGCCGCCTGGTTTGCGGTCGCGGAACTGATGATCCTGCTCCAGGGCGCTTCACCGCTGATGGACGCATTGCCTTTCGCCGCCGCCCTTGCCGCCATGTGGTGGCATCCCAGCGCCAAAGGGCCCGACGAACAGCGCCAGCATCCCTGGTGGCGGCTGGCGGTGCGCATGATCGCGGGCGCCACGATGACGGTGGCGGTGGCGGGCGTCGCCGGCACCATCGGCTCGGCCTGGTCGGGCACCTTCACCACCTTCCCGGTGGTCGGTTCGATCGTCGCCATCTCCAACCATGTCGAGCATGGCAAGCGCGCGGTGCAGGAAGCGGTGGCGGGCATGGTATTCGGCATCGTCTCGGTGGAGGTGTTCTGCTTTGTCCTGTCCCTGGTGCTGCAGCGCATGAGCATGGGACACGCCTTTGCCCTGGCCCTGGCCGCGGCGATGGGCGCGCATCTGGTGACCTGGCAGGTTACCAGGCGGATCAGCTGATATCCTTCGCCGCGCCGCGCACCGCCTCCAGGGTGGCGTCGATCACCGCATCGTCATGTTCGGACGAGACGAACCAGGCGCCGCGCTCCAGCACCCGCACCCCGCGCTTCAGCAAGGCGTGCGCGAAGCGAATATAGAGCGCCTTGTCGGCGCGCAGCAGGTCGCGGTAGTTGCGGGCCGGCGCGTCCAGCCCGAAGCCGACATGGAACATCAGTTCGAAGCCGGTGACCTGGGCCTTGATGCCCGCCTTTCGCAGAATATCGGCGATGCCTTCACGCAGCCGGATGCCACGGGCGCCGCTCTTTTCATAATGTTCGGGCGTCAACGCCTTCTGCGTCGCCACCAGCGCCGCCATCGCCACCGGCTGGGCGTTGAAGGTGCCGCCATGCAGCACCCCGCCCGAAACGAACATATCCAAAAGTTCGGCGCGTCCAGCCAGCGCGGCCACGGGAAAGCCGTTGGCGATGGCCTTGGCGAACAGCGACAGGTCGGGCGTCACGCCGAAACGCTGCTGCGCTCCGCCGGCCGCCAGCCGGAAGCCGGTGATCACTTCGTCGAAGATGAGCAGCGTGCCATGGCGGCGGCAGGCGGCCAGCGCCCCTTCTAGATAGCCCGGCAGCGGCGCGATGGCGCCCTGGTTGCACATGGCCGGCTCCATGATGACCCCGGCGACGTCGCCCCGCGCCAGCCGCGCTTCCAGGCCGGGCAGATCGTTCCACCCCAGCACTTCCAGGGCCCCCGCCGGCTCCTGACCCAGGCTGCCGGCGGCGGGGACCGGATGATCGACGGGCCCCGCCGCGTTCTCGCCGGGGGCGGTGGACCACAGGATATTGTCGAACCAGCCATGATAATGGCCTTCGAATTTCAGGATGACATGGCGGCCGGTGGCGGCGCGGGCCAGCCGCATCGCCGCCTGCGCCACTTCCGAACCGGAGGAACCGAAACGAATGCGCTGGGCGCTGGGAATGCGCTCGCAGATGAGCCGCGCAGCCTCGAATTCGATCGGTGTCTGGCCGGCGAACAGGAAGCCGCGGTCGACCTGGTCCTTGACCGCCTGGCGAACCGTGGCGGGGTTGTGACCCAGCACCGTGGCGCCCATGCCGCAATAATAATCGATCAGCCGGTTGCCATCGGCGTCGATCAGATAAGCGCCCTCGCCGCGCTCGAATACCAGCGGGCCGGGCTGCATGCCGATGCGGAAATTGCTGTTCACGCCGCCGGCGATGTGCCTGGCATTCTCCGCGATCAGCGCGGCGGAGCGTTCGAAGCTGGGCATATCGGCGGTCCCCCCGTTGTTGGTCGGGAC
>Ga0265313_10002057_pt1 | contig 18045 bp, 16 predicted proteins | sample 4123metaG_FD_203122 | JGI IMG/M metagenome (GOLD analysis project Ga0265313, IMG submission 203122) | Rhizosphere microbial communities from Carex aquatilis grown in University of Washington, Seatle, WA, United States - 4-1-23 metaG | ecosystem: Host-associated > Plants > Roots > Rhizosphere >...
CGTCATGCCGCTCTTGCCGCCGATGACGCTATCCACTGCTTCCAGCATGCGCTGCGGACCGGCGTATTTGAGGTCTTTCAGCATGAGGCCTTCATAGCTGGCCGCGAAATTCTTGTAGATGTGCTTGATGGCGCGGTCGGAGGCGCGCTCGGGCGGCGGCCCATCCCTAAGCGCGATCAGCAAATGTTCGACCTCGCCGTCGCCGGGATTGGCGTCGAAATATCTCTGATACGCCGTCTTGGCTTCGTCACGGCGGCCAAGATAGTGAGATATCTCTCCCAGATCGTACCAGGCATCGGTGTTCCGCGGCTCCAGTTCCACCACCCGCTTGACGCAGATATAGGCAGTCTGGGCTTTGCCCTTTTCGCGCAGCCGCTTGCTCAGTTTGAAAAGTTCGGCGGCTGATAATTCTCCCGCGGCGGTCCCGCCGGCCTCGGCCGTCAGGAGACCCGCTTCGGTCGCCTGCATCACCCACTTCGCCACCGCTTCGTTCTCGCCTTCCGGCAGAAAGGGCCCGGCCAGTTCGGCGATCTCGGCCAGACTACGGCTGCCGTCGCACAGTTCGGTCAGCAGGGCGGCGGCGGGGTTGAGCTGGTGCAGCCGGTCCTGCACCGGATCATAGGCGACATAACCATCCTCGACGGGCGACAGCAGCACCGCCGGATGGACCCTGGGATTCGACATCAAGCCAAGCCCTCATAAGAACGGCCGCGCCTCCCCCCGGGAAACGCGGCCGTCTTTATAGAACAGCCCAACGATTGTTGGACGGAACTTCTTTACTGCGCCGGCGGGGCCTTCTTGATGGCCTTGCACTTGCCGGATTTCTTGCTGACGATCAGGCCGTCATCGCACTTGCCGTTGACGGGATCTTCGCCGTCCTTCTGGGCCAGCGACTGGGTCGTCATCAGCGGCAGCGCGACGGCGGTGGCGCCGGCGCCGATCATCAGGGTGCGGAAAAAGCCGCGACGATCATTGCTGATGCTCTCAAGAGTTTTCTCACGTGACATTCATATCTCCCATGGTTGATGCAGTTCAAATCGCTCCAACGCGGGCGAGGTTAAGTACAGGACACGATTTTACGGCATTACAAAAAAGTCATGAGGCGCGGCCAAACGCCCTAAAATCCTCTATTTTTGCACTGCAGCAGAGGGCTTGGGCACGGTGGGGCGGGACTCGGGGTTTTGCACCGTCCGCAGGCACTCGGCATAGGTGTTGAGGATCCAGTCCCGGTCTGCCTTGGCCCAGCCTTCCAGATCGATGTTCTCACCCCAGGCCACCAGATAGAGCAGCTTGAAGGCGACCTCCTCGGGCGACAGCTTGCTCGTGTTGTCCTTGATCTCGGCCATGTGAGTCTCCGTCTGCGGACCGGCATAGAAGCCGGTCTGGCGAGAATTAGGAAGGGTGGTGATTCTTCCGGCGCGGCGGCGACACCAATTCTTTTCGGCGCGCCAGCGCCGAAAAGAATTGGTGGGCGATGCAGGGTTCGAACCTGCGACCCGCTGATTAAGAGTCAGCTGCTCTACCAACTGAGCTAATCGCCCACACGCCGGTTCAGGTCAGGACCGGGAGCGCGGCTTATAGCCAAGGGGGTATCCCCTGTCCATAACAGCCTAGAGTCTTCTGTGGATTATATAATTCCGCCGCTATGGCGCGGAATTTCCACCTGCCGGTGAATCTGCACGCTCAGCAGCAGGCCGAAGCCGAACATCACCGTCAGCATGGCCGAGCCGCCATAGGAGAGCAGCGGCATGGGAATGCCCACCACCGGGATCAGGCCCATCACCATCAGCCCGTTGATCATGATGTAGAAGAAGAAGTTGAGGGTGACGCCCATCGCCAGCAGGCGGGCGAACTGGCTCCGCGCGGTCATGGCGATCTGCACGCCATAGCCGATGATGACGGCGAAAAGGATCAGCAGCGCCACCGAGCCGACAAAGCCGAACTCCTCGGCGAAATTGGTAAAGATGAAGTCGGTCTGCTTTTCCGGCAGGAAGTTGAGCCGGCTCTGGGTGCCGCCGAGAAAGCCCTTGCCGGCCGAGCCGCCGGAGCCGATGGCGATCTTGGCCTGGGTGATGTTCCAGCCCTTGCCCAGAATGTCGGCTTCGGGATCAAGGAAGGTCTCCACCCGCGCCTTCTGGTAGTCGTGCAGGGCAAAGCGCCAAATCAGCGGCACAGCGACCGCCACGCTGCCGATGGTAGGGGCAATCCACCACCAGGAAAGCCCCGCCAGGAACAGCAGCGAACAGCCGTCCATGACGATGATAAGTGTGGTGCCGAGATTGGGCTGCAGCACCACGAAAATGGCGGGAATGGCGATCATGGCCAGGGCGATGCCGAGATTGAACGGCCTGGAAATCTCTTCGACGCTCTTGCCGTGCAGGAAGCGGGCGAGCGCCAGCACCAGGCTGATCTTCATCAACTCCGAGGGCTGCAAATCCACACCGCCGATATTGACCCAGCGCTGTGCGCCCAGGCCCATATGGCCGACCGCCACCACCGCCACCAGCAGCAGCAGCGCCAGGGCATAGGCGGGGTAGGCCAGCGACATCCAGACCCGGACATCGACGGTCGCCACCCCCACCATCACCAGGAAGCCGACCGTGAACTTGATGGTCTGCGACAGGGCCCAAGGCTGCATTTTCCCGCCCGCCACCGAATAGAGCATGGCAATGCCGGCGCCGGCGCACAGCGTGATCAGCAGCACCAGGCCCCAATTCACCTCGGTCAGCTTGTCGGCCACCGACAGGGTGCGCTTGGCGGCGGCATAGGCGCGCATCGCCATCAGCCCGGCTCCCGTCCTGTGGCGTTGGCTGCGCCCTTGCCAGGAACGGGCGCGGCAGCAGACGTCACCGGATAGGCGGTGGGCTTGCCGATGGTGTCGCGCTTTTGGGCGAAGGTGAGGATGTCGCGCGCCATCTGGACATGCGGATGGGCGGTGGTGGCGCCATGTTCGATCATGCAGACCATGGCGTATTTCGGCGCCTGTACCGGCGCGAAGCCGATGAACATGGCATGGTCGCGCAGCTTCCAGTCGAGCGACGCATTGGCATGCATGCCATGCTCATGCTCCTGCTGGGTATAGACGCGCACCTGGGCGGTGCCGGTCTTGCCCGCCATTTCCAGGCCGGGCTCGACGATGCGCCAGGCAAAGGCGGTGCCGCCCGGCTCGTTCATCACCTTGTTCATGCCCGAGCGCACCTTGGCCAGTGACTCCTCGGTGAAATCCAGCTTTGGCGCTTCCGCCCGAGGCACCAGCCTGCCGCCCACAGAATGCACCAGGCGGGGCGAAACCGCCTTGCCACTGGCCAGCCGCGCCGCCTGCTGGCAAAGCTGCAAGGGCGTGGCGGTGACATAGCCCTGGCCGATACCAACGCTGAGCGTGTCGCCCTGCTGCCAGGTCTGCTTGTAGGTCTTCTGCTTCCAGGCGCGGCTGGGAACCAGACCGGAATGCTCGCCCGGCAATTCGATGCCGGTGACGGCGCCCAGGCCCAGCTTGCGAGCGGCTTCCTCGATCTTGTCGATGCCGACGCGCCGCGCGGTCTCGTAGAAGAAGACGTCGCAGCTGTTCTTGATGCCGCCTTCGATGTCGAGCGTGCCATGGCCCTTGTGCTGCCAGCAATGAAAGGCATGGCCGCCGAAATTGAAAACGCCCGTGCAAGTGACGTGATATTCCGGTGTGGCGATGCCGGCTTCCAGTGCCGCCAGCGCCACTGCGGTCTTGAAGGTCGAGCCGGGCGGATAGATGCCGCTGGTGACCTTGTTGATCAGCGGCTTGTAGTCGGAGGTGTTGAGATCGCGCCATTGCGGCCCCGTCAGGCCGACATTGAACCAGTTGGGATCGAAGCCCGGGGTGGAGGACAGCGAAAGCACATCGCCATTCTCCACGTCCATCACCACCGCGGCGGCGCTTTCATCGCCTAGGCGCTGGTCGGCGAAACGCTGCAATTCGCAGTCCAGCGTCAGCCAGACATCCTGGCCGGCCATGCCGGGCTCCTTGCCCAGTTCGCGGATGACGCGGCCATGGGCGTCAACCTCGACCTTGCTGAAGCCGGCCTTGCCACGCACTTCCTTGTCGAAGGCCTTTTCGATACCGCGCTTGCCGACGCGGAAGCCGGGAACATCGAGCAAGCGGCCGTCATCGCCGTCCATGTCCTCCGGCGAGACCGAACCGACATAGCCCAGCACATGCACCATCTCCTTGCCGAAGGGATAATCGCGGGTCTCCCCGACATCGGGCTGCACGCCGGGCAGATAGGGCAGATGCAAATTGAGACGGGAGAATTCCTCCCAGCTGAGATTTTCCGCCACCGGCACGGGGACGAATTTCTTGTTGGCGGCGATTTCGCCCAGCACCCGCTTTTTCTGCTGGTCGGAAAGCTGGATCACCTTGCCGATGGCGTCGAGCGCCTCGGAAACGCCCTGGGTCGCCTGCTCGGAAACGATCAGGACGCGGTAGTTGCGCTTGTTGTTGGCCAGCTCGGCGCCGAAACGGTCCATCAGACGGCCGCGCGGCGGCGAGATCGGGCGTTCGGAGACGCGGTTGTCCTCGGCCTGGACCTTGTAGTCGTCGCCTTCCAGTATCTGGAGCTGGTAGAGCCGTCCCGCCAAAACGGCGAAAACCAGGCTCATGCCGCCGCCCATGGCGACGCTGCGCCGAGTGAAGGCGGTGTAGCGGCTCTTGTCCTTCTTGTCGAAGACCGGCATCAGAAATCGCTCCTGAGCGGACCGACCAGCCGGTGATGGATGGTGCTCACCAGCAGGGCACCGGGAATATAAGCGGCGACGGTCATCGCCAGTTCCGCCACCACCGCCCCCAGCGGCGGGGCATGGTTGTAAAGCAGCGCCACGGCCAGGGTGGCGGTGACGCAGGCAGCCAGGACGGCGACCGCGAAACCCAGCACGGCGGCGATGCCGGCCAGCCCGGCGAAACTGTCGCGCTGGCGCGCCACCACGGCGTAGGAAATGACGAAGCCCAGGGTCCAGACGCCGGGGGGCGCCCCGCTCATCACGTCTTCCAGCATCCCGATGGCGAAGGCGGCGGCCGGCGTCATCAGGTCGGGGCGGACCAGGCACCAGAAATAGACCGGGATCAGGCCCAGCAGCGGCGGCGGCACCAAGCCGCCGACAAAGGAGATCGGGATGTTGGCGATGATGACGCCGAAGAGGCCGCAGAATAGCGGCGTCAGCGCCGCCAGGAAACGCAGCATGGCCGGAGCATAGAGCCGTTCGGTGGTTCCCATCACCTACTCCGGACTGGAACCGCCCGCGGCGGCCGTGGTCGGGGCGATGGCGGGCATCTTCAGCTTGGGCGCGGTGGCAGGCGTGGAAGCGGGAATCGGCGCGGGCGGCGGCGGCGCCAGCGGCTTGAGGCCGGCGGCTTCGGCGGGAAGCTGGGGCGTGGCAGGCGGCGCCTCCGGCGCGCGGGCGAAGTTCAGGATCTCGACGCTTTCGCTCTGGGTGGCGTCGGCCAGCAGCGCGACGCGGAAGCCGGCTCCGTCCTGCACCACCGTGCCGATGGGCAGGCCGGGCGGCACGAGGCCGCCATCGCCCGACGACACCACCTGATCGCCCGGCTTGACCGTGGCGGTGGAGAGCACCATGTCGAGCTTGGGCGCGGCGGAATTGTCGCCGTCCAGAATCGCCTGCACCGAGCCGGGCGCGACGGTGACCGGCACGCGGCTGTTGATGTCGGTGAGGAGGATCACCCAGCTGGTGTGCTTGCCGGTGAGATAGAGCCGGCCGATCATGCCCTTCTCGTCCATCACCGCCTGGCCGGCCTTGGCGCCGTCCTGGGTGCCGGCGTCCAGGATCATGGTGCGCAGGAAGGGATGGTTGGCCCGTCCCACCACGCGGGCCAGCACGGCGGCCAGCTTCTGGTCGGGAACGGCGTGCAGCAGCGCCTCGTAATGCGTAACGCGGCCTTCCAGCACCACCGACGTGTTGCGCCACTGGCGCAGGCGCGCATTCTCGTCCTTGAGGCGGAGGTTTTCGCTATAGACGCTGAAGATTTCGCCGATCGAGCCGGCCCAGCGCTCAATCCCGTCCAGCGGGACGCGGACGTCTTCCAAGAGCGGCGCCATGGCGTCGGTGATCTTGACCCGGGCCGTGTCGAACAGCCCGCTCTGAGCCTTGCCCACCAGCACCAGCACCACCGCCAGCGCCAGCACGATGACCAGCGGAAGCTGGGCATTGCCGCGGCGGGCGATTTTCCAGGTACCGTTGGCCATAAATCACGCGGCCCCTTGCCCGCGCCTTCTGTCAGAATGCCGTCGAAAGCACGTGACGCATGCCCTTGGTGTTTTCCAGGACTCGTCCGGTGCCCAGCGCAACGCACGAAAGCGGATCGTCGGCGATGGAAACCGGCAGCCCGGTCTCTTCGCGCAGCACCTGATCCAGATTGGCCAGCAGCGAGCCGCCGCCGGTGAGCACGATGCCCTTGTCGACGATGTCGGCGGCCAGTTCCGGCGGCGTCGCTTCCAGGGCGACTTTCACCGCCTCGACGATGGCGCCGACCGGTTCGGCCAGGGCTTCGGCAATATGGCGCTGGGTGATGGTGATTTCCTTGGGCACGCCATTGAGCAGGTCACGCCCCTTGATCTCCATGGTGACGCCATTGCCGTCGTCAGGCGGCGCGGCCGAGCCGATTTCCTTCTTGATGCGCTCGGAAGAGGCCTCGCCGATCAGCAGATTCTGGTGGCGGCGGATATAGGCGATGATGGCTTCGTCCATCTTGTCGCCGCCGACGCGCACCGAGCGGGAATAGACGATGCCGCCCAGCGACAGCACCGCCACTTCGGTGGTGCCGCCGCCGATATCGACCACCATCGAGCCGGTGGGCTCGGAAACCGGCAGGCCGGCGCCGATGGCGGCGGCCATCGGCTCCTCGATCAGATAGACGCGGCGGGCGCCGGCGGACAACGCCGACTCTTGAATCGCACGGCGCTCGACGGCGGTGGAGCCGGACGGCACGCAGACAATGATCATGGGATTGGCGAAGGAACGGCGGTTATGCACCTTGCGGATGAAGTGCTTGATCATCTCCTCCGCCACCTCGAAATCGGCGATGACGCCGTCGCGCATCGGGCGGATGGCTTCGATGTTACCGGGCGTTCGGCCCAGCATCATCTTGGCGTCGTTGCCGACGGCGCGGACCGACTTCTTGCCGCCGCGCGTGGTGATGGTGGCCACGACCGACGGCTCGTTGAGAACGATGCCGCGCCCCTTCACATAGACGAGCGTGTTCGCCGTGCCGAGATCGATGGCCATGTCGCTGGAAAGAGCGCCGAGAAGACTGCCGAACATGCTTAATGTGTGTCCCTGAACTTGAGTGCTGAACCGCTAGTGTAGAACAAAGCAAGCGCCATACCGTTAACGAACGGCCCCGGTACGCCTGTCCCGGGGCCGCCCTGTTTCATTGCGCGACAGTCAGGGCTTCGGGCGCCTGCTTCTGCCGCTTCACCACCAGCTTGTTGAGTGCGTTGACATAGGCATAGGCCGCCGCCGCCATGGTGTCGGTGTCCGACGCCTTGCCGGTGACGGTGCGCCCATCCTCCTCCAGCCGGACCGTCACCGTCGCCTGGGCGTCGGTGCCCTCGGTGACGGCGCTGATCTGGAACAGCTGCAGGCTGGCGGTGTGGGGATAAAGCGCGCGGATGGCCTTGAAGATGGCGTCCACCGGGCCGTCGCCCTCGGCGGTGATGCGGCGTTCTTCGCCCTCAACCATCAGGGTCAGGGCCGCCACCGGCTCGATGCCGGTGCCGCTCTCGACCCGCAGTTGCTTGACCATGATGGCGTCATGGCCGCGCACGATCTCGTCATCGACCAGAGCGGCGATGTCCTCGTCGAAGACGTGCTTCTTCTTGTCGGCCAGGTCCTTGAAGCGCTTGAAGGCGTCCTCGAAGGCGGCTTCTTCCAGCACATAGCCCATGGTCTCCAGCTTGTCGCGGAAGGCGTGGCGGCCCGAAAGCTTGCCCAGCATCAGGCTGGTGGACTGCACCCCGACATCCTCGGGCCGCATGATCTCATAGGTCTCGACATGCTTGAGCATGCCGTCCTGGTGGATGCCGCTTTCATGGGCAAAGGCGTTCTTGCCGACAATGGCCTTGTTGTACTGCACCGGAAAGCCGGTGACGTTCGAGACCAGCTTGGAGGCGCGGGAGAGCAGCTTGCTGTTGATGTTGGTGGTGAAGGGCATGATGTCCTTGCGCACCTTCAGCGCCATCACGATCTCCTCCAGGGCGGCGTTTCCGGCCCGTTCGCCGATGCCGTTGATGGTGCATTCCACCTGCCGCGCCCCGGCCAGCACGCCGGCGAGGGAGTTGGCCACCGCCAAGCCGAGATCGTTATGGACATGGGTGGAAAACACCACCTTGTCGGCATTGGGCACGCGCTCGCGCAGCATGCGGATGATCTCGAAATATTCCTGCGGCGTGGAATAGCCCACCGTGTCGGGGACGTTGATCACCGTGGCGCCGGCATTGATGGCGACATCGACGCAGCGGCAGAGAAAGTCCGGCACCGTTCGGGTGGCGTCCTCGGCGCTCCATTCCACTTCCGAGGTGAAATTGCGCGCCCGCGTCACCGAGGCGCCAATCGCCTCCAGCACCGCGTTCTCGCCCATGTTGAGCTTGTGCTTCATGTGGACGGGAGAGGTGGAGATGAAAGTGTGTATGCGCGGCCGACGCGCGCCTTTCAGCGCTTCGCCGGCGCGGTCGATATCCTTGAAGCCAGCGCGGGAAAGCCCACAAACACTGGCTTTCTTGACGATCCTGGAAATCTCCTGCACCGCCTTGAAATCACCTTGCGAGGAAATCGGAAAGCCGGCTTCGATGACGTCGACACCCATCTCGTCAAGCAGTTCGGCGATGCGCAGCTTCTCTTCATGCGTCATCGCCGCGCCGGGCGATTGCTCGCCGTCGCGCAAGGTGGTGTCGAAGATCGTGATATTCTGCATTTCGGTGGTCATGACAATTGTCCTTCATTCCGCCGCGCGGGCGCTAGGTTTCTCCTACTTTCTGCTCCCCTAAACACCCGGCACGCAGCGTTGCGCACCAGACAGCGCCTAGGGGCAGCTAAGCAGGAGAAGCGCGCGCGAAGAGGAAGGACGGGCCAGGATCGAGTCGTGCGTGCGGACGCAGACGGCAATGCCGCCTTTCGTTTCCGCAATGCACACGCCCTTGATCATGGTCCTATTGCCGTTCCGCCCGCCGATGCGAGCGACAAGGCTAAGCAGCGGAAATGCCGACTGATTTTCCTTGTCGTTGGCGGATTTTTACGCCGATTTCGGGGTGTGGCGCAAGTGCGACAGGGGGCCGGCCAGCGAAATACTTTCCGTTCCAAGGCTTTACAAGTTTATATCATAAACATTTAGCCGGTTTCTCGCCCTTGGCCACGGGCTGCGCCACGCCCCGTCCCCAAGCTTGAGAGCGCGACATAGCGCCCTGAATCGCCTCGCAATCTTCACTTCCGTGCGGCGCGGCAAAGTGGTTGTCTGCCGCCGCGGTTCCGTTCCCGGGCCGCATCCGACAACGCCCACTTTTTGCCCCTTTTGGCTGGTCGCGCGGCCGGACGGAAAACCGCTACACACTTTTCCTGGCCGCGCTCCGGAGGCTGGATATGAAGATCCTGCCGCCCGTCTCGATCGAAGGACGTCGCCTGCTTCCCAGCCGCTGGGACCTGCTGGCGGCGATACTGGTGCTTACCTTCATCGTCGCCTTCGCCGAAACCAGTCGCCTGCTGGTGCATCCCCTCAGTTCCATCACCGGTCGCGACCTCGTACTCAATCCCGCCGATCTGCCCGGCTATGCCCTCAGGACGGGCCTGCGCATGCTGATCGCGCTGGGCGCGTCGCTGGCCTTCACCTTCACCTACGCCACCTGGGCGGCAAAAAGCCCCCGTGCCGGCACGCTTCTGGTGCCGTTGCTCGACATCCTGCAGTCGGTGCCGATCCTTTCCTTCCTCTCGGTGACCATCGTCTGGTTCCTGTCGCTGTCGCCGGGCCGCGTCTTCGGGGCCGAACTGGCCTGCGTCTTCACAATTTTTTGCGGGCAGGCCTGGAACATGGCCTTCAGCTTCTACCAGAGCCTGCGCACGGTGCCGGAGGAACTGACCGAGGCCGGACGCGTGTTCGGCCTTTCGCCCTGGGCGCGTTTCTGGCGCATCGAAGCGCCGTTCGGCACGCCGCCGCTGATCTGGAACATGATGATGAGCATGTCGGGCGGCTGGTTCTTCGTCACCCTTTCCGAGGCTATCAGCGTCGGCAACACCAACATCGCCCTGCCCGGCATCGGCTCCTGGATCGCGGTGGCCATCGCCCAGCGCAACCTGCCCGCCATCTTCGAGGCGATCGGTGCCATGCTGATCGTGATCCTGGTCTATGACCAGCTGATGTTCCGCCCGCTGGTGGCGTGGGCGGACCGCTTCCGCATCGGCGAGGATCGCAACGAGGAACCACCCCAGTCCTGGGCGCTGAATATCTATCGGCGCTCGCGCCTGCTGGACCTGATGACCGCGCCTTTCGAGCAGATGATGCGCTGGTCCTATCATTGGCAGCCGCCCAGCTTCGGGCTGCGTGCCGCCACGCGCGAAGTGGACAGCCGGCTCGCCAACATCCTGTGGTACGTGATCCTGACGGCGATCGGACTTTACGGGGCCTTCCGCATCTATGAATTCGCCCATGCCAATCTGGGCTGGAGTGAACTTGCCCGGGCGGTCGGGCTGGGCTTTATCACCCTGGTGCGGGTGCTGGTGCTGATCGCCATTGCCAGCGTGGTCTGGACACCCATCGGCGTCTATGTCGGCCTGCGTCCCAGGCTCACCGCCATCGTGCAGCCGATCGCGCAGTTCCTGGCCGCCTTCCCCGCCAACCTCCTGTTTCCCCTCGCCGTGTCGGCCATCGTGATCTTCAATCTCAATCCCGATATCTGGCTTTCACCGCTGATGGTGCTGGGCACCCAATGGTACATCCTGTTCAATGTCATCGCCGGCGCCAGCGCCATGCCGCAGGAACTGCGCGACGCCGGCGAGAATTTCTCGGTGCGGGGCTGGCTGTGGTGGAAGAGGATCGCCCTGCCTGCCGTCTTTCCCTATTACGTCACCGGCGCCATCACGGCCTCGGGCGGCTCCTGGAACGCCTCCATCGTCGCTGAGGTGGTAAGTTGGGGCAGCAAGACCCTGCATGCCCACGGCCTGGGCGCCTATATCGAGGACGCTGTGTTGAAAGGCGATTTCCACCGCGTCGTGCTGGGAACGGCGGTGATGAGCTGCTTCGTGGTGGTGGTGAACCGTATTCTCTGGCGTCCGCTCTACAGGTACGCCGAACGCAAATTTCGCTTAACGTGAGGACGTCATGGCTGAACTCCTGAATGTCGAGCATGTGCGCCGCACCTTCCCCCGCAGCGGCGGCGAGGAATTGCTGGTGCTGGAGGACGTCAACCTCACCCTGAAGGAGGGCGAGATCGTGGGCCTGCTCGGCCGTTCCGGCTCGGGCAAGTCCACCCTGCTGCGCCTGATTGCCGGGCTGTCGCAGCCGCAGGGCGGCAGCCTCACCTATATGGGCGTGCCGATCGAGGGGCCCACCCAGGGCGTCGCCATGGTGTTCCAGAGCTTCGCGCTATTTCCTTGGCTGACGGTGCTGGAGAATGTGCAGCTGGGGCTGGAAGCGCTCAACCTTCCCGCCCGCGAGATGCGTGAGCGCGCTTTGGCCGCCATCGACCTGATCGGCCTGGACGGCTATGAGAGCGCCTATCCGCGCGAGCTTTCCGGCGGCATGCGCCAGCGCGTCGGCTTCGCCCGCGCCGTGGTGGTGCATCCCAACATCCTGCTGATGGACGAGCCTTTCAGCGCCCTGGACGTGCTGACGGCGGAGAATCTGCGCACCGACCTTGTGGAGCTGTGGGGCAATGGCAAGCTGCCGATCAAGGGCATCATCCTGGTGACGCACAATATCGAGGAAGCGGTGCTGATGTGCGACCGCGTCCTGCTCTTCTCCTCCAATCCCGGGCGGGTGAGTTCGGAAATCAGGATCGACCTGCCACAGCCGCGCGTGCGCACCAGCCCCGCCTTCGAGGATTATGTCGACAAGATCTATGTCGAAATGACCGCGCGCCGCGTCGAGCGCATGCGCCAGCAGCAGCAGACCGCGACCTTCCTCGACATGCCGCTCACCCATGTCTCGCCCAGCCAGGTCGCCGGCCTGATCGAGGCGTTGGCGGCGGCGCCCTATGACGGCAAAGCCGATTTGCCCGACATCGCCTATGAGCAGGAACTGGAAGTGGACGAACTCTTCCCGGTGGCGGAAGCGCTGCAGCTTCTGCGCCTGGCCGATGTCGAGGGCGGCGACATCAAGCTCACCCATATGGGAAGGCGCTTCGCCGACGCCGAACTGAATGAGCGCAAGGAAATCTTCTCCCGCGCCCTGCAGAGCCATGTGCCGCTGGCGGCGCATATCCGCAAAGTCCTGGACGAGCGCGCCAGCCATTCCGCGCCCTATCGCCGCTTCCTGGACGAGCTGGAAGACCATATGGCCGAGGATACGGCGGAGGAAACCCTGAAGACGATCGTGTCCTGGGCGCGCTTCAGCGAACTGTTCAGCTATGACGACGATGCCGAATTGTTCTCGCTGGAAAATCCGACCTAGGCCGAGAGCGCATTCCGCTTGGCGATGCAGCGCTCGGCCGGCAGCACCAGCCGAGCCGTCGTGCCTTGGTTCAGCGCGCTTTCCAGTTCCAGCCGCCCGCCATGAGATTCAATCAGCGTCTTGGCCAGCGACAGGCCCAGCCCGGTGCCTTCATGGTTGCGCGCCAGGGGCGAGGCGATCTGGCGGAAAGGCTCCAGCGCCAGCGGAATCGCTTCCGGCGCCATGCCGATACCGGTGTCGCGCACGGTGAAGCGGCAATCGCCGCCGTCGCAATAATCCGCCGACAGGGTGACAGCGCCGCCGGACGGCGTGAACTTGACGGCGTTGGAAAGCAGATTGAGCAGAACCTGCTTCAGCCGCAGCCGGTCCACCACCAGGTTGGGGAGCCCCGGCGCGAAGCGGTGCCGCAGCTTGAGGCCCGCTTCCTGGGCCCGGCCGCGCATCAGCCTGAGGCACTCGGCCAGAAGGTCGGCGGTGACGATCTCTTCTTCCGACATCTCGAACTTGCCGGCTTCGGCCTTGGAGAGGTCGAGAATGTCGTTGATCAGGGCGAGCAGATGCTTGCCGGCGCCATGCACGTCGCGGGCATATTCCTTGTAGCGGGCATGGCCCAGCGGCCCGAACAATTCGCTGCCCAGCACTTCGGAGAAGCCGATGATGGCGTTCAGCGGCGTGCGCAATTCATGGCTCATCAGGGCGAGGAAATCGCCCTTGGCCTTGGAGGAGGCGGTGGCGGCGGTCAGCGCCCGGCGCAGGTCGGTCTCGCGCGTCAGCGCCTGGTCCACCTTGCTGCGCAGCAGCACCTCGCCGGTGACGACGCCGAGATAGCGGCCGTGCCGCGTCACCACAAAGCACTCGATCAGGGCGTTGGGATCCTCGGCCAGCAACATGGCGCCCAGATCAGTGGCCTGGACATGCTCATCGACCACCAGCGGCGTGTTGTTGGCCAGCTTGAGGACCGGCTTCCTGCTGTAAAGCTCCGGCGCGTATTGCTTGGCATAGCGCGCCAGATACATCAGGCGGTTGACCAGGCCCTCGACCTGACCGTCTTCATCCAGTACGGCGGCGGCGGGAATTTGCGGATTGGCCAGCAGCCAATTGAAAACCTCGCCGCAGGTCTGGCGCACCGACAATGCCGGCAGCGACTGCGCCAGCTGGCCCGCCGTCTTATGCTGCGGCGCTGTAAGGGAAGGCATGGCGGACACGCGGAAACCCCATTTACCTGCGGGAAAGATTAGGGGGCCCGGGTTTTACGGCGGTTAAAACTGCCCGTTTCGCGGGCAGGTTATTTATGAAGTTATTGTGTCAGTCGCGAAACGGCACAGGCCGCACCAAGGCGGCGGCTTTTTTGGCGCGGGCGCGGGCTTCGTCAATGTCCTCTGCGCGCGCCAGCGCCACGCCCATGCGGCGCTTGACGAAGCTTTCCGGCTTGCCGAACAGCCGCAGGTCGCTGCCTGGCACCGCCAGCGCCTCTTCCACGCCCTCGAAGCGCATGGCCTTGGCATCCACGCCGCCATAGATCACCGCGGACGCGCCGGGCGAAGCCAGACCGACATCCACCGGCAGACCGAGAATGGCGCGGGCATGCAGGGCGAATTCCGACAGGCGCTGGCTCACCAGCGTCACCAGCCCGGTGTCGTGCGGGCGGGGGCTGACCTCGGAGAACCAGACCTCATCACCTTGCACAAACAGCTCAACGCCGAAGACGCCCTGGCCACCCAGCGCGCCGGTGACTTTGGCGGCCATGTCGCGGGCCTTTTGGCGCGCCGCCGCGCTCATAGGCTGGGGCTGCCAGCTTTCGACATAGTCGCCATCCTTCTGCACATGGCCGATGGGCTCGCAGAAATACGTCCCGACTTCTCCATTATCGGAGACAGCGCGCACGGTGAGCTGGGTGATCTCGAAATCGAACTGGATCTCGCCTTCGACAATGACGCGGGCTTCGCGCACCCGGCCCGCCGACAGCGCCTTTTCCCAAGCGGCATCGACCTCGGCGGCGGATTTCAGCCGCGACTGGCCCTTGCCGGAAGAGGACATCACCGGCTTGACGAAGCAGGGATAGCCGATGCGCCCGCAGGCGGCGCGCATCTCTTCCAGCGAGGAAGCGAAGGCATAAGGCGAAGTCGGCAGCTTCAACTCTTCCGACGCCAGGATGCGGATGCGCTCGCGGTCCATGGTGATATGGGCGGCGCGGGCGGTGGGAATGACGGTGCAAAGCCCCGCCTTCTCGATCTCCACCAGTTCCGCCGTCGCCAGCGCCTCGATCTCCGGCACCACCAAATGCGGGCGCTCTTTTTCGACCAGGGCCCGCAGCGCCTTCGCATCGGTCATGTCGATGACATGGGCGCGATGGGCCACCTGCATCGCCGGCGCGCCGGCATAGCGGTCCACCGCGATGGTCTCCACTCCCAGCCGCTGCAGTTCCAGCACCACTTCCTTGCCCAGTTCGCCCGAGCCCAGCAGCATCACCTTCACGGCAGCAGGCGACAGCGGCGTCCCCGGGATCATGGCGCGGCCCCGTAGATCTTGGTGAAGTGATCCATCAACAGGGCGCGGTCGGCGGGCGAGCCCTCGATGATCAACGCATCATCCTGGATCAGGGCGGCGGGCAGCGCCCGCTTCGCCCAGATGTGCGACGTCGGGATAACCCAGGACGGATCATCCAGCGTGCCGGCGGCGATGAAGACCAGCGCCTGGTTGGAAAGATTGTGGTGCCAGAGCCGGGTGCCGCAATGGCCGCAGCGGCGGATATCGAGTTCACGGCCGGAATCGGCGCGCTTGATGTAGTTCTGGGTCTCGCCGGAAGAGGAAAATGCCTCGCTGGGCGCGATCACCACCAGGAAATTGGTGGCACCGGTCAGCTTCTGGCAGTCGGTGCAGTGGCAGGCGTTCAGCGCCAGCGGCCGGGCATCCAGGCGGTAGCGCACCCGGCCGCAGAGACAGCCGCCATTGTGTGGCGGCGCGGGGATGGGCGGCCTTGGCGTCAATTCTTCGCCGTATCGACCAGCTTGTTTTTCGCAATCCACGGCATCATCGCGCGCAGCTTGGCGCCGACTTCCTCGATCGGATGGGCGTCGCCCTTGGCGCGCGTGGCCTTGAACGAAGCCTGGCCGGCCTTATTCTCCAGCACCCAGTCGCGGGCGAAGCGGCCCTGCTGGATGTCGGCCAGCACCCGCTTCATTTCGGCCTTGGTCTCGGGCGTGATGATGCGCGGGCCGGTGACATACTCGCCATACTCGGCAGTGTTGCTGATGGAGTAATTCATGTTGGCGATGCCGCCTTCATAGATCAGGTCCACGATCAGCTTCACTTCGTGCAGACATTCAAAATAGGCCATCTCGGGCGCATAGCCCGCTTCCACCAGCGTCTCGAAACCGGCGCGGATCAGCTCAACCAGTCCGCCGCACAGCACCACCTGCTCGCCGAACAGGTCGGTCTCGCATTCTTCCTTGAAGGTGGTCTCGATGATGCCGGCGCGGCCGCCGCCGATGGCGGAGGCATAGGAGAGGCCGAGGTCATGGGCGTTGCCGCTGGCGTCCTGGTGGATGGCGATCAGGGTGGGCACGCCGCCGCCCTTGAGATATTCGCCGCGCACGGTGTGGCCGGGGCCCTTGGGCGCCACCATCAGCACGTCGAGATCCTTGCGCGCCTCGATCAGCTTGAAATGGACATTGAAGCCGTGAGCGAAAAGCAGCGCCGCGCCGTTCTTCATGTTGGCGGCCAGTTCGTCGCGGTAGATGTCGGCCTGCAACTCGTCAGGCGTCGCCATCATCATCGCGTCCGCCCATTTGGCGGCCTCGACGACCGGCATGGTCTTGAAGCCCGCCGCTTCGGCCTTGCGCGCCGAGGCGCCAGGGCGCACCGCGATCACGACGTCCTTGACGCCGCTGTCGCGCATGTTCTGGGCATGGGCATGGCCCTGGCTGCCGAAGCCGATCACGGCGACCTTCTTGTTCTTGATCAGGTTGAGGTCGGCGTCCCGGTCGTAATAAACCCGCATTTTCAAGCCCTTCCTAGTGTGGGGGTCTGAAAGCCCCCAGAAATCCGCCCGGTTTCTACTAGGGCCAGCCGCCTCAGGCAATCCGGCCGCCCGCATGGCTCATGCGCGCAGCAACGGCACCACCGACGCCACCAAAGCCGCCGCCATCCCCAGGTTGAAGAGCCGGACGCGGCCCGGAACCTTGAGCGCCTCGCGCAGCATGGCGCCGAAGCCGGCCCAGACGAACATGCAGGGCAGATTGGTGAAGGCGAAGGCCGCCGTCACCGTGACGGTGTCGAGCGCGGTGTGGCCGGGGCGGACATACAGCGCCACCGTGGCGATGGATGTCATCCAGAGCTTGAGGTTGAGCGGCTGGAGGGAAAGCGACATGGCGAACGTCATGGGATGCGGCAAATCTCCGCCGCCCAGGCTGCCCGCCATGGCGATGCGCCAGGCCAGCCAGAGCACATAGGCGAAACCCAGCAGCCGCATGGCATCGCGCACCACCGGAAAAGCGGAAAACACCGCGCCCAGGCCGAAGCCGGTGGCCAGCGTCACCAGCACGATGCCAATGAAGATGCCCGCCATCTGCGGCCAGGAAGCGCGAACGCCGAAATTCACGCCCGACGCCGCCAGCATGATGTTGTTCGGCCCCGGCGTGATCGAGCCGATAAAGGCGAACCAGCAGAGCGACAGCAGCGCCGCGGTGGGCAGAAAGGCGGCGTCCATGCGGGCGCTACATCGCCTCGGGGCCGCGGCTCATGGCGGCGACGCCGGTGCGAGAGATATCCACCAGCCCCAGGGGCCGCAGCTCCTCGATGAAGGCGTTGATCTTGGCGGGCGCGCCAGTGATCTCGAAGACGAAGGTGGACTGGGTGGTGTCCACCGTGCGGGCACGGAAAGTGTCGGCCACGCGCAACGCCTTCATAGGGCTGTCGCCGCTGCCCGCCACCTTGACCAGCGCCATTTCGCGCTCGATGCCGCCTTCTTGCGACGTCCAGTTGGTCACCTTGTGCACCGGGATCAGGCGGGCCAGTTGCGCCTCGATCTGCTCGATCACTTGCGGCGTGCCGCTGGTGACGATGGTGATGCGGCTGGTGTGCGCGGCGGGATCGACTTCCGCCACCGTCAGGCTTTCGATGTTGTAGCCGCGCCCGGAGAACAGGCCGATGACCCGGGCCAGCACGCCGGATTCATTATCCACCAGCACGGTGATGGTGTGGCTTTCGCGGACGGTGGTGCCGGTATCCTTTTCGTACAACATGGATCAGACCAGCATCTTTCCGGCTTCGCTGACTGCGCCGCCGTCATCGGGCGACAGCAGCATCTCGTTGTGGGCGGCGCCTGACGGGATCATGGGATAGATGTTTTCTTTCGGATCGACGCGGCAGTCGAACAGCACCGGGCGTTTGGTGTTGATCATATCCAG
>Ga0265313_10002058_pt1 | contig 18036 bp, 18 predicted proteins | sample 4123metaG_FD_203122 | JGI IMG/M metagenome (GOLD analysis project Ga0265313, IMG submission 203122) | Rhizosphere microbial communities from Carex aquatilis grown in University of Washington, Seatle, WA, United States - 4-1-23 metaG | ecosystem: Host-associated > Plants > Roots > Rhizosphere >...
AGCGGGCGGCGGGCGCCAGCCGGGGCGCGCTTGGCAAGATCGGCAAGCGGAGCGAGGTCGCCGCGCCGAAGCCATTCGCCGAGATCGGCCGGCGCTTTCTCGTCTGCGGTTTGCAGGTCGATGACCTGATCGTTCTCGACGACGCCGAGCCGCGGCGTTCCGTTCAATTCAAATCCGACAATTTTCATGGGTCCCGCCTGACGATGCGCGCCGCGCATCAACCAGCCGGTCTTAAAGACTTTCGCAGCGGCTGGAAAGATTGTTTTTGGCCCGGCGGTCCAGGTCGCGAGCCAAGGCGATCAGGCGCCTTCTTTCGACAGCATGAAAGCGGCAATCGCGAAATAGTTTTTCGGATCGGTCCAGACCTGCGCCGGCGTCCAGCCGACCCCGCTCGCCAGCGCATTCAGGGATTCGACGCTGTATTTGTAGCTGTTCTCGGTGTGGATGGTTTCGCCGGCGCGGAAGTCGACGGTCTCGCCGGCAACCCGCACCTTTTGCCGCTTCATGCTGGCGAGATGCATTTCGATGCGGTGGCGCTCGCGATTGTAGAAGGCATGGTGCTCGAAGCATTCGAGCTTGAAATTGCCGCCGAGTTCACGGTTGATCCGCGTCAGCAGATTGAAATTGAATTTGGCGGTGACGCCCTGCCGATCGTTATAGGCAAGGTTGAGAACGTCCGGCGGCTTGATCAGATCGACGCCGACGATCAGCGTCGCCCCCGGCCCGAGAATTTTTCCGGCATTGCGCAGGAAATCGGCGGCCTCGTGCGGCTCGAAATTGCCGATGGTCGAGCCCGGAAAAAATCCGACCCGTACCCGCGCCTGGCGCGCGGCCTGCGGCAGGTCGAACGGCTTGCAGATGTCGGCGACCACCGGGATGACGACAAGCTTGGGACGGTCGTGGTGCAACTCGGCGGCCTCGGCCTGCACCATCTCGGCGCAGATATCGACCGGCACATAGGCGGCAAGCTGCGGCGCCTTGCGCAGCAGGATGCGCACTTTCTTGGTCGAGCCGCTGCCGAACTCGATCAACGCCGCGCCTTCCGGAATCCGCTTGCAGATCTCGGCGCCGTGGTCGCGCAGGATCTTCATCTCGGCGCGGGTCGGATAATATTCCGGCAGCTTGGTGATCTCTTCGAACAGCCGCGAGCCTTCCGCGTCATAGAAATATTTCGCCGGAATGCGCTTCGGCGTGCCGCTCAGGCCGGCCAAAACGTCGGCGGCGAATTGCGGATCAGCCCCGATCGGGACGGCGCTGCGCGGGATTCTGGCCAATGCAACCATGACGCTTCGTGCCTTTAGACAAACTCGGCGAGTCGAACGCCGGTAAACTGCCAACGCGCTTGGGGATAGAAGAAGTTCCGGTAGCTCACCCGCTCGTGACCGGCCGGGGTTGCCAGGGAGGAGCCGCGCAACACAATCTGATTGACCATGAACTTGCCGTTGTATTCGCCGAGCGCGCCCTCGGCGGCGCGGTAGCCCGGATAGGGCAAATAGGCGCTGCGTGTCCACTGCCAGACCAGACAGTAGGCGTCGGCGAGAAGTTCGGCACGCGCCGCGGTTTCCCATTCCTCCTCGCTCGGCAAATGCTTGCCGGCCCAACGGGCGAACGCGTCCGCCTCGTAATAACTGACATGGCAGACCGCGGCGTTGGGCTCGACTGGCATCTCGCCGGCCAGCGTCATGGTGAACCACTGGCCATCGCGCTCGCGCCAATAGCCCGGCGCCTGCCAGCCTTCGGTCTGCACGGTTGCCCAACCGTCCGACAGCCATAGCGACGGCGTCGTGTAGCCTTTGTCGGCGATGAAGGCGAGCCAGTCGCGATTGCTGACCAGCCCCCGCGCCAGCTTCACCTTTTGCAACAATACGTCGTGGCGCGGCGTTTCATTGTCGAAACAGAACTCGTCGCCTTCATGACCGAGGGTCCGAATGCCACCCGGCACATTGACGAAATCATCGGCCGGTACACGTTGCGGCGGCTGCCATGCCGCGTCGTAAGCCGGGTTGGTCGGGTTTTGCGCAAAGGCATGCAGGATGTCGGTGATCAGCAGTTCCTGATGCTGCTGCTCATGCTGCAGTCCAATCTCGACGATGGAAAAAATTTCGGGCGCCCGCGCCGCATCCGCGCGCTCAATCAGCCGGTCAACGGCGGCGTCAACATGCGCTCGATAGGCGGTAACGTCGGCGCCGTGGGGGCGCGTGATCAGGCCGCGTTGCGGGCGCGCATGCCGCGGACCAGCGGCAACGTAATAGGAATTGAACAGGAAGGGAAAGCGCGCGTCGAAAATCTTGTATGCCGGATCGTTCGGCACCAGCAGGAACTGCTCGAAGAACCAGGTGACGTGAGCACGATGCCACTTGGTCGGCGACGTATCCGGCATCGACTGCACGATCTGATCTTCGGCCGAAAGCGGCGCAGCGCGCGCTTCGGTCTCGGCGCGGACACGGCGGAAAGCGTCGCGCCAATAACGCTTCTGCTCATCAATATTGGCTGGCTTTGCCGGCGGCCGGGAGGCTTTGACGCCCCGCTGCACCGGCAAGATCGTCGCTCTCGCCACTCGAAACTCTCCGTACGGGGACTGATTTCAGACGTAGCTAATGGGCAATGGCGCGGTAATCAATCATAGAGCCATCACAATTGTTCCACGGGTCGGCGCAAGATCGCCATCCATTTACTTCCCCGGCGCCTCGGCTAAGCTTCGATGAAATCGGCGGCAAACCGGCAAAAAAGCAACGACCGCCGCACCGAAAGGGGAGAAAAATGGCCCGATACGTCACATTCATTGCCACTATATTCGCCGCTGCCTGCTTTGGCGGCGCCGCCCTGGCGCAGGATTGCCCGCGTGGCGACCTCGATAAGGCCTATTGCGACGCCAATGGCGACCTAGTCGCTGACACGCCGACCGACCCCAAGCAATTCGTCAATCCGCCGACGCTGGTCTTCGCCTATACGCCGGTGGAAGACCCAGCGCTCTACACCAAAGTGTGGGATGGCTTCCTCAAGCACATCGAGAAGGTCACCGGCAAAAAAGTGGTGTTCTTTCCGGTGCAGTCCAATGCAGCCGAGATCGAGACCATGCGCTCTGGCCGCCTGCATATCGCCGGCGTGTCCACCGGCCCGACCCCAATCGCGGTGAACTGCGCCGGCTACGTCCCGTTCGCCATCATGGGCAACAAGGAAGGCCGGTTCGGCTACGAGATGGAAATCATCGTGCCGGCCGACTCGCCGATCAAGACGCCGGCCGACATCAAGGGCAAGAAGCTCGCCTTCACGGCGCCGACGTCGAATTCCGGCTTCAAGGCGCCCTCGGTCCTTCTGGAGTCCGAATTCAACCTGGTGGCGAAGCGCGATTACGAACCGGTATTTTCCGGCAAGCATGACAACTCGGTGCTCGGCGTCGCCAACAAGGATTACGACGCCGCGGCGATCGCCAACGAGGTGATGGTCCGCATGTTCGAACGCAAGGTGGTCGATCCGGCCAAGATCCGCACGATTTACAAATCGGACACCTTCCCGACTACCAGCTACGGCATGGCGCACAATCTCGACCCGGCCTTGCAGGCAAAGATCAAGGAAGCCTTCTTCACCTTCCCGTGGGAAGGCTCGGCGCTCAAGGCGGAATTCAAGACCGAGGATCGCTTCGTGCCGATCACTTATCAGAAGGACTGGAGCGTGATCCGCAAGATCGACGCGGCGAGCGGCGTCAAATACGCCTGCAAGTAGATCACGCAACGATGTATCGGCACCTGACGGCAACGACATGCGTGGCGGCGCTGGTCGCCATGCTGATCTCGGCCGCGGCGCTGGCGCAGGAGGACTGTCCTCGCGGCACGCTCGACAAGGCGTACTGCGACCGCAATGGCGATCTGGTCGCCGATCTGCCCACCGATCCGAAGAAGGTGATCGATCCGCCGGTGTTGATCTTCTCCTACACGCCGGTGGAAGACCCGGCGGTCTACCAGAAGGTCTGGGACGGCTTCATCAAGAACCTGGAGAAGTCGACCGGCAAACGCGTCGTGTTCTTCCCGGTGCAGTCGAACGCCGCGCAATACGAGGCGATGCGATCGGGCCGCCTGCATGTCGCCGGCGTCAATGCCGGCGGCAACGCGCTCGCTGTCAACTGCGCGGGTTATGTGCCGTTCGCAATGATGGCGTCGAAAGACGGCTCGTTCGGCTACGAGATGGAAATCATCGTGCCGGCGGGCTCGCCGATCAAGACGCCGGCCGATCTCAAGGGCCACAAGATCGCGTTCACCGACGCCACCTCGAATTCGGGCTTCAAGGCGCCGTCGGCGATCCTGAAGGCGGATTTCAATCTGGAATCGCAGCGCGACTACGAGCCGGTTTTTTCCGGCAAACACGACAACTCGATCCTCGGCGTGGTCAACAAGGACTACGAGGCCGCCGCGGTGGCGAATTCGGTGCTCAACCGCATGATCGACCGCAAGGTGTTCGACCCGGCCAAGGTGCGCTCGATCTACAAGTCGCAGACCTTCCCGACCACCGGCTATGGCTATGCCCACAATCTCGACCCGAAGCTGGTCGCGAAGATCAAGGATGCCTTCTTCAACTTCCAGTGGGAAGGCTCGGCGCTGCAGGCCGAGTTCAAGAAGGAAGGCAAGTTCATCCCGATCGAATACAAGAAAGACTGGGCGGTGCTGCGCAAGATCGACGAGGCCAGCGGCGTCAAATATACGTGCAAGTAGCCGCGCGGGCGATCGGAAGGAATGACGGCCGATGCTTCGCATCAGGGGGCTGACCAAGCGCTACCGCACCGGCGACTTGGCGCTCAAGGGTATGGACCTAGACGTGCCCGACGGCCAGGTGATGGCCTTGATCGGGCCGTCGGGCGCCGGCAAATCGACCGTGATTCGCTGCATCAACCGGCTGGTCGAGCCGACCGCAGGCTCGGTCGCGCTCAACGACGTCGACATCGTCAAGCTTGGCACACGGGACTTGCGGCGCGTGCGCCGGCGCATCGGCATGATCTTTCAGGAATATGCCTTGGTCGAGCGGCTCTCGGTCATGGAGAATGTGCTCAGCGGCCGGCTTGGCTATGTCGGCTTCTGGCAAAGCTGGCTGCGGCGCTTTCCGCAATCCGACGTTGACGAAGCGTTCCGTTTGCTGGCGCGTGTCGGCCTCGACCTTATGGCCGACAAGCGCGCCGACGAATTGTCCGGCGGACAGCGTCAGCGCGTCGGCATTTGCCGCGCGCTCATCCAAAACCCGGAACTGCTGCTGGTCGATGAGCCGACCGCCTCGCTCGATCCGAGGACGTCGCGCCAGATCATGCGGCTGATCAAGGAATTATGTGCCGAGCGCAAGCTATCCGCCATCATCAACATCCACGACGTCATGCTGGCGCAGATGTTCGCCGAGCGCATCGTCGGCCTGCGACTCGGCGAGATCGTCTATGACGGCCCGCCCGACAAGCTCACCGCCGAGGTACTGACCTCTATTTATGGCGAGGAGGACTGGTCCGCTACCATCCGCAAAGTCGATGACACCGACGAGGCCGCAGCGGATGCCGATAACGTCATTCCGTTCGAGCCCCCGCTTCCCGACCGCGACCGCCTGGCGGGGCTGACGTGACGTCATGACCGTCGCTGCCCTGCCCCGCCAATGGAAAAAGCCGCCCCTGATCAAAAGCCGCGCGTTGCGCTGGGGCCTGGCGATCGGCGCGGCGGTCTATCTGGCCTTGGCGTTCGAGACCACACCGGTCAACTGGCACCGCGTCTGGGAGGGCCTGCCGCGCGGCTTGCAGTTCATCTCGGCGTTCCTCCCCCCCGACTTCGTCAGCCGCTGGAGCGAGATCGTCGAGGGCATTTCCGAAAGCCTGTGGATGACCGTGGTTTCGACTGTCGTCGGCATCGCGCTGTCGATCCCGGTCGGAATCGGCGCCGCCAAGAATATTGCCCCTGCCCCGGTGTATTATTTCTGCCGCGCCATCCTCGCCGTGTCGCGCAGCTTTCAGGAAATCATACTGGCGATCTTTTTCGTCAAGCTGTTCGGCTTCGGACCGTTCGCCGGATTCGTCACACTGTCATTCGCCACCATCGGCTTCTACGGCAAGCTGCTCGCCGAAGACATTGAGGACATGGACGCCTCTCAGGCCGAGGCGGTACGCGCCACCGGCGCGAGCTGGCTGCAATGGATCAATTTCGGCGTGCAGCCGCAGGTGATGCCACGCATGATCGGGCTCGGCCTGTACCGGCTCGACATCAACTTCCGCGAGTCGGCGGTAGTCGGCATTGTCGGCGGCGGCGGCATCGGTGCGACGCTGGAGACCGCCTTCGATCGCTACGAATTCGATTCCGCCGCCGCGATACTGCTCATCATCATCGGCGTCGTGATGTTGGCGGAATATTCGTCCGGCTATTTGCGGCGCTGGGTGCAGTGATGGCGGTCGTGGTGCGCGCCGAACGAACCTGGCGGCGGCGCACCAGCCGCGCGCAATTGCTGACCTGGGCCGGCTGGCTGGCGGCGACGGCGCTGTTTGTTGCCTGTTTTCAAGCTATCTCCGAAAAGACCATCTGGGCGTTCGTATCGGACGCCCCGCAACAGGCCGGCGACCTGTTGGTGCGCATGGTGCCACCGGACTGGGGCTATATCCGCCAGCTCGGCCGGCCGATCTGGGACACCATCAACATCGCCACGATCGGCACGGTGATCGCGGTGGTCGCGTCGATCCCGGTCGCCTATTGCGCCGCGCGCAATACCACGCCCAGCGCTCGCTTCGTGCGGCCGGTCGCGCTGTTCGTCATCGTGTCGTCGCGTTCGATCAACGCGCTGATCTGGGCATTGATGCTGGTGACCATCGTCGGGCCCGGCGTATTCGCCGGCATCGTCGCCATCGCGCTGCGCTCGATTGGGTTTTGCGCCAAGCTGCTGTACGAAGCGATCGAGGAAATCGACGAGAGCCAGGTCGAGGCAGTGAAGGCGACCGGCGCCGGCGGCGCGCAGGTGACCGCCTACAGCATCGTGCCGCAGGTGCTGCCCGCCTTCGCCGGAATTTCGGTATTCCGCTGGGACATCAATATCCGCGAGTCGACCGTGCTCGGCCTGGTCGGCGCCGGCGGCATCGGGCTCGAGCTCAACGCCGCCATCACCCAGCTGTACTGGACGCAGGTCTCGCTAATCCTGCTGGTGATCATCGCGACGGTGATCGTCAGCGAATGGGTTTCCGCCAAGGTCCGGCACGCGATTATTTGACGGCTTGTTGGGCAAAGGCAATCGGCCCGCCCTATCTCGATAAACAGTCCGGGCCGGCTGAAGGCCGGCCCGGGTTTTAGCAGCGTGTCACTGAGGAGGAACGTATGCCGACGGCGTCGCCACACCATTCCACTGGAAATTGCACACAGTTCCGCTCTCCTTGAGCGTGAACTTGGCCGTCATCTTTGAGATTTTCCACATCTGCGGATCGGTGGTGTCGACGTTCAAGGTATATGAGGCGGCCTTCATCGTTTGCAGCGCGACGTTGGCATTGCCCGATGCGGAGAAAATGACCGATCCGGTCATTTTCTCTTTGGTGCCGTCCCTGAAGAATTGCCCGCCATCGTCCGCGCTCTCAATGTACACGTCGGCACCGGTGGCGTTGATGAACATACCATCCGGCTTCACGCCATCAGTCGTGCGGTAGATGAAAAACTCGTGCTCGCCCAACTCCCCGCCGCAACCGTTTGTTGAAGTGTCCTTGCTGACTTCGAGCCGGCCGGCAATAAATTGCTCCGCCGCCGCCGCCGCGCTGCTCATTAACCCGAGAGTGGCAATGGCACACGCCGCTTGAATTATGTTTCTCATGACCGTTTCCTCTCTCACTGGCTGCGCTGCACGAACACGCCGATAATGGCGCTGGCGCATCCAAGCCCCGGGCTACTGTCGGGGTTTACGATGGTCCCGGTGATTTTGATGTAGGCCGTGTTGGCCCTCACATTCGTCGGCGATTGAGTGAAGTGATAGTTTACGGTGCCCGGCCCACCGGTATTGGATTGGGTCGACGCGTCCATCAGCTCGCTGCCAACGAAGTAGCGCCCAGCACTCCCGTTACCCTTGAATTGAGTGGTGGCGACGTTCGCCCTCAGGCCAAAGTCGTTGCGCTGATAGTTCGTGTACACGACGAGTTGCGACGGCATCGAACTGTTGACCGTGTCGGCGATATAGGGACGATAGGTCGCGCGCCAAGAAACCGGCGTATCCAACGAACAATTTCCGCTTGTCGGGACAACGATGCCGTCCCACACCAGCGGCGCTGTTTGCGCTTGGGCACCGGCAACCTGCACAACCGCCCAGGCAAATGCGGTGATGCCGAACACTATCTTTCGAAGCATGGAATCCCCCGTTTGCTGCGGCCCACAAGCCGTGGCCGTCCGGCCCGACAAGCGAATCATAAAGCGAACCGCCACCCGAGCAGCGACAGCTTATTGCCTATTTTGCCGAAACAATAGGCACCCTCCATAAGAGACGGCCAGCCTGGCCTTGTCTTGCGCCACGACAGGCAAGAGAGGGAGCGAAATACGCAGTGGAGGGGCTGCCGAAGAGGATCTGGTAGCGGGGACTGGGATCGAACCAGCGACCTACGGATTATGATTCCGCCGCTCTAACCAGCTGAGCTACCCCGCCACGCGGACCGGATATAGGGAGCCGCGCGAAACAGTGTCAAGTTTGACTATTTCGGCTGGACGCTCTGATCGCCGCCCGGCGTGCCCGGCGGCTTGATAACCGGCATAGTGCCGACATTAGGGGTCGGGGCCTTGATCTGCGGATCGACGGCCGACGGCGGACAGATCACGCCGCCGGATTGCGCCAGATGCTCGCTCAACGTCTTGTCGCCTTTGCTGGCGTTGGGCGTCGTTATTTCGTTGTTGCTGCCAACGGTGGCACGACCACCGGGGCACGGGCCGGTATCGGTCGGCTGCGTTTCCAACGCGCCGGGCGGCGGCTTGGCCGGTGTCTGGGCAAGCACGCTCGTCGTCCCGACCAGCGCGGCAGCTAATACCCATATCGTGAGCGGAACTCTCATACCGGGATAACCGCCGAGCCGAGCCTCAGGTTCCCCGACAATTAGCGCAGGCGCTCGAATCGGATCAGCGAGAAATGGCCCATCGGCGGCATCGGCCGCCGCTCGATCAGCCGCACGCCGCCATGCCGCGCCGCCCAATCAGTGATCCGCGCGAAGCGGAATTCCGGCCGCCAACCGAGCCGGCGGGCCAGCGGCGCAAAACATGCCTCGAACAGCGCGCGCGGCCCGCTCTCGGCGCCGATGTGATTGACCAGGATGATCCCGCCGCCGGGGCGCACCACGCGGGCGAACTCGTCGAGCGTGCCGTCCGGATCCGGCACCGCGGTGATGACATATTGCGCCACCACGACGTCGAACGAGGCGTCGGCAAAAGCCAGCTTGGCCGCATCCATCACCGAAAGCGCCTCGACATTGTCGAGCTTGAGCGCGGCGACGCGTTCCTGCGCCTTGCGCAGCATCGGCTCGGAAATGTCGACGCCGGTCAGTTTGTTGGTGCGCGCATAGTCAGGCAGCGAGATCCCGGTGCCAACGCCAACCTCAAGAATGCGACCGCCGATCTTTTCCGCCGCAGCGATGGCCGCGTTGCGGCCGTGGGCGAACACCTGCCCAAACACCAGATCGTAAACCGGCGCCCAGCGCCCGTAGGCGCGGGCGATACTGTCGCGATCAAAGGCATGCATATGCGGCTGACTTAGCCGCGAACGGCGGCCGGCAGCCGATCGTCAATGCCGCGGCCGGCGTGGCTGGCGGCCGACACCGCGCTGGCGATAAAGCCGCCGCCGAGCACGCGCGCCTGGCCCTCCGCTGCGTCATAGAAGACGCAAGCCTGGCCGGGCGAAACACCGTGCTCGCCGTCGATCAGTTCGACCTCATGGCCAATGCCCGCGGGCCCCAGCCAGCCCGGCTGCGGCGGGCGAGTCGAGCGCACCTTGACGAACACCTCCATGCGCGCGTCGGCCAGTGCCGCGTCGAGCCGGCCGTCCCCGATCCAGTTGACGTCGCGCAGCAGCATGCGGCGCGTGCGCAAGGCGTCGCGCGGCCCGACCACGACACGCCGCCTCTCGGAGTCAAGCCGCACCACATAGAGCGGCGCACCGGTGGCAATGCCGAGGCCTTTGCGTTGGCCGATCGTGAAATGAATGATGCCGGCGTGGTGGCCGAGCACCTTGCCGTCAAGATCGACGATGTCGCCGGCTTCGGCCGCGCCCGGCTTCAGGCGCTCGATCACGTCGGTGTAGCGCCCCGACGGCACGAAACAGATGTCCTGGCTGTCGTGCTTGTCGGCAACCGCGAGCCCGAAGCGGCGGGCCAGTTCGCGGGTCTCGGCCTTGCCGCGCTCGCCGAGCGGAAAGCGCAGGAGGTCGAGCTGCTCTAGCGTCGTGCCGAACAGGAAATAGCTCTGGTCGCGCTCTTCCTCGCGCGCCCGATAGAGCGCGCGGCCGCCCGAAGGCAGCGCCCGGGAGGCGACGTAATGCCCCGTCGCCAGAACTTGCGCACCGAGCTCGCGTGCCGTGTCGAGCAGATCGTGAAACTTGATCGACATATTGCAGTCGACGCAGGGGACCGGCGTCTCGCCGGCGATGTAGCTCTGCGCGAAGCGGTCGATCACCGCCTCCTTGAAGCGTTTCTCGTAGTCGAGCACGTAATGTGGAATGCCAATCCGCTCTGCGACTTGCCGCGCATCATGAATGTCCTGGCCGGCGCAGCAGGCACCCTTGCGGTGGGTGGCCGCGCCATGGTCGTAAAGCTGCAGCGTGACCCCCACGACGTCGTAGCCGTCGGCCTTGAGCAAAGCCGCGGTGACCGAGGAATCGACGCCGCCGGACATCGCGACAACGACACGCGTGTCCTGCGGAAGGCCGGGAAGATCGAGGCTGTTGAGCATGTTGCGTCTTACTATAGGTACCGAGGGTCCCGGCGCAATGCGGGCGGTCGAAGCGGCAAATCCTGCCGGGGCCGCTGCAGCCGCTGCCGGCTCCCGGGACGGCATTAACACTTTATTAACCATTTAAGCTATTGATATAACTTAACTTAATTTAGTATCCGCCGCTGGCCCGCGCTTTGCAGACGACTAAGGGGATATCCAGTCGCGGGGTGCTGCCGTGTTGCCTGTTGCGTCCGAGCTTTCCATTCATGCGCCGCAATCGGGCCAAAAGGCCGGCGCCAAAGCAGATCGAGACGGCTCATCGCCGTTCGCCGACATGGTCGATAGCAACACCGCAGCGGCGGAGAGCGGGGCTTCCGGTGATCAAAGACCGCAAGCGCAATCGGTCGCCGCGCGTCTGACCGCCGGCATTGCAAAGGTCACGAACGTAAAGCCCAGTGCAATTCCCTCGATCGGCAAAGCCATCTCTGCCTTGGTGGCGGCGGCAAAGACCGCAGAAGCCGGGCCGCAGGCCATCATTCCCGGCCCGGGACTGCCGGCCGAAGCTGGCGACGCCGAGCAGGCCGATCCGGTCAGCGCGCAGCCCACAGCCCAAGTAAATAGCGCCGTTTCGAAGACCGCCAACGCCGCCGGCCCACAGATTATCCTCGACGCCATCGCTACCCTCACCGGCCAGCCGGCACCGGCCAAGAAAGCGACGGTAAAGCCGGACAAATCGCCCGAGGACAATCCAGGTCTAAAAAAAGATGCCGCCGAACCGGATTCCGGCAATGACGGTCCATCAGTGGCAGCCGCCGACCCATCAACAGCTCCGAACACGTCGGCGGTTGCAGCCGCCATCGATGTCGCAGCCACCCCGGCAACGGATAATGGTGCAGTTGGGGCGCCAAATACCGGCCGATCGCCCGTTTCGATTGATGCCGGCACGGCAACCGGCCCCTCGCCCGTCGCCATCGGCCTCGACGGTCCTAATGCCGAACCTGCAACAGTCGTCCCACCCGCTGCGGTCGACGTTTCAGCACAGGCATCAGACCCCGCGGCGCCGGATGTGAAATCGGCGGCATCGGCGACAGGCGACGCCCCCTCGAATGCCGACAGCGACGCCAAGGCGAATTCAGTTGGCCGTCCGAAGCGGCAAGCAACGGTGAATACTCAAGCGTTGGCGGCGGCACCGGCGAAAGCGGAGAGGGCTGGCGCACTGAATCTGCAAGCGATCAAAGCGGGGACGCTCGCCGCACAGGCCGACGTTTCCGGCGATATCGACGTGGCAATGGCCAAGTCCGCTAGCGACAAACCCATCGCGGACACCCTTACCGTCGGCGCATCAAAACCCGCTGTCTCCCCGGAAGCCGACTCGGCGCAGCCAAAAAGCGCCGCGGCCGACCGCACCACCCCGGACGAGGCGGCAACAAAAGTCGATTTATCTCGGCCCGATCAGCAGCCGCAAGCCGACGCTGCAGTCCGCGACGCCCCCGTGACTGCCGCGAAAACTGAAATAGTGCGGCACGATCAACAGCCGCAACCGGATGCATTGGCGGCCTCAAAACCGGCATCCGACGCGCTGCCACCGCTCACGATTGCCCAAACCAATAATCCTGCGACTCCGGCTGCGCTCGACAAGGCAAGCATGGCCGCGCCCGCCGCTGCCGTGCCGGTTTCGGGGCTGGCAGTCGAAATCACCAGCAAGGCGCGCGACGGCAAAAACAGCTTCGACATCCGCCTCGATCCGCCCGAGCTCGGCCGCATTCATGTGCGCCTCGACGTCAGCCGTGACGGCGAAATCACTTCGCATGTGATCGCCGACCGCTCCGACACGCTCGATCTGTTGCGCCGCGATTCCGGCGCACTCGAGCGCGCGCTGCAGGATGCCGGGCTGAAGACCGCCAATAACGGATTGCAATATTCGCTGCGTGACCACGGCTTCGGCCGCAACGATCAGCCCAGCCAGCCGGCCACCACGTCGCATTTGGTTGTCAGTGACGAACCCACCGAAACAATGCTGCCCGTTTATCGTGTCCTCGCCGGCGCGCGCGCCGGCGTCGATATCCGGGTCTAGGGAGATGATCCGATGAGCTTGACCGTCCCGACGTCGAGCGCGCCCTCGAGCTCGAATACCAACACCAGCAGCGCCGGCGCCCTTGACGGCACGGAAATTGCCAGCAACTTCACGACCTTTCTGCAATTGCTGACGACGCAACTGCAAAATCAGGATCCGCTGTCGCCGCTCGACACCAACCAGTTCACCCAGCAGCTCGTCCAGTTCGCCCAGGTCGAGCAGCAGATGAAACAGAACGATCAGCTCAGCCAGTTGATCTCGATCGAGCAAGGCGCGCAGTCGACCGTGGCGCTGACTTATGTCGGGCAAACCGTGGTCGTGGATGGCACGACCGCGAACCTGAATAATAATCAGGCGAACTGGCTGCTCAACGTATCGAAGCCGGCGACCACGACCATCACCATCACCGACTCGACCGGACAGACCGCTTACAGCGGCACCTTCGCCATGAACCCCGGCGACCAGACCTTCACTTGGGACGGCACGGGCAATGACGGCCAGACCTGGCCGCCCGGCAATTACACCATGACAGCCACCGCGGTCGACGCCAGCGGCCAGTCCACTCCCGTGACGACTCAGATCGTCGGCGTCGTGGATTCGGTCGACTTGTCGGTGAACCCGCCGCTGCTGTCGATCGGCGGCCAGACCTACACCATGGATCAGATCAAGCGCGTCATCCGCTCGTCGTGAGCCCCGCGTTGACCTCGACCGCGTGCCTCATACGTAACCAAAAGGTTAGCAAAACCGGCCCAATCATTTATGGGTCTGCGCTTGTTGCTTAGGCAAATTTTAAGCCGCGGCCTGTAGCGTCCAGCTTGGTTGTCAGTCGAGTCTTGTGAGTAAACCGATGAACGAACCCCACCGCCCGAGGGTCAAGTATGTGATCGGGCCTGACGGCAGTCCGCTGACCATTGCGGACCTGCCGGCGCCAGGCACCAAGCGATGGGTCATCCGCCGCAAGGCTGAGGTGGTCGCCGCGGTTCGTGGCGGCCTGTTGTCTTTGGAAGAAGCCTGCGGCCGTTACACGCTGACCGTCGAGGAATTCCTCTCCTGGCAGTACTCGATCGATCGCCACGGCCTCGCCGGCCTGCGCACGACCCGCATCCAGCAATACCGCTCCTGATCCGGATCCGAGCAAAATTTCGACGCCGGCCGTTTTGGCCGGCGTTTTCATTTGCCGGACGCGCCAACATTAACCGGACGCTAACCATAAACTGGGCAAATTTTGCCTCGTCGGGTGCGCCCCGCATCTGACACCAAGGGGCAATGACTGGTGCAAGGATTCTTCGCTTTCGTGAGGTCGCTCGGTGCGGCGCGCTTGGCGGCGATGGCAGCCGTGGCCCTGACACTGACCGGCTTTTTCGCCTTTCTGATGATCCGGGTGACGACGCCGCAAATGGTGCCGCTGTTCACCGACCTTCCGCTCGACGACAGCGCCTCCATCATCAAGGATCTCGACCGTCAGGGCATCACCTATTCGATCAAGAATGACGGCGCCATCGTCATGGTGCCGAAGGAGCAGGTTGCGCGTTTGCGCATGAAGCTTGCCGAAGCCGGCCTGCCGAAAGGCGGCGGCGTCGGCTACGAGATCTTCGACAAGTCGGAAGCGCTCGGCACCACGACTTTCATCCAGAACATCAACAAGCTGCGCGCGCTGGAAGGCGAGCTGTCGCGCACCATCCGCAGTCTCGACCGCGTCGATGCGGCGCGCGTCCATCTGGTGCTGCCCGACCGGCCGCTGTTCTCGCGCGACAAGATCGAGCCTTCCGCATCGATCGTGCTCAAGGTGCGCGGCGCGCTCGAGCAGCAGCAGGTCCGCGCCATCCGCCATCTGGTGGCAACAGCGGTGACCGGGCTGAGTCCGGAACGCGTCTCAGTCGTCGACGAAAGCGGCCGGCTCCTCGCTGATGGCGCCGAGCAGGATTCCACCAGCTCGGTCGCAGCCGATGAGCGCAAGGCCTCGTTCGAGCGGAAGATGCGCAGTCAGGTCGAAGCCATCGTCACCTCAATTGTTGGCCCCGGCCGCGCCCGGGTCGAACTGACCGCGGAATTCGATCTCAACCGCATCACCCAGACTTCGGACAAATTCGATCCGGACGGCCGCGTCCTGCGCTCGAGCCAGACCCGCGAGGAGCAGTCCTCGAGCGGCGAGAGCAAGGACGGCGCGGTTTCAGTGTCGAATGAGCTGCCGGGCAGCGGGCAAAAAAATCCCCAGAATGGCGGCTCGAGCGAAGCCAATCGCAAGACCGAGGAAATCGTCAATTACGAAATCTCACGCACCACCAAGACCGAAGTGACCGAAGCCGGCCGCGTCAATCGCATCTCGGCGGCGGTGCTGGTCGACGGCACCTACAGCAAAAACGACAAAGGCGACGTCAGCTACACACCGCGCAGCAAGGAAGAACTCGACCGCATCGGCGCACTGGTGCGCTCTGCGATCGGCTTCGACCAGAAGCGCGGCGACCAGGTCGAGATCGTCAATTTGCGCTTCGCGGAAACGCCGGCCATTCCGGTCAGCGAGCCGGCCGGCTGGATGAGCTATCTGCAATTCGGCAAGGACGACATCATGCGCGGCGCCGAGATCGCCGTGATGGGACTGCTCGGCCTGATCGTGCTGTTCACCGTGGTGCGGCCGCTGGTTCGCCGCGTCATCACACCGGAGGGCGGCGATCCGAGGATGGCGGCGGCGATCGGCGGCGCCGCGGTTGCCGGAGCGATCGGTTTCGCCGGAGCCGGAGCCGGCGGCCAGGCCGGACCCAACGGCGCGGCGGTTTCGCCGTCCGGCGAAGGCAGCATCACGACCGCCGTCGGGCCGAACGTCTCGATCGTCGGCGCCGACGAGCAGGTCGCCATTTCCAATCGCACCTCGGCCATGATCGACGTCGCCAAGGTGCAGGGTCAGGTGCACGCCCAGTCGGTGCAGAAGGTCGGCGAACTCGCGGAGAAAAACCCGCACGAAGCGGTGGCGATCATCCGCTCCTGGCTGCATGAGGATGCCGCCTGATGCCTTCGGCCTACGCAGAACGCACCAACCGGAAGAACGAACCCGTGCGCGCCGATATTGGCGGGCTGATGGCCGAACTCGCCAGTCGTCCGCAGATCAATCAGGGCCGGCGCAGGCTCTCCGGTCCGGAGCGGGCGGCGGTGCTGATGCTTGCGCTCGGCGAGAAATATGGCGGCCCGATCTTCAGCATGCTCGACGACGACGAGCTGCGCGAAATCTCCGTCGTGATGTCGTCACTCGGCACCGTCGATGCGGATTCGGTCGAGGAGCTGCTGCTCGAATTCGTCTCGCGAATGTCGGCGTCGGGCGCGCTGCTCGGCAATTACGACGCCACCGAGCGCCTGCTGCAGCAATATCTTCCGCCCGAGCGGGTCGGCGGCATCATGGAAGAAATTCGCGGGCCGGCCGGCCGCAACATGTGGGAAAAGCTCGCCAACGTTCAGGAAGAAGTGCTGGCGAACTATCTCAAGAACGAATATCCGCAGACCGTTGCGGTCGTGCTCTCGAAAATGCGGCCCGAGCACGCGGCGCGCGTGCTGGCGATCCTGCCCGAAGAGCTCTCGCTCGATTGCGTGGCCCGCATGCTCAAGATGGAATCGGTCCAGAAGGAAGTGATCGAGCGCGTCGAGCAGACCCTGCGCACCGAATTCATGTCGAACCTGTCGCAGACCCGGCGCCGCGACGCCCACGAGGTGATGGCGGAGATCTTCAACAATTTCGACCGCCAGACCGAGACCCGCTTCCTGGCCGCGCTCGAAGAGGATAATCGCGACGCCGCCGAGCGCATCAAGGCGCTGATGTTCACCTTCGACGACCTCATCAAGCTCGATGCCGGATCGGCGCAGACCCTGATGCGCAGCATCGACAAGGACAAGCTGGCGGTCGCGCTCAAGGGCGCCAACGAGACGGTGCGCGAGTTCTTCTTCAAGAACATGTCGAGCCGCGCCGGCAAGATGCTGGTCGACGACATGCAGGCGATGGGGCCGGTGCGTTTGCGCGATGTCGATGAGGCGCAAACCATGCTGGTCAACGTCGCCAAGGATCTCGCTGCCAAGGGCGATATCATGATCTCCAAGAGCCGCGGTGATGAGGAACTGATTTACTGATGAAAACCACCGCCAAATTCCTGTTCGCGGAGGATTTCGCCACCGGCGAGAAGCCGACCATTACGATGGCCGAGCACGACCGCCGCCGCCAAGACGCCGAAGCCCTGGCCTACCGCAACGGCTTTGCCGCCGCCCAGGCGCAAGCCAACGCCGAAGCCAACCAGCGCATCGCCGCCGCGCTCGCCAAGATCGCGGAAATCATGGAACGGCTGGGCCGGGGGCTCGACGGCGTCGAAGCCCGGCTGGAAACCGAAGCCGTCACGGTCGCGGTCGCGGTGGCGCGCAAGCTCGCGCCCGAACTGATCGCCGCACGGCCCTTTGCCGAGATCGAGGCACTGGTCACCGAATGCTTCCGCCAGTTGGTGTTGACGCCGCACATCGCCGTGCGCGTGCCGGAGCCGATCTTCGCCGAGGCCAAGGACAAACTCGAGGATCTTGCGCGCAGTCGCGCCTTCGAAGGCCGGCTCTCGGTCATTGCCGACGCCGCGCTGGTATCGGGCGATTGCCGCATCGAATGGGCCGACGGCGGCATCAATCGAGACCGCGCCGCAGTCGAGGCCGCCATCAACGAGGTGGTGGCGCGCTACGTCGCCGCGCGCAGTGCCGAAGCGAATTGAAATTCTGGAGACTGAAGAATGAGTGACACTGATGCCAAGGTCCCGCTGCCCGATCTCGAAAACGGCGGCCACATGCCCGCGGTAGAGGACGCCGGGGCGCTGGCGCCGCCGGACGGCGATTCGGTGAGCCGCAGCGCCGCCGATCTTGAAGCCGTGTTCGACGTGCCGGTGCAGGTCTCCGCCGTGCTCGGCCGCGCCCGCATGGATGTCGGCGAATTGCTGAGGCTCGGCCCCGGCGCGGTGCTCGAGCTCGACCGCAAGGTCGGCGAAGCCATCGACATTTACGTCAATAACCGCCTGGTCGCCCGCGGCGAGGTGGTGCTCGTAGAGGACAAGCTCGGCGTGACGA
>Ga0265313_10002059_pt1 | contig 18030 bp, 13 predicted proteins | sample 4123metaG_FD_203122 | JGI IMG/M metagenome (GOLD analysis project Ga0265313, IMG submission 203122) | Rhizosphere microbial communities from Carex aquatilis grown in University of Washington, Seatle, WA, United States - 4-1-23 metaG | ecosystem: Host-associated > Plants > Roots > Rhizosphere >...
AGCCCATTCCGATTCGATTTGGACATTCCTGATCCTCCTTGTCTGTGTCTTCTGTCCTTGATGGACGCTTGTTGTTAAAAGTCCCGCCACCTCACTTCGAAATCACCCGCGGCACGCCGGTCTCGACCAGCATTTTGCGGGTCCGCTCGCGATAGATCGCCCTGATGTCCCGGGTGGGCGGCCGGCAGCGGCTGGAATCGAGGCCGACCAGCTCCATGCACAGCTTGTCGAGATAGCCGTCGCCGCTGGTGAAGGTCTTCTCGATCTCGACCCAGAGCTTGTAGAAAGGCATGGCCTCGGTCACGAGGGAGCGCTGCACCGCCGTGTGCCGCCCCGCCTTCAGGTCATCGATCAGGCGAATGCCCCACTCGGGCCAGTAGTTGCATAGATGCACCTCGAAGGCCCGCGCGCCCAGCATGTGGCTGGATGCGAACATGAGATGGTTGTCGATGATGCAAAGCCGGTCCTTGAAATGGACGATGACGTCCTCGAACTCCATGGCGTCGGTGCGCGGCGTCGCCCATTTCAGGCCTACGACATTAGGAATTCTGGCCAACCTCTCGACCAAGCCGAGGGACACCGCAGCACTGGTCCAGAAGGTGTTGTAGATGATGATCCCGATGTCGGCGGCCTCGGCCGCCGCGGCCACATACTCGAAGAAATCCTCCTCGGTATGGGTGAAATAGAACGGGCAGGAGACCTGGATGTATTCCGCGCCCAGCTTGGCCGCTGCTTTGGCTAGGCGCTTCAGCTCCATCGTGCTCGTGGTCTGGGCCCCCATGGCGACGGGAAGCCGTCCGGCGGATTCCGCCACCACCGCCTCGGCCACCTGAACCCGTTCCTCGAAGGTCATGGTGGAGAAATCACCGGCGGCGCCCCCCGCCAGAAGCGTGCCGTAGTCCTCGGTAATGCCGTTGTCGAGGAGGAAGCGGACATTGTGCCGCGTCGCCGCGAGATCGACCGCAAGGTCGGGATCCCGGAACATGGTCGGCACGGTGATGTAGCAGCCCTCGAGCCGGCGCTTGGCTTTCTCGAAATCCATTTGGCCCCCGGTGAAACCAGGGAGATTATTCCTTCCGTGCGGCCGGACGGGATTGACTTCCTTGCCCGAAAACTTGACGATTTTGCCCGGGGCTTTCTTGAAGACCGCGAGGCGTTGCGATGCGAAGACCGGCTTCCCAGGCGAGCGAGCTGCGCCCGGCCGCCGAAACCGAGGTGGTCCGCTACGGCTTTCTCCTGCTGCCCGAGTTTCCCATCTACGCGCTCATCCCGGCGATCGAGGCCTTGCGGATCGCCAATCAGAACCGCGGTCGCAAGCTCTATAGCTGGCACCTGTTCTCGCCCGACGGGCGGCCCATCAAGTGCGGCAACGGCATGTCGGTGCCTGTGGAGGCCGCCATGGCCGATGTCCCCTGGTTTCCCACCATGTTCATCTGCGCCGGCAACCATCCCATGCAGTACGGGACCAAACGCGTCTTGAGCTGGCTGCGCCGGCTGGCGCGCCACGGCGCGATGCTGGGGGCCATTGACACCGGCGCCTTCGCGCTCGCCAAGGCGGGACTGCTGGAAGGCTATCAGGTGACTCTGCACTGGGAAGCGCTGGCCATGTTTCGCGATCAGTACCCGCAGATCGCCGCCAGCGAGCAGCTCTATGTCATCGACCGCGACCGCATCACCTGCGCCGGCGGCCATGCGACCCTGGACCTGATGCTGCATCTCATCGCCCGGCGCCATGGACCTGCGCTGGCCCAGATCGTCGCCAACGGGTTCGTGGCCCAGCGGATGCGCCGGGACGTCGAGCCCCAACGGCTTTCGGCCCGGCATATCTCCGGCGACAGCCGGGCGCCGTTCACCCGGATTCTCTATGCCATGGAGGAGAACATAGAGAGCCCGCTCTCAGCGGGCGAGCTGGCCCGGCGCGCCGGCGTCTCGGTCCGGGCGCTGGGGCGAATCCTCAGCGACCGGGTCGGGGAATCGCCGATGCGCTACTACCTCAAGGTCCGCCTTCAGGCCGCTCGCAATTCCTTGTTCTACAGCGACATTCCGATCCAGGGCATCGCCGCCTCCACCGGCTTCTCCTGCCCCGAGGTCTTTTCCCGCAGCTTCCGCGCCCATTTCGGCGTCTCGCCGCGGGAATTCCGCCAGCAATTCACCCGGGAGCAGCTTCGCCGGTTCCGGCCGGAACTGGAGCCCGAACTCGGTGCCTGAAACGGCGGCATGATTGGCGAGGGGAGACGAGGCAACCGGGACCTTGGCGGACCACCCGCCAAGGTCCCGGGCCGCGGAGGGCTGCCGGTGCGGCGCGAACCCCGCCGATCGGGGGCGGCTGGGGTCTCGCCGCGGGCCGTGAACGGCAGCACCGGCGGCATGCCATAGGAGGCCGGAGCTTGGATCCGGCCTGGCCTCGCGCCGCCGCACCCGATCGTCCTTCAAGGGGCGGAAGCGCTGGTTGTGAAACTCACGGGTGGAGCGGGGAAATCCTGCGCCCGATTCCAAGGGACGTTTTGCGCTCCCGGCGGGCGCTTGCGTTCGGGCCGACCGGCCGCCATCCTTCGCCCCGATCCGCAACCCTCGAAGGACGGTTCCTTGCCGCCGCGCGTCGGGCTTTTCTATCCCACCTTCCGATCAGTGCTGGATAGCCGGCGGTGAATCGGAAGGAACGACGATCGGCTGCCGCGCAGGGGCGGCGCGGGATCGGCGAGCACCCGGCCGACATGCCGACGGGGCATTCGGACGGGACTGCAGAACAATTTGCTGCCGCGCTGCGGCACCATCAGCTCGGCCGGCTAACCGAGGCCGAGAAGCTTTACCGGCAGATCCTTGCCGTCGATCCTCGCCATCCCCAGAGCATGCATCTCCTCGGTGTCATCGCTCACCAATCCGGCCGTAATGACGTTGCCGTAGACCTCATCCAGAAGGCGATCTCGCTAAACCCACGCATACCGGACTTCCACAGCAATCTGGGCGGCATTCTCAAGGATCAGGGCAGGCTGGACGAGGCCGTGGCGTGCTATCGGCGGGCGCTGGCGTTGAAGCCGGACTTTGCCGAGGTGCACAACAATCTGGGCACCGCGCTCATGGGCCAGGGCAAGCTGGCCGAGGCCGCGACGTGTTACGAGCGTACGCTGGCGCTGAAGCCGGACCATGCCCAAGCACACAACAACCTGGGCAGAGTCCGGAGGGAACAGGGGAAGCTGGCCGAGGCCGTGGCTTGCCACGAGCGAGCCTTGGCGCTGAAGCCGGACTTCGTGGAAGCCCATGGCAATCTGGGCAATGCACTTCAGGAGCAAGGCCGGCTGGCCGAGGCCGTGGCGTGCTACGAGCGGGCGCTTGCACTGAATCCGAAGCTGGCCGAGGCCCATGACAATCTCGGCAATGCCCTGAGGGAGCAGGGAAAGCTGGCCGAGGCCGTGGCTTGTCACGAACGGGCGCTGGCACTCAAGCCCAGCCTCGCCGCGGCCCATAACAACCTCGGCAATACCTTGAAGGAGCAAGGCAAGCTGGTGGAGGCGACCGCCTGCTACGAGCGGGCCTTGGCATTGAGGCCGGATTTCGCCGAGGCGCACAACAATCTGGGCAACGCCCTCAAGGAGCAGGGCAGGCTCGGCGAAGCCGCAGCCTGTTTCGAACGCGCACTCGCGCTGAAACCGAACTTGGCCGCTGGCCATAACAACCTGGGCGGCGTGTTCAAGGTGCAGGGCAGGCTGGGCGAAGCCGTGGCGTGCTACAAACGCGCGCTCGCATTGAGGCCGGACTTCGCCGAGGCCCAAAGCAATCTGGGCGGCGCGCTCCAGCAGCAAGGCGAACTGGCCGAAGCGGTGGCGTGCTACGAGCGGGCGCTGGCACTGAAGCCCGATTTCGCCGAAGCGAGATTCGCCTTGTGCATGGCTCAACTGCCCATCGTCTACAACGACGAGGCGGAGATAGATACCCGCCGGGCCGCCTATCAGGAGGAACTGCAGGCTCTATCGGACTATGCCGATCGGCAGGGAACGCCGCGCGGGTTGGCCCGAAGCGTGGGGACAAGCCAACCGTTCTATCTTGCCTATCAAGGGTACAACGATAGGGAATGCCAGATTCGCTATGGCTCGCTCATATGCCGGATCATGGCCGACTATTATCCCCCGGCTGCATTGCCGGTGCCGCCGCAACGGGGAGAGCCGGTTCGCGTCGGCATCGTCAGCGGGTACTTTCGGCAGCATTCCAACTGGAAGATCCCGGTCAAAGGCTGGCTCACGCAGCTGGATCGTCGCAGGTTCCGGATATTCGGCTATCACACCGGGGTCAAGACGGATGGCGAAACCACGACCGCCGCGGCCATGTGCGATCGGTTCGTCCAAGGCCCCTTGCCGGGCGATCGCTGGCGAGAAGAGATCCTGCGCGACGCGCCGCATGTGCTGATCTATCCCGAAGTCGGCATGGACCCGGTTTCGGCCCGGCTGGCCGCACAACGCCTCGCCCCCCTGCAATGCAATTCCTGGGGGCATCCGGATACCAGCGGATATCCGACCTTGGACTGCTTCCTCAGCAGCGCGCTGATGGAACCGCCCACCGGGCAGAATCATTACAGCGAACGACTGGTCAGGCTACCCAACCTGTCGATTTATTACGAGCCGCTGGACGTCAAAGGAGAGGCCATCGGTCGATCGGAACTCGGGTTGCGCCCGGAGACCCCGGTCTATTGGTGCGGCCAGTCGCTATACAAGTATCTGCCCCAGTTCGATCAGGTTTTCCCGCGCATTGCGCGCGAAGTCGGCGATTGTCAATTTGCCTTCATCGAGTATTCCGGAAACGAACACGTAAACGGTGTTTTCCGGGGTCGATTGGCCCGGGCCTTTGCCGCCTTCGGACTCAACTCCACGGATCATTGCGTCGTCTTGCCGGAACTCGATCAGAGCCGCTTCGTTGCGGCCATCGGGACGAGCGACATCGTCCTCGACAGCATCGGCTGGTCCGGCTGCAATTCGAGCTTGGAGACGCTGGCTCACGATCTGCCCATCGTGACCATGGCAGGACCGCTCATGCGAGGGCGCCACAGCATGGCGATCCTGCAGATGATGGGCGTGACGGAGACTATAGCCGACACGATCGATGGTTATGTCGCCATCGCCGTTCGCCTGACTCGGGACAAAGCCTGGCGCAAGACGATCAGCGGCCAGGTCTCGGAAAACAAACATAAGATCTATCGCGATCGAGCCCCAATCTCGGCTTTGGAAGATTTCCTGGACCGGCAAGCGCGGCTGTTGCACCGGGCATAGGAGGCGCCGGCGCCCTTGGATCGACCGAGCGCTTGCATTCGGGCCTACCGGCGGCCATCCTCCGCGCCGACCGGCAACTCTTGAAGGATGGTTCCTTGCCGCTGCGCGTCGGGCTTTTCGTCACCTGCCTTGTCGATCTTTTCCGCCCCACCGTCGGGCTCGCCGCCGCCAAGCTGCTGGAGGACGCGGGCTGCATTGTCGAGGCGCCGCGGGCTCAGACCTGCTGCGGGCAACCTGCCTACAATTCCGGCGATCGCCGGACGGCCGAGGCCATCGCCCGCCAGGTGGTCGACCTGTTCGATGGTTTCGATCATGTGGTGGCGCCCAGCGGGTCCTGCGCCGGCATGCTGCGCGCCCACTACCCCGCGCTGCTCGCCGATGATCCGGCCTATGCCGAACGCTCGAAGGTTCTGGCAGCCAAGAGCCACGAACTGACGAGCTTCCTGGTCGACGTGCTGAAGCTGGAGCGAGTCCGGGCCCGGTTTCCTGCCACGGTCACCTATCACGATTCCTGCTCGGGCCTGCGCGAGCTCGGCGTGAAGGGGCAACCGCGCCAGCTGCTCGCCAGCGTAGAGGGCCTCGACCTTCGCGAGCTGCCGGGGGCGGAGATCTGTTGCGGCTTCGGCGGCACCTTTTGCATCAAATACCCCGAGATTTCCGACCGGCTGGTAAGCGAGAAGTCGGCCGACATCGAGAAGACAGGCGCCGCGATCTTGCTCGCCGGTGACCTCGGCTGCCTGCTCAACATGGCGGGCAAGCTCGGACGGCGCGAAGCCAAGGTGAAGGCGCGCCATGTGGCCGAAGTCCTGGCCGGCATGGCAGAAGGCCCGGCCATCGGCGAGGGGCGGGAGAGCTGATGGAGGGCTCAACATCCCTCGCGTTCCGCCAACAGGCCAGCCTGGCGCTCGACGATGCCAATCTCCAGAAAGCGCTCAGCGGGATGGAGGAAACCTTCGTCGTCCACCGGGCCAAGACTGTCGCGCGCCTGCCGGAGTTCGAGGCTCTGAGGGACGCCGCCAAGGCGGTGAAGGACCACGCGCTCGCCAACCTCGATTTTTACCTGGAACGCTTCGCGGACAAGGTCGAGGCCGCGGGCGGCAAGGTCCACTGGTGCGCCGATGCCGACGCGGCACGGGCCGCGATCCTTGCCATCTGCCGAAGCGTCCAGGCAAGGACCGTCACCAAGGGCAAGACCATGATCGGCGAGGAGATCGCCATCAACGAGCATCTCGCCGCCAACGGCATCGAACCGGTGGAGACCGACCTCGGCGAATACATCATCCAGCTGCGCCACGAAACGCCGAGCCACCTCATCGCGCCGGCGATTCACCTGACCGTCGAGCAGGTGAGCGACACGTTCCGCAAGGCGCACACCGATCTCGATCCCAAGCGGCCATTGAGCGAGCCGGCGGATATGCTGGCCGAAGCCAGGGCCAAACTGCGCCAGCGCTTCATCGCCGCCGACGTCGGCATCACCGGGGCGAATTTCCTGATCGCCGAGACGGGGAGCACCGTCATCGTAACCAACGAAGGCAACGGCGATCTGACGCAGACTTTGCCGCGAATTCACATCGTGCTGGCGAGCATCGAGAAGATCGTGCCGACCGTGAACGACGCCTCGACCATCCTGCGCGTGCTCGCGCGCTCGGCGACCGGTCAGGAGATGTCGGTCTATACGACTTTCTCCACCGGCCCCAAGAGGCCGGAGGATCTGGACGGGCCGGAAGAATTTCACGTCGTGCTGCTGGACAACGGCCGCAGCGCCATGCTCGGCACCGAGTTCGAGGCCATGCTTCGCTGCATCCGGTGCGGCGCCTGCCTCGATCACTGTCCCGTCTACTTGAAGGTCGGCGGCCATGCCTATGGCTGGGTCTATTCGGGGCCCATGGGCGCGGTCCTGACGCCGGGCCTCATCGGCATCGAAAAGTCGACGCCGTTGCCCGGGGCTTCGACCTTCTGCGGGCGCTGCGAGAGCGTCTGCCCGATGCGCATTCCCCTGCCCAACATGATGCGCCATTGGCGCGAACGCGAGTTCGAACGCCACCTCTCACCGGCGAACTATCGCGCCGGCATCGCGCTCTGGGGCTTCTTCGCCCGCCGGCCGCGGCTCTACCGCCTGACGAGCGGGATCGCAGCGCGCCTGCTCGGGCGGTTCGGGCGCAGGCGCGGGTTCTTCCGTTCCCTGCCGCTGGCCGGCGGCTGGACCAAGGGACGCGACATGCCGGCACCGGAAGGCACCAGTTTCCATCAGCTTTGGGCGGCAAGACGGCGATGAGCCGCGAGGCGATGCTGGAGAACATCCGCCGGTCCCTGAAACGTCAGCGGCCGGCTGATCCGCCGGCGCTGGAGGCGCGCCTCGCCTCGCCGCCGGAAGGGCCGATCCCGGCCCGCGGCCAAATCCCGCGCGCCCAGCGCATCGAGCTTTTCCTCGACATGGCCCGCCGCGCGGCGGCGACCGTGGCAAGGCTGGACAACCTCGACGACGTGCCGGGTGCGGTGGCGGACTATCTCGCCGGCGAGAATCTCCCGGCCCGTCTCAAGCTCGCTCCGGATGCACGGCTTCAGGGGCTGCCCTGGGGCAGTCGCCCCCTCATCGAAATCAGCGCCGGCCGCAGCCATGGCGACGACGCGGTCTCTCTGTGTCACGCCGAGGCCGGGATCGCCGAGACTGGCACGCTGATGCTGGCCTCGGGGCCCGAGAGTCCGACGACCCTCAATTTCCTGCCGGACACGGAGATCGTGCTGCTGCCCGCCGATGCGGTCGTCGGAGGCATGGAGGAGGCCTGGCGCATCCTGCGCGGCCGATTTCCCGGCCAATCCCTTCCGCGCACGGTCAATCTTGTCACCGGCCCTTCGCGCAGCGCCGACATCGGCCTGAAATTGCAGCTCGGCGCCCATGGTCCCCGTCGCCTGCATATTCTCCTGGTCGGCGAGTGACCAAGCAGGTCGAGATTGCCGAGGAGGATCCGGATCAGCCGTCGGTCGTCGCCCTGATCCGAGCCGCCGATGCGTATCTCGAGGGGCTCTACCCGCCGGAGGAAAACTACCTTCTCGACATCGCTGAGCTCAAGGAGCCGAGCGTCACCTTCCTGGTGGCGCGCCTGAACGGCGAGGTGGTCGGCTGCGGCGCCATGGTCCGCTACGCCGGCTATGGCGAGATCAAACGCATGTTCGTGGCGCCCGACCGGCGCGGCTACGGCATCGGCCGGCAGTTGATCCGGCGGCTGGAACAGGCCGCCGCTGATGCGAGTCTCGATCTGCTCCGCCTCGAAACCGGCACGCGCCAGCCCGAGGCCCTCAGGCTCTATCGGGCCCAGGGTTACGTCGAGCGCGGGCCTTTCGGCGACTATCGCGCCGGTAAATTCAACCTGTTCATGGAAAAGCGGCTGGCCTGAGGCCGACCCGCGCTACCAGTAGCGGACCGGTCCCGTATCGACGTGCACGAAATTGGAGGCGGGGTACATCCCGACGCCGCCCCGGGCGAGATCCTTCGCCGCCCGGCGCAGATCCGTGAGGCGCACGTCGGCGAGGCGGATGTCGATGGCCATCGCCTTCATGTGATAGCTGTGCTTGGCGACACCCGTGCTTTCGGAACGCAGCATGGAATTCGTCGCCGGTGTCCGGTACGCGGAGATGATCTGGAAGGGCTCCTGGCTGTCGAGCCGGCCATGCAGGTCGGCGAGCAGGTCGAGGAGCGGCCGGTTGATGGGGACAATCGTATTGCTCACGAAGTCGCGCAGGATGTGGTCGATCGCCGCCAAACCGTCCGGCAGGAAGCCGCCGTTTTCCCAGTAGGTTGCCTTCAGGGTCTCTCCGGTGTGGGTGTGGAGGAAGGAGAGGCTGCGCGGCGTCTCGAGCGCCGCCCGCGCTGCGGGCGAAAGCAGGCCCCCGGCCACGGCAAGCCCGAACCCAAGGAAATAACGGCGGCTGCTTTGCATCCTGAGGCCCCCATCCCGCGCAATCCGACCGAGGCAACATGCCACAGGGAGTCCCGATGTCAACTTCGATCGAAGGCCGACTTCTAGCTTGTAGAGCAAGATTCACGGGTCAGCTTGAATGAAGCTGATCCGATCTCGCTCTAGGCGGCTTCACCCGCCGTGGCCACGGCGAGGCCCAAGGGTCCCTGGTCCTCCATGCTGCGCTTCGAGCCTTCGATGAAATAGAACGCGGCTATCGCCGCGATCGCGCAGCTGAGCGAAATGTACAGGGCCGGGGCGAGGCTGTAGCCGGTCTGGTCGATGAGCCAGGTAGCGACCATGGGCGCGGTGCCGCCCGCCACCCCCACCGTCATGTTGTAAGCCGTGGACACCGCCGAGCAGCGCACGGACTTGGGAAAGATCTCGCAGATGGCGGAGGGGAGCACGCCGCCATAGGCGCCGAGCGCGACGGCGATGCCGAGCTGGCCCAGGAACACGGCCAAGGTATCGCCCGATTGCATGGCCGCCATCAGCGGCCAGGCGAGCAGCGCGAGACCGACCGACGCCGCGAGCAGGATCGGTCGTCTCCCGATCCGGTCGGAAAGCCAGGCCGCGGCCAGGACCACCGCGAGCATGATGGCCATGTTGATGGTGTTGATCTGCAGCGCCACGCCGGGCTCGACATTCGCGTAACGCCTGAGCCAGGTCGTCACGTAGACGAAGCTCAGATAGAACGGGGCGGCGTTGACCAGGCTGAGGCCGAGTACGGTCAGCATCTCCCGCTGGTGTCCGGCGACGGCCTGGGCAAGCGGGAAGCCGTGACCGGTCGCGGGCTTGTCGAAATCCATGCGCCGGCGAAGGACGAAGCCGACGCCGCCCACGACGACGCCGAAGAGGAACGGCAATCGCCAGCCCCAGCTCACGACCTGGTCCATGGCAAGCCCATTCAACACCGCCGCACCCACGGCCGAGCCCAACAGGATGCCGGCGATCGCCCCGAAAGGCGCCCAGGCGCTGGCGAGGCCGCGCCCGCCCGGATGGGCCGTTTCCGCCAGGAAGACGGCCGAAGCGGTGTACTCGCCGCCGACCGCGAGGCCCTGGAATAGGCGAAACAGCACCATCAGCAACGGCGCCGCGAAGCCGATCTCGGCATAGCTCGGCAGCAGCCCGATGCCGAGAGTCGGCAGCGCCATGGCCACCACCGACCACAGAAGCGCAGGGCCGCGCCCGACCCTGTCGCCAACATAGCCGAAGACGACGGCGCCGACGGGACGCATCAGGAATCCGACGGCGAAGACCCCGTAAGTGACCAGCAGGGTCGCCATTTTGTTGTCGGCCGGAAAATAGAGGCTGCCGATGGTCCGCGCGAAGTAGCCGTAGATGGCGAAGTCGTACCACTCCATGACGTTGCCGGCGATGCCCGCTACGATGACGCGCCGGCGCTGGTGTTGTTGGCGATGCACTTCCGTTGCTCCCCCGATGTTCGGGCGCAAACATAGCCAAAGCCGACGGGCCGGACAAACGGGATGCATGCGACGGCCTATGCGAAAGTCTGCGATAGGCGGGCGCCTGGGGCTTTCCTTTGCCGGCGGGCGTGATAAACCTAGCCCCCGCTTTTCAACCAGCACGGCACGCCTTCCTTGCCCCTCTTCCTCGGCCTCGATACCGGCGGCACCTATACCGACGCGGTGCTGTTCGATCCGGCGAAGGGCGTGCTTGCTTCGGCCAAGTCGCTCACCACCAAGCACGACCTCGCCATCGGCCTCGGCGGCGCCATGGAGGGCGTGCTCGGTCATGCGGGCGAGGAGATCGCCATGGTAGGCCTCTCCACCACGCTCGCCACCAACGCGATCGTCGAGGGGCACGCGAGCCCCATCTGCCTGCTGCTTGCCGGCTATGAGCCCGCGGCCCTCGATCGCGCCGGCTTGCGCCAGGCGATGGGCGGCGATCCCTTCGTGCTGCTGTCCGGCGGCCATGCGTCCACGGGCGAGGAACTGAGTCCGCTCGACCTCGACGCGGCCGAAAAGGCGATCCGCGCCCATGCGCCGAAGGTTGCCGCCTTCGCCGTCTCGGCCCATTTCTCGGTGCGCAATCCGGCCCATGAAATCGCGCTACGCCGACTGGTGCGCGAGCTGACCAGGCTTCCGGTCAGTTGCGGCCATGAACTCACCTCCAAGCTGGACGCGCCGCGCCGTGCGCTGACCTGCGCACTCAATGCCCGGCTCATCCCGCAGCTCCAGCAGCTGGTGCGCGCTGTCATGTCCCTGATGGCGAAGGCGGGAATCAAGGCGCCGCTCATGGTGGTCAAGGGCGACGGCTCGCTGATCGAAGCCGCGGTCGCCATGGAATGCCCGGTGGAAACCATCCTCTCCGGCCCGGCGGCAAGCTGCGTCGGCGCGCGCTATCTGGCCGGCGAGGAAGATGTATTCGTCGTCGACATGGGCGGCACCACCAGCGACATCGCGCTGCTGTCGGGCGGCCGGCCGGTTCTGAACCGGCAGGGCGCCACCGTGGGTGGATTCCGCACCATGGTCGAGGCAGTGGGCGTCCACACCTTCGGCCTCGGCGGCGACAGCGAAGTCCGCCTGGACGAGCAGGGCCTGGTCGTCGGTCCGCGCCGGGTGATGCCGCTAGCACTCCTGTGCCATCAGCATCCGGCCATGTTGGCGGCGCTGAAAGGTCAACTGGATCCGCGCGACCCCATCGGCCATCGCGGGCAGTTTGCGCTCCGCCAGCGGCCGCTGGATGCCGGCGAGGCGAGCCTGAATCCGAGCCAGGCGGCACTCTGGACGGCGCTCGGGTCCGGTCCGCAACCCTTGGCGGAGCTGATAAACGGTCCCGGCGCGCTCAGAGCCCTCGGCCGGCTGGTCGATCGCGGCCTGGTGCTGCTCTCGGGTTTCACGCCCAGCGACGCGGCCCATATCCTCGGGCGCCAGAAAGGCTGGTCGGTGGAGGCGGCGGTTTTAGGCGCGGAGCTTTTCTTGAAGCGCGAAGCCGAGGGGGGCTGGCGCCCGGCCGGCGACGCCGAGGGCTTCGCCCGCCAGGTGATCGAGCAGGTGGTCCGCCAATCAGGCAAGGTCATCCTCGCCGCGGCCATCGACGACGAAGATGGAATCCAGGAACCGAACTGGGGCCGGCTTGGTCGCCACCTCGTCGACCGGGCGCTCGCCGGCGAAGCGCCGAGCCGGCCATTGGTCGACGTGCGCCTGCGTCTTTCGCGGCCGCTGGTCGCCATCGGCGCGCCGGTCGCCACATATTATCCCGAAGTCGCCAGGCGGCTCGAGACGCGGCTGGTGATTCCGCCTCATGCCGATGTCAGCAATGCCGTGGGGGCGGTGGCGAGCGGCGTCATGCAAAAGGCCGAGGCCTTGATCACCCAGCCCAGCCAGGGGCTCTTCCGCTTGCATCTGGCGACGGGGATCGAGGACTTCGCCGATCTGGAACAGGCGGCAGCCCGCGCCGTCTCCGTTGTCGAGGGCCAGGCGGCCGACCAGGCGCGCAGGGCTGGTGCGGCCGAGCTTCAAGTCTCGGTCAGCCGGAAGGACGAGATTGTGCGCGAAAAGGGCGGCGGGATGATCTTTATCGAATCGCGCATAGCCGCCATGGCGTTCGGACGGCCGCGGCTGGCGGTGTAGAGCCGCCAAGATCGGACCGCCGCAAATGTCAGCGCCGGGTCGGCCTGCGTTCGATGACGCCCTTGCCGGTGACGAAATGGTTGGCGAGTACTCGTTCGGCATGGGCCATGCGCCAGGAGAGCATCCGGCCGGCGCAATCGAGGCGGATGTCGCGATAGGCCGGCTCTTCGGCTCGATTGATCAACTCGCCCGGATCCTGCTCTAGGTCGAAGAGCAGTGGAGGCTGGGCTGCAAAATGCACATATTTGTACCGGTGGCCGCGCAGTACCGCGAGGTTGCATTGGTCGCTGGTGAGATCGAAGGCGGTTTCGCCCATCTGGCCGACGGGGTCGCGGAAATCGTATTCCCAATGGGCTTCCCGGCGCCAATCCTGCGGGCTTTCGCCGTTGAGGAAAGGCATCAGGGACCGTCCGTCGCATTGGGCCGGCACTTCGAGACCGAGCCATTCCAGGATCGTCGGCATGAGATCGACGGCCTCGGTGAACTTGCCGATCACCTTGCCGCGCCCCGGGTCCGCCATCCGGCGCGGATCGCGGATGATGAGCGGAATATGATAGGCCTGATCGAAATAGCCTTCCTTGCCCCACATGTAGTGGTCGCCCAGCATCTCCCCATGATCGCAAGTAAAAATGACCAGCGTGTGCCGGTCCTCGCCCGTCGCCTTCAGATGGTCGAGCAGGCGTCCGATCTGATCGTCGACTTGCGTGATCATGCCGTAGTAGGTGGCGCGCAGCTGGCGTAGCTCGGCCTCGTCGATATCCTGAAGCACGGCCGGATGGTGCTCGGTATAAAGGCCGATCTCGCGCTGGTGGGAAAGCGCCCAGGCGAGATAGGGATGCTGGGCGCCCTCATCCGCCGGGGTAGCGGCGCGGATCGGCGCTGGCACGACCGCCGGATCATAGAGGGCATTGTAGGGCTCGGGCGCAATCACCGGCGGGTGGGGCCTGAGGAAAACGCCATGAAGGAACCAGTTCTGGTCCCGGCGCACCGAAAGCCATTTCAGCATCGCCTCGGCCATGAAGGTCGTCTCGCTGTCGGCCGCGGCGAAGATGGTCGGCGCGAAACTGTGGCCACGCCTTTCGGCACCGGGATAGGCGGCGCGCGGCTTGTAGACATCCTCGCGGCCGTCGAACAGGTAGCCCTTGGCCTTCAGATCGGCAATCCAGGCGGCCATGTGGTCAGGCAGTTGAAGGCCGACCGTCATCCCCGGAAGCACCCCTTCATAGGTGGTAAGCTGGGGATCGCGCGGATCCAGCCAGCGCGGGTCGGGACAGCTGTCGGTGTAGCCGAAGAGAGTTGGGTCATAGCCGCCCTTGCGGACCTCAAGCGCGATGTTGGTGTGGCGCCTGTCGAGCGGCGTGCCGTTCTTCACCGAGCGATGGTTCATCATGTAGAGCCCCGTCAGCATGCTGGCGCGCGACGGACCGCAAGGGGCGCATTGGGCATAGTGGCGTCGGAACAGCACCCCTTCGCTCGCAAGCCGGTCGAGATGGGGCGTCTTGACGCAGGCATGGCTGAGCACCGACAGGCATTCCCCGCGCCACTGGTCGGCCGAGATGAACAGCACCTTGCGGCGATCGCTGGAAGTCATGCCAAGCGTCTCTGAAATCGGCAGGCCCCGACCATAGCCCGGCCGCACCAGGCGACCAAGCCCATCGCCGTGTCGAAGAAAGCCGCAATTGCACGCACGGCCGGTTGACTTGCTCCCGCCAAACCCGAGAGACTGCGGCCCGGATCAAAACCCCGATCGGGACCGTCGAAAAGGACGTCAATTGCGGATGCCAAAAGGACCAGCGCCGACGGTCCGCTTCAGCCGGAGCGGCGCGGGGACGCCGAGCCGTCGCCGTGTCCTGAAGGCAATCGCGGGGGCGGCGATGGCCGCATCGGGGCCATGGATCGTGAAGGACGCCTTTTCGTCTTCGGGCGAACTCGACCTGCTCCATTGGACCGAAGGCTTGCCGGATTCGATCGTCCGGGATTTCGAGTCCAAGACCGGGATCAAAGTGAACGCGACCAAGTTCGTCCGGCCCGAGGCCGAGATCGCGGCGCTCCAGGCGACCAAAGGCCAAGGCTATGATCTCTGCCAGCCGAACCGCGAGCAGGCCCGTCAATTCCAAGAGCTCGGCCTGCTGCAGCCCTACGATCTCGATAAGCTACCGGCTCATGACAGTGTGCTTCCGTTCGTCATGGAGGCGGCGGTCAGCGCCTGGACCTGGGACGGCAAGCTCTACCATATGCCTCATTGCTGGGGCAGCGAGGCGATCGCCTGGCGCACCGACCTCTGGAGCCTCGGTCCCGCGGGCTTGAGTTACGGCGATCTGTGGGGTATCGGCGCCAAGGGCAAGCTCCTCTGCCGTCCGCGCTCGCTCCTCATCGGCATCGGCTTGTGGAAGGACGCGACAGGCGAGCTGCCTTCCAACCGCATGCTCGATGCCTTCAAGGACGAAGCGGCGGCCGGCAAGCTCGTCGAGCCCCTGGCGAACTTCGCCATCGCCCACCGGTCCTGGATCAAGCGGCTCTGGGTCGACGCCGACGATATCAAGGCCGGCTTCGCCGATGGCGGCTGCGCCATCGGCCAGACCTGGGACTGGCCGATAGATGGCCTCAGGCAGCAAGGCAAGCCCGTCGCCTTCTGCGCGCCGAAGGAGGGCGCGATCGCCTGGCTATTGGGCTGGTCCATGCCATCGGCGGCGCAGAACGTCGAACAGGCCTATGCATGGCTGAACTATCTGCTGACTCCCGAAGTGGCTGCCCAACTGACGGACGAGGCCGGACACAATCCCGTCGTCACCGGCGCGGACGCGCTGCTGTCGCCGGGCGCTGCGGCGCTGTTCCGCCAGACCTATCCCGGCGATGCCTTGACCCGGCTATGGTGGCAGCCGCCGGAGCCGCCCTGGTATCGCGGCATCCTGGACGGCTTTGCCAAGCAGCTCGCCTCGGCCTGAGGGGCGACGCCGGCTTTCAGAATTCCTCGGCTTGCAGGGCCAGTACGCTCGGCCCGCCGCGCATGACCTGGGCGGCCAGCGCCTCGGCCTGAATCAAGACGTGGTCGGCGTAGAAGCGCGCGGTGGCGAGCTTGGCTTTGAGAAAGACCGAGTCGCCCGAGCCCTCGCTCCTGCGGCGTAGCGCTGCGAGCGCGGCCATGGCCATGAGCCAGCCCCCGGCCACGGTGCCGAAGAGCCGCAGGTAGGGCGCGGCGCCGGCAAGCGCGAGGCTTGGCTCCCTGCCGTAGGTTTCGATCAGCCAGTCGGTGCTGCGGGAGAGCGCGGCGGCGCCTTCGGCCAGTCCCGCCCGCAGGGCCGAGAGATCCTCGCCCTTGGCGCCGGCAAGATCGCCGCTGGATGCGCGGATGCCTGCGATGAAGTCGCGGGCGGCGGCGCCCCGGTCGCGCATCAGCTTGCGCCCGACCAGATCGATCGCCTGTATCCCGTTGGTGCCTTCGTAGATAGGCCCGATGCGGGCGTCGCGATAGAGCTGTGCCACACCGGTAGTCTCGATGAAGCCGAGGCCGCCGTGGACCTGGACGGCGAGCGATGCCGTCTCGCAGCCGAGATCGGTGGACCAGGCCTTGACCACCGGGATCAGCAGGTCGACCAGCCGCTGGCTTTGCTCACGCGCCGAGGCTTCCGGCTGGTGCCGGGCGCGATCGAGAGCGCCCGCCGCGAAATAGGCGAGCGCGCGGGCCGCCTCCACATTGGTACGCATGGTCATCAGCATGCGCCGCACGTCGGCGTGGCCGATGATCGGCGCACCGGCCGGGGCACCCTCCACGCGGCCTTGCACGCGCTGATGGGCGTAGTCGCGCGCCATCTGATAGGACCGCTCGGCGATCGCGAGCCCCTGGAGCCCGATGCCCAGCCGGGCGCTGTTCATCATGGTGAACATGTATTCGAGGCCGCGATTCTCCTCGCCGACCAGATATCCCACCGCCCCGCCGTTGTCGCCATAAGCCATGGTGCAGGTGGGGCTGCCGTGAATCCCCATCTTGCGCTCCAGGGAAACGACGCGCAGGCCATTGGCCTGGCCTGGCGTCCCGCCGGGGTTCACCAGGAATTTGGGCACCACGAAGAGGGAGATGCCGCGCGTTCCGGCCGGCGCCTCCGGCGTGCGCGCCAGCACCAGATGGACGATGTTCCCGGCCAGGTCGTGGTCGCCCCAGGTGATGAATATCTTCTGCCCGGTGATCAGATGATGCTCGCCGGAGCGAACCGCCCGACAGCGCAGCTGGCCCAGGTCCGAACCGGCCTGGGGCTCGGTCAGGTTCATCGTGCCGGTCCACTCGCCGCTGACCAGCTTCGGCAAGAACAGGGCCTTTTGCATCGGCGTTCCGTGGACGCCGATCGCCTCGACCGCGGCCTGGGTCAGTAGCGGGCAGAGAGAAAAGGCGAGATTGGCGCCGCTCCACATCTCCTGCAGGGCGGCCGACAGGGACCAGGGCAGGCCTTGGCCGCCATGGGCGGGATCGAAGGCGAGGCCGTTCCAGCCGCCGGTCGTGAAGCGTTGATAGGCGTCCCTGAATCCATTGGGCGTGCGGACGACCCCGTTCTCGAGCCGGCTGCCTTGCTGGTCGCCGATGGAGTTCAGGGGCGAAAGCAGCTCGCCGGCGAGCTTGCCGCCCTCGGCAAGGATCGAGGTCACGAGATCGCCGGTCACCTCCCCGAAACCGGGCAGCACCGCCAATCCGGGCAGATCGGCGAATTCCTCAAGGCAGAATCCGATGTCGTCGAGCGGCGGGCGGTATTCACTCATGGGCGCGATGGTAGGCGGAATTTGTCGAGAGCGCCAAGGCGAGTGTCGCGCCAGAGCAAGATCGGGTCAGCTTCTCTCAGGCCGACCCGTGAATCTTGCTCAACACGTCAGGCACTAGCGGGCGTCCACCACCATGGGCAATTCGGCCGGGATCGGCTGCAGGCGGTCCCGGTTGAGCCGGCGCTCCAGGATGCGGAAACCGCGGGTCAGCACGAAGGTGAGGGCGATGTACACCAGGGCGGCGGCAAGGAGGGGCTCATAGACTCGGAAAGTCTGGACGCGAATGAAATTCGCCTTCCACATCATGTCTTCGACCGTGATCGTGGAAACCAGCGCGGTCGATTTCAGCAGCAGGATCGTTTCGCCGCCCAGCGTCGGCAGGCTGATCTGGATCGCGCGCGGAAGCACGACTCTGCGCAGGATCAGCCAATGGGACATGCCGAAGGCGCGCCCCGCCTCGATTTCGCCGAA
>Ga0265313_10002060_pt1 | contig 18029 bp, 21 predicted proteins | sample 4123metaG_FD_203122 | JGI IMG/M metagenome (GOLD analysis project Ga0265313, IMG submission 203122) | Rhizosphere microbial communities from Carex aquatilis grown in University of Washington, Seatle, WA, United States - 4-1-23 metaG | ecosystem: Host-associated > Plants > Roots > Rhizosphere >...
GGTGCTGAAGCTAGATGTTACCAAGCAGGACCAAGTCGATGCCGCCATCAAGGCGGCCGAGTACAAGTTTGGTCGCATTGATGTGCTGGTTAACAACGCTGGCATCGGGTATTTCGCTGCCGTTGAAGAAAGCGAAGAAGATCAAGTCCGGAAGATGTTCGAGATCAATGTGTTCGGGCTTGGCCGAATGCTCCACGCCGCCCTGCCTGGTATGCGTAAGCGCCACAAGGGATTCATCGTCAACTTCTCTTCCATCGGCGGTCTTCGCTCGTTTCCAGCGCTCGGCTACTACAACGCGACCAAGTTCGCGGTGGAAGGTCTGTCCGAAGCGCTCTGGCAGGAAGTCGAGCCTCTGGGCATTAAGGTGATGCTCGTCGAGCCGAGTGGCTTCCGCACGGATTGGGCTGGACGTTCCGCCAATGAGAGCAAGCAGCAAATCGTCGACTATGTCGCCACAGCTGGTGCGTGGCGAAACAATGTGCGAGCTGCTTCCGGCAAACAGCCAGGCGATCCGATCCGCGCCGTCCATGCCATCGTGAAAGCAGTCGAGTCCGCCAACCCGCCCCACCATCTACTGCTTGGAAACGATGCCTACCAGGGCGCCACGGCAAAACTTGAAGACCTGCGCAGAGAGTTCTCGGAGTGGGAAGCGGTCGCCCGTGGTGCCGACTTCCCCAAGGGCTTGCAATCGTAGATCCGATTCCACCACGACCCAAAGGAACCCCTCGATGACCACGATCCATCAACCCTTCATGTTTTTCGCATTGGCCACTAGCCTGGTTGTGTCTTGCAGCCCTACTGCCGCCGCGACAAAGCGCCACGACGAGGAGCTGAAGCTGGTCGCGACACACTTGGCGACCTTCGACGACCTCGACTACAACGTGTTCACGAATCAAAAGTGGACCGAGCTTCACCGTAGCCACTCCCACGACATCCTCGTCCACTGGCCCGATGGCCACGTCGCCAAAGGTCTCGAAAAGCACATCGATGACTTGAAGGCGATGTTCGTTTGGGCGCCCGACACGAGAATCAAAGAGCATCCGGTCAAGCTTGGGCAAGGAGAATGGACTTCGGTCATTGGTGTCATGGAAGGCACCTTCACCAAGCCCATGCCCATTGCAGAGGGCAACAGCCTCGACCCCACGGGAAAGGCCTACAAGATTCAGATGGCAACCATCGGCCATTGGAAGGACGGCGTCATGGATGAGGAGTACCTATTCTGGGACAACCAAGAGTTCATGAAAGAGATCGGCCTCGGCAGATAGGCCGAAAGAAGACGTCATGATGAGCTCGGAGTCAGCACGCTGGATTTATGCAGGACGAGGCTTGTTGCTGGCTGGGTCGAGATAGCTCCATGATTTGAGATAGGCGATGCGTTCGGGCGCACCTGACAGCCTTCGTACCGTCGTGGTCGCCCTGATTACCAACCTGGCGACCGCCCTTGCCAAGCTCGTGGCTGCTCTGTTCTCGCATTCAAGCGCGATGTGGGCGGCCGCATTCCATGCCTTTGCGGATAGCGGTAACGAGGTGCTGTTACTCATCGCTCAGCGTCGCAGCGGGCGCCCAGCAGACGAGCAGCATCCACTCGGCCACGGCCGCGCGGCCTATTTCTGGGCCCTCATCGCATCCATGGCCGTCTTTGCGCTGGGCGCACTGCTTTCGGTTCATCAGGGCATCGAGGGGCTTCTCCACCAAGAGCCACTCCTGTCCTTTCGAGTCGCCTACTTGATCCTTGCGATCTCTTCTGTCCTGGATGGAGCCTCGCTGATTCAGGCGCGTGGCCAACTCAGAAAGGAGGCCCGTACACTGGATCGAACCTTTCGCGAGCAACTCAATTTGGGCTCGGATCCGGTCGTGCGAGCGGTTTTCGCCGAGGACGCTGCCGCGCTTGTGGGCAACCTTATCGCCTTCGTAGGGATCGCCCTTCATCAAACCACAGGCTCGGCGATTCCCGACGGGATTGCGGCGATTCTGGTCGGACTTCTTCTTGGCTTCGTCGCCTTTCAGTTAGCCAAACGGAATGGAGACATCCTTATCGGAGGACAGGCAGCCGCGCCCCTGCGCCGTAAGATCGGCATGCTGATCGCAGCCCAGCCTGGCATCGTGGCCGTATCTGAGCTTGTCGTGACGTTCATCGGACCTCGGCAGGCGTGGGTCGTGGCGCGCGTCGCCATCATCGAGACGATCGACGGCGCCGGCGTCGAGAAACTGGTGCGCGCGACGGAGACCTTCCTGCGAAGCAAATCCCCGGTGATCGTGCGCGTGGATATCGTTCCGCGCGGGCACTGACAGCTACTTCTCAAGCGGTCTGCCAAGCGTGGCACGAAAGCTGCTGTGGATATCTCCAGATATTCAAAAGGCGACCAGCCAATAGAAGAAGACCACTCATGTCAAATCACACTCCCCATCTATCCTCTCACGTCAGGCAACCCCACCGTCGTTCGTCGGCCTCCAGCGCGGACAGCATGGAAGAGACGCCCGTCTCGGACATCGACATTGCCAAGCGGGCATACGAGAAGTACGAGGCGCGTAACTATGCGCATGGCTTTGATGTTCAGGATTGGACGGCCGCAAGCAGCGAGCTCACCGGCAAGACACTCGGGCAGGTGACTAGCAGCCCGAGCATCTGTCCGAGCCAGTACCCATCGTAGCCTGCCCTGCCTCTGCCATCTTTCTGTGCGGGCTCTGACAGCTACCAACCCTAGCGCCGCAGCAGGCTCAGCAGGAAAAATCCTGCGGCAACAAGGACGATCATGGATCCCGGCGCACGGTGCAAGGCGAGAGACAGCCACGTGCCGAGTGTCGTGGAGGCAATTGAAACAGCCACGGAAATGACAAGCATGCCTCGCAAGCTTCTGGCGAGGCGTTTGGCGGTGGCCGCGGGAATGATGACGAGCGAACCGACGAGAAGGACGCCGAGGTAGCGCAGGCCGAGAGCAATTGTCAGAGCAAAAACGAGCAGGAAGAGGAGATTCAAGCGACGGACGTTGATGCCGGTTGTGTGCGCGATCTCCGGCGAAACGAGCGCCAGGACGAGTCGATGTCTCTGCCAAACAACGAACACTACAACACCAAGGGATAGGAGGAGCCCTAGCGCCGCCTCGAGCGTCGTCAAGTGACCCACGCCTCCGAAGAGTGCTGCGATGAGCTCGTCTCCGGACGTGACGAGGCTACCGACGGCGAGCGCCGTCGAGAACACCACACCAATGATTGTCTCTGTGGCAAGCCGTGTCCTGCCTTCGATGCCCCAAACGAGCAGAGTTCCCACCAGGAGCGCCGCAACGCCACCGAGGATTGGATGAACTCGCAGCAGAATCGCCAACCCGATCCCGGGAAGCGCGATGTGCGAAATCGCGTCAGCGGCGAGGGTCATGCGGCGCATGACGGCGAAACAGCCGACCAAGCCAGCGGCCGCGCCGGCCCCGATAGAGAGCGCGATGGCGTTAGGGTCGAAGGTCATTGTGAACGTGGTAGGCCACGGGTGCGCCATACAGCTCGGCAAGCAGCTCGGGCGTAAGAATGCGTTTCGGAGCGCCGAAACAAGTGCGACCACGTGACATGCATAGAACGCTGGTGGCATGCTGATAGACCACGCTCAGATCGTGCGAGATGAACAGGATAGTCAGGCCGCGTTCCTTGCGCAGCCGCTCGGTCGTGTTGTTGAGCGTGTCTTGCCCCGGCTCGTCCACGCCTGCGGTGGGTTCGTCGAGCAACAACACGGTCGGGTGTCCAATGAGTGCAGCTGCCACCAGCAAGCGCTGGAATTGGCCTCCTGAAAGTGCCCCGATCGGCTTTCCAACAGACTTCATTTGCAGTCCGACGAGTCCTAGGGCATTCGTGATGTCAACTTGTGACGCACACGCGACGGCTGCCTTCGCGCGCAGGAAATCGCGACCGGTGATAGGCAGGTCGCGCTCGATATCGAGCTTTTGCGGTACGTAGCCGAGCTTTGTGTTTGCCTCCCACCGGATGGTGCCTGTGTAGGGTAGGGCTCCGATCAGGGCCGTGGCGAGAACACTCTTGCCAGCGCCGTTTGGCCCTATGATCGCCATTGCGCTTCCATGGGCGACTTCGAATGACAACCTTTCAATCACGTTGATCTGGTCGAAGCCAACCGAAAGGTTGACGACTTCGAGCGCCGAACGGTGTGTTTCGAGAGAGCCCCGCATTCCTCGATGTCCGTTGGTTACGCCGAGAGCTTCTTCGCAATCAGTGCCACGTGACTGCCTTGGAATCGCGCCCCTGTGAGCTCGTTCTTGGTTGGCAAGCGCTCACCCTTGCCGCCGGCAATCGTCGATGCTCCGTACGGCGAGCCGCCGGTGATCTCGTCGATGCGCGTCTGGCCCTGGAATGCATAGGGTAATCCGACAATGACCATGCCGTGGTGGAGTAGGGTGGTGTGGAAGCTCAGGATGGTGGATTCTTGACCCCCGTGCTGGGTCGCAGAGCTCGCAAGAACGCTGCCGACTTTGCCGATAAGCTTGCCCTGGGCCCAAAGGCCGCCGGTTGCATCGAGGAACTGTCGCATTTGCCCTGCCATGTTTCCAAAGCGCGTTGGCGTTCCGAAGATGATGGCGCCGGGTTCCACCAGGTCGCCTACGGTCGCGATGGGCACATCAGCGAAAGCCTTCTGTGCGTCCGTCGCTCCCATCATCTGCACGATGTCGGGCGAAAGGGTCTCGGGGACGCGCTTTACCATCACGTCAACGTCCGGAATCTCGCCAGCACCTTCGGCGACCGCCTGCGCAAGACGATAGACATGCCCGTAGGTCGAGTAGAACAGTACTAATAGTTTCATTGGTTCCCTTAGAGTTCGATGCAGCATTCAGGCCACTGCGAACACGCGTAAGTTTACGTCGTTGCACCACGATGATTAGGAATTTTCAATCAAGATGAAGTGCTTCACAGCCTGCGATTGACAAGCTGTGCGCGTGCCTTGTATTCGAGGCAAATGAAGAGCTAGTATCGTCTGTACATGCTACAACCAGGTCATGCGTCAGTTAGCGGTGTGGATTGATCGTAATGAGGCCCGCGTCTTTCACCTGGATGCGGAGACTTTCGACGAGAAAACGGTTGAGTCGCCAAACCATCACGTCCATCGCCATCCTGAGGACATGGACACGAGAACCAGAAATCACCCAGACGATGACAACCGATTCTTTCGGGACGTCGCTGATACTCTTGCGGGTGCGGATAGTGTGCTGCTGGTTGGACCGTCGGTCACGAAGCTTCATTTCCTAAGGTATGTGCAGAAGCACGTGCCCGCGTTGGATCCAGTAATCGTCGGTATTGAGACGGCAGATCATCCCACTGATCGCCAGTTCGTCGCGCATGTGCGGCAGTATTTTCACAAGGCCCTGCCGCGGCTCGGAACGTCCCCGTAGAGCGAACTGCTCGTGCACGTCCGTGGCCTTTAGATTGCGGGCGGCGCCTTGCCCGAGGGATGCGGAGCAGTCTTTGGAAGGCCGAACGCGCGATGGTCACGGACGCATCGGCGCCAGGCCAGGCGCAAGCCCCGGCAACATTCCTGCTATCAACTTACGCGCAGTTGATGGCCAATGGCCGAACTTCGCGAAGTATGCCATCAACACCAAAGTCAACGCTGAGTCGCGCAAATAGGATTCAGTGTTGACGACGAGGTCGAAATAGGCCGGATCAGCGACATCGTGCCCCATCGCGTGGAGCACGAACGAGGCGCTCTCGTTGTCGCCGAACTGGGTCTCTCGTTTTGCCAACGGAGACACGAGACGAACACGAAGGGACTCGTGAGGCGCAACGAGAAATTGGGCTCCTCGGCCGACGATCACGGCTCCGCCTCGATGAGCGATCGAATTGAAGATCCGTCGGACTAGGTCGGTGTAGTCTGTCGAGGCGGTTTCCTGGCTTGGCATGCTTGCGCCAAGAAACTCTTCGATTGCCGCGCGGGTAGATTCCTCGAGCATCATACTGGTTGCGGTCTTCTCATTCATGAGACTGGCAAGCTCCAGCACGAGATCGCGGTCCCAGTAGCCGAACCCAAGCTGCCCCGCCACGCTCCGTCCAAGCGCGATTCCTTGATCCTCAGTCTCGTGAGAGATTGTCACCATCGGCCAGGTGTGCAGAAACGCGCTCGAGTGCCACTTCTGCCTAAGCGTCCAGCGTTCGCCTTGGGCTTCCGCCATGGCGCCAACCTCGCGCGGAAGCCGTAGATGGGGCCACATCAAACCTGGCATGCTCGTCTCACTTTCTGAATTTGACGTTCTGAGGATGCACGTTCCACCTACAGCAGGTTTCGGGCCAGGCCTTTGTCGGTAATGAAAGTGGAAGCTTGCGCGCGGAAGCCCATTTCTTGCGCTGGCAAGTTCAATCAAGATGAGGTGGCTTCCCCATCAAAGCGAAGGCGAGAACCGCGATCCGAAGCATTTTGCTACACATCGGCGCGGAGAAAATTGAGCCAATCGAGGCTACACAGCGTCTGCCGAAACGGCCTCGTTGGGAGCTCGATTGCATTGTGTTCGGGTATCGGAAGTCTTTGCGATAGAAGAGTCGTAGGATCTCACGCCTCGGGAAGGGTGGGCTTGTGGCGCACGATCTCTCCCTCCATCAAGTAGATGACGTCCTCGGCGATGTTCGTGGCGTAGTCGGCAATCCGTTCCAAGTGCCGACCGACCGAGAGGTAGCTCAAGAGGCATTCGACGTGGTCCGGGTTTCTTCGGACGGCGGCCGCGAATTCCTGGAATAGTTTGCGATTGAGGGCGTCCGCCTCGTCGTCCGAGGCGCGCACGTCGCGGGCGCACTTGGTGTCCATTCTCACCAGTGCGTCCAAACTGCGCGTCAGCATGGCGAGGGCCTTGGCCCGCATTTCGGCGAGATCCGACGGTGCCTCGACCGGCCCCTTGCTGCATAGAAAAAGTGCGCGCTCGGCGATATTGACTGCGAGATCGCCGATGCGCTCGATGTCGTTGTTGATCTTCATGACGCTGACGATGACCCTGAGGTTGGTCGCAACCGGCTGGTAGAGGGCGAGGATCTTCAGACAGTCCTCCTCCAGGTCTAATTCGGCCCGGTCGATCGCGAAGTCGCCATCGACCACGGCCTGTGCTGTAGCGGCGTCGCGATCGTCGATGGATTTGACCGATTTCTCGACCGCCGCTTTGGCGGTTGCCACGAGAGTGAGAAGCTTGTTTTGGAGATGTTCGATTTCCTGTTGTAGATGCATCGACATGGGCTCGTCCTTTGAAAGGATTGGCCGCTATTTGACTTTTACCCGTATCGCCCGGACACATAGTCCTCGGTTCGATGGTCCTTGGGATTCTCAAAAACACCGACTGTGGGGCCGAATTCCACCAGCTCGCCAAGCAGCATGAAGGCGGTTTGCGCCGCAACCCTGGCAGCCTGCTGCATATTGTGGGTCACGATGACGACTGCGTAGCGTGCGGCTAGCCTCGGTGGACACCTCAAATCCGGCCAGTTGAGGTGATGTCGCCAGGACTGGTTTCGTTTACTCCATAGCCTCCTGCTGTCGCAAGCTTTCCTGCGGACGGGTGCGCCAGCTCCGAGGCCCGCACTTCAGGACGTGACCGTGGTGGAGGAGGCGGTCGAGGAGCGCGGCCACAGCGGCGGCGTCCCCGAAAAGCTCGCCCCAGTCTTCCACCGGGCGGTTGGACGTGAAGAGCGTACTGGCGCGTTCGTACCTGCGCATGACCAGCTCCAGCAGGTCCTCGGCGGCGCTCGGCGGCAGCTTGCGCATCCCGAGGTCGTCGACGATCAGCAGTGGCACGCTGGCCAGCTCAGCCATGATGTCCTTCCGCGTACCCTCGACGCTGGCATCGATGATGTCTTCGAGCAGTACGTGGGCCTCGCGATAGATCACGCGGTGTCCTTGCTGGATTGCGGCCCGTCCGATGGCCTGGGCGAGGTGGCTCTTTCCGGTGCCAGGCGGCCCGAGGAAGAGCGCATCTTCGCGTCGGTTGATGAAGTCGCCGGCGGCGAGGTCGTAGATCAGTCGTCGGTTCATCTTCTTGTTGAAGTCGAAATCGAAGCTGTCGAGGGTGCGGTCGGAATCGCGGAATTCGGCTTGCTTGGTCCGACGTTCGAGCAGGCGACCGGCGCGGCGGGACAGCTCGTCGGAGACGATCATGGAGATGAAGTCGATGGGCGCCATGCGCTCGGTCTGCGCTTGCTGGAGGCGAGTCTCCATCACGGCCGCCATTCCGCCGAGGCGTAGTTGCTTGCTCGGTCCAATTCAATGAGGTTCATCGGGGCTCTCCTGGGTCAATCGGTTGATGTGGTCGCGGTAGTGGGTCAGCTCGCGAATGAGCGGATCGATCTGGCGCAGCTTCAGCGGAGGCCGGGGCTGGTGGTCGAGGTAGTGCTTCACGAAGCGATACGTGGGCACGCCCAGTTCGAGCGCGGCCTGGCAGGCGTGCTCGGCGGCAAACACGCCGTGCTGTCTGACGAGGGCGCGGACGCCCAGGATGCGCTTCACGCCGGTCTCGCCGTCGACACGGTGGATCTCCTGGCAGAGGGCGCCGATGTTCTTGCCGGCGTGACGGGCAGCCATCACGTTCACATGGATCGTCGGTTCGTTGGTGGCAGCGTGGAATTCACAGCTCCTGCTCGCGATCGGCGCCGTCGATCGCGCGGAAGACGCGGAATCGTTTCAATGGCAGATCAAGCACGCCGAAGGTTGCCGGACGGCGCTCTCCGTCGATTTTCGAGCAGCATGCGCCGGGGTTGATGATCTTGCCCTGGCCCTCCACTAGCTCGAAGGCATCGTGTGTGTGCCCGACTATCAACACGTCGGCGCCGGCCCGATCGAGCAGCTGGCGGCGCAGTGCCGGGCCTGTCTCGTCGGCCTCGATGCCGCGCATGTCCGAGCCGGGTCGCGCGTGCCACATGGCAACGCGCACGCCCGCAAGATCGATCTCCAGGTGAGCGGGCAGGGTGCGGAGCCAGGCCAGGGCATCGCGCGACAGCTCGGAGCCGCCGCCGAACAAGTCTGCGGACTCGCCGAGGCTGCAGCCCTGGGACATCTAGCGAAGGTTGGGCCGCCGTCGCCTGTGCTCGATCGCCCACCGCTCATGATTCCCGCAGATCGTGACCACGCCCTGGGCCTTGAGGCGCTGGATCACCTCCTCGCCGAAGGGCTCCACGTCGAGCAGATCGCCCGCGCACAGGATCAGAGAGGCGCCCATCTCGCGCAAGCGCGATAGGGCTTGGTCGAGGGCGCGGATGTCGCCGTGGATGTCGGAGACGATCCCAACGAGAGCAGGCTTCTCGATCTTCGTGATCATCTCGGCGTGCGTGTAGACCGGCGCGCCGGCGAGCACCTCGGCGTATGCAGCGTCGGCGAGTCGGGCGTCCTCCGCATCCTCGACGTCCTCGTCGGTCTCGCCGGCCTCGTAGTCGACGAGCAGGACCATGGCTTCCGCCAGGTCGGCGCGGGCGGCCTCGCGCGAGGATCCCACGCCGAAGACGCCCGGAACGTCCGGATCGCGCGCCGACCAGGTTCCGCCCTCGTTCTCAAAGACGATCGCCAAGGGCCTCCCCGAGGTCGTCGAACAGGACGATGCCGCGCGCGTGGGCCTCGTGGTGGACGGTGCCCGAGACGTCCCTCAGTTCCTGAAATTCTGCCGCGGCCACGACGTGGAGGGAGATGCCACGGTCGAGGTCGATGCACGCGCTGATCTCGGCGACTTCCCTCAACTTGCCAGGCTCGTGGAGGTCGACCACGACCATGATCTGTAGGTCGCGATCGACGTGTTCGTAAGGGCCGAAGACGATCGTCTTGGCCCGACGGTTGGCCTTGGTCATCGCGCGCCTCATCGAGGCGCGGATCGCGATCAGCTGCTCGCACGCTGCCTCGGCCCTCTTGGGAGCCGTCTTCTCCAGGTCGTCGAGCGCCTCGCAGAACGCGCAGCGAACGGCCACCCACTTGCGACCCGTGAGGTACTCGCCGGGCTGGCCGCAGAGCTCGCACGTCCGCTTGCTCTCGTCGAGGGCGGCGGCCATCTCGGCATCGAGCCTGGCGTCGAGCTCAGGGGCGGGCGCAGGCGCGTCGTCTTGCGCATGGAAATAGACCCGCAGCACGCCCATCTTCTCCTTGACCTGCGAGACGATGAGGTAGGGATCTTCGACCAGCTTCGCCGATAGACGATCGATGATCCCGAACCACCCATCGCCGCAGCTGAAGGCATCGCGTGCGAAGGGGTATGCCTGCGGGGTCGGGGCATCGCCGGCGTGGCGGTAGAGGCCAGGATAGCGCTCGATCAGCTCCAGCTGGTGAGCCGGGGTCATGTCTTTTCGGTCGGGCGGATATCCGAAGTACGGGAGCAATCCCGCGGCGAGAAATTCGCGCGCAGCGGACGGGACGGGGAGCGGGCGACGCTTGGCCATGGCTTCGCGGCCCTGCTGCATGAGCATCTCAATGGGAAAGCTGATCAGCCCTCTGCGGTTCATGACTTCTTGACCTTTCTGAACGCGCCGGCCCGCACGGCGATGAGCACCCCACAAATCGCCTCGGCCTCGCCGACGGTGAGATCTTCGAAAAGCATGGTGACGACGTTTCCCCAGATCTCGACCGAGCCGTTGACCTTCCGCAGTCTCTTTGAATCGTAGAGCGAGATGTGACCACGCGGGCCGAGATCCAGGGCGGCTCCGCCGACTGCCTTTGCCAGGAAGGCCGTGTTCTTGCCCGTAGCCGGGTGGCGCCGCCTCGGCCGCTTGTGGAGTACCGAAGATCCCGAGGCAGCCCTCGCGGCGATCCAGTCAGTTCCGACCCGGACGCCACCGTCTCTGGTCAGCTGCGGCCTGTCCGATCCGGCTACCACCTGGACCGGCGGGCGGAGACGTGTGCCGCGTGCTATCACGCGACCTCCAGGTGATAGCGTGGGCGCGGCAGTCCATTGCGCTCATGCACGAGAGCCCCGCACCTCATGAACTTGACCACAGGCATCGTCGCGAACTCCTTCATTGGATGGTCTTCGATGGACAAGTCTAGTGCGTCCGGTTGCCTTGCTGTGTAGGGCAGGCGCGGGATCCACGCCAGCGCATCCGTGGTCCCGACGATCATCAACGGGCGATACTCCGCGCCGTCGACCCACGGCCTATAGACGGTGTTGAACCAGGTCCCGAAGTCGGCGGGTGCCTCGACAAAATACAGCGTGTGGTTGCTGTACGCTTCCCCGTTGTCGAACAGGTAGATCATGAGCTTGCCCTCTTTCGCGCTCTGTTGGTGCCGCCTTTGTCTGTTGTCATTGCCTGAATCGCTCATCAAAACGACGTCACTTACCCTCTCGAAATATCAACACCTCAAGTATGGGCCTCACGTCGGCGACGTTGAGGCCTTGGAGCGGAAGCGAGACCGCTACCTTGACGAGAGCGGAAGACGTTCTTGTCATCTTAACACCTTGCTATTGAGGATGTCCCTTTGTCGCCATATGGTCAATAGATATAAGGATACTAGGGGATATACCCCCCCCTAAATGCAAGGTGGCGATGGTGGGGCGGAGGGATCACGGTTCTTTGATGGCGTCGTCCCCTGGAGTATCTTGGCTACATGGCCCCCAAGAAGATGTCCGCCGCCAAAATCGAGGCCGAGCGCGAGAAAATGGCGATCTATTTGCCGCCAGCTCTCGCGCAAGAGTTGCGCATCGCTGCCGTGACTCGGCGGATGACGATCAGTGCCCTGGCCGAGGAATGCATCCGCAGGGGCCTGACCACGACCGCCAAGGAAGCGAAGTAGGCGTGATCGATGCAAGCCGCGTCAAATCGGAGTCAGCCGAGCGGGAGCTCATCTTCCTGCGCGGGCGCAGGGTTGTTCCGGCGGCCTAGTCATCGAGCCTGCGCAGCCGTTCGCGTTCCTAGCGTTGCCGACGAATCGCTGTCCGGTCTTTCCCTGGCGGTAGCGATGGCCGTCCGGGTCGACGCTGCTGTGGGAGGACCGCAGTCTTAAACAACGAATCCAGCGAAGCGTCCAGGGCCTCTGCCACCGCGATCAAGACAGCGACGCGAGGATTGGCACGAGGCGACTCAAGCGTGCGGATATAGCGAGGGTCCAGCCCGGCTTTCTCGGCCAACATCTCCTGTGTGAAGCCCAAGCGCCGACGGCGGCGCTGAATATTCGCGCCAAGGAACTTGAGCTTCGTCGGAGGCCCAGAGGGCATCCTGCTCGGCTACCTCGATGCCGAACCATCAAACAGGCTCGTTGGTTCCTATTAAGCCGCGGTCCTGGTAAACTCCACAGCCCGCGCGATGCCAGCGCGGGCGTCGGAGGGGACATGACATGTACCGTAAGGCCACGAATCACGGGGCGATCTGCGGCAGGACTTGTCCTGAGCGCTCCGTCGTTTGTGTGAGGAGCCTTGGGACGTGACGACTAAGCCACTCTCAGACGCGATCGTAGGCACCGTCCTTGAAGGCGCCTACCGCGTCACGCGTTTGATCGGTGAGGGTGGCATGGGTGCGGTGTACGAGGCGGTGCAGCTACGGCTTAACAAGCGCGTGGCCGTAAAGCTCATGGCACGTGAGCTGGCCGCCAACCGCGAGGCACTGGCGAGATTCCACCGAGAGGCAGAGATCACCTCCCACCTGGGCCACCCCCACCTCGTCACCGTCATCGACTTCGGCACGGCAGAATCCGGTGAGCCCTATTTGGTGATGGAGCACCTCGATGGGGAAGATCTCGACCATCGCTTGCGTCGGGAGGGGCGCTTGTCAGTTGAGACCGCCGTTCACGTGGTCAGACAAGTTGCCTCGGCGCTGAATGCTGCCCACGACCAGGGAATCGTTCATCGCGATCTCAAACCTGGGAACATCTTCCTCTCGCAAATACCGGGCGAGCCAGATTTCGTGAAGGTGCTCGACTTCGGCATCTCGAAGATGAAGGCAGCTCGCACGCAACTGACGAGCGCATCGGCGGTGATGGGCACGCCGAATTACATGTCACCCGAGCAAGCCAGCGGAATGGTCGAAGAAATCGACCACCATGCCGACCAGTGGGCGCTGGGTTGCATAGCCTGGGAAATGTTGCTCGGGCGTGGACCGTTTGTCGCTGACGATGCGGGAGCCCTTTTCTACCAGATCATTCACCAAGACCCTCACCCCCTCGCGCCACGGGTTCCGGGCCTGCCGGCGGATGTGGAGCCAGTATTGCGGCGAGCATTGAACAAGCAACCGGCGGGGCGTTTTCCGTCGATGCGAGACTTCGCACGTGCCTTCGAGGCCGCAGCATTGGGCCGCTCCGCCGACGCAACACCGGCCCCGGTGCTGGTGTCCGTTGTGTCGCCGTCCAACGCGACAATCGGGTTTAGCGAGACTCGGATTCAGGGCGCATCCCCGTTACAACCGGCCGTCCGAAAGCCGAAGCCCGAGCCCATGCTTGAAGTCGTTGAACGAGAGCCCGTCGCCGAGGTGGTGCGGAGTGCGCGTAAGCCCGAGGTCGATACGTTGCAAGCCATCGACGACCCGGTTCGTGTGCCGCTCTTGAATCGGATCAAGCCGGTCTATGCCATCGTCGCGGCCACCGGCGTGCTGGTGCTGTTGCTCGCGACGTTTCTGCTGTTGCGCTCGGGATCTGCCCACAAGCCACAGGCCGCAAGCTCCGCCCCATCGGTCGTTACACCGTTGCCGCCATCGCCAGCACCCGCAATCGCCACCCCAGAACGCACAGCCGCCAATCCGGCAGCAGCCCGATCTGAAGCTCCAAAGGGAAAGCGTTCGAAGCGTTTCGATGGAGTGACCGGCGCGAAAAAACGAAACCCGTTCGATAGCGACCCGTTCGATGCGTCCCCCAGCAGGTCAAAGCCAAAGACCAAGAAGAAATTGTACGAGGATATATAGCCATGTACGCAACCTCTCTCATCCTGGTGGTGCTACTTGCACAGGCATCGCCGTCGATTGGCGATTCTCAAGTCAAGGCCCAAGCGAAGGCTCTGCTCGGTCAGGGCACGAAACTCTACGAGCAAGGTGACGTTGCTGGCGCGTTGAAGAAATTCCAGGCCGCCTATGCTTCCTTCCCCAGCCCAAAGCTGATGTTCAACATCGGTCAGGCCAATCGCGATCTGGACCGGCACCTCGAAGCGCTGGAGGCCTTCGAGAAATTCTTGGCGGATGCTCCCGACGCCTCGCCGGAGATGGCAGCGGATGCACGAAAGTCCGTCAATGAGCTGCACAAGAAGCTGGGACGAATTCAAGTCGATTGCGTGACCTCGGGCTCAGAGGTGAGCGTCGATGGTAGGAGCGTGGGGATGACACCGCTGCCCGACCTGATTTGGGCCACGCCTGGCCATCACCAAATCGCGGCCAAGCGTGAGGGCGTTGTCCCCGCTGTCGAGGAAGTAGACGTGAAGGCGGGTGTGGTGAGTAACGTGACCTTGCGCCTGGCGGCTACGGTGTCCGCCAATTCCGTCTCTGCTCCGGCGGCAGCCTCGGCACTCGACTTACAATCCAGCCCAACGCCGGGCGCTGCCAACGAAGGTTGGTGGCTTGGCAGAAAATGGACATGGGTTGCTGGCGGCTCGACGGTGTTGCTTGCCGTGGGAGCTATAGCCGTCGGCCTGTCTATGCAATCCAAGTTCAACAGCCTGAATAGCTCATGTGGGCGTGCCAGCCCGACGCAGCCTCAATGTAGCCAGAGCGACGTCGACTCGGTCAGTTCGCTCAAGACCAAAGCCAACGTCTTATGGGGGCTGACGGCCGCTGCCGCGGTAACAACCGGCGTGCTGTTCTACGTCGAGGGGCGTTCCGTGACCGTCGCTCCGATGGCAGGCGACGTGACCGGGGCACTGGCAAAGGTGGACTTCTGACCATGAGAACTGTGTCGCGTTACCGGGTGACATTCTTTACAGTGGGCGCTCTTGCGTGGCTGGTTGCCGTGGACGGCTGCACATTCGATTCAAGCAAGCTACGGTGGTCGACCGAGGATAGTGGCGTGGATAGTGCTGTCGACCGGTCTGGAGGTAGCCCCATGGACGTCAGTGGAAAGGATGTCGGCCTGAGCGGCTACGATACCAGCGACGTGGCTAGGGATGCGAGTCCGATCCTCGCCGACGTCGCGGTCGTGGATTCCTCCGCCGATTTCCTTCGGAACCCAGTGGATCTTGCGTCGCAAACGGATCTCCCGCCATCATCGGACGCGATCGTCGGAGGGCCGGGCGCCGCTTGCTACCAGTGCTCTGCTTCCGAGAGCTGCGTGCCAGCCCCTGGCACTGTCACATGCGGAAGCCAGGATTCGCTCTGCGGTCTGGTTGTCAACGATCCCGCAAATGCTGGCCAGTGGTCGTTCCAGCCCAATCTTCAGTTCGGTAACCAAGCCCTTGGGACAGCCTCCTACAACTTCACTTCCGCCGTTTCTACCGAGGTTGCTGGTTCTGCATGGATTCGACCATCCGGGCTATCCAAGTCCGCCACCTCGAATCCGCTTGTGACGTTTACTATTGGTGCTCCGGCGGATGTCTATGTGGGGTTGGATTCGCACCTCTCTCCGCCGCCGTGGTTGGCGGGCTGGACCGCCACCGGGGAAAACATCGCATTCTCTGCGGGCAGCTCCTCCAGCACGGTGACGGAGACTCTGTGGAAGGCACGCTTCCCGGCTGGCGCCGTGGCCCTGGGACCGCTGGGTTGTGCCGTTTCCGACGCCAATTGCAGCATGTACATCACCGCCATCAAGTTCGTCGACCAACCCACGGGATCCGGCGGCGAAGGGCCGGCCTGCGTCCAGACTCCCTTCGTGTGTACTCCGCCAATCGCAAGCACGGGTGGTATCTCGTGTCCTGGGCAGATCTGCACGGTCGGCGCCTACCGCGGCAGTCTGGCCACGGCCGCAGACACTGCTGGCTCTCATGTTTGTGTCGCGCCCGACAATTTCTGCGCCAATGGCAGCTCGACCGGCAGCTGGGGTGTCGCTGTGGGGGTCAATCTCTACACCTCTGCCACGCCGATCCCCGTCCAGCTTGCCGGTACTGGGTTGAGCTTCCAGCTCAGTTCGCTGCCGCCCCAGGGCATGCGAGCGCAAGTGACCATTGGATACAACTCCTTCTACTACGCGCCGATCACCAGCGCCTCGCAGACCATTGCTTGGACTAGCTTCAGCGATGGCACCACCCACCTGACCGGGGCGCCGGCCGCGACGCAGATCACCTTCGTGGTCAATGGATCGTCTGGCAGCACGTTTGATTTCTGTGTGACGTCGTTATCCTTTCCAGGAAGCGAAACCTGCGCGACCGGATACCACGATGGCGGCAACGGGACCTGCGTGAAAACAGGCACGTGCTCGAACGGGTACCACGACGGAGGCAACGGAACCTGCGTACAAGCAGGCGCCTGTTCAGCTGGCTACAACAACTGTTCAGGAACCTGTTCGTCCAGTTCCTGTGCGCTGTCCCTCGGTAGCAGATGCTCATCCGGAGCCCAGTGCGCAAGTACGTACTGCACCGACGGGGTGTGCTGTGGGAGTGCCAGTTGCGCGAATCCATGTTTTACGTGCTCTGGTTCGACGAACGGCGTGCCCGATGGTCAGTGCGGCGCCCGATGCCCCGTCTGCAATTGTGTCAGTGGCAACTGCTCGTGCTGACGGGGAATATGGGGTCGAGAAAACAGCTGAATTCACCATCCACTTCAATGCCGGGGGAGGATCTGGCAGACGTGCGGCATTCCGATCGCGCCGAGCGCGACCGCCCCGTGTGCTACTGACAGCGGCATTCATTCGTTTGCCGTTTCGAGGCGAAATGGTGGACGTGCTTATCCTTTGACTCCGTCCGGAGTGACGACAGCTTCCGGCGCCCGCGCCTTCTTAGTCGCCTCGGCCATCAGTTTGAAGGCTTTGCGTTCGCCTGGTCCAAGGGGCGATCCTTCCCCGATGAGGGCAGAGAATTCGATCTCGGCGAGGCTGTCCAGCATGAGGCTGAAATGCCGCGAGGCCTCGGTGCTGTGTGTCCTGGGATCGACAGATTCTCCCTTCTGAAGTCGCGCAATTGCCCAGGGGAGTAGGGTGCCATTAAAGTAGTCGATGGCCTCCACGAGCTGAGCCTCGCGGGTCTTCATTTGGTCGACCACCGTCTTGCCCGCCGCCGCCGCCGCCGCCGTCGCCGTCGCCGTCGCCGTTCGCGCCGAGGTTGGCCGCAACTTCTCCAAGGAATCCGCCAACTCCACGAGCTGCGCGAACTGTACATCTGACAGCGTGGACCGGAGTTTCTGCTCCTGCTCTAAGGTCATACTCCCCAGCAGTGAGGCCATCAACTCGTCGCGGGATGTCGCCGGGGTCGTTGCTCCGTCACGGCCGACAAAACGGTTGGTTAGAATAGGGATGATTGGGCCAAGGTGATCAATCCCTGCCTGCAGGAGCACGCGGTCCCGTTCAATTTTTGCCTCCTCTTGCTTGCGGGCCAACTCAGCCTTTTCCTTCTCAGCCGCTGCCAACGCCTCGCGTTCCACGCGTCTTTCAAATGCTTCTTCCCTGACGTCGTAGCTGCGTTCGATTGATTTTGTCATCTTGTCCATCACGGTCTCGATGCGACCATTTAGGCGATTCATTTGGTCGAAGGCCATGCCAAACCCAAGTATCAGAGTCCTATAGGCGTTGTCCGTTTGGCGCATTGAAAATGCGAGTTGTCCGCGTTGAGCAGATGGGCCGAGGTCTCCTGGGCCGGTGGTGTCGAAGGTAAGAGTGTTTCCCGCGTAGCCGAGTACAATGCTACCCACCTGTTTGTTGCTCCGCCCCTCTCGCGCATCGACCCGATAGCGTTGTGAGCTCCACCCCAGGCTCTCAGCATCCTCTCGCGCTTCCAAGTCGATTTTGTCGGCGATCTTGCGGACTCCCTCCTGATCTGGCGGCTCCGAAACTTCGAAATCCTCGAGCAAGCGGGGTTCGTCATCTGCTGATAATTGATGAAGCGCAATTTTGATGCTACCAGTTGGCGCTGATAATCCTGACAATACGGCGGAAAGCCATCGTTCTAAGCGCATAATGCTGTTGCCCGAAGTGATCATCGGTTATCCTTCTTTCGTCTAGGGGTTGCGGCGGATGGCGAGAGATCGGGCGGGCCATGTCG
>Ga0265313_10002062_pt1 | contig 17992 bp, 16 predicted proteins | sample 4123metaG_FD_203122 | JGI IMG/M metagenome (GOLD analysis project Ga0265313, IMG submission 203122) | Rhizosphere microbial communities from Carex aquatilis grown in University of Washington, Seatle, WA, United States - 4-1-23 metaG | ecosystem: Host-associated > Plants > Roots > Rhizosphere >...
CGAGCACCACCGCCCGTTCCGCATCGTCACGACGACGTGCGAGCGCGACATAGCCCCCACCGCCGACGAGCACGATCGCGACGAGCACCGCGTCGCCGTTCAGCACGGCGCCCGGCGCGAGCACGAGATCCCGGAAGCCGGGCGACGTCGACCACGGCGCACCCGTGTGCCGCACCTGCGAGAGCAGCGTCGGCACCCACGGCAGGTAGAGAACCGCCACGCCGGCGGCGACGAGCGCGAAGCGCTTCAGCCGCTCGCGCGCCGCGACCATCGTTGCCGCCGCGAGACCGACGCAGAGAAAGAGCGCCCAGTTGTGCACGTAGAGCATCAGGTCGATCGCCGGCACAAGCGCGACGGCCCACGCCGTGCGGCCGCGCAGGATGCCCTGGACGTAGGCGTACGCGACGACGATCGAGAGCAGCGCCTCGATCTCGTACATGCGCGTCTCCTGCGCGTAGTACGTCAAGAACGGATCGAGCGCGGCGAGCGTCGCGCAGACGAGCGCCGTCTTGCGGTCGAAGATCGCGCGGCCCGCGGCGTACGCGAGCGGGATGCACCCGAGGCCGAAGAGGAGCGACAGTGTGTGCGTCGCCCGCTCGCTGTCACCGAAGAGCCGGATCCACAGGCCGAGCAGCAGGTAGTACGCGGGCGGCGAGCCGTCCTGGTTCAGCAGGCCCGGGATCGACGACCAGTGGTGATGCGCGATGCCGACCGACAAGCCCTCGTCGATCCAGAAGCCGGCGTTCAGCTGCCGCGTGCGCAGGAACGCTGACAGCAATGTCAGTGCGATCAGGAACGCAGGGATCGAGATCCGGTGCGACAGGACAGCCCGCCACGGGCGTGCGAGCTCGACGCTGGCCACCGCGCGAAGCTAGCAGGCGCGCTCAGTCGGGCGGGGCCGGCCGCAGGCTCAGCACGGTGCGGTGCCCGTCGTCCGAGTACACGACGTCCACCGAGTCGTTGCGCCGATAGGTGCCCGCCACGCCGAAGAAGAGGCTCGCCCAGCGCCAGAAGCCGAGCTGCCCCTCGGTCGAGAGCTCCGCGCGGAAGACCAGAGCGCGACCGACCTGGTCGTAGTCGACACCCCGCTGCTGGGGCACCCCGTTGACGAAGACGTCGAAGACGTCCCCGACCTGGGGTGGCAGCTCAACATGGCTCCGCGGTTCCACGCTCTATACGATGCCACTCGGCGTGCGCCGGACCGCCTTTGCCACTCTTGGTACGACCTTCATCGCCCTCGTGGCGACGGGAATCGCCTACGCCGGCAACGGTGGCTTTCTCCCGGGTGAGGCCCATTCGCCGAACGCGCACCGCATCGACGACGCGTTCATCTTCGTCGCGATCTTCACCGGCATCATCTTCGTGATCGTCGAGGGCGCCCTGCTCGCGTTCATCATCAAGTACCGGCGCGGCAAGCGCGCACGCACGGCCGACGGCCCGCAGATCCACGGCTCGACGCGGCTCGAGGTGCTCTGGACCGTTCTGCCCGCCGTGATCCTCGCGGTGATCGGCGGCTTCATCTTCTGGGAGCTCCCGGGCATCGCCAACGCGCCGAAGGCGGCGGCCGCCGACGAGACGACGATCCAGATCGAAGGGCACCAGTTCTACTGGCTCTTCCGCTACCCGAACGGCGCCGTCTCGATCAACCGCATGGTCGCCCCCGCCGACGAGGTCGTGAACGAGCAGGTGATCGGCCTCGACTGGGACGTCAACCACTCCTGGTGGGTGCCCGACCTCGGCGGCAAGTACGACGCGATCCCCGGCAGGGTCAACAAGACCTGGTTCAAGGCGCCGGCCGGCCAGTACGTCGCGCGCTGCGCCGAGCTCTGCGGTATCCAGCACGCGCTGATGGACGCCGTCGTGGACGTCGTGCCGCGCGCGCAGTACGACAGCTTCATTCAGCAGCGCGCGACGAACGCGAGCGGCGTCAACCTCGGCCAGGAGGAGTTCAGCGCCTGCCAGTCCTGCCACCGGCTCGACCACTCCTACATCGGCCCGGCGCTCGGCGGCAACCCGCTGCTCAGCGACGTGAAGGGGCTGACGACCCTCCTGCGCAGCGGCCAGGGCCAGATGCCGGCGGTCGGGAAGAACTGGACCGACGCGCAGATCCAGGCGCTCGTCGCCTACACGAAGACGCTCCCGAAAGGCAGCGGCTAGATGGCCGTGAACGTCGAGAGCGTGCAGCCGTATCGCGCCGACTGGCGCAACGGGCGCGTCACGTCGTGGCTGACGACCGTCGACCACAAGCGCATCGGGATCCTCTACATCTGCACCTCGCTCGTCTTCTTCGCGATCGGCGGGGTCCTCGCGCTGCTGCTCCGCACGCAGCTTGCGACGCCGAACGAGCACGTATTGACGAAGGGCTCGTACAACGAGGTGCTGACGATCCACGGCACGACGATGATCTTCCTCGTCGTCGTCCCGGTGCTCGCCGGCTTCGGCAACTACCTCGTGCCGCTGATGATCGGTGCGCGCGACATGGCGTTCCCGCGCCTGAACGCGCTCTCGTACTGGCTCTACCTGCTCGGCGGAATCGTGCTGATGCTGAGCTTCTTCGCGAAGGGCGGCGCCGCCCAGGACGGCTGGACCTCGTACGTGCCGCTCTCCACACTGCACTCGCCGGGCGATGGCCAGGACCTCTGGATCCTGGGGCTGCACATCCTCTCGATCGCGTCGCTCTCCGGCGCGATCAACATCGTCGTGACGGTGCACAACATGCGCGCGCCCGGCATGTCGTGGATGCGCATTCCGCTCTTCGTGTGGTCGATCGTCACCTACGCCTGGCTGCTGATCATCGTCCTGCCGACGCTCTCAGCCGGGTTGACGCTCATGTTGCTGGACCGGCAAGCCGGAACGCACTTCTTCGACCCGGCGCACGGCGGCAGCCCGCTCCTCTACCAGCACGTGTTCTGGTTCTTCGGGCACCCCGAGGTCTACATCATGATCCTGCCCGCGATGGGGATCATCTCCGAAGTCATTCCCGTCTTCGCGCGGAAGCCGATCTTCGGCTACAAGGCGGTCGCGATCTCGACCGTCGGCATCGCGTTCTACTCGCTGCTCGTCTGGGCGCATCACATGTTCGCCGTCGGGATGCCGATCGGGCTCGACATCTTCTTCATGCTCAGCTCGATGATCATCGCGATCCCGACGGGCGTGAAGATCTTCAACTGGCTTGCCACGATCTGGCGCGGGAACATCTCGTTCGACACGCCGATGCTGTGGGCGCTCGGGTTCATCTGCGTGTTCACGATCGGCGGCCTGTCGGGGATCTTCCTGGCTGCGTTCCCGATCGACTGGCAAGTCACCGACACGTACTTCGTCGTCGCGCACCTGCACTACGTGCTGTTCGGCGGCTCGATCTTCGGCATCTTCGCCGGCCTCTTCTACTGGTGGCCGAAGATGTTTGGGCGGATCCTTGACGAGCGGCTCGGGAAGCTGCAATTCTGGCTTGTCTTCGTCGGCTTCAACGTGACATTCTTCCCCCAGCACATGCTCGGGCTGCTCGGAATGCCGCGTCGCGTCTACACGTACCAAGCGCATGGCCTTTGGGAGATCTACAACATGACCTCGACGATCGGCTCGTTCGTGCTGGCCGTCGGGATGCTCGTGTTCATGGTCAACGTCGTGAAGACCACGCGCACCGGCCCGCGCGCCGGCAACGATCCGTGGCTCGCCGACACGCTCGAGTGGTACACGACCTCGCCGCCGCCGGCCTGGAACTTCGACTCCGTCCCGTACGTGACGAGCGCACGGCCGCTGCGCGACCTGCGGCGCCGGCTCGAAGAGACGAGAGGCTTCTAGTGGGGAACTGGGCCCGCCTGACGGCGCTGGCCGCGGTCGCGGGAACGGCGCTCGCCGTGATCTCGGGCGCTGCCGGCTGGGACACGGCGCACCGGCTGCTCGCCGCGCTGGCGCTGCCGCCGCTTGCCGCGCTCGTCGCCACCGCCTGGGTGACCGCGCGCCGGCTCCTGCCCGCCGCGCTCGTCTCGCTCGTCCTGTTCGGGCTCGCGGCGCTCCTCACCGGCTCGACCATCCACCTCGTGATGGCGTCGCTCGCGTTCGCCGCGACGACGTACACCGCCGCGCTCTCGTTCCGCGGCCACCCTGAGCAGGGCCCGTGGCGCGATTACGTGACGCTGACGAAGCCGCGCATCATGTCGCTGCTCCTCCTGACAGGCGGCGCCGGATACTTCGTCGCTGGCGGCACCTCGCTCGGGCCGTTCGCGCTGACGATGCTCGGGCTCGCACTCGCCTGTGGTGGCGCGTCGGCGCTCAATCACTATCTCGACCGCGACATCGACAAGCTGATGGGCTCGCGCACCGAACAGCGCCCGGTCGCCTCCGGCCGCGTGCCCGCCGAGCGGGCGCTCGAGTTCGGGCTCGCGCTGTCGGCGCTTTCGTTCGTCCTCCTCGACTCGCTCGTCAACCTCCCGACCGCGCTGCTCGCGCTGGCCGGCAACCTCTTCTACGTCCTCGTCTACACACGCTGGCTCAAGCGGTCGACGCCGCAGAACATCGTGATCGGCGGCGCCGCCGGCGCCGTCCCGCCGCTCGTCGGCTACGCGGGCGCCTCCGGGCATCTCGGCTTCGCCGCGCTCGTGATGTTCGTGATCGTCTTCGTGTGGACGCCGCCGCACTTCTGGGCGCTCGCGCTGATGCTCAAGGAGCACTACGCGCGCGCCAACGTGCCGATGCTGCCGGTCGCGCGCGGAGAGACGGAGACCGCGAAGCAGATCGTCCGCTACACCGTGGTACTGATCGCCGTCACGCTCGCGCCCGTCGCCCTCGGCACGTTCGGGCTCGTGTACGGCATCTCCGCGCTCGTGCTCGGCGGCATATTCCTGGTGCTCGCCGTCGAGCTGCGGCGGACGCTGGACCGCGCCGTCGCGGTGAAGCTCTTCCATTACTCGCTCCTCTACCTCGCGTTGCTCTTCGTCGCGATGGCCCTCGATACGGTGCTCTAGATGGAAGAGCCGCTGACTCCCGAAGAGCTCGCGCGGAAGAACATGCTCTGGGGCTGGGCGCTGTTCGGCCTCTTCTGGGTGCTCTTCGGCGGCACCGTCGGCGTGGCGCTGATCTACCTCTGGCTTTCATAGACAACATCTTCATCACCGAGCTCGGCGGCGGCGAGCCCGGCCGGCGGCTGGCCGTCAAGGACCTCTTCGACACCGCGGGGATCCGCACGACCTACGGGTCGGCCGTGTTCGCCGAGCACGTGCCGGAGCACTCGGCCGAGGCGGTGCTGCGCCTCGAGCGCACCGGCTGGACGAACGTCGGGAAGACGAACCTGCACGAGTTCGCGTACGGCGTCACGTCGCAGAACCTCCACTACGGCGTCGTGCCGAACCCGTCGTTCCCCGATCGCACGGCCGGCGGCTCATCGGGCGGTTCGGCCGCGGCACTCGTGCTCGGCCTCGCCGACGGCGCGCTCGGGAGCGACACCGGGGGCTCGATCCGCATCCCCGCCGCATGCTGCGGCGTCACGGGCCTCAAGCCGACGTACGGGCTCGTGCCGATCGAAGGCGTCTTCCCGCTCGCGCCGTCCTTCGACCACGCCGGCCCAATGGCCCTCGACGTCGCGGGCTGCATCGAGCTGATGGAGTCGCTCGTCCCGGGCTTCTCCGTCGACGGGGTCTCCCTCGACGAGCTCTCGCTCGCAGTCGCGTGGGGCGACGTGCCCGTCCGCGGCACGCGGGTCGAGTTCCCGACGGCGGAGGCGGTCGTGCCGGCGTTCATGCGCGAGGTGGGTGACGTCCATCGCGGCCTCTATCCGGAGAACGCCGAGCTCTACGGCGAGAACATCCGAGAGAAGATCGAGCGCTGCATCGCGATCGGGGACGGCGAGTACGAGGCTGCGGTTCGCGCCCGCGCCGGGCACGCGGAGCGCGCCCTGGCCGCACTCGAGGGCCACGACCTGCTCGTCACGCCCACGCTGAGCAGCCCTCCACCGGCGGCAGATGCCGTCGAAATCGAGGTCCGGGCGGCCCTGACGCTCTTCACGTTCCCGTTCAACGCCCTGGGCTGGCCGGCCCTCTCCCTGCCCGCCGGGCCCGCATCGATCCAGGTGATCGGGCGGCCCGGCGACGATGCGCTCGTCTTGGCTGCAGGCCTGGCGTTGGAAGCCGCGCTCAAGCCCTGAGCGCAACCTGCCGAAACACCTGCTGGAATGAAACGCCTGACCGTCGTCCTGGCGGCCGCACTCATGTTCGCGCCCTCCGCGGCAGCGAGCATCCTGGGTGGCCCGACCCCTTACACCACTCCCAACGCGGCGCCTCAGGGGCTGCACGCGTTCCTGCTCCAGCCCGACGAGACGCCGATGCAGTACTTCCCACGCACGCCGTCGTTCGCGTGGTCGCCGGTCGCGGCAAAGGGCGGCACGTATGACTTCGAGCTCTCGACGAGCCGCGGCTTCGACGAGTCGTCCGTCCTCTACTCGCAGTCGAAGCTGACGATCCCGGCGGTCGCGGTTCCCCTCCAGCTCCCGTGGATGACCGGCGTGCCGTATGCGCTGTGGGCGCACGTGCGCTGGGAGTCGAAGGGCGGCAAGACCGTGACGCCGTGGAGCGCGCCGTTCGGCTTCAACATGCGCTGGACGGACAGCGACTACCCGCAGCAGCTGCCGGCGCCCGAAGGACTGATCCGGTGGAAGCCGATCGAGGGCGCGACGCGTTACGAGGTCCTGTATCCCGACCTGGCCGGCACGCGATCGTTCGAAACGACCACGAACGTTGCGGACGAGCGCGAGTGGTTCACGTTCCACGACACGCTGGCCACCACCGCGTGGGCCCAGGTGCACTGGCGGGTGCGCGCGATCCGGTACATCGACGCCTCCAAGGCGCTGACGAACGGCCTGCCGCGCGCCTCGTACGGGCCGTGGAGCCCGACGTTCACGACGGTCAACCCGCCGCTCAAGCTCGGCACGCTGTCGCCGACCGACACGATCTCGGACGTGTGGGACAAGAAGGGCCAGCCGGCAGCGGCGCACGACCTGACGCCCGGCTTCGCGTGGACCCCGTCTGCGCCGGTGCTCAGCAACGTCGGCGCCTTCGGCTCGTCGCTCTACCGCGTCTACATCTTCACCGACGACCACTGCGTGAACCAGGTGTTCACCGGCTCGATCGTCGGCTCGCCGGCGTTCGCGCCGCGTACGACCGGTGGACCGATCGCGCTGCCGCAGTCGGAGAAGACTCTGTCCGAATGGACCGCGTCGCCGTTCCTGTGGGCCACCGGCGACGAGGGCAACTCATACGACGCGACCGGAGCCAAGGTTGTCCCGAACGAGGTCGCGGCGACGAACGCATCGGGCAACGGCATCGCCGGCGATGCGAGCGTCGACCTGTGGGACTCGGGCTGGCCGAACGGCCGCTACTACTGGACCGTCGTCCCCGTCACGATCAGCACGGTCGGAGTGCCGATTCCGGCGACGAACAACGCACCGAGCGACCAGGCGATCCAGTACCAGGACGCAGCGGTTCCGCAGGACCAGTGCGAGAAGGGCCTCGGCATGAGCTTCGGCAAGGTGTCCGAGCCGGTCGTGACGACCGCCGGCGACCTGCCCTGGGTCTCGGGTCTCGCGCCGAACGGCCGCGTCGTCGCATCGGCCTCGAAGGTCCCTCAGGTGCACGACTCGCCGCTGATCGCGTGGGAGCCCGCCGTCGGAGCGACGACGTACGACGTGCAGATCTCTCGCAAGAGCTATCCGTGGAAGGCGACGTGGACGACGAACACGGCGGCAACGTCGGTCGTCCTGCCGCTCTCGCGTACGCAGACCGGCAACTGGTACTACCGCGTGCGCGGCAACAACCCGGCGCTGCCGGTCGGCGCGCAGGCAATGAGCTGGTCGAAGCCGGTGCGGCTGCACATCACCGGCGACAGCTTCGTCGTCGTCAAGTAGCGTCACCCCGGTGAGCGGGGATCTCGAGTTCGCCCAGTTCCTGGCGGACGCCGCCGACACGATCACGCTCGGCCGATTCGGCGCGCTCGACCTGCACGTCGAGACGAAGCCGGATCTGACGCCCGTCTCGGAAGCGGATCGGGCCGCCGAGGAGGCCGTGCGGGCGCTCGTCGCTGCATCGGGTCGCGGCGAGGGTGTGCTGGGCGAGGAGTTCGGCGACGACGGCGGCGAGGTCAAGTGGATCGTCGACCCCATCGACGGGACGACGAACTACGTGCGCGGCGTGCCGGTCTGGGCGACGCTGCTCGCGTTGCAACGGCAGGGCGAGGTCGTGCTCAGCCTCGTCTCGGCGCCGGCCCTGCGCCGCCGCTGGTGGGCGGTGCGCGGCGGGGGCGCCTTCGTCGACGGCGAACCGTGCCGCGTCTCGGCCGTGTCGCGGCTCGAGGACTGCTCGGTTTCGACGACCTCGGCCCGCCGCATGCCCACGGGCTGGCGGGAGATCGTGGAGCGCGCGTGGTCGAACCGCGGCCTCGGAGATTTCTGGCAGCACTGCCTCGTCGCCGAAGGCGCGCTCGACATCGCGTGCGACCCGGTGATGAAGCTGTGGGACTACGCGCCGGTGCAGCTGATCGTCGAGGAAGCGGGCGGCCGCTGCACGACGTTCACGGGCGGCGCTCCGGCGGTCGACGGCAGCTTCGTCGCAACCAACGGCCTACTGCACGACGAAGCGGTGGCGCTTCTCACGTAGCCGCTGCGCGGACTGCTTCTTCGTAGATCCGGTCGCGGGAGAAGCGGTCGAGCTGCGCCGAGAGGACGTCGCTCGCGTTCGGCGGCTGGCCGGGCGGGAACGGCGCCGGCTTCCCGTCGAGATCGATGCCCTCCAGGAGCTTGCGCTCTTCGATCTCCACCTCGACCGGATGGCCGAGCCGGGAGCTCAGCCAGCCCGCGATCAGATGCCCCTGCGCCCGCGTGCCCTGCACGCGGATCGCGCGCACCGCTCCGATCTCGGGCCACAGCGAGGCCAGCAGGGTGCGCCACCGCTCCGTGCGCTCCCACGCGATGTCCGACACGACCACCTGCGAGAAGAGCTCGGCGAGCCGCCCGTACGCGGCGGGCAGGTCCGGCCACTCCGTCGAGTCGACGATCAGCCGGTCGACGATCCCGGTCAGCTGGTCGAACTCCGAGGAGTCCCACTCGGGCTGGCCGCGCCAGCGGCAGAACACCGGCAGGTCCGAGATGAGCAGCGGTAGCGCAATCGACGCCGGCGCCGACGCGCGGCTGCCGCGCAGCGCGAGCTCGATCACCTCGCCGCAGACTGCGCGGTCACCGATCGGAAAGCAGCGCAGCGACAGCAGCGCGTCGAGCCCATCGGGCTCCTCCGGATGCGGCACGAGCAGTAGCGTGCGCGACGGATGCCGCTCCGCCATCCCGGCGAGCGTCTCCTCGGCAGCCGTCTGCCACTCCGGCGGCGCCCACGCGATGTGCGTCATCACCGACGTCCGCAAGTTCGGCTGAGCGCCCTCCTCCGACGTCTCGGAGCGCAGACGGGCCAGCTCCCGCTCGATCTCCGCGATCGAGACGTCCTCTCCCGTCCAGTCGCTCTCGATCAGTGATGGTGACCGTTTCACGAGTGCGCCATCCGATCGCGAGCGCCAAGCGATGGAAGGACGCAGGGTGCGGGAGTAGCAGCGCTACTCCCGCACCCGAGGACGCTGCAGCGCGCCGTGCGATCGCGGGCGGAGGGCGTGCTCATGAAGCGGTTGCCGTCACTAATGTCTTCGCCACGACCGCCCGTCCCGGTGGATGAGCTCGTCGGAGGCCGCGGGGCCCCACGTCCCAGACGCGTAGTTCGGGAACGACGGCCGGTCACGCCGCCAGAACGCGACGATCGCGTCCACGAGCGCCCACTGCTCCTCGATCTCGTCCGACCGCGTGAACAGCGTCGCGTCGCCGAGCATCGCGTCGAGGATCAGCCGCTCGTACGCCTCCGGCAGGCCCTCGCGGAACGCGCCGCCGTAGAGGAAGTCCATGTGCACGGTGCGGATCGTCATGCCCTGGCCGGGCACCTTCGCCCCGATCGCGAGCGACACGCCCTCGTTCGGCTGCACGTGGATCAGCAGCACGTTCGGGCGGAGCCCTTCCGCCGCCGCGTCCTCGAACGGCGGATGCGGCGCGCGCTTGAACTGAATCGCGATCGTCGTCTCGCGCCGCGCGAGCCGCTTGCCCATCCGCACGTAGAACGGCGTGTCGGCCCAGCGCCAGTTGTCCACGAACAGCTTCGCCGCGACGAACGTGTCGGTCAGCGACCCGGGAGCGACACCGTCCTCTTCGCGATAGCCGCGCACCTCTTCGCCCTCGACGAAGCCGGGGCCGTACTGCCCGCGGACGACGTGCTTGGGGCCCGGCGTGTGCATCGCCTTCAGCACCTTCACCTTCTCGTTGCGCACCGAGTCGGCCGTGAAGTCGATCGGCGGCTCCATCGCCGTGATCGCGACCAGCTGCAAGAGATGGTTCTGGAAGATGTCGCGGATCGCGCCCGCCTGCTCGTAGTAGCCGGCACGCCCCTCGATCCCGATCGACTCCGCGACGGTGATCTGCACGTGGTCGATGAACTGCCTGTTCCAGATCGGCTCGAAGATGCCGTTCGCGAAGCGGAGCGCCAGCATGTTCTGGACGGTCTCTTTGCCGAGATAGTGATCGATGCGGAAGACCTCATTCTCGGCGAAGTGCTCCTGCAGGCGCGTGGTCAACTCGCGCGCCGATTCGAGATCGTGCCCGAACGGCTTCTCGATGATCAGCCGGATCCAGCCCTCGGCGGCGCGGCGCTTGGCGATCTCGTCCACGATCGTCCCGATCGCGCTCGGCGGGACCGCGAAGTAGTAGACGCGGTTGCCGCCGGTGCCACGCTCGGTGTCGAGCTTCGTCAACAGGTCCTTCAGCTCGTCCTCGCCCTTGTCGTCGGCGAAGTCGAGCGTGATGTAGTGCATGCCGCTCGCAAGCCCGTCCCAGACTTCCTGGTTGAACTCGTCGCGCGCGTGCTCCTGCACGGCCTGCTTCATCCGCTCGCGAAAGTCGCCGTTGCTCTCCTCGGAGCGCGCCGCGCCGACGATGCCGAAGTGCTCGGGCAGCAGCTGGCGCACGGCGAGCGAGTAGAGCGCCGGCATCAGCTTCTTCGACGTCAGGTCGCCCGACGCACCGAAGATGACCAGGATGCACCCGTCGGGCCGGCGCCGCAGCCGCAGCCCGTCGAGCAGCGGATTGTGCTCGGCGACCTCCATCACTCAGCCTGCTTCGCGGCCTCGACGGCGTGACCGCCGAACTGATTGCGGAGCGCAGCGTTCACCTTCGCGGCGAACGACTCGTCCTGCCGCGACGCGAAGCGTGCGAACAACGCGGCCGTGATCACCGGCACGGGCACATCCTCCGCGATCGCCTCGGCGATCGTCCAGCGGCCCTCGCCCGAGTCCTCGACGTAGCCGCGGATCTTCTCCAGGTGACCGCCTTCGAGCTCGAACGCGTTGTGCAGCAGCTCGAGCAGCCACGAACGGACGACGGAGCCGTACCGCCAGATGCCCGCGATCTCGTGCAGGTCGAGATCGAACTCCGACGACTTCATCACTTCGAAGCCCTCGGCGTACGCCTGCATCAGGCCGTACTCGATCCCGTTGTGGACCATCTTCACGAAGTGACCTGCGCCCGCTGGGCCGACATGCGCGTAGCCGTCCTCGGGTGCGAGGTCGCGAAACACCGGCTCGACCTGCGCGACAGCGTCGTCGTCGCCGCCGACCATCAGGCAGTAGCCGTTCGCGAGACCCCACACACCTCCGGAGACGCCCGCGTCGACGAACTTGATCCCCTTCTCCTTCGCCTCCGCGTAGCGGCGCTGCGAGTCGTGGAAGTTCGAGTTGCCGCCGTCGACGATCACGTCGCTCTCGGCTGCAAGGCCGAGCAGGGTCTGGAACGTGTCCTCGGTCACCTTGCCGGCGGGCACCATCATCCAGAACGACCGCGGTGCGGTGAGCTGGTCGCGCAGCTCCTCGAGCGACTTCGCCGTCGAGTCGACGCCCGGGTCATACGTCTTCACGTCGTGCCCGTGCCCGGTCAAGCGCGTTGTCATGTTGCCGCCCATGCGGCCGAGCCCGATCATCCCGAGTTGCACTAGACGTCCTCCAATCGGATGCGCGCGACCCGGCGGCCACGCTCCTGCAACGACGCGAAGTCACCTGCGGCTTGCGCGCGGATCAGCTTCCCGAAACCGAACTGCTTGCCGGGAATCGGCAGCTCGTCGCCCGTGTCGTCGACCACCTGTAGGTAGAGACCGGTCGGGGGGCCGCCCTTGTGCAGCTGCCCCGTCGAGTGGAGGTAGCGCGGGCCGAAGCCGTGGGTGACGACACAGCCCGTCGCCTGCCTCGCTCGCTCTGCGAGCGCGGCTAGTTTGGCCTCCGCTTCGACGGTCGGGTTGACGAAGGCGAGGATTGCGACGTAGTCACCCGGCTGCGCCTGAGCGAAGAGCTCCTCCATCGATCCCTGCGGCTCAACTAGCGGATCGTCGCCGGAGGCGAGGATCTGCGCCGTCTTGTCCTTCGCCGCCTGCACGTCGGGCTGGTCGAACGGGTTGATGCCCAGGATCGACCCCGCGACCGCGGTCGCGAACTCCCAGCGGAAGAACTCCTGGCCGAGCTCGTAGTCGCCGCTCAGCCGCACCTCCTGCGCCTGCCGGTCCGGGCCGTCGGCGGGCTCACCCGGCGCCGGGATCAGCCCCTTCCCGTGCTTCCCCGTCGACTCGGCAAGCAGCTGCTCCGCCCACAGGCCGAAGCCGCCCGGGGTCGGCGCGATGCAGATCTTGTCGCGGCCGGCCTCCCAGCCCTCGCCCAGCGAGAGGCCGAGCTCGAGCCCCGGGTTCCCGGTCGCGAGCCGGCACGCCTCGGCCATCTCCTGCGCACGCAGCAGCAGGTTCGAGACGTCGACTCCCATCAGCGACGCCGGCACCATCCCGAACGCCGACAGCGCGGAGTAGCGGCCGCCGATCGCCGGGTCGCCGGCGAAGATCGCGGCGAACTCGCGCTCGCGCGCGAGCTGTTCGAGCTGTGAGCCGGGGTCGGTGATCGCGACGAAGAGATCGCCGTTGTGACCGTTGCGCTCCCAGAAGTAGTCGGTGTGCGAGCGCGTCTCGAGCGTCGACCCGGACTTCGACGCCGAGATGAACAGCGTCCGCGCCACGTCGATCTGCGCCTCCACGTCGCGAATCGCCTGCGGGTGCGTCGTGTCGAGTACGTGGAACGTCTCCTGCCGGAACGTGCCCTTGATCACCTCCGGCGCGAGCGACGACCCGCCCATGCCGAGGAGCACGACCGCGTCGATCCGGTCGACCAGCGACTCCGCGAACTGCAACAGCAGGTCGACGTCCTCGTGCATGCGCCACGGAATGTCGAGCCAGCCGAGCCACCGCGCCTCGTCCGCGCCCGTCCACACCGTCTGGTCACGCGACCAGATCCGCTCGACGATCTCCTCCGGCTTCATGCGGCCGCGAGGGAGCTGCGCTTCGCGCGAATCGACTCGACGATCTCGTCGAACGAGTCTGCGAACTTCTGCACCCCTTCCGCCTCGAGCGTCTCGGTCACGTCGTCGTAGTCGACCCCGGCCTCGGCGAGCTTGACGAGCAACTCGTTCGCCTTCTTGACGCCCTTCAACACCGTGTCGCCGCGCACCTCGCCGTGATCCTGGAACGCGCGGATCGTCTCGAGCGGCATCGTGTTGACCGTCTCGGGACCGATCAGCTCCTCGACGTAGATCACGTCGCGGTAGTCGGGGTTCTTCGTCGACGTGGACGCCCACAGGCAGCGCTGCTTGTTCGCGCCCTTGCCTTCGAGGTACTCCCAGCGCGGCCCTGAGAACGCCTCGAGGAAGTACTGGTAGGCGAGCTTCGCGTTGGCGACCGCGAGCTTGCCCTGCAGCTCCTCGTGGCCGGCGGCCACCAGGCGCTTGTCGGCTTCCGTGTCGACGCGCGAGACGAAGAACGACGCGACCGAGACGACCTTCGACGGGTCGCCGCCGCCCGCGACGAGCCGCTCGAGCCCGCGGATGTACGCCTCGACGACCGCCTTGTAGCGGTCGAGCGAGAAGATCAGCGTGATGTTGATCGAGGTGCCGTGCGCGGTGCAGTCCTCGATCGCCGGCAGGCCGGGCACCGTCGCCGGGATCTTCACGTACAGGTTCGGGCGATCGACCTCCTTCGCGATCCAGCGCGCCTGAGTGAACGTCTTCTCGGTGTCGTACGCGATCCCGGGCTCGACCTCCATCGAGACGTACCCGTCGATCCCGTTCGACGCGTCGTACGCCGGCTTCAGCACGTCGCACGCGTCGCGAATGTCCTGCAGCGCCAGCGAGAAGAAGATCTCGGTGGGATCGTCGGTCGCTTCGAGGAGCTTCTTCAGGTCCTCGTCGTACGCGTCGCCCTGCGAGAGCGCCTTCTGGAAGATCGTCGGGTTCGACGTGACGCCGGTCACGGCGTCCTCGTCCATCATCTTCTTCAGCTCGCCCGAGTGGATGAGCTCGCGCGAGAGCGTGTCGAACCACACCGACTGCCCGTGCGCGGCGAGCTCGTGCAACCGCGATTTCGCCTTAGCCATTCTTCATCACCCTTTCCATCTCTGCGATCTTCACGAGGCGTTCGACATAGCGCTCGTCTCCGTTGAAGGTCGCGCTCAAAAACGCCGCCACGAGCTCGCGCGCCAGCGACGGGCCGACGACCTCCGAGCCGAGGCAAAGCACGTTCATGTCGTCGTGCTCGACACCCTGGTGCGCGCTGTAGGTGTCGTGACAGATCGCTGCGCGGATGCCGGTCATCTTGCAGGCCGCCACCGCGGCGCCGACGCCGGAGCCGCAGACGATGATCCCGCGCTCGGACTCGCCGCGCTGGATCGCCTCGCCCAGCTCGCGCGACTTGTCGGGGTAGTCGATGCGCACTGCATCCGTATCAGTGCCCAGATCGAGGATTTCGTGACCGGCGAGCGCTTCGAGCACGGCCTCGCGGAGGTGGACGCCGCGATGGTCGAAGGCAACCGCGACTCTCATAGAACCTCGACGCGGGCGATCTTGCCCTCGTCGAACGTGAAGCGGAGCGGCAGTGTCCGGCCGTCCGCCTGCACCATCGCGATCGCGTGACCGTCGAGCCGGACTTCGATCCCTTCGATCTGCACCGCCGGCAGCTCTCCCTCCATGCAGAACCCCGGCGAGACGAGCGCCAGGAACTCCTTGATCGCCGTTGCCTCCTTCATGAGACACGCGCCAGGAGCGCCGTCGCGCGCGCGACCACGTTGTCCAGGTTGTAGCCGAACTGTTCCAGGACGATGTTGCCCGGCGCGGACGCGCCGAAGTGCTCGATCGAGATCGAATCGCCGTGATCGCCGACCCACTTGCTCCAGCCGAGCTCGACGCCCGGCTCGATGGAGAGACGCGCGCGCACGTCGGGCGGGAGCACCTCGTCGCGGTAGTCGGACGGCTGCTCCTCGAAGAGCTCCCAGCACGGCATCGAGACGACGCGCACCGCGGTGCCCTCGGCGGCGATCTTGCGACCGGCCTCGAGCGTCAGCCCCACCTCGGCGCCGGTCGAGATCAGGATCAGCTCCGGCGACGAGGACGACTCCCACAGGGTGTACGCGCCGCGCTCCAGGCCGGAGGCCGGAGCGAGCTCGCTGCGGTCGAGCGTCGGCACCTTCTGGCGCGAGAGCGACAGGCCGACGGGCCCGTCCGTCCGCTCGAGCGCGACCTTCCACGCGACCGCGGTCTCGTTCGCGTCGGCCGGCCGGATGAACCAGAGATTCGGGATCGCGCGCAGCGCGGCGTAGGTCTCGACCGGCTGGTGGGTCGGCCCGTCCTCGCCGAGCCCGACCGAGTCGTGCGTCCACGCGTAGACGACGGGCAGCCCCATCAGCGCGGCCAGGCGCACGGCCGGACGCATGTAGTCGCTGAAGATCAGGAAGGTCGAGCCGTACGGCTTCACGCAGCCGCCGTGCACCGCGATCCCGTTGACGATCGACCCCATCGCGTGCTCGCGAATGCCGAACGCGATGTTGCGCCCGGCCCAGCGGTCCGAGAAGACACCGCCGCCCTCGAACTCGGTCTTCGTGGACTCGACGAGATCGCCGGCGCCGCCGATCATCGTCGGCACCGCGTCCTTGAACGCCTGCATCACCTGCTTGCCGGCGTCGCGCGTGGCGAGCTCCGAGCCCGCCGCGAACTCGGGCAGCGACCACGGCCCGATCCTTCCTTCCCAGGCTGCGTCCCAGCGCTCCCGTTCCTTCGGGAACGCCTGCGACCAGTTCGAGAGCTCCTGCTGCCACGCGGTCTCGAGCTCGTTGCCGCGCTCGATGCCGTTCATGTGCGCGTAGACCTCGTCCGGCACGTAGAAGTGCTTGTCCGGGTCCCAGCCGAGCACCCGCTTCGTCGCGGCGACTTCATCCGCGCCGAGCGGCGAGCCGTGCGCCTTCGCCGTGTCCATCGCATGCGGCGCGGGATACGCGATGTGCGAGTGGACGATGATCACGGACGGCCGCGTGGTTTCGTCCTGCGCGTTCTTGATCGCCTTGCGCAGCGCGGCGAGGTCGTTCACGTCGGCGACGGACTGCACGTGCCAGCCGAGCGCGGCGAACCGCTGCGCACGATCCTCGGTGAACGAGATCGCCGTCGTGCCGTCGATCGTGATGTGGTTGTCGTCGTAGAAGTAGACGAGCTTGCCGAGCGCGTTCGTGCCCGCGAGCGAGCCGGCCTCGTAGGAGAGGCCTTCCATCAGGTCGCCGTCGGAGCAGATCGCGTAGACGCGGTGATCGACGATCTCATGGTGCGGGCGGTTGAACGTCGCGGCGAGGAACCGCTCGGCGAAGCCCAGGCCGACACCGTTCGCAAAGCCCTGGCCGAGCGGGCCGGTGGTCACCTCGATGCCTTCGGTGTGGCGGTACTCGGGATGTCCCGGCGTTGCGGACTGCCACTGCCGGAAGCGCTTGAGCTCCTCCAGCGAGAGGTTGTAGCCCGACAGGTGCAGCGCGGAGTACTGGAGCACGCAGGCGTGCCCGGCGCTCAGGATGAACCGGTCGCGGTCCGGCCAGTGCGGGTTGGCCGGGTTGTGCCGCAGGACCTCGGTGTAGAGGAGATAGGCGAGCGGCGCGAGCGCCATCGCCGTGCCGGGATGGCCGGCGTTCGCCTGCTGCACCGCGTCCATCGACAGGGTCCGGATCGTGTCGATGGAGAGCTGTTCGATCTCCGAGTTGGCCACCGTTCCTCCTCGCCGGGTCGCTTCCCTGCGAGCGTAACGACTATTCGACGGCTGCTGCGCCGGCTCTGATCTCGGCCTTCAGCGCATCCTCCGCGTCCTCGTCCTGGCCGGTCAGGACCGCGGCGATCACGTGGCCGCCCTTCCTGAGGCGCAGGACGGCGGAATCGCCGTGGAAGTCTCCCTCGAGCGCGGTCGAGTCGTGGCCGGTCGCGTCGCCGAACGCCTTGAAGCTCTTCCCGAACTCCTCGGAGAAGAACGCCGAGACGATGTCGTAGCGGGCTTCCTCGCCGGCGAGGATCTGGCCCAGCGTCGTCCCGTGGTAGGCGGCATTCGACCAGTGCTCGATGCGCCGGTGGCGGCGGTAGAGCGGGTCGTAGAACTCGGCGACGTCGCCGATCGCATAGACGCCGGGGCGCGCGGTCTGGAAGCGCTCGTCGACCACGACCCCGCTCCGGACCTCGAGCCCCGCTTCCTGGGCGAGCTCGACGTTCGGCACGACGCCGATCCCCGCAACCATCAGGTCGGCGGGCGGGATCTCGCCGGCGCCGAGACGCTGGTCGACCCCGTGCTCCAGGTAGATGTCGTGCAGCGCCTCAGAGAGCGGCGGCGCCTGCAGCGGCGCAAAGACCATCGGGTCACGGACGATCTGGGTCACCTGCAAGCCGAGTTGCGTGAGCGACGCCGTCACCTCGCAGCCGATGAAGCCGCCGCCGATCACCGTCGCAGTCTGCGACTCGCCCGCCAGCCGTCGCAGCTCGAGCGAGTCGTCGAGCGTGCGCAGCCCGACCGTGCCGTCGAGGTGGCGTGGGCGCGCGCCGGTGGCGATC
>Ga0265313_10002065_pt1 | contig 17976 bp, 15 predicted proteins | sample 4123metaG_FD_203122 | JGI IMG/M metagenome (GOLD analysis project Ga0265313, IMG submission 203122) | Rhizosphere microbial communities from Carex aquatilis grown in University of Washington, Seatle, WA, United States - 4-1-23 metaG | ecosystem: Host-associated > Plants > Roots > Rhizosphere >...
GTAGACCATCCCGCCAAACCCGCAGCCGCGGATGCAAACAAGCACGCAGCCGCCAAACCAGCCGCAAAAGTGGCTTGAGCCAGATCGGTAGATCGAGATGAATTTCCACGCGATGAGCGGCTTCGTTGCCCTCTATGTCTTCATGCTTGCCGGTTTTGCCGGCTGGGTAATCATCGGGCGCGTGCCGGCGATCCTGCACACGCCGTTGATGTCAGGCTCCAACTTCGTGCACGGCATCGTCGTGGTCGGCGGCATCTTCGCTCTGCTGAATGCAAGCACGCCTCTGGAACAAGCCGTCGGCTTCTTCGCCGTCCTCCTTGGCGCCGGGAACGCTGCCGGCGGCTATGCGGTGACCGATCGCATGCTCGCCATGTTCCAGGTGAGCGGCCACAAGACCACGCATGCGAAGCACGGCGGGGCGAAGGCCCATCGCGCGAAGAAGGACTGAGGAACGGCCATGATCGCCACCATATCGCAACTGATAATCGGGATTACCGATCTCGCCGCCGCGTTTCTCTTTCTCTACGGCCTCAAACGCATGTCATCGCCAGTGACGGCGCCATCCGGGATCTTTGTCGCCGGCATCGGCATGCTCGTCGCCATCGTGGCGAGCTTTCTTTATGTCTTCGGCGTGAGCGCGGCCGCCAAGCCGTTCCTGCCGGTCAATATCGGCCTTGCGCTCGTCGCCCTCGTCATCGGCGGAGGCGCTGCATGGTGGAGCGGCAAGAAGGTCGCGATGACCTCCATGCCGCAGATGGTGGCGCTCTACAACGGCATGGGGGGCGGAGCCGCCGGCGCGATCGCTGCGGTCGAGTTGTTCGGAGGCAAGGCGCAGGGCGCGACACCGCTTGTCGTGACCCTGATCGGGGCGCTCATCGGCGCCATATCGCTATCGGGCTCGCTGATCGCCTGGGCCAAGCTCGACGGCGTCATCAAGAAGCCGCTGCGGTTCTCCGGCCAGCAGGCCGTCAATGCCGTGGTCATGCTGGCGACCGTGGCAATCGGCGGCTACATCGTCTTCGTGGCGCTGAGCGGCGCAGCGCCGGTGCTCGCCGTGTCCACGCTCATTTATCTGTTCTTCGGTGTCGCGCTGCTGTTCGGCATCCTAATGACCCTGCCGATCGGTGGCGCCGACATGCCGGTCGTGATCTCGATTTACAACGCCGCCACCGGCCTCGCGGTCGGCCTCGAGGGCCTCGTTCTGCAGAACCCGGCGCTGATGATCGCCGGTATGGTGGTCGGCGCCGCCGGCACGCTGCTGACACTCCTCATGGCCAAGGCGATGAACCGGTCGGTCGCCAATGTCATCTTCACCAACTTCGGCGAGACAACCAAGCACAGCCACGGCAGCATCAAGGGCAGCCTCAAGCCGACCGCGGCCGGCGATGCGGGCATCTTCATGCGCTACGCCGCCAAGGTCATCATCGTGCCGGGCTACGGCCTCGCCGTCGCACAGGGCCAGCAGAAGCTCTACGAATTCGTCAAGCTGCTGCAGGCCGCGGGCGTCGAGGTCAAGTTCGCCATCCATCCCGTGGCCGGGCGCATGCCCGGTCAGATGGACGTGCTGCTCGCCGAGGCCGGCGTGCCCTACGATCTCATTTTCCAGCTTGAGGACATCAACGACGATTTTGCCGATACCGATGTCGCGCTGGTGATTGGCGCCAACGATGTGGTGAACCCTGCGGCGCGCGACGACAAGTCTTCGCCGATCTTCGGCATGCCGATCCTCAATGCCGACAAGGCCAAGAAGGTTTACGTCGTCAAGCGCGGCGAGGGTAAAGGCTACGCCGGCATCGTCAACGCGCTGTTCTACGCCGACAACTGCGAGATGGTTTACGGCGACGCGCAGGCCGTCCTGGTTAAGATGATCGAGGCGGTGCGCGGGCTTGGACTGTCGGCCGCGGCGTGAGCGAGGCGATGCTCATCCCGCATAGTCCCGCGCGAGAACTGTCATGAACCAAACGGCGCTTTATCCGCTGCGCTTCGCGCCGCTTTACCAGTACCGGCTCTGGGGCGGGCGACGCCTGGCAAACTGGCTCACGGCCCCGCTGCCCGGCACCGGGCCGATTGGCGAGGCGTGGCTGTTGAGCGATCGCGATGCCCAGCCGAGCCGCGTCATCGATGGCCCGCTCGAAGGCCGCACGATCGCTCAATTGATGGCGGATTCGCCGGAGGCGATCCTCGGGAAACTGGCGCGGCGGTTCCGGCGATTTCCGCTGCTGCTCAAATTTCTCGACGCGCACGAAATGTTGTCCGTGCAGGTCCATCCGGGCAGCGACAACGCCGATCTCATTCCGGTGGGCGAAACCGGAAAGACGGAGGCCTGGATTGTTTTGGAGGCGGATGCCGCAAGCCGCGTCTACGTCGGGCTGCAGCCCGGCGTTTCCCTCGCGGATCTGCGCGCCCTCTCGGAGCGCACGGTCGACTCCTGTTTAGCCAGCTTCACGCCGCGTGCGGGGCAGGGCATTTTCATCGAGGCCGGTACCGTTCATGCCCTCGGCGGGGGCGTGGTCGTGTTCGAGGTCCAGCAAAACAGCGACGTTACGTTCCGACTCTACGACTGGGATCGCATCGATCCTGAGACCGGCCGGCCACGTGCGCTTCAGGTCGCGCAGGCGCTGGCTTGCATCGATCCGGGGCAGGGGCCGGTTCACCCCATTGCACCGGCAGAGGCAACTGGTGGGTCCATCCGGCGCGAGAAGCTTTTCGACAGTCCGCATTTCCGGGTGTGGCGTTTGCAAACTCATTCGCCGTTCTCCGTTGGTGCCGTGGATGAGCCGCGAGTCCTGGTGTGTCTTGATGGCACCGGCAACATTGAATACGACGGCGCCGATTTCGCGATCGCGAGGGGCGATGTGATATTGCTGCCGGCGGCAGTGGGCGCCTGTCGCTTTCGACCGCAGGGTGAGGTCACCCTGCTGGAGATCGCCGTGCCGGACCTCCCATGAAGAGGCTCGTCATATTCGATCTCGACGGCACGCTGGCGGAGAGCAAACTTCCCCTCGACGCCGAGATGGCGACACTGCTCGTCCGGCTTCTCGACGTCGTCGCGGTCGCAATCATCTCCGGCGGTGCATGGCCGCAATTTGAAACCCAGCTGCTTGCCAATTTGCCCCGCGACGAGCGCCTGAAGCGCCTCTCCCTTCTGCCCACCTGCGGGACAAAATTCTATCGCTACGACGGGGACTGGAGAAAGCTGTATTCGGAGGACTTCAGCGCCGAAGAAAAGAAAGAGATCATCGACGGCCTGAACCAGGCGATCGACCGGTCCGGGTTCAGGACCGCGCGGCCCTGGGGAGACCTGATCGAGGATCGCGACAGCCAGATTACGTTCTCCGCTCTCGGGCAGGAGGCGCCCCTGGAGGAAAAGACGAAGTGGGATCCCGACTTCAAGAAGCGTGAGAAAATCAAGGCAATTCTCGCGCCCTTGACACCTCAGTTCTCCATTCAAATGGGCGGCTCGACATCGATCGACGTCACGCGACCCGGCATCGACAAGGGCTACGGCGTCAGAAAGCTCCGTGAGACGCTGAGCGTAACTATCGAGGATATGATCTTCGTCGGCGATGCGCTGTTTCCGGGCGGAAACGACTATCCGGCGAAGCAGGCCGGAGTGGTGTCCATTGAAGTCCGGGATCCTCAAGAAACCAAACGCATCATTGAAGCCATCATTGCCTGCCTCGAACGGGACACTGTCGGTGGCTGAGTTCCTTTTGAAGCGGCTCGGAATGATCATGCAGCCGCAGCCGGGCGATCCGAATGAAGTCGAGGGTGTTCTCAATCCGGCGGCGATACGGGCCCGTGACGGGCAGCTTTATCTATTTCCGCGTCTCGTCGCGCGCGGGAACTATTCCCGCATCGGGATTGCTCGCGTGCTGTTCGATGCTTCCGGCGATCCGATCGGCATCGAAAGGATGGGGTTCGCCCTGGAACCGGAGGCCGACTACGAATTGACCGCAAGCGGCGGCGGTTGCGAAGACGCGCGGATAAGCTACGTCGAGCCCCTGCGGCATTATGTGATGACCTACACCGCGCTTTCTCGCGGCGGTCCGCGGATCGCAATCGCCGTCTCCGATGACTTGTTCCATTGGAGCCGATTGGGGCTGGCGACCTTTCACCCCTACAAGGGCATCGCGTTTGATGGGGTCGACGACAAGGATGCCAGCGTTTTTCCCTTGCTGATCCCTGGTCCGGCAGGGCGGCCCACCATCGCTCTCATTCACCGGCCGCTGTTCCCGGGAACACGTCCGGAAGAAAAGGTCCGCCACGCGGCGTCGTCGCGCCCGGATCCTACCCGCGAGAGTATCTGGATTTCGTACTGTCATGTGGAGCCGAACGGCGACGAACCCCGTCTCGGGACGTTTGTCGCCCACCATCCCCTGGCTCGACCGGTCGCGACTTGGGAACAGCTCAAGATCGGTGGCGGTGCGCCGCCCGTCATGTGCCGCCATGGTTGGTTGATGATCTATCACGGCGTCCACGCGATAACCGCACCAAGTCCTACCGGAAGAAAGCTCTGCTATTCGGCCGGCGCGATGGTGCTGTCGGCAGAGCGTCCAAGCGAAATCATCTATCGTTCGTCTGAGCCGGCGCTCGTGCCGCGCGGACCGCTGGAATGCCACGGAACGGTCGACAATGTTGTATTTCCGACGGCCATCGATCGGCGTGACGATCTCGGGGCCCCTGATCGTTTCGACGTCTACTATGGAATGGCAGACGACCGGATAGGAGTAGCACGCCTCGATGTGCCCGCCGTGCTGCCACGCCCCAAGGTGGCGACGAGCTGACGAGGCGGGAACATAGCGAGCACTCATCAGGCCGCGAGTTGGCGCCGACGACACAAATTGCTGTGGCTTCTCGCGAAAACCGCCGCGAAGCAGGGGGACAGGACAGCGATTGCACCGAGCGGTGAATGATTTCCCTCTAGGTATTTTCCGAGCCTGATCAGGCGCCGCCGCGACAGCTATGTCCGGGTGTCGCCGGCGGAAGGCATCCCTTGGGGCAGTGCCGACGCGATACCGTCGGCGAGCCGCTTACCGCGACACTCGCGCGACGAAGGCCGGGTGAGTGGGAGTGGCGAGATACCTGCCTCGCCGGAAAATCGGATCGCAATCTACACCCTTGACGGCGCGTTGACGGCCGTAGTGGAGACGACTGGATGACGAACCTTCAGAAGGTAGCGTTCATCGGCAACTACCTGCCGCGCCGTTGCGGCATTGCCACCTTCACGCACGATCTCCATCAAGCCGCTCTGGCGGCTCGTCCCGCACTAAAGACCCTGGTCGTCGCGATGACCGACCCTCACCACGCCTACGACTATCCGGCGAGCGTCGATTTTCAGATCAGGGAGGAGAAGATTGGCGACTATGTTCGCGCCGCCGAGTTTTTGAACGCGGCGCGCCCCGATGTCGTCAACCTTCAGCACGAATACGGAATCTTCGGAGGGGAGGCCGGCGGCGATGTCGTTCAGCTTCTGTCGCGACTCGACGCGCCTGTCGTCACCACGCTTCACACGGTGCTCACAGAACCCACACCCCAGCAGCGCGACGTGACCCGAAGGATTATCGAGCTATCCGCGAAACTGGTCGTCATGTCGGAGAAGGGTCGCAAGGTTCTGCTCGCTACGCACCCTGAGGCCGCCCGGAAAATCGAGGTCATCGCCCACGGCATACCGGATCGTCCCTTCGTCGACACGCACGCCGCCAAGGCGAAATTCGGCTTCGCCGGAAAGACCGTCATTTTGACGTTTGGCCTCCTCTCGCCCAACAAGGGCATCGAGACCGTGATCGACGCCATGCCGGAGATCATCGCGTCTTGCCCCACCGCCGTCTATGTCGTGCTCGGCGCAACCCATCCGAACCTTCTGCGCGAGCAGGGTGAAAAGTATCGCGAGCGTCTTGGATTGCGTGCGCGCGAACTGGGCATCGAGGATCGGGTCGTGTTCCTGAACCAGTTTGTCGAACAGGCGACCCTGCTCGACTACATTTCAATGTGCGACATCTATGTCACCCCTTATCTCAACGAAGCGCAGATGACGTCAGGCACCCTTGCGTACAGCTTCGGGCTCGGGAAGGCGGTCGTCTCGACGCCCTATTGGCACGCCGCAGAACTTTTGCGCGACGGTCGGGGGGTGCTGGTGCCCTTCGGAGATTCAGCGGCTATCGGAAGGGAAATTGCAGCACTTCTGGCGGACGACGTCCGTCGCCAGGCGATGTCGGAGCGCGCCTACCTGGAAAGTCGGTCAATGACGTGGGCACGAACCGCCGAACGGTATCTGGGGCTGTTCGAAACGACGCGTGAGAGCGCCGGCGCCGCGGCGGCGCCACGGGTCGCGTTGGATACTGCCTTGCGTGAACAGCGGCGTCTGCCGGAGGTGCGGATCGGCCACCTCGTCGCGCTTTGCGACGACACCGGCATCCTGCAGCACGCCGTATACTCGGTCGCGGACCGCTCCCACGGCTACTGCGTTGACGACAACGCGCGCGCCCTCCTGCTCTCGAACTCGCTCCGCCGTAACGGCGGCATACTGTTGCCTGACACGGTCACGGAGCGGTTTGCTTCCTTCATTCAGCACGCGTGGAATCCCGACACCGGCCGCTTCCGCAACTTCATGAGCTACGACCGGCGCTGGCTGGAGCCGTCCGGCTCGGAGGACAGCCACGGCAGGACGCTTTGGGCGCTGGCCGACCATGCAAGTGCAGACGTTGGCGTATCCCGCTCGCGCTGGGCTGCGTCGCTGTTCCGGGCGGCACTTCCCGTGGTCGAGAGTTTCACGTCTCCGCGGGCCTGGGCCTTCACCCTGCTTGGACTGGATGCCTATTGCGCCAAGTTCAGGGAAGACGGGCTTGCCCGCGATCTTCGAGTGCTGTTGGCTGATCGGTTGCTGGCGATGTTCTCCACGACTGCGTCGGACGACTGGTGCTGGTTCGAGTCGGGACTGGCCTACGACAATCCGCGGCTTTCGCAGGCGCTTATCCAGACCGGACTTGCGGTGCGGAGGCCCGACTATGTCGCGGCCGGACTCCGCTCGCTGCGCTGGCTGATGGCCATTCAGACGGCACCGGCTGGCTATTTTCGCCCCGTGGGGACGGAGAGTTTCGGCGCCAATGGACAGCCTCCGAAGGCGTTCGACCAGCAGCCTGTCGAGGCATGGGCGGCGATTTCCGCCTGCCTGGCTGCGACCCGGGCAGAGAACACTGCCGAATGGCGGGAGGGTGCCAGGCGAGCCTTCGCCTGGTTCATCGGCGAGAACGATCTGAAGACAACGCTGATCAATTCAGATATGGGCAGCTGCTCGGACGGCCTTCATCCGGACCGGCCGAACGAGAACAAGGGCGCCGAATCGGTGCTCTCCTATCTGCTCGGTCTCATTGAAATTCGGCGATTCGAGCGCGCTGCGGCCGCCAGCGACCTCGATCCTTCGCGACCAATGCCACGAGCCGCCGCACCTCTGTCCGCAGCAGCAAGACCTGCTCCGAAAGGCTTCCTTGTCCCAACCGCAATTTCTCAACCGGCAGACTCTGCACCTGCGCCCGGATCCGGCGCGGGTCGTCGTGCGGCCCTTCAGGCCGGCCGTTGAGCCGAGAGAACTCAACCAGCTCGACCGATCGAAAGCCAACCACATCGTCGGCAGGGTCATTGCCCTGGAGCCGGAAGCTGCCGCGCGACAAATGGCTGAGGTGCTCGAGAATTTTGACGGCCGCCACCGCAACCTGATTGAGATTTTCGAATCTCGCGCCGCCGAGATGGAGGCGGTGTTCGACCCGCACATTGTATTGACCCCGACTCAGCGACGCCTGATCGGGGCGTATTTTCTCAGCGAGTATTCGTTCGAAGCGTCGGCTCTCTTCAACCCGAGTGTCGTTCGCCACCCCGACCAGACGGGCGCGCCAGAAAATGGCTGCCGGTTCGTTCTCAGTCTGCGTGCCGTCGGCGAAGGCCATGTCTCATCTTTGACTTTTCGCTCTGGAACCATCGCGGCCGACGGCAGTGTCGCGGTCGATCCGGCGGCTCGTCTGGCGTTGGTTCCCAGGGTTCAGGCTCGAACCGTCGGGCCGAGAGGCGAAGAAGTCAGCTTGATTTTCGGCAGGGACCAGGAACTGAGCGAACGCGTGATCTTTCCGATCACCGACGCGCAATCGAATGGCATTGAAGACGCCCGCTTTGTGGAGTTCATCGACGGCGGCCAAAGCCGCTACATCGCCACTTACACGGCCTACAGCGGGCGCGCGATCCGCTCCGAGTTGCTCGAAACGACGGATTTCTTGTCGTTCCGGATGACGCCGCTCGGCGGATCGGCCGCCCGCAACAAGGGAATGGCTCTCTTTCCGCGAAAGATCGACGGCCGCTACGCCATGATCGCGCGCCAGGATAATGAAAACCTCTATCTGATCTATTCGGACGATCTTTACACATGGGATGAGGGCCTGCCCATTCTTCGGCCGGAATACCCCTGGGAGTTCGTTCAAATCGGCAATTGCGGTTCGCCGATCGAGCTCGACGATAGCTGGCTCCTGCTGACGCACGGGGTCGGCCCGGTCAGGAGATACGCGATCGGGGCCGTTCTCCTCGACAAGCAGGATCCGTCGAAGGTTCTCGCCCGATCGCGCGAGCCGCTTTTGCATCCCGAGCCGACGGAGCGGGAAGGCTATGTGCCGAACGTCGTCTATAGCTGCGGTGCGATTCGCAGCGGCGACCACATCGTGCTTCCCTATGCCGTCTCCGATACGTTCTCCACATTCGCGACAATGAAGATCGCGGCGCTGACGCGGGCGCTTTTGAGCTGACCGGGATGAAGCGACTGGGCCGCGTTCGTGGCAGCCTGAGGCATCCCGGGGTGCGAACTATCCAGCGGCGATGAACGCCCCGTCCATCTAAAGTGACGCCGATGGAACACGATCGGGCGTGTCTCATCGCGCAAGCCCGCCGCGATCCGAGTTCGATTGGACATCAGACAGGAGAGGTTAAACGACCGCTTTAGGCCAACAGCCGTCATGGGATGCGGCGAACGTCCGCCGAGACCATCGGCGACCAGATTCGGAAGATCATCCTCCATGAAATCTCCGCCGGCACGTTTGCGCCGGGCGAGCAACTGCCGACCGAGCGCGAGCTGGCGGAACGCTTCGGAGTGAGCCTGGCGCCGCTGCGTTCGGCCCTGACCGATCTCACCAAAGCCGGCGTGATCGAGCGCATCCAGGGCAGGGGCACCTATGTCCGCGATGCGGTAATTCCCATCCAGCTCGGCGTGCTGCCGAGCTTCACCGACGGCATGCGCGCGCTCGGCCTGCCCTTTTCGGTCGCCGTGCTGGATTTCGGCGTCGGAGAACCGCCGCCCGGCCTCGCCAAGGAACTCGGGATGCGCAAGGCTCCGAAGGAAGGGTTCCGCGTGCGGCGGCTAGTCGCGGTCCGCAACATACCGGCTGCCTGTCTCGATGCCTGGTTCTTCCCGGCAAGCTTCGGCAGCCCGCTCGATCGCGACCGGATCGAAGGGGGCAGTTCGATTTATCGCATCGCTCGTGAGCGGGACCGCATCGTTTTCGACAACATCGGCGGGACGGTGACCGTGGAGACCACGGCGGAGGCCATCTTGCGGCTTCTCGATCTGCCGTTCAGTTCGCCGATCGCCAAGGCCGTCATGTCTGCCACTGACAAGCGCAAGCGATTCTACGAGCATTCGACGCTCTATTGCGGCGCCAAACGGTTCATCCTTCATATTCGGAAGTGAGCTGCCGCTGCGACGAGCGCGGTATCAGCCGCGGTCGTGGCGCGATGATCGATTGATGCAGAACCCGAGCATCTCGTCGGGCTCGTGAGCCTGCCGAGGGCCGGAAGCGGCCACCTCGGTCAGTGCAAGGTCGTCGCGACCGGATCAAGCGATGGCCGACGTTCAGTGACCTTTAAGGCCGCCTCGAGAGCGGCGCCGACGCGAAATATCATCGCCTCGTCCGAGCAGACAGGGCTCTGAAAATGGTGCGCTGTCCCGCAAGGACATCGACAAAGCCCGCATAATCCGCGATGCCGAAATCGCAGAGCTGAGCACTCGGTGCAGCACCAGAGTGGTGAACAACCGGCCGTGGCATCTTTTCAGTCGCTGCAGAAGTGGTACTGCTATCGCCAGCCTTTACCACTGGTTGACCCCTCTGGACTGGTTAGGGCCGCCGCGGGAATGCAGCCTGCAGCGGCCCGTTCGTCTTTAGAGGCGAGCCTTGGAGAGGCGAACCGTGGGCCGCCGGCTGAGCAGCCAATTCGCGCTGTCGCCAGTTAGGGCCGAAACACTCCCGTTACACTCCACCGGCCCTAATCCTGGCCGTGGGTGGCGCCCCAGATCGGGAGAGCAACAATGCATTACGTGACCCAAAGAATCGCCGTGTCGGTGGGCGCCTTGCTGCTGGTGGTTGGCGCGGCGTCAGCCGGGGCTCCTCTGAAAGGCATCGACGTCAAGCTCGGCAAGAACCCGGGAGGAATGGTGGCCTCGCGGATGACGGACTCAGCCGGCGCGTTCAGCTTCGGTGTGGTGGCGAAGGGCCGGTACCGTCTGACGTTCAGCTTTCCCAGAGGCGCGGCGTCCGGCACTGCCGAAGTGACTGTCACCGGCGCGGCCGGCGGTCCACTCGACGCCAAAATCGTTATACCGGAACCGGGCACGACGGCGGCAAGGGCCGCAGGTATCTCGACGATCGATCTTGTCTCTGACGGCGCTCATCCGGTGCGCGGCTCCGTTCAACTGACGACGGGTCAACCGGCGCACATGGCGGTGAAGAGCTCCGGCGTATCGGGCGGCTCGATACCGACCGGGGGAGGGTCCGGGCCAACGAAGCCCGGCTGTTCCCCTTATCCGGGGCGCCCGTGTCCGTGAAACACAACTCCTAGCGATCGCGCGGAACGAACTCCTGCGCGATCCTTCGGGCGTGCTTCCCGACGGCGAGCTCGTGCTCGCAATCGTGATGGGCCTACGAGAGGGCCTCTCGCTCTGCCACTGCATGCGCCGCCGGTTGAGCCAGGATGACCAGTTCAAGATCGGCCGACAGATTGCCGAGCAGCTGAAGCTATCAAACTACAGGGTCGAGCCCGGGGCGCCGGCGCTGCCGCGCGGCACTTAGATCAATTCACTATTTTAGCGAATCGTGAATTGATCCCGATTCCCTTGTTTTCCGCAATTCCGGACGGAAAAGTGGTGTCCACTTTTTTCCTGTAATTGCTCTACAGAACGCTGGTAACGCCGCCGTCGACCAGCAACGTCTGCCCCGTCATGAAGCTGGACGCAGGGGAGGCGAGCAGCAACAGCGCGCCGGAAAGCTCCTTGACCTCTCCCCATCGTTTCATCGGGGTGCGCCCGATCAGCCACGCCGAGAAATCGGAGTTGCTGACGAGCGCGGCATTGAGGTCGGTCTTGAAATAGCCGGGTGCCAGAGCATTGACCCGGATGCCATATTGTCCCCATTCGCCGGCCATCGATTTGGTCAGCATGGTGAGCGCCCCCTTCGAGGCGGCGTAGGGCGCGATCGACGGACGCGCCAGCACGCTTTGCACCGACGAGATGTTGACGATGCTGCCACTGCGGCGCTCGATCATGCCTCTGGCGACCGCACGGCTGACGCGAAAGACCCCGTCCAGATTGGTCGACATGATCCGCCGCCAATCCTCGTCTGTGAACTGTTCGAGCGGCGCGCGATGCTGGATGCCGGCATTGTTGACGAGAATATCGATCGCGCCGGCCGCCGCCACGCCGCGATCGACCGAGGCGGTATCGGTGACGTCGAGCACGACATGCGAGACATCGCCACCCCTTTGCCGCAAAGCCTCAGCCGCTCTGGCGAGGTTGGCTTCGTTTCTGCCGGCGAGCACGACATGTGCGCCTGCTTGAGAAAGAGTAGCGGCGAAGGCAAGGCCCAACCCGCGGCTCGCGCCGGTAACCAGCGCCCGCTTGCCGCCCAGTCCAAACAGACCGTTGAGATAGTCAGGTGAAGTCAAGCTGCACCTTCATCGACTGCGACTTGTTGCCGGCGAGTTCGAAGGCCTTTCGCGCCTCGGCCATCGGCAACGTGGCGCTGATCAGCGGGGATACGTCGACGCGGCGGTTGCCGATGAGGTCAACGGCCAGCGCAAACTCCCGGTCGAAGCGAAAACTGCCGCGCAACTGCAGCTCTTTGGTCACCACGGTCGACACCGGCAGCTCCGTCGTCGCGCCCTGGCCGACGAGCACAATCGTGCCGCGCGGTCGCACGTAATTGAGTGCGTCAACAACCGTCGAGCCCTGGCCGGCGGCCTCGAAGGCCACGTCGAAATATCCCTTGCCCGCGGCGAAGGGCACGAGCTCGGCGGGCGTGGCCGCGATATTGATTGCGCGGTCGGCGCCAATCTTCGCCGCGTAGGTCAGAGGCTCATCCTTGATATCCAGCACGACGATCTCGCGGGCGCCGGCGAAGCGCGCGGCGACGACGAGAAGCGCGCCGATCGGGCCGGCACCCATCACCAGTATCCGGCCACCGTAAACAGGAGCGTCGCCCACGGCGTGGAGGCAGACCGCGAGCGGCTCGGCCAAAGCGCCGGCGGTCGCGCTGCCGCCCGGGACCGGAATGGCATTCTCGGCACGACAGACCAGATACTGCGAGAAGCCGCCTTGCACATGCGGCGTGCGCATGGCCGAGCCGAGAAAGCGCATGTCGGTGCAATGAATGGGCTGACCGCGGCGACAGAACGCGCATCGGCCGCAGGGCGTCGAGGGATTGACCGCCACGACAGTGCCGACCTTTGGCTCGACGACCCCGGCGCCGACCGCTTCCACACGGCCGGCGATCTCGTGCCCGAGGGTCATCGGCTCTTTCAGGCGTACGGCGCCGAATCCACCGTGACGGTAGTAGTGCAGGTCCGATCCGCAGATACCGCCGCGCTCGATGCGCACGAGCACTTCACCGGCCTGGGGCGCCGGCACGGCCCGCTCCTCGAGCCTGAGGTCAAGCGGCTGGTGCAATACGACGGACTGCATTGATGAACCCAAGAGCGCCACTCCGGCCCCGACAAAAGGCGGGGCGCAATCTCCTACCAGCTTCGCCCTGCTTGTTTCAATCTTATTTGTCTGATAAATCGGATGTAGCGGAATAAAAGCAATCATGCTGTATCCGCCGGGAGGAGAATTGATGTCGTTCGTAAAAGGGGCGCTGCTCGGCGCCGGGTCTCTGCTCGTCGCGACGTCGGCGTTCGCAGCCGATTCATTCACGATGGGCTATTCGGCAGGCTACCTGACCGACCCGTTCCAGAGCATCGAGGTCAACATGACCATCGCCGCGGCCAAGGCCGCCGGCCTCAAGACGCTGCCGGTCGCCAACGCCAACGGCGATGCCGGTCGTCAGGTCACTGACATCCACAATCTCATCGCTGCCGGCGCGCAGGGAATTATCGTGGTGCCGACCGACAGCAATGCGGTCGCGCCGGCCGTGGATTTCGCCTCGACCAAGAAGGTGCCGGTCGTCTCCATCGATAACGGTGTCGCCGGCGGCAAGGTGTTCATGGTCGTCCGTTCCAATTCGGTGCAGATGGGCAAGGAAGCGTGCGAGGCCATCGGCAAGGCCCTCGGAGGCAAGGGCATCGTGCTGGAATTGCAGGGCGATCTCGCCACGACCGCGGGCCGCGAGCGCACCAAGGGATTCGAGGACTGCATGAAGTCCGAGTTTACCGGGATCAAGATCAACGCCCAGCCAACCAACTGGAAGACCGACAAGGCAGTCGCCGCCGCCCAAACCGTCATTTCATCGACGCCCGGCCTCGGCGCGATCTACATGCAATCGGACTCCGTCATGCTGGCCGGCGTCCTTAACGTGCTCAAGAGTGCCGGCAAGACCACCAAGGTCGGCGACGCCAATCACATCTTCCTGGTCACCATCGACGGCACGCCAGGTGCGCTGCAGGCGGTCCGCGACGGAAACGTCGACGCAGTAATTTCGCAGCCAGTGGATCTCTACGTGAAGTACGGCCTCTACTATCTGCAGGCGGCGGTCGCCGGCAAGACGTTCCAGGCCGGTCCGACCGACCATAACAGCGAGATCGTCAGCGCTGACGGCAGTCTGCAGGATCTCCTGCCTGCTCCGGTCGTGACGAGCGCGAATGCCAGCGACACGGGCCTCTGGGGCAACGCGGCAAAGTAGCGTTTTCACAACGTCGGGGCGCCATGGTCGGACCGGCGCCCCGAAACCTCGCCTATGATCGAGTGCCCGTGATCCCCGCAGTCGAAATCCGTGATGTCAGCAAGCGATTCGGGACGACCACCGTCCTCGATCACGTTTCGCTGTCGATTCCCGCCGGTGTCGCGCGCGGCCTCGTCGGCCGCAACGGCGCCGGCAAGTCGACGCTTGTCAACATCCTGACGGGGCTGCTGACACCCAATCAGGGGCAGGTTCTGTTCGATGGAGCTGCCGCGCCGTCGCAGCGTGTCGGAGACCAGTGGAAGAACAAGGTCGCCTGCGTCTACCAGCGCTCGACCCTGGTGCCGACCATGTCGGTTGCGGAGAATCTTTACGCCAACGCCTATCCGGGCAACAGATCGTGGGTGAACTGGACGGCGATGCGCTCCGCCGCGCGTCGGGTCTGCGAAGAGTGGGAACTCGGCGTTGACGTGGATGCTCGCGCCGGCGACCTGCGCGTCGAGCAGCGGCAGATGGTTGAGATCGCGCGCGCGCTCGCCAAGGGATCGCGGTTCATTATTTTCGACGAGCCGACCGCCGCGCTGGAATCCAAAGAAGTCGCGCGCCTGTTCGAGCGTATCAACCGGTTGAAGCGCGACGGTGTCACGCTGCTCTACATCTCGCACCACCTGCAGGAAATCTATGACATCTGCGAAAGTGTCACCGTGCTGCGCGATGGCCGCGTGATCGTCGCCGATGCCAAAGTCGCGGATTTGCCGATGCCGAAGATCGTCGAGGCGATGGTCGGCGAGCAGATCGCGCACGACGGCTCTGCTGTCGCTCCGGTGACGGCGTCCGCGCCGACCGCCCTGTCGCTTCGCGGGCTGACGCTGGAGCCCGCCTTTGGACCGGTCTCTTTCGACGTCGCGGAGGGCGAGCAGGTCGGGTTGGCGGGCCTTGGCGGTTCGGGCAAGGAAGAGATCGCCGAGGTCATCGCCGGCTTGCTCAAGCCGTCGTCGGGGCAGGTGTTTGTCGACGACGTTCTTCTTCCGGTGGGAAGCGTTCGGGGCGCCCAGCGCTGCGGTGTCAGTTATGTGCCGCGCGACCGTCGCGGACGCGGAATCCTGCCGCAACTGTCGGTGGCCGAGAATCTCACCCTGACGATTCAATCGACGCTGGGCGGGCTGGGCTGGATCGCACCGGCGCGTTTTCTTGCCGCGGCCGAACGATTGTTCAGAGCGTTCGGCGTCGTCGCCTCATCGCTGCGTCAGCCTGTCGGCGAACTGAGTGGCGGCAATCAGCAAAAGGTGGTCATGGGGAGGGCTCTGGCTTCGTCGCCGCGCGTCCTTTTGCTGGTCTATCCGACCCAGGGCGTCGACGTCGCCTCAAAGGCGGCAATCTTCGACATCGTGTCCGCCGCGCAGACCAGTGGCACCGCGGCGCTGGTCATCTCCGACGAACTCGACGAACTGCGCCATTGCCAGCGCGTACTGGTCATATTCAAGGGTCACCTCGTGGGCGAATTTGCTGCCGGTTGGGCTGAGCGCGACCTGATCGCGGCAGTCGAGGGAGTTGCGGTATGAGCGTCCACACCATCTCCACGCCGCGCGGCAATCTGCGCACCCGCATTGCGGGCATGGGTCTGCGCGAACTGACGCTGCTGCCGGCGCTGCTCATCATCGGGCTGGTCGGCTACATAAACAATCCGGCCTTCCTCACCACTGACAACATTCTCAACATTCTGCAGCAGTCGTCGGAACTGTCGATCCTCGTGATCGCCGAGACGCTGATCCTGTTGCTGAACAAGATCGATCTGTCGCTCGAATCGACCGTCGGCTTTGCGCCGATGCTCGGTGCGTGGCTGATTTCCACCGATCCCGCGATGGGCGGCTCAGGGGTCGGTCTCAATCCCACGCTGGCTCTGGTCGTGGTCTTTGCCGCCGGCGCGCTGATCGGGGCGGTTAACGGCTTTCTCGTCGTCCGCATGCGGCTCACGCCCTTCATCGTGACGCTGTCGACGCTGATCCTGCTGCGCGGCATGACGCTCGGCCTGACCAACGGGACGACATTGTTCAATCTGCCGGACTCCTTCACCTATCTCGGCAGTGCCAAGTGGATGGGCGTTCCCACGTCGGTCTGGATTGCGGGAGCGCTCTACGTGGGGTTCGGCATTGCCCTGCGGTATCATCGTCTCGGCCGCGCGCTCTACGCGATCGGAGGCAATGCCGAGGCGGCCCGCGTCGTCGGCATCCAGGTCGACCGCGTGGTCTGGGGCACCTACGTGGCGGCCGGGCTGTTGGCCGCGCTCGCCGGACTCATGCTCAGCGGCCGGATCGCCTCGGTGGTGTCGAGCCAGGGTCAGAACATGATCTTCTACGTCTTTGCGGCGGCAGTGATCGGAGGGGTCAACCTCAATGGCGGGCGCGGGCGGCTGCTGGGGGCGCTAACGGGGGTGCTGCTGCTCGGCGTGCTGCAAAACGTTCTCACGCTTTCGCAGGTGCCGACCTTCTGGATTGATGCGGTCTACGGCGCGATCATTCTTCTGGCGCTGATTTTCGCGCGGTTTACCGGGGAACACGGCCAGGATGTCTAGGCGCGCGGCGCCGTACGCTATATCAGTAGCGCACCCGAGCCTTGTCGGATCAATGGATCGCCGCGAAACCTCAACCGTCACCAGCGAAATCGCCGACGCCCTGGGACGGGAAATCGTCGGGGGTGCGTATCGGCCCGGCAGCGCCATCCCCGGCGAGGATGAGGTCTGTGCGCGCTTTGTCGCCGGCCGCAGCGCCGCGCGCGAAGCCGTCAAGATCCTGGCCGCGAAGGGATTGCTGCAGACCTGGCCGCGTCGCGGTTCTCGCGTTCGCGAGATGAAGAACTGGAATTTCCTCGATCCGGCGGTGTTGTCGTGGCTGCGTGAAACAGCGCCGCCGCGCGACGTCATTATTGAACTTTTCGAGATGCGTCTTGCGTTCGAGTGCGAAGCGGCGGCCCTGGTCGCCGAACGGGGCACGCCCGCGGCGGTGGCGGAAATCCGCAGTGCGTTCGAGCATATGCAGCGCGCTGCCAACGGCAGCAGCGACCCGATTGCCCCCGACGCGGCCTTCCACGAAGCCATCCTCGCGGCCACACGCAACCGCTTGTTCCAGCCGCTCTCGGCGCTTGTTCACACCGCGCTGCAGTTCAGCGTGCCGACGACGAACGCTCTCTTCGGGCATTCGGTTGGTGACCTTGCCGCGCACCAGAGGGTTCTGGTCGCGATAGAAGCGAAGAAGCCGCAAAGGGCCCGTGCTGCCATGCGCGCCATGCTCGAAGATGTTCTTGAGCGGGTGAAGGCGGCGCCGGTGCTGCCCAAGCGGTCAAAAGGCTAGCTCGCCGGCCCCTATCAAGTATTGGTCGGAGTGGCAGGATTCGAACCTGCGACCCCCTGCTCCCGAAGCAGGTGCGCTACCAGGCTGCGCTACACTCCGGCCGGTCACGGGAGGGGTCTTATAACCGCCGCATCCGCCCGCCACAAGGCGTCAGCCAGACGAATGAAACGCTCGAATCCGAACCGGCGGGGCGCTCCATTGCGGCGTTTCGCTGCCCGCTATAAGAGGGAGGCGGACCGCTCCGGGCCGATCCCGGGCCGAGCAGGTGGGGCGTAGCCAAGTGGTAAGGCAGCGGATTTTGATATCGCGCGCGGTTGAAGAAAAGATGAGCGTTTGTAATAGCTTATCGGATCAAAGGAATATTCAGTCTCGCCCTAGGCTCTTGAAATGCGGTCACGGCCGGTGCGCAAGAAGTGAACGCGGGAAAAATTCGCAGTACTGCTCCTCGTTGAACCAAGCACACTTGATGTCGAAGAGCCGAAGGCCGGGGA
>Ga0265313_10002066_pt1 | contig 17975 bp, 19 predicted proteins | sample 4123metaG_FD_203122 | JGI IMG/M metagenome (GOLD analysis project Ga0265313, IMG submission 203122) | Rhizosphere microbial communities from Carex aquatilis grown in University of Washington, Seatle, WA, United States - 4-1-23 metaG | ecosystem: Host-associated > Plants > Roots > Rhizosphere >...
TTTCGGAACTCGATATACAGCACCGGTTGGCTGGAACCAGTCGCGAGAATGGCGGCAATATGGGAGCCACTTCCCATTACCGCAACGGGTTCCCCGGTCAGCACGAACTGCCCGAGATCAACAGAAACCCGGTCCATCCCAGCGAGCAGGATATGATACCCGCCGCCGGCATTGAGGATCAAGAGTTGACCATAGGACCGGAACGATCCGGCATAAACAACCCAGGCGTCGGCCGGGGCGGTTATTTGTGCACCTGCCCTTGTGGCGATTGAAAGGCCTTTTTCCGAGCCGCCAACGTTATCGGGAGTGCCGAAATCGCGAATTTTGACGCCGTTAACCGGAAGCGGAATTTTTCCGCGCAATGAGGCAAAGGCCACCGCCGGCGACAGCCGTCCGGGGTCGTTAAGCACGGCGGAACCCGGTCGGGAGTCGATCTGCCCCGATTCGCGGGCGGTTTTGGTCGCCTTGTCGAGACCCTGTTCAAGCTTCGCGATCAGGTCTTTCACGCTGTCGGCCTGCCGCGCCAGATCGACGGCACGGGCGCGCTCGGCGGCCAGCGAGGCCTCGCGATCGGCCTGCTGCTTCTGGCGCTCGCCGACCAGCGCCGCCAGCCGGCTGCGGTCGGCGTCGATCGAAGCCGCCTGGCTCTTGAGGCTGTCGCGCTCGGTGGCGATCTCCTTGCGCAGCCGGATCAGCTCGGCGAGGTCGGCGGCCAGCGCCTCGGTCTGCTGGCGCATTTCCGGCAGCACGGCGCCGAGCAGCATGGCGCTGCGCAGCGATTGCAGCGCGTCCTCGGGGCTGACCATCAAAGCCGGCGGCGGATGCAGGCCCATGCGCTGCAGCGCGGCCAGCACTTCGGCGATGATGGCGCGCCGGCCGTCGAGCGATTTTTTCACGCGATCCTGGTCGGCATCGAGCGGCTTGAGCCGCGCCTCGGTCGCGGCAATGCGATCCTCCAGTGCGCGAATGCGGGACGCGGTGTCGATCAGGTCCTGGTTGAGTTTGCGGCGGTCGGTGCTGAGCGCCTCGACCTCGCGTTGCAGCGCCGCCTCGGCCTCGACCGCCTTCTTCTGCTGGTCGCGCAGCGTTTCGAGTTCCTGGTCGCGCTGCTTGAGGGCGTCGAGCTTGCTGTTGTCGACTTGGGCGAAGGCGACGGCGATGGAAAGGGCGAGGGCGAGGACTACGGCCATCACCCGCGCGCTTGCTGTCATCGGTCGCGCACTCGCTGTCATCACCCGCGAAAGCGGGTGATCCAGTAATCGCAAACGCCGGCGGTCAGTTAGGCAAATCATTGGCCTCAAACTACGCCTCTCGTTCGCAGCGGCAACGATATTTTCGGTAAACACCTCATTCCGCTCATTCCCGCGAAAGCGGGAATCCAGTGATTTTGCTTCTTAGCCTGGGTCCCCGCTTCCGCGGGGACGAGCGGTCGTTTTCTTGCTCTGTGGTCAGGGTGAGCATCCGCCCCGATGATACGGGTGCCCGCTTAAGATTGTGGTGGCGCGGTAAAGCTGCTCCAGCAGCATGATCCGCACCATCTGATGCGGCCAGGTGGCGGCGCCGAATGACAGCCGCACCTCGGCCTTGTCGCGCAGGCTCAGCGCCAGCCCGTCGGGTCCGCCGATTGCGAACACCACCGCCGGCCGATTGGCCTCTCGCCATTTGGCGAGACGTGCGGCGAGATCGACGCTGCCTATATTGTCGCCGCGCTCGTCGAGCAGGATTGGGACGGCGCCCTGCGGAATGATGTTGGCGAGCGCGATCGATTCCTCGAGCATGCGCTTGTTGGGGTTATCGGCGCGGCTTTCGCGGATCTCGATGATTTCGATGTTGCGCCAGCCGAGCGGGCGGCCGCCCTGCTCGAGGCGCTTGAGGTAGCGCTCGACCAGTTCGGTTTCAGGACCGAACTTCAACCGGCCGACAGCGGCGACGATGATGCGCATCGCGCCCCGCCGCAGCGTCGCTCAGCGCGACGCGCGTCCCTTGCTAGCGCCCGACGACCACATCTTCTCGAGTGCGTAGAAGTCGCGGACTTCGGGACGGAAGACGTGAACGATCACGTCACCGGCGTCGATCAACACCCAGTCGGCTTGCCGCAGGCCTTCGACGCGCACCTGCTTGATGCCGGCGACGTGAAGCTCCTTGACCAGGTTGTCGGCGACGGCCGAGACATGGCGCTGTGACCTGCCCGAGGCCACGACCATAAAGTCGCCGATCGAGGTTTTTCCGGTGAGATCGATGGTGGTGATGTCCTCGGCCTTCATGTCGTCGAGACAGGCGAGGATGACGCGGAGCGTTTCATCGGCGTCAGGACGCCGGGAAACGATTTCAGGCAAGCGTTGCGCTGCCCGAGGGAGTGCATGTGTCGACAGGTCGGGTGTCCTTTCCGGTTCGTCGCACTCGCCCCGGCGGAGGCCGGGGGTCTCACGCAAGGTAACTATAGCCGCCGTTTCTTTCCACTCTTTGAAGAGGTCTTTTTCCGCTGTTTTGGCCCGGAGTTCCCCGCGGTCCGCCGCAAAGCCCGCAGCGCGGTCGAGGAAAGCGCCGATTTCAGGCCGTGAAGGAAAGCCCAGGCCGGCGGCTTGCGCAGCGGCAAGGACGTCACCTCCGATTCGGGCAGCCGGTAGCGGCCCAGCGCCTGGCCCGCCGGGCTCGCCGAGGCATAGAGGCTCGGACCGAGCCGGTCTACGACCACGAACGGCACGGCCGCGGCAATATCGCGCCATCTCTGCCAGCGGTGGAAACTCCGCAGATTGTCGGCGCCCATGATCCAGACGAATCGCACGCCAGGACAGCGGGCGCGCAGCCACAAGATCGTATCGTAAGTGTACTGGGTCTTGATGACGGCTTCGAGACCGGTGACGTCGATGCGGGTATGGCGGGTCAAGCTTCGCGCCGCGGCGATGCGTTGCGCGAGCGGCGCCAGCCCGCGGGTATCCTTGAGCGGATTGCCCGGCGTGACCAGCCACCAGACCCGGTCGAGCTTCAGCCGCTTCAGCGCCAGCAGCGAGGCGCCGAGATGCGCCTCATGCGGCGGATCGAAGGTGCCGCCGAACAGCCCGATGCGCATGCCGGGGGCATGCGGCGGAATAGACTGCGCGTTACGCAAAAAGGGCACTCACGGGCGAATCTGGCCGGTGCCGCGGATGCGGTATTTGAAGCTGGTGAGCTGCTCGACGCCGACCGGGCCGCGAGCATGCAGCCGCCCGGTGGCGATGCCGATCTCGGCGCCGAAGCCGAACTCGCCGCCGTCGGCGAACTGGGTCGAGGCATTGTGCAGCACGATCGCCGAATCGACCTCGCGCAGGAATTTCTCCGCGGCCTTGGCGTCGTCGGTGACGATGGCGTCGGTGTGGTGCGAGCCGTAGCGCTCGATGTGGGCGATGGCGTCATCAATGCCGTCGACGACTTTCGCCGCGATGATGGCGTCGAGATATTCGGTCGACCAGTCCTCCTCGCTCGCCGGCTTGACGCGCGGGTCGGCGGCCTGCGTCGCCTTGTCGCCGCGCACTTCGCAGCCGGCATCGAGCAGCATGGCGATGAGCGGCTTGAGCTCGGCCGGCGCCGCGGCGCGATCGACCAGCAATGTCTCGGCGGCGCCGCAGACCCCGGTGCGCCGCATCTTGGCGTTGAGCACGATGTTCTTCGCCATGTCGAGCGAGGCCGCTCTGTCGATGAAGACATGGCAGACGCCTTCGAGATGCGCGAACACCGGCACGCGGGCCTCGGCCTGGACGCGGCCGACCAGGCCCTTGCCGCCGCGCGGCACGATGACGTCGATCGTGCCGTCGAGGCCGGCGAGCATGTGTCCGACCGCGGCGCGGTCGCGGCTCGGCACCAGCTGGATGGCGTCTTCCGGCAGGCCGGCCTGGCGCAGGCCTTTGGCGAGCGCGGTGTGGATCGCCCGCGCCGAACGGAAGCTGTCGGAACCGCCGCGCAGGATCGCGGCATTGCCGGACTTCAGGCAGAGAGCGCCGGCGTCCGCGGTGACGTTGGGCCGGCTCTCGTAGATGATGCCGATGACGCCGAGCGGAACCCGGACGCGGTCGATGACCATGCCGTTCGGCCGGGTCCAGCTCTCGGTGACGGTTCCGACCGGATCGTCGAGGGCGACGACGGTTTCGATCCCGGCCGCCATCGCCTCGATGCGCTCGGGAGTGAGCGTCAGCCGATCGACAAAGGCCGGAGAAGCCGACGACGCCCGCGCATCGGCCAGATCATCGGCGTTAGAAGCGATGATAGCGTCGGTGTAACCCCTGATCGCGTCGGTCATGAATCGGAGCGCGGCATTCTTTTGCTCCGTCGAGGCCAGCGCCAGAACATGCGCGGCCGCGCGTCCGCGGCGCCCGATGTCGCGCATCACCGCGGCGAGATCGCCAGTGTTTTCAATGGTTTTCAGCGGGGTCGCCATCGCCGCGCAATCCTTAACGCACGCCAGATTTCGTGCGGTAAATTTCCTATCACGTCGGGTCGCATCCGGCGAGGTCGGCGCTTCGCATTGATTTAACGGCACTTTTCAGGTTGGCGCGGCCTTGGGGATAGCGTGGATAACTGCCGGAATACCGGAACGCTTTAACGTTCCTACACATTGGGCTGCGAGGTTGATGGCTTCGCAGGAGAGTGCCATGGCGTTGAAATACAAAGGACTTCCCCGCCGCTTCCCGGTCGGGACCAAATTCGTGATCGAGAGCCGGCCCGGCGCAGAGGGTCAGGTTTCGCGCCATCTCGAATTTCCAGACGGCAGGCTGTTCAAGCTGCCGGCCCGCGCGGCGCAGCCGCGCCAGGTGAAAAAACCAAGGCGACATCGGGACTTGCGGGCTCGAAATATGCGGGCGCGCACGCACTGAAAACAGAAACCCGGCCGCTAGGGGCCGGGTTGCCGGGCGATCGGTCAATCGCCTCATGATGGTGTCGTCTGTGTCGCGCGTCGCACCCCGGTAACGCGCTACACCGGCTCCGGTTCCGCATCGTCGGCGTTCGTCGTTGCGTTGTCCGGCTCTATCCGCCGCTCATCACCAGATCGTCGCGGTGGATGATCTCGGTGCGGCCGGTATAGCCGAGCACCAGCAGCACGTCGGCCGACGAGCGGCCCTTGATGCGCTCGGCGTCGCCGGCGTCATAGGCGATCAATCCCCGCCCGACCTCGGCGCCGTCCGGCCCGCGCACGATAACCGCGTCGCCGCGCGAAAACTCGCCGTCGATGCGGATGACGCCGGCCGGCAGCAGGCTGCGGCCGAGCCGCAGCGCCTTGACCGCGCCGGCATCGATCACGATGGCGCCGCGCGGCTCCAATGAGCCGGCGATCCATTTCTTGCGCGCGGTGACCGGATTGGCCGGGGTCAGGAACCAGGTGCAGGCCGCGCCATCGGCGACCGCCTTGAGCGGATGCATGACGCGGCCGGACGCGATCACCATGTGGATGCCGGCGGTGGTGGCGATCTTGCCGGCCTCGATCTTGGTCAGCATGCCGCCGCGCGACAGTTCGGAACCTGACGCGCCCGCCATCGCTTCGATCTCCGGCGTGATGCGCGGCACCACGGGGACCAGCTTGCCGCCGCCATTTGAATCGGGCGGCCTGTCGTAAAGCCCGTCGACATCCGACAGCAGCACCAGCAGATCCGCGCTGGTCATGGCGGCGACGCGCGCCGCCAGCCGGTCATTGTCGCCGTAACGGATTTCGCTGGTCGCCACCGTGTCGTTCTCGTTGATCACCGGCACCGCGCGCCATTCCAATAATTTGTCGATGGTCGAGCGCGCATTGAGATAGCGGCGGCGCTCCTCGGTGTCGCCGAGCGTCAGCAGCACCTGCCCGGCGTTGATCTCATGGGCGGCGAGCGACCCGGCCCATGAGCGCGCCAGCGCGATCTGCCCGACCGCAGCGGCGGCCTGGCTGTCCTCGAGCTTGAGCGCACCGGCTGGCAGCTTGAGCACGGCGCGGCCGAGCGCGATCGCGCCCGACGACACCACCAGCAGGTCGCGCTTTTCCTTGTGGAGCGCCGCGAGGTCGGCGGTCAGCGAATCGAGCCAGTCGCGCCGCAGCACACCGGCCGCGGAATCGACCAGCAGCGACGAGCCGACCTTGACGACGATGCGGCGAAAGGAGTTGAGCGACGGCGTGTGTGACATGGGTGCGAGGGGCTTTATGAGCGGCGTTATGTAGCACGGGTTTGGCGGCACGGGCAGGGGCGCGTCGTGCAAGCTAATGACAGACGCGCCCAGAAATATCGCAGCGCGGCAGCCCCGCCGACAGATCGTAGATGTAATGGCGCTGACCGAGCATTGACAGAATATCGATGCTGCGAAAACCGGATTTCATCGCCGGCTCGAGAAATGGCCAGGTCGTCATCATCTTGAAGACGAACGGTTCGTCGAATGCGCCGGCAATCGACAGCTTGGGGAAACGTCGCGGGTCTTCGCCGGCGGCCACGCTTTCCTGCGACAGCACCCGCAGCGAGTACCCGTCCGCAAGGAACGAAGCGGAGAGACGCGTGGCAAATGTGGCGCGGCCGGCCGCGGTTTTCTGCGCCGGTGCTATCGCCCTCGGCGCAATCGGAGGCGCCGGTTTGGGGGCCAGGTCGCGCTCCGACTGGAGCGGTGCGATCTGACGCTGCAACAACTGAGCGCTTGCCGCCCCACTGCTGATCGCAAGCACCACGGCGGCGAGCCAAAGCAGAATCGTTTTGCGGCCATGGAGAAGAAGCAGATTGGTCGTGGCCATGGTCAACGCAACTCTTAATTATGCGCGCTGTCTAGCACGGCGCCGCGCCGCTCGTCATCGCAGAGGATCGTTCATTTATGACTGTGATCTGGTGAGACAGCGGGCACTCAATACCGATAGCGAGCGACCGCCTTGTCGTCCCATTCGATGCCGAGGCCGGGGCGTTCTGGAATCTCGATAAAGCCATCCTTTACCCGGAACGGCTCTTTCAGCACCGGATCGGCCCAGTCCTGCCATTCGAGCCAGTGCGCGGTTTCCGTGATCCGCATCAAATGCGCGGAGGCTTCCGGGTAGAGATGGGTGGACATCGGAATGCCGGCCGCGCCCGCGATTGGCGCAGCGCGCAGCCAACCGGTCACGCCGCCAATCCGCATCAGGTCCGGCATCACGTAATCGCAGGCCTTTGCCGCCAGAGCCTGATGCAATGCGCGCGGGCCCCAGAAATTCTCCCCGATCTGCACCGGCGTCTTGAGCTCGCGTGCCAGTTGCGAATAGCCGGCGATATTGTCGTAGCTAATCGGCTCTTCCAGCCAGAACAGGTTCTGCTCGTCGAGCGCATGGCAGCGGGTGAGCGCATCGCCGAGCGATAGGCCCTGATTGAAATCGACCATCAGCTTGATGTCCTCGCCGGCCGCCTCGCGCACCGCACGGATGGCGCCGAGATCGTCGGCGAGCCGTTCGCGGCCGAGCCGCAACTTCAATCCCTTGAAGCCGCCTTCGGCCACCAGGTCGGCGGTTTCCTTCCCGAGTGTGGCGACCTCGGTGAGCCAAAGCCCGTTGCTGTTATAGGCCGGCACTTGGCCGATGGTGCCGCCGAGCAACACTGCGAGCGGAAGTCCGGCGGCTTTCGCCAGCGCGTCCCAGATCGCCATGTCGAGGCCAGACACGGCGATCATGCTCACGCCTTCATAGCCGACCAGATTAAGCGAGCGCCTGGCATCCTGAAAATTGGCCAGTGGTGCGAGCGGTTTGCCGATCAGCGCGGCGGCGAGATCCTCGATCACCGGCACCACATAGCGCGCCGCGTTCTTCAGGTAGGGCTCGAGGTAACTGCGTCCGATTACGCCTTGATCAGTGTAGAGATCGATCAGGATCAGCGGCCACTCGCGGAACAACCCGACCTTCGACACCACCGCGCGTCGCAACGGCAGCAAAACGGCGGTGGTCGCGATGGATTTCAGCGTCAGCGTGGCGGACATCGACGACTCCCACGACGGCGGTGATATCAATCAATATCAATCTTGCGCGCTTTGGCTGTAAATACACTTATGGGTATACTTCGGCGCATGCACGGGTCGAAGGCGCAAACACGATTGAAAATTCTCGATGCGGCCTATGGGCTGTTTTGGCGGCAGGGATTCCTGCGCGTCTCGATGGACGAGATTGCCGCGCGCGCAGGCCTCACCAAGCGCACGCTTTATCAGCATTTTCGCAGCAAAGACGATCTGATGGCTGCCGCGCTGGCGCATTCCAGCGAACTTGCGATGCAGCGGCTACGAGCTTTTCCGAATCCGGCCCGGACCGACGACCTGGTCGATGCCTATTTCGGGCAGCTCTCGGCCTGGGCGGCGGCGCCGCGCTGGTCGGGTGGCGGATTTACCCGCGCGGTCATGGAGCTTGCCGACTTGCGCGGTCATCCGGCACGCGCGATGGCCCGCAAGCACAAGGCGGCGGTCGAGCAATGGCTCACCGAGGCGCTGGCAGTTCACGGTGCAGCGGCGCGCGAGCGGGCGCGCGAAATCATGCTGCTGACCGAAGGGGCAATGGCGTTGATGCTCATTCATGGCGACCGCAGCTATGCCGCAACGGCGGCGGCGGCGGTCAAGACGCTGGCGCGGAGCCGGTCAAGGCGGGCGCCAAAAGGCGGCGCTAACCGCCAACGCGCTCCAGCGTCACCTGGGTGAGGCCGTCAAATCCCAGCATCCTGGCGCCGGCCGGCGTCAGATCGATGACGCGGCCCTTGATGAACGGGCCGCGATCGTTGATGCGGACCACGACGCTGCGCCCGTTGCGCTTGTTGGTGACGCGGACCTGTGAGCCGAACGGGTATGTGCGATGCGCAGCCGTCAGCGCCGCCGGCGAGCAGCGTTCGCCGCTCGCCGTTTTCCCGCCCTTATAGGCATAAACCGAAGCAATTCCGGATTGTGCCTGGGCGGCTGGCGCCAGAAGGCACATAAAAGAAAGGCCGCAGACCGCGGCGGCAAAATGCGACGTCATTCAGAACAGCCCTCCAGCCAGCGAACGCTTTCTGTAGGAAATGAGCGGCGCCCTTTGATGGCCGCAATACGGCCATTTTGCGGGCCTGGAACTTGAGCGGACTGGCGACAGGCGAAGCATCGGTGCAAAACCTCAGCATTAACCAAACGTCCGGCTAGCAATGCCGTTCCTGTTCTACGTCGTCATCGTCGTCGCTTCGCTCGTCGGCGTGCTGATGGGCTTGGATCGGGTGGCGACGCGGCCCGGTCCAGGACCGGCCGCGCAAAGTCGACCGGTCGAGCCGCCGCGCCCGATGCCGCCGTCACCTGTGCAGACCCGCGCCGAAGCAACTTCACCGGCAGCGCCACAGCCGCCCGGCAACCTGTCCCAACCGCCGCCCGCGCAGCCTGCACGCGAGCCGTCGGTCGTCAACGATCGGGTGGGAACCACGGCGCAGTCGGCGGACGATGTCGCGCCGCCGCGGTGCAATGTTCCGGCGTGCAGCTCGGCCTATCAATCATTCCGCGCATCGGATTGCACTTACGTGCGTCTCAGCGGTGCGCGCATTCTTTGCAAGAAATAGCGCGGCGTCGCCGTTGCTACATCGCCTTCTGCGGTGCCGCCTGCAAGAACTCCTGCAACTGCCTGGCATAGAACCTGGCATTGCCGGTGGTGCCGTGACCGGAAGTCTGCTCGCTCGCCGGGATCAGCAAAATCTTGCCGTTCTTGACTCGCTTCATTGCCGCCTCAGTGACGCCGGTTTCCGGCGGATTACGCTCATCGTCAGCGGCATTGATCAGCAGCAGCGGCGCCTCGATCTTGTCGAGTTCCGGTGCGGCGTCAAAATCCGCCGAGGATCCCCATTGCCAGAGGAAGTCATTGGCGTCCGGCGGCGACGGCGCGGCGAGCCGGGCGTCGACGACCTTGTTGGCGAGCGCATTGGTCGGCGCCTGCTTCTGATAATTGAGTGTGCCACCGGACGTAGCGACACCGAAGAACACGGTGGCGAGCTTCAGCGAACCGGGCTGCTTGGTGTAGTCCCCATCGTTGTACGCGGGATCCTGGCGGATCGATTCCAGCATGATCCGCCGCAGCATCCAGTTGCGCGCCGCCATCGCGGTCGGCTGCGACGCCATCGGCACCAGCGCATCCATGTAAGCCGGATATTTTTCGCCCCATAGCCAAGCCTGCATACCTCCCATCGAATTGCCGATGATCAGCCGGACATGCTTGATGCCGAGCCCGTCGGCGAGCAAGCGATGCTGCGCGTCGACCATGTCGGCGTAGTTGTATTGGGGGAATTTCGTCTTCATCCCGTCCGACGGCTTGGTGGATTTGCCGTGCCCGATTGAGTCGGGGAGGATGATGAAATATTTGCTGGCGTCGAGCGGCTGGCCGGCGCCGAACAATTCGCCGGCGAAGGCCGGGGTCAGCATCGACTGCGCCGAGCCGCCGCTGCCGTGCAGCACGACGACCGGCGCGCCGCTCGGGTCACCGATCGTGGTGTAGTGAATGCGCAGGTCCATCGTCTCGCCGCTGTGGAATTTGAAGTCCTTGGCGGTCCAGTCGCCTTGCTTGGGCGCCGGATAATCGGCGGCGAAGGCCGCGGTGGCGACGAATGCGAAGACGAGCGCAGCGGCGGTTTTGAGCAGCGTCATGGCATCTCCCCGTATCGCGCTTGGTGCGCGTTACGGGCACATTAGCGCAACTCATTGAGGTCGGGCAGGGGGGCGGCATTCTCGCTGTCATGGTCGTGAAGGCGGGCATCCAGTAGCCAAAGAACTCATTGAGTACTGGCTCCCCGCCTTCGCGGGACGACATCTGAGAACGCGAGATGGCTCGTTTAGTACACCACCACGCTCCTGATCGATTTGCCCTCGTGCATCAGGTCGAAGGCGTCGTTGATCTTGTCGAGCGGCATGGTGTGGGTGATCAGATCGTCAATGTTGATCTTGCCGTCCATGTACCAGTCGACGATCTTCGGCACGTCGGTGCGGCCGCGGGCGCCACCGAACGCCGTACCTTTCCAGACCCGGCCGGTGACGAGCTGGAACGGCCGCGTCGCGATCTCCTGGCCGGAGCCGGCGACGCCGATGATGATGCTTTCGCCCCAGCCGCGGTGGCAGCATTCCAGCGCCTGGCGCATCACGTTGACATTGCCGATGCATTCGAACGAGAAATCGGCGCCGCCGCCGGTCAGGTCGATCACGGCCTGCACGACTTTGTCTTTGCCGACCTCGTCCGGATTGATGAAGTGCGTCATGCCGAATTTCTTAGCCATCTCGACGCGGGCCGGATTGAGGTCGATGCCGATGATCTTGTCGGCGCCGACCATGCGCGCGCCTTGCACGACATTGAGGCCGATGCCGCCGAGCCCGAACACCGCGACATTGGCGCCGGGCCAGACTTTCGCGGTGTTGATGACGGCGCCGATCCCGGTGGTGACACCGCAGCCGATGTAGCAGATCTTGTCGAACGGCGCGTCGGCGCGGACTTTCGCCAAAGCGATCTCCGGCAGCACGGTGAAATTGGCGAAGGTCGAGCAGCCCATGTAGTGGAACACATTGTCGCCGTCGCAGCGGAAGCGCGACGTGCCGTCCGGCATCACGCCCTTGCCCTGGGTGGCGCGGATCGCGGTGCAGAGATTCGAGCGCCGCGACAGGCAGGTTTTGCACTGCCGGCATTCCGGCGTGTAGAGCGGGATCACGTGGTCGCCGGCCTTCAGCGACGTCACGCCGGCGCCCACCTCGCGCACGATACCGGCGCCTTCATGACCGAGGATCGCGGGGAACAGGCCCTCCGGGTCGGCGCCCGACAACGTGTAGGCATCGGTGTGGCAGATGCCGGTCGCCTTGATCTCGACCAGCACTTCGCCGGCGCGAGGTCCTTCAATGTCGATAGTCTCGACGGTCAACGGCTCACCGGCCTTCCAGGCCACCGCCGCGCGGGTTTTCATGGGGTCCCTCGTTATTTGCGATGTTATTCTGCGGGAGGCAGAGCGCGCGTGCAACGAATCTGTGATGTAGGAAGGTTCTGATCACCGCGATCGAGCTGCAAACAAAAAGGGGCCCGGCGCAAACCGGGCCCCTGCAGGCGAGAGGATCAAGTCAGTCGTCGTATTCCGCGGAAATATCCTGGCCGGTGTAATCCGGCATCATCGTCGCCGCCACGACACTGATCACCGCGCACGCCGCCATGTAGATCGAGATCGCATAGCCGGTGTGATACGTGGCGAACAACGCGGTCGCGATCAGGGGCGCCGGTCCGCCGGCGATGATCGAGGCCAGTTGATAGCCGAGCGAGGCGCCACTGTAGCGCAGCCGCGGCGTGAAGGCTTCGGCGATCAGCGCCGCCTGCGGCCCATACATCATGTCATGTGGAATGAGCGACAGCACGATGGCGAGGAACACCAGCAGTGGCGTCGCGGTATCGACCATGCCGAAATACAGGAAGCTGAATACGCCAACGGCGATGGAGCCGATGATGTACATCTTCCTGCGGCCGATGCGGTCCGAGATGTGGCCCGACAACGGGATGGTGACGAACGATACACAGGACGCGACCAGCACAGCGCTGAGGATGAGGTCGCGCGACATCTTCAGCGTGCCGACGGCGTAGGCGAAGATGAACGCTGTGAAGATGTAGAACGGAGCCTGCTCGGCCATCCGCGCGAGCGCCGAGAGGATGATTTCCTTCGGCTGCTTCTTGATCACTTCGAGAATGGGCGCCTTTTCGATCTTCTTCGTTCTCAACAGCTCCTGGAACACCGGCGTCTCGAGAATGCCGAGCCGGATCCACAGCCCGATGCCGACCAAGACGATTGACAGGGCGAACGGCAGCCGCCAGCCCCATACCGCGAACTGATCGCCTGACCAGGCGCTGAAGCCGAGCACGGCGAGGTTCGACAGGAATAGACCGGAGGGCACGCCGAACTGCGGCCACGATGCCACCAGGCCGCGTTGGCCGTGGGTGCGCGACCACTCCATTGCCAGCAGTACCGAGCCGCCCCATTCGCCGCCGACGCCGATGCCCTGGAGCATCCGCAGCACCGTCAGGATCACGGCGCCCCAGATGCCGATCGATTCATAGGTCGGCACGAACGCGATCAGGAACGTGGCGATGCCCATGCACAGCAGCGTGGCGATCAAAGTCGCCTTGCGGCCGATGCGGTCGCCGTAGTGGCCGAAGATCGCGGCGCCGATCGGGCGTCCGACGAAACCGATGAAGTAGGTGCCGAACGCCGCCAGCGTCGCGGTCAGCGGATCGGAATTGGGGAAATACAGTTTGCCGAAGATCAGACCGGCGGCGGTGCCGTAGAGGAAGAAATCGTACCACTCGATGGTGGTGCCGATGGTCGCGGCGATGACGGCCTTGCGAAGCTGAGCGCTATGCTCCGACGCCGATAGCGTTCCATAGGTAGCGGTGGTCATGGGTGTCTCCCGGCTGTTTCCTGTGTCCCGTGGAGCAGGCTTCTTCGGCTCGCTTCCGAACGTGAGAATAGTCGAGACTGCTGGTGGGTTCCAATTGGCGGCAACCGCCGGGAAATAAACGCCCTGTAAACAGCGACGTGCAGCTACAGTAAGACGCCGGCTGCGCGCCAATTGAGAGGACGGATTATGCTGACCAGGGCTCTCGCAGCGTTGCTCGCCGGCGCTATCGTCAGCCCGCCGGCCGTCGTGCATGCCAAGCCGATGCATGTGTTTGTGGTGACTCACATCTCGGCCAAGGAGGGCTGGCAGAAGGTCCGCCTTATGCTGGGCGGCAAGGGCAGCCTTCATTTCAACGCGAGCGGGACCTGGGTTTTCAATCCGTCGCAGTTGCCGGTCGATGGCGACGGCGCCGCAAATCTGCCGACCGCGGGACGAACGAACTACACATTCAGCGGGCCGCAAGGCCGCGAAGGCCAGCTGATCGGAAAGATCGGCGACGGCGCGCCGTTCGTTGCCGGGGCACACGGTATCCACGAGATCGAGCAGCGTGAAATCGGGCGGCTCTATCTGATGATCAATGACGACTATCGGCAAACCGCCGGCCGAGGGCTCGCCGACAATAGCGGCTCGCTGCGGGTGCGAATCGACTATGAACGGCAATAACCGGGACGGCTAAGGCTGCCAGGCCTGTTCCGGTTCCGGCGCGCTGTCGGCGCTTTCGCGATCCTGATCGATGAACTTGAACAGCGCGCGCAGCGTGTCCTGCACGCCCTGGCCTGAGGCCGAAGACAGAACCACCGGCGTCTTTCCGGCGGCCTTCTTCAATTTCGCGGTCTGCTCTTTGATCGCCTCCGGCGTCATGGCATCGGCCTTGCTCAGCGCCACGATCTCCGGCTTGTCGGTCAGGCCGTGGCCATAGGCCTCGAGTTCGCCGCGCACGGTCTTGTAATCCGCGGCGATATCCTCGCTGGTGCCGTCGACCAGATGCAGCAGAACGCGGCAGCGCTCGGTATGGCCGAGGAAGCGGTCGCCGAGGCCGACGCCTTCATGCGCGCCCTCGATCAGGCCGGGCAGATCGGCCAGCACGAATTCGCGCTCATCGACCCGCACGACGCCGAGCTGCGGATGCAATGTGGTGAACGGATAGTCGGCGATCTTCGGCTTCGCCGCGCTCACCACCGAGAGGAACGTCGACTTGCCGGCATTGGGCAGGCCGATCACCCCAGCATCGGCGATCAGCTTCAGCCGCATTCGGATCGTCATCTCCTCGGCGGGCTGGCCGGGATTGGCGCGGCGCGGCGCGCGATTGGTCGAGGACTTGAAATATGCATTGCCGAAGCCGCCATTGCCGCCTTTGGCGATGGTGACGCGCTGGCCGACCTCGGTCATGTCGGCGAGCAAGGTCTCGCCGTCTTCCTCATAGACCTGGGTGCCGACTGGAACCTTGAGCACGGCGTCCTTGCCGTTGGCGCCGTGGCGGTCCTTGCCCATGCCGTTCTCGCCACGCTCGGCCTTGAAGTGCTGCTGGTAGCGGTAGTCGATCAGCGTGTTAAGGCCGTTGACCGCTTCGACGATGACGTCGCCGCCCTTGCCGCCGTCGCCACCATTCGGCCCGCCGAATTCGATGAACTTCTGGCGCAGGAACGACACGCAGCCGTTGCCGCCGGCGCCGGACGCAATGTAGACCTTGGCTTCATCGAGGAATTTCATGATGTCACTTTCTTGGCGTATATAGCGTCGGCACTGCCGGGTTCCCAATGAAATCGCCGTCGCGGGCCAAGCTGCAATCCAGCCCGCAAAACCTGCATATGGCCGGCATCGCCCTGATGCTGATCGGTATTTTCTTCTTCTCGCTCAATGACGCGATGGGGAAATACCTGATCGCGACCTATTCGGTCAGCCAACTGCTTTTGCTGCGCAGTGCCGCCGGCCTTGCGGTGCTGGCTCCGTTTCTCTGGCGCGAAGGGTGGGGCGCTTTCACCGGTGCGCCGCGGCCATGGATCCAACTATTGCGGCCGGTGGTCTCGACCTTCGAGGTCGGCTGCTTTTATTGGGCGCTGGCCTATATGCCGCTCGCCGACGTGATGACGTTCTATCTCGCCGGGCCGATCTATGTCACCGCACTGTCGCCCTTTATCCTGCGCGAGCATGTCGGCTGGCGGCGCTGGGCCGCGGTCATTGTCGGCTTTGTCGGCGTGATGATCGCGCTCAATCCGTCGGCGCAGAGCCTGACGCCCGCCTCGTTCGTGGCGATCGCAGGCAGCCTGTCCTATTCCCTGTTTCTGATCTGCACGCGAATGGTTCGCGGCACGTCGGATGTCGTCCTGGTGACGGCGTCTTTCGGCGGCGCATTGATATTCGGTCTGGTCGCGGCGCCGTTCACCTGGGTCGCGTTGAATTGGCGGGATGCGGCGCTATTGGCATTGCTCGGCGTCGTCGCGACCGGCGCCCATGTGTGCGTCAATCGCGCGCTTAAGCTGGCGCCGGCATCGGTCGTGGTGCCGTATCAATACACCATGATCGTCTGGGCGATTATCCTGGGTTACATTTTCTTCGGCGACATACCGCGTACCACCATGCTGGTCGGCGCGACGATCATCATCGTCGCCGGCATCTACATCTTCATCCGCGAGCAGATTCACGCGACGCCAACGGCGTTCGCCGACCCGCCGTGATTACGGCACGATGGCGTCGGCCTCGATCTCGACCAGCCAGGCCGGGTCGATCGCCTGCACGATCTGGATCATGGTCGAGGCCGGGCGAATGTCCTTGAAGAATTCGCCGTGGGCGCGCCCGGCGTCCTGCCAATGGCTCATGTCCTTGAGGAACAGGCGCGTGCGCACGATATGCTCGCGCTTGCCGCCGGCGTCGTTGACGGCTTTTTCGATGATCTCCAGGCAGCGGTTGGTCTGTCCGTAAAGATCGCCAGGGCAGGCGACGGCGCCGCCGGCCGCGAGCGGCGCAGTGCCGGACACCGCGATATGCGGTCCGACCCGCACCGCGCGTGAGAAGCCGATCTTCGGCTCGAACGGCGAACCGGACGAAATCAGTTTGCGTTCCATTTTATCCACCATCGAGTGTTCGATTGTCATTCAAGGCGGTTGCTGCGCTCAGCAACCTGCAGCGCCATAATGTCGGCGTCGCCGCCATGGCCCTTAAGCCCGGCGACCACCCCGGCTCGATCGGCTGCCGGGCGGTTCTGGCTGACCTTCCACTTGCCTTCGATGCGCTCGATCGGGATTTCGAGCCCAATGATGCCTTTGATCTGCGCCGCGACGAAAGCATCCGGCGCGTCCGAGACCTGCCAAGGCGCGACGCGCGACGCTTCATTATGCCGTGTCAGCTCCTCGATCTGCTGCCGCAGCCACGCGGCGTCGTCGATCACGCGGGGCCGGCCCCAGGCATGCACAGTGATGTAATTCCATGTCGGCACGACTTTGCCGGTTTCGCGTTTGGTCTGATACAGCGACGGGCTGATGTAGTGCTGCGGGCCCTGAAACACGACGAGACATTGCTCGACGGCCGAAAGCTCACGGGCCTGTGGATTGGCGCGAGCAAGGTGAGCGCGCAGCTTCCCATATCCCGAACCGACATCGTCGATCAGAAAGGGAATGTGGTTCGCCTGCAGCCCGCCTGGTCCCGCGGTGACCAGAAGTCCAAGCGGGTGCGCGCGAATCAGCTCGTGCTGGACGTCGAGCCGATCCTCGCGGAAGTGTGGAGGCTGATACATCGGTTTGCTCCCGGCCTGAAGGCGCCGTCAAATCGCTTTCTTCACCTTGCCGCGGCCCCAGTCCTTGATCGCCGACCAGATGCCGCGCTCGAGCCGGAAGCGATCGATCGGCGCCGACGAACTGATGGCGCGAATGCGGTAGAGGCCGACGCCGGTCCACTGGAAGCCGCACTTCTCCAGCACCCGGCGCGACGCCGGGTTGGTGACCCGCGCGCCGGCGTGCAGCGCCGCGTGGTCGAAAGCGCCGAAGGCGTAGTCGATCACCGCGTGCAGCGCTTCGGTGGCGAAGCCCTTGCCCCAATAGGGCGCGCCCAGCCAGTAGCCGAGCTCGGGCGGCTGGTTTTCCGGCAGCGTGACGCCGCAGGCGCCGATGATCGGGCCCGAGATGTGCTCTTTGCCGGGACCGATGGCATCGCGCAGTGCGATCAGGAACACAGCCTCGCCGGCGCCACAATTTGCGCCCGCGATGAAACCCTCGGCGTCCGAGACCTTGTATGGGTGCGGAATGCGCGCGGTGTTCTCGGCGATGCGGCGATCGTTCGCGATCACGGCAACGGCTTTAGCGTCCTCGAGCCGCGGCGCGCGCAATATCAGCCGCTTGGTTTCGAGGACGGGAATACTCCGCTCTCGGCTTGGGCCTCTTGGTAGTTCTTCCAGCAGGGTCATGGCTCAGCTCCATTGTTTGAACGAATGCGTCCAAATGCGAAGAGGGGGAGCCGGTCACCCGTCTCCCCCTCTTAGAGCCCATTGAGCCCCACCGGTTTGACTGGAATGACCGGCGGACCTCGATTTGTGTCCACCGTTTACTCGGCCGCAGCCTCCGTCATCGGAACAACCGATACGATTTTGCGGCCTTTGGCTTTGGTATTGAACTGAACCTTTCCGTCGATGAGCGCGAACA
>Ga0265313_10002070_pt1 | contig 17955 bp, 15 predicted proteins | sample 4123metaG_FD_203122 | JGI IMG/M metagenome (GOLD analysis project Ga0265313, IMG submission 203122) | Rhizosphere microbial communities from Carex aquatilis grown in University of Washington, Seatle, WA, United States - 4-1-23 metaG | ecosystem: Host-associated > Plants > Roots > Rhizosphere >...
GTCGCACGGCGGCGCGGTGGCGGCGCCGTAAGGCGAGCCATAGGCGGGATAATAGGCAGGCGTTTGGTAGTTGCCGCCACCGGGTGCGGCATAGACCGTGACCGGGCCATAATAGTTGTTGACCGTGCCGTAGTAGCGGTAGCCGCCAGCCGGCGGCGGCGGGGCGTCATAACGGCCCCGGTCGCCGGCTTCGGCGCTTCCCGCCAAACCGATCAGGAGGGCCAAGGTCAGAACAGGCTTCATCATGGCGGCGCTCCGGCACTTCTCCTTGCAGTGTATCAATTCGATACGGCTTGGCGAGTTCCCTGACCTGAGGCGGGGGCGAAAGCGGGCCTGTTTCTTGCTGGGATCATGGCGAAACGCCCGGCTGTACCCGCCATGATGCTCCGTCTTGCGCCCTGCCTCACCGCGATTGCCTTGCTTGCCGGCCTGGCCCCCGCCCTGGCCGGAGGCATCGGCGCCGTCTCCCAGGTCCCCGCGATCAGCCTGCTTCAGGGCCGCGTCGCCATACCCGGCTCGGTCAATACCCCCGGCACACTCTCGTCGCTCGGCGGGGTGGGCATGAATGTCAGCAATTCCGACGGCGTCGGCGTCCAGACCAATATCGACGCCAGCCGGAATGTGCAGGGCAACAGCAATGTGACCATCAATGAAACCATCAATGGCGTTCAGGTCGGCTATGGCATGGGCGGAGACTTCCTGGCCAACGCCGATGCCCAAGGCCAGGCCGCACTGGCGCAAAAGCAGGCCTATATCCAGCAGCTGCAGAACGAGATCGAGCTGGTGGTGCAGGTCTGGCAGGGACCGGAAAACTGACGGATTGGCCGTCCGGCGGGCCATACTGTTATTGACAATCAGTCGCAACTAACCGATAAGCTGGGTATCCCATGGTTCAGCAGGGTCCCAGCCTTCCATGATCATTTGTGTCTGCAATAGGCTCAACGACCAGAAGATCGGGGCCGCCATCTGCCGCGGCGCCGCCTCGGCCGACGAGGTCTATGCGCGCTGCGGCGTGAGAAAGAATTGCGGACGATGCCAGGAAACAATCGAAGGAATGCTGGAAGAAAATCGCAGCGCCGTGGCGATGGCGGCGGAATAAAGGGCCTTGGCCCCACCGCGCCAGGCCCCGCCCCGCATGAAGGCGTTGCCGGCGATCCCCAGACCATCCAGTTCCTCAACCTCGTGCTCAAGAACGAGCTGACGGCGATCAACCAGTATTTCCTGCATTCGCGCATGCTCGCCGACTGGGGTCTCAGCGAGCTGGCGCACAAGGAATACGAAGAGTCGATCGACGAGATGAAGCATGCCGACAAGCTCATCAAGCGCATCCTCTTCCTGGGCGGCCTGCCCAATCTGCAGGATCTGGGCAAGCTCTTGATCGGCGAGAATGTCCGCGAGGTCATCACCGCCGACCTGTCGCTGGAAATGCGCTCCCTGCCCGATCTCAAGATGGGCATCGAGCATTGCGAGCTGATGAAGGACTATGGCAGCCGCGAGCTTTTCACCGACATTCTCGAAAGCGAGGAGGAGCATATTGACTGGCTCCAGACCCAGCTTCGCCTGATCGAGCAGATGGGTATCGAGAACTTCGTGCAATTGCAGACGAAACCGAACGCCACGGCGTCCTAGAACTCGGCCTCAAGCTCTTCGAGGGCCACCAGTTCGGTCTTCGCCGCCTCGATCCATTCCAGCACGTCGGACAGGCTGAGCATGGTTTCGCAATAATCCTGGGCGGCGCGGTCCAGCTTGACGTCATAGGTCTGGAAGCGTGTCGCCACCGGCGCATACATGGCGTCGGCCATGGTCGGGCGGGCGCCGAACAGATAAGGCCCGCCATATTCGCCCAGGCACTCGCGCCAGATGGCGGTGACGCGGTCGATATCGGCCTGCGCCCCCGCCCAGACCTTGAAGCCGGGATAGCGGGCCTTGAGATTCATCGGCAGGGCCGAACGCAGATTGGCGAAGCCGGAATGCATCTCGCCCGAGACCGAGCGGCAATGGGTCCGCGCCGCCCTGTCGTCCGGGAGCAAACCAGCCTGGGGAAAAGTTTCATTGAGATATTCGGCGATCGCCAGCGTGTCCCATATCTTGAGGCCGTCATGATTCAGGCACGGCACCAGGAAGGACGGCGACAGCAGCAGCAGTTCGGCCCGCGCATTGGGATCGTCGCCCGAAAGCAGCTCTTCCTCGAAGGCCAGGCCCGCCATCCGGCACAACAGCCACCCCCTGAGCGACCAGGAGGAGTAGTTCTTGCTGGAAATGGTAAGGATGGTGCGGCTCATGCTTCCTACCCCGGGCGTGGAGTCACGTTGACAAGCAGTATTTCGCACTGCAGCATAAAATGCACTAGTCTTTTTGGGGATCCCCGGCGGCAATTCGCAACCGGCTAAGACGAGAGCGGATGTTGTACGACGCCTATCAGGCCCAGCAAGATCTGCTCGCCCCCTTCCGCGCCGGGGCCGGCCTGCTGTCCGCCGCCCTGGGGCAGACCTGGCTGGGACCGGGGGGGAACCAGGTCGCCCGCAGCGTGGCCGCCGCCGCCGAGATCGTCTCCCGCGCCAAGATGATCCATGAGCGCCCGGCCTATGACCTGACGCTGGCGACGGCGGACGGCCGCGTCCTGCCTGTGCAGGAGGAAGTGGCGCTGGACCTGCCTTTCGCCAACCTGGTGCACTTCCGAAAGGCCTCGCCCAGCCGTCAGCCGCGGGTGCTGATCGTGGCGCCGATGGCCGGCCATTTCCCCACCCTGCTGCGCCAGACCGCCCAGACCATGCTGGCCGACCATGACGTCTACATCACCGACTGGAAAACCGCCCGCGACGTGCCGCTGGCGGCGGGGCGCTTCGGCACCGACGAATATGTCGATTATCTGATCCGCTTCCTGGAGGAGATCGGGCCGGGCGCGCACACGGTGGCGGTGTGCCAGCCCTGCGCCGCCCTGCTGGTGGCGGTCTCCGCCATGGCGATGGACAAGAACAAGGCGACGCCGCGCTCCATGACCCTGATGGCCGGGCCGGTGGATACCCGCGTCAATCCCACCAAGGTCAACGAACTGGCGGTCTCGAAGCCGCTGTCATGGTTCAAGGAAAACCTGATCAGCGCCGTGCCAGCCCGCTATGACGGCGCCGGCCGCCATGTCTACCCCGGCTTCATCCAGCTCACCGCCTTCATGAGCATGAACCTGCCGCGTCACATGCGCGCCCATCTCGATCTCTTCGGCCATATCGTCAAGGGCGAGGACGCCAAGGCCGAGGCCAACCGCAAATTCTATGACGAGTATTTCTCGGTCGCCGACCTGCCCGCCGAATTCTTCATCGAGACGGTGCAGAAGGTCTTCCAGGAATACCATCTGCCGCGCGGCATTTTCGAATATCGCGGCCGCGTGGTCGATCCCGGCGCCATCAAGGCGACAGCGCTGCTGACGGTGGAAGGCGAGCGCGACGACATCTGCTCCCTGGGCCAGACCCTGGCGGCGCACGACCTCTGCAAGGGGATCAAGCCCTTCCGCAAGAAGCACTATATCCAGGCCGGGGTCGGCCATTACGGCGTCTTCTCCGGCAAGCGCTGGCAAACGCAGATCTATCCGATGGTGAAAAACACCATCCTGGCGTCGGAATAGCCTTACTGGAAAATCCTGTTGAGCAGCCCGGCCAGGGCATAGCCCGCCTTCGCCAGCTGTTGCCGCGCCACCTTGGCGTCATCGGCCAGGGCGCGGCCGTCGATCATCCCACCCCGCGCCACCTGCGGATAGACCGTCGTCTTGGCGATGGCGGCGGAGTCTTCCGCCCAGCCGGCGGGCGATGAAACCGCCATCAACGCCCTCTTCTGCTCCGGACTGGCCGCGCGATTGATCGCCCCGGCCAGGAGGATGGGATCGCGTCCCAGCGCCGACACGGTCTCGGTATCCCAGAAGCGATGCAGCGTCATGGGCCGTCCGCGTCCGATGGCGACCTGCACTTCATTGCCGCCCTGGTCATGGTTGTCGCCGCCATGTAGCGGCTGGCGGATGTCGCCGGCGAAATGGATCAGGAACTTCAGCGCCTCGGCCCTGGACGCGGCAGGCGCCCGGCTTTTGAGGATGGCCTCGTCGCGCGCGATCTGGGCCACGACGCAATTGTCGCCGGGACAGTCGCGGGCCGGCCGGTAGCGCAGGTCACCATCAATCTCGAGATTGACGAAATGCCAGGATGAGGTTTCGGGACGGGCGTCGCGAATCTCGTCGGCCCAGTTGGCGACGATGGCCATGCTGGCCTCGGCTTCCCCGCCCAGCAGCGCCGCCACCTGTGTCCGCGCCTTTGGCGTCAAATTCATCGCCGCCAGATGCGCGACCACTTCATGGCCTTCAGGCCCCCATGCGAAAGCCGGAACGGGCAGCAGAAAACACAGGAACACAAGCGCTTGCCGCCGGAACCGCATGTGCTGTCTCAATTGCGCGCGCCTTCGTCCGGAGGTTGCAGGATTGCTCAATGGGAACAGCCCCTTGGGTTGACGCCCCTGGCGGCCACAGGCCAAATGGCGGCGGCCGCTTCGCCGCCGCGGCCATTTGTTTGGGCCGGATGACAGCGGGCCGCAAGGCCGCCCCCGCAACAAGGACGGAACCGAAACATTGCGCGATTGGCGCGACCTTACCTCTGCCTTATGGCCCTCACCCCCGGGACACGGCCGGATGGGCAAAGCCCGCGCCGCCCTGGCGACCACCGACGGCCGGCTGGCGGTGGTGTCCACCGGCGTGACCGCCCTGGTGGCGGGCGCCATCGCCTGGCTGGCGGTCGGCACCCTGCCGATGGCGACGCCGTCGGTCTCCGCCACCCATATCCCCCTCACCTATGAACTCTTCCTGCGGCTGCTGAAGCTGGGCAGCAACCTGCCGCGGCTGGAAGCGCCGCCGGAAGCCGACCATGCCAATGGCGACCCCGGCGTGGAGACCCGCAGCGTCCCCCTGGATTCCGGCGACACGCTGGCCGGCGCGCTGGAGGACACCGGCATTTCGGCCCAGGACGCCAACGCCGCCGTCGCCGCCCTGGGCAAGGACTTCAACCCCCGCGCCCTCAAGGCCGGCATGACCATTGACGTCACCTATGCCGTCGCCGTCATCGACGCCACCGGCGGCAAGCCCGCCGGCCAGCCCGCCCGGCCGCGCACCACGGTGGTGATGGTGAACCACAAGCCGGTGACGGTGCCGATCGCCGACGAGAATGACGAAGCCAATGCCACGCCCGGCACCAGCCAGCCGATTTCACGCCTGCTGGAGCTGCATTTCTCGCCCACGGTGGAGCAGGACATCACCGTCACCCGCACCACGTCCGGCGGCTTTGAAGCCCAGATCGTCAAGAAGCAGTTGCAGGTGCATCACCACCGCGCCGGCGCCACCATCGACTCCAGCCTATACCTGACCGCGATGCAGGTCGGCATACCGGCCGAAGTGGTGGTCGACATGATCAACAACATCTTCGCCTACAAGGTCGACTTCCAGCGCGAAATCCACCCCGGCGACAGCTTCGAAGTCTATTACGACTATTACTACACGCCCGAAGGCCAGCCGGTGCCGGGGAAATACGCCATCTCCTTTGCCCGCCTGCGCCTGTCGGGCAAGGACATAATGCTCTACCGCTACCAGCCCGGTCCCAGCCAGGAAGCGGAATATTTCGACGCCAGGGGCGAGAGCACCAAGGGCATGCTGATGAAGACGCCGGTGGACGGCGCCCGCATCTCCTCCGGCTTCGGTTCGCGCTTCCATCCGGTGCTGGGCTATACCCGCATGCACAAGGGCGTGGATTTCGCCGTGCCGGTTGGTACGCCGGTAAAGGCGGCGGGCGGCGGCACCATCCAGTTCATGGGCGAGGCCAGCGGCTATGGCAATTTCGTCGTCATCAGCCACACCGCCGGTTTTTCGACGGCCTATGGCCATCTCTCCAGATTTGCGGCGGGGATGCGCCGCGGCGCCAAGGTGCGCCAGGCCCAGGTCTTCGCCTACAGCGGCAACACCGGCCTGACCACCGGGCCGCATCTGCATTACGAGATCCGGGTCAACAACGCCCAGGTCAATCCGCTCACCCTCAAGATGGCGTCGGGCCGCACCCTGACCGGCCGCGAACTCTCCAGCTTCCTGCAGACGCGGCTGAAGATCGACGAGACCATGGCCGGAATGAAGCTGGAAACCCAGGTCAGCGATATCTCGACCGACCTGCGCCAGGCGAAAGTGAAGTAATCCGCCGAGCGGATTATTTCACTTTCGTCCCCGGCGAGACGGCCATGGCGTCTGCGCATGGCCGTCGAGGGAAGGGGACCCATTTTTTAGCTGACGATCGTCGGTTCCGCCGTGGCGCGGGTCTGCCACAGCACGCCCAGCATCATGCCCTTGGCGCGCGGCAGCAGCGCCAGCGAGAGCGTGGCGAAGACGCCCGACCACAGAGTCATTTCCGCCCATAGCGGCATGACATGCGTCAGGTCCACCAGGAAGGCCAGCGGCAGGAAGACATGCCCGACCACGATGATGGTGGCCCAGGGCGCGGCATCATCCGTGCGCAGGCCGGCGAAGCATTCGCCGCAGGAGGCGCAGCTGTCGACCTGCTTGAGATACCGCGCGAACAACCGGCCCTTGCCGCAGCAGGGGCAACGGCCCAGGACGCCGCGCCGGGCGGCCTTGCGGAAAGTGGTTTCTTCGGGGCAGGTCATGTTTCGCTCCGCCATTCGATGGCGTTCCAAAACATAGGAACGACAGCGGTGGCGATCCATTCGGCGGATCGCCACTGCGGCATCATGGCATAATTGTTAAAACTCGAGCGCCGCAGCGGGCGGTAGTGACAGCGTAGACCGCCGCGGCGCGACCATCCGCTTGGGCAAAGGCCCGCCTCCCCCTTATGCGCGAAGCGCATCCCAAGGGGGAGGTGGCCGTAGCTGGCCAGCCGCAGGCGGTTAAGCCAGCGAAGGCCGGAGGGGTTTAATTCAAAGAAGTTCCAGGCGGCGGCAGATCGGCAAGTTCGTCCGCACTGGCGGTGAATTCCTGGCCGTTGATCGTCAACCCGGTCTTGCTGGCGCTGACCGCAACGGTGGCGCCATCGCCGACCCTGCCTTCCAGCAGCAGCTGCGCCAGCGGGTCCTGCAACCGGCGCTGGATCACCCGCTTGAGCGGGCGGGCGCCATAGACCGGATCGTAACCGGCATTGCCCAGCCAGTGACGCGCCTTCTCGTCCAGCGTGATGCTGATCTTGCGGTCGGCCAGCAGCCGGGAGAGTCGCCCGATCTGGATATCGACAATCTTGTCCATGTTCGCCCGCGTCAGACGGTGGAACAGGATGATCTCGTCCAGCCGGTTGAGGAACTCGGGGCGGAAATGGGCGCGCACCGCCGCCATCACCTGGGCGCGGCTCTGGGCTTCGTTGCCTTCCACCGACATGAATTCGGTGCCGAGATTGGAGGTGAGGATGATCACCGTGTTCTTGAAATCCACGGTGCGGCCCTGCCCGTCGGTGAGGCGGCCGTCATCCAGCACCTGCAGCAGCACATTGAAGACGTCGCTATGGGCCTTCTCGACCTCGTCGAACAGGATCACCTGGTAGGGCCGCCGGCGCACCGCTTCGGTGAGCACGCCGCCCTCCTCATAGCCGACATAGCCGGGCGGGGCGCCGATCAGCCGGGCCACGGCGTGCTTCTCCATGAATTCGCTCATGTCGATGCGCACCATGGCGGTGTCGTCGTCGAACAGGAAGGCGGCCAGCGCCTTGGTCAGCTCGGTCTTGCCGACGCCGGTGGGGCCGAGGAAGAGGAAGGAGCCGATCGGCCGGTTGGGGTCCTGCAGCCCGGCGCGGGCCCGGCGCACCGCGTTGGCGATGGCGCGCACCGCCTGGTCCTGGCCGACGACCCGGTTTTCCAGGCTGGCTTCCATGTGCAGCAGCTTCTCGCGCTCGCCTTCCAGCATCTTGTCCACCGGAATGCCGGTCCAGCGCGACACCACCTGGGCGATGTTCTCCTCGGTCACCGCCTCGGCATTGAAGCTGTCGTTTTTCTTGCCCTCCAGGGCCTTGAGCTTGCGCTCGATCTCCGGGATGACGCCGTAGGTCAACTCGCCGGCGCGGGCGAAGTCGCCCCGGCGCTGCGCCGCTTCCACTTCCGAGCGGGCATGGTCGAGCTTCTCCTTCAGCGACTGGGTGTCGACGACGGATTTCTTTTCCTCCTGCCAGCGGGCGGTGAGGCTGGCGGACTGATCTTCCAGGTCGCCCAGCTCCTTCTCCAGCGCCAAGAGCCGGTCCCTGGAGGCCTTGTCGGTCTCCTTCTTCAGCGCCTCGCGCTCGATCTTGAGCTGCATGATGCGGCGGTCGAGTTCGTCCAGCGCCTCCGGCTTGGAGTCGATCTGCATCCGCAGGCGCGAGCCTGCCTCGTCCATCAGGTCGATGGCCTTGTCGGGCAGGAAGCGGTCGGTGATGTAGCGGTTGGAAAGCGTCGCCGCGGCCACGATGGCGCTGTCGGTGATGCGCACGCCATGATGCAGTTCGTACTTCTCCTTCAACCCGCGCAGGATGGAGATGGTGTCTTCCACCGTCGGCTCGCCGACAAAGACGGCCTGGAAGCGCCGCGCCAGGGCGGCGTCCTTTTCGACATATTTGCGGTATTCGTTGAGCGTGGTGGCGCCGATGCAGTGCAGTTCGCCGCGCGCCAGGGCGGGCTTGAGCAGGTTGGAGGCGTCCATCGAGCCTTCCGAGGCGCCGGCGCCCACCAGGGTGTGCATCTCGTCGATGAAGAGGATGATCTGGCCGTTGGCCGCGGTGACTTCGTTCAGCACCGCTTTCAGCCGCTCCTCGAACTCGCCGCGGTATTTGGCCCCGGCGATCAGCGAACCCATGTCCAGCGCCAGCAGCTTCTTGTCGCGCAGGCTTTCCGGCACATCGCCATTGACGATGCGCAGCGCCAGGCCTTCGGTGATGGCGGTCTTGCCCACGCCCGGCTCGCCGATCAGCACCGGATTGTTCTTGGTGCGCCGCGCCAGCACCTGGATGGTGCGGCGGATTTCCTCGTCGCGGCCGATGACGGGATCCAGCTTGCCGTTACGCGCCGCCTCGGTGAGGTCGCGGGCATATTTCTTCAGCGCGTCATAGGCGTTCTCGGCCGTGGCGCTGTCGGCGGCGCGGCCCTTGCGCAGATCGTTGATGGCGGCGTTCAGGCCCTGGGGCGTGACGCTGGCGTCCTTCAGGATTTTCGCGGCTTCGCTGCCCGTCGCCATGGCCAGCGCCAGCAGCAGATATTCGGCGGTGACGAAGCTGTCGCCCGCCTTTTTCGCCGCCGCTTCCGCGGCATCCAGCAGCCGCACGGTTTCGCCGGAGAGATAGACCTGGCCGTTGCCGCCCGAAACCTTGGGCAGTTTCGCCAGCGCCGCCTCGACGCCGGCGCGCACGGCGGCGTCCTTGCCGCCGGCAATGTTGATCAGGCGGGCGGCGAGACCCTCCTCGTCGTCAATCAGCACCTTCAGCAGATGTTCGGGGGTGAATTGCTGATGGCCCTCGCGCAGGGCCAGCGATTGCGCCGACTGGATGAAGCCGCGCGCCCGCTCGGTGAATTTCTCGATATCCATCATTCCTCCTGCCCGCCCCTTCCTCGGGCACGGGTCAACAGCCTTCCTGCGAAGCGCTGCAGGGACGAATGTGGGTTCCCCGTGCGGCGCCTTCAAGGGGGCCGCAAGACGTTAACGCCTTGGCGTAAAGGACGTTCTTAAGACGCTTCCGCGTCTTCACCCTCTTCCTCGGACGCGCCTTCGGCGTTGGGATAAGGATTGGACGCGCCCTGCTGCGGCATCGGCTGCTGGGGCTGATCGCCCTGTCCCGGCGGACGATACTGCTGGCCGTTGGCGGCCGCCTGGGCTGCCTGCTGCGCCTGGTACTGCGCCACCTGGGCCTGGGTGGCGGCGACGATGCGGTAGTAATGCTCCGCATGCTGCAGGTAATTCTCCGCCATGACGCGATCGCCGGTGGAATTGGCGTCGCGGGCGAGCTGGAGATATTTCTCGTAGATATGACTGGCGGTGCCGCGGATCTTCACTTCCGGGCCGTTGGAGTCATAGGCGCGGTTGGGGTTGAAGCCGCCGCCATTGTTGTGGCCGCCACCGCCGCCACCTCCGCCGCCGCCACCGCCACCGTGCGGCCTGCGGCCGCCTCTGCGCGAACGTTTCACGTTCATGTGTCCTTTATGGTCTGCCTTGCGGCTCTGGCGAGCGCGCAACAAACCCGGTTTGCCTGTTAAGACCGTATCGCTTTAACGACCCCTGCCCGGCTGGCCGCTTTTTCGCGGACTTTGCCAGATGCCCGTCGTATTGCGCTTCCCTCCGGAAGCGCGCGCCGGACCGGACCTCGCGGTCCACTCACCGCCAAATTACCGGATCGGCCCCTGATTTCCAAGGAAATTTCAGGCCTTAAGCACCACACAACGGGGTATTCCCGACAAATCGGGTGCAATCCGTGTCAATTCAAGACCTGGGAACATGGGTTCCAGGCCTTGCGCCTGCCCGGCTCCGATTTCCAGCAAGGCATGCCCGCCGGGCTTGAGGATGCCGGGCAGCAGCCCGGCCAGCGCCCGATAGGCGTCCAGGCCGTCAGGACCGCCATCCAGGGCGGCGCGGGGCTCATGGCCCTGGACCTCCGGCGCCAGTGATTCGATCTCGGCGGACGGGATATAGGGCGGGTTGGAGAAAACCAGGTCGAATCGCTCCTTGGCCTCGTCCCACCCGGCCAGGCGGATTTCGGCCCGGCCGGTCGCCAGCCGCGCCGCATTTCTGACGGCATAGGCATGCGCTTGTGGCGATGACTCAAAGCCGGTGCCACTGGCGTTGGGGAATTCGCGCAGCGCGGCCAGCAGGATGGCGCCGGAACCGGCGCCCAGATCGGCGATCCGCAGCGGCGCGTTGCGGTCCGGGATGACGCGCAGCGCCTCCTCGATCAGCGTCTCGGTATCGGGACGCGGCACCAGCACGCCGGGACCGACTTCGAAATCCAGCGACCAGAATTCCTTGTTGCCGAGAATGTAGGCGACCGGTTCGCGGTTGAGGCGGCGGGCGATCAAGTTTTTGAAGAGCGTGGCGGTGGTTCCCCCCTCCGCCGCGCGCTGCGCGGCACCTCCCCCGTGAACGGGGGAGGAAAGGTTCTGCGCGTGCTGCCACAGCAGCCGCGCATCCAGCCGGGCGCTGTCGATGCCGGCGGCAGCAAGGCGCTTGGCGGCGGCAAGGACCGCGTCGTTCACCCCCGCTTCCCCATTCAAGAATCCGACGCTTCGTATTCGGCCAGGCGGTCGGCCTGGTCCTGCGCCACCAGGGCGTCGACGATTTCGCCCAGCGCATCGCCGGAAATGATGCGCGGCAGATTGTAGAGCGTCAGGTTGATGCGGTGGTCGGTGACGCGCCCTTGCGGGAAATTGTAGGTGCGGATGCGCTCGCTGCGGTCGCCACTGCCGACCATGCTCTTGCGGTCCGCGGCGCGGGCGCTGTCGACGCGGCTGCGTTCCATGTCGTAAAGCTTGGCCTTGAGCAGCTTCATGGCATGGGCCTTGTTCTTGTGCTGGCTCTTCTCGGTCTGTTGCGCCACGGCGATGCGGGTGGGCAGATGGGTGATGCGCACCGCGCTTTCGGTCTTGTTGACATGCTGGCCGCCCGCGCCCTGGGCGCGATAGACGTCGATGCGCAGATCCTTGTCGTTGATGACGATATCGACATCCTCGGCTTCCGGCAGCACCGCCACGGTGGCGGCGCTGGTGTGGATGCGGCCCTGCGCCTCGGTGGCGGGAACGCGCTGGACGCGATGGACGCCGGATTCGAACTTCAGTTTCGCGAAGGCGCCGCGCCCATTCACTTCCAGCGTGGCGTCCTTGATCCCGCCCAGGTCGCTTTCGGTCTTGTCCATCACTTCGGTCTTCCAGCCCTGCAGCCCGCAATAGCGCTGGTACATCTCCAGAAGGTCCGCGGCAAAGAGCGCGGCCTCGTCGCCGCCGGTGCCGGCGCGGATTTCGACAATGGCGCTGGAATCGTCGGCGGCGTCCTTGGGCAAGAGAGCAAGACGCAGAGGAGCTTCAAGAGAATCAAGCAGCTTCCACTGATCCGCCGCTTCCTGAACCCACATATCCAACTCTTCCGGATCGTCTAGCGGTTGGTTTTGCATATATTCCGCTTCTTCGATGCGGTGTTGAGCGTCGCGATAAGAACGCGCCACCTCGATCACCGGCGACAAATGGGCATGCTCGCGACTTAACTTGACGAAAGCCTCACCTGAGGCTCCCGAAGCCATTTCGGCCTCGATGGCGGCGAAGCGGTCAAGCAGGCGGTCGAGTTTTGCGGCGGGAATCATTTGCTCGGGATTATAGCTTGAACCGGACTGCCCTTCGCTTGCGCTACGGGCGTTCGTCGCTCGAATTGGTCCACCGGACCAATTCGTTCGCTACGCGAACCGCTCCTCACCTACTGCGCGGCTGCGAGTTCGCCGTTGCGCTGGGCCTCGATCTCGGCGGCCTTCTTCTCGCAAAGCTCGACGATATGCTCGACCAGGTTCGGGTTCTCGATGCGATAGGCCGGTTCGCCGTTGAGATAGATCTGGCCATGGCCCTTGCCGGCGCCGCCGCCGGTGAAGCCGAGATCGGTCTCGCGCGCCTCGCCCGGACCATTGACGACACAGCCGATGATGGAAAGCGACATCGGCGTGGCGATGTGCTTCAGCCGCTCCTCCAACGTCTTGACCGTGTCTATGACATTGAAGCCCTGGCGGGCGCAGGAGGGGCAGGAAATGATGTTGACGCCGCGATGGCGCAGGTTGAGCGACTTGAGGATGTCGAAACCGACGCGGACTTCTTCCACCGGATCGGCGGACAGCGAGACGCGGATGGTGTCGCCGATGCCGCTCCACAGCAGCATGCCCATGCCGATGGAGGATTTGACGGTGCCGGAGATCATCCCGCCGGCCTCGGTGATGCCGACATGCAGCGGGCAGTCGATCGCCTCGCTCAGCGCCTGGTAGGCGGCGACGGCCAGGAAGGGGTCGGAGGCCTTCACCGAAATCTTGTATTCGCGGAAATCCAGGTCATCCAGGATCTTGGCGTGGTTCAGCGCGCTCTCGACCATCGCTTCCGGGCAGGGCTCGCCATACTTTTCCAGCAGGTCGGATTCCAGCGAGCCGGCATTGACGCCGATGCGCATGGAGCAGCCATGGTCCTTGGCCGCCTGCACCACCTCCTTGACGCGGGCCGCCGAGCCGATATTGCCGGGATTGATGCGCAGGCAGGCCGCGCCGTTCACCGCCGCCTCGATGGCGCGCTTGTAGTGGAAATGGATGTCGGCCACGACGGGGATGGCGGCGGCCTTGGTAATGGCCTTCATCGCCCTGGTGGCGTCCTCGTCCGGGCAGGAGACGCGGACGATATCGCAGCCCGCTTCCTCGACCTGGCGGATCTGGTCGATGGTGGCGCGGGCGTCGCCGGTGATGGTGTTGGTCATGGTCTGGACCGTGATCGGGGCGTCGCCGCCGACCGGCACCTTGCCGACCATGATCTGGCGCGACTGGCGCCGGTGGATGTCGCGATAGGCGCGAATACTCATTGCAGTCCGTGTTCCTTCTTCCGTCCGGCCTTCAGCGGCCGTTGAAACGATCCGTCAGCGACTGGGGATCGAGCGATACCCGGCCAAGAACCTGGCTGTCCGAGCCCACCCGGCCCAGCGCCTTGCCATCGACACTGGCCTCCACCGCGCCGGCATTGGAGACGGCGAGGGTAAGGCCGGGGAGATTCGGCACATAATAGACCTCGCCGGGGGCAAGGTCGCGGTTGATCCAGAGCCTGCCGTCGGAGCCCCTGACGGTGATGCGGGTGGCGCCGCGGGCGCGCAGCACGACGCGGGCGCCGTCACGATTCTGCTGGCCATAGACCTGGCTCGATTGGGACGGGGCGCCGGGAACCGCCGGGCCCGTGACGCCGGCCTGGGTGGACGTCGCCAGCGCCGCGACATTCGGCTTTGGCGCGGGCGCGGCGGCCTGAGGCGGCGGCGCCGCAGGCAGCGGCGTGGTCACGGAGGGTGACGGCGTTGTTTCCGCGGCGGGCGGCTGGACGGGCGGCGGCGGCGCGGGCTTGGGCGCTTCGATGCGCGCCAGCGAAGGCGGCGGCGGCACCGGCGGAGCGGCATCGCGGCCCGAGAAGAAGATGTGCCAGACGCCCCATATCAGCGCCACGCCGATCACACCGGCCAGGATGCGCCAGCCTTGCGGCAATCTGCGCCCTTCATCGTCATGCAAGGTGCTGGCCTGCAGCGCCTGTTCTTCGCCGCGCCCGGAAATCTCCGCCTTGAAGCGCTCGACCAGGCCATTGGCGTCGAGGCCGAGATAGCGGGCATAGGAGCGGACAAAGCCGATGGCGTAGGTCCGGCCCGGCAGGTCGTCCAGCCGGTCATTCTCCACGGCGTCGAGATGGTCCTTGCGGATCTTCAGGGCGCGCGAGACCGCGGCAAGGTCGTCGCCGCGGCGGATGCGGGCGGCGCGCAGATCCTGCCCGACGGTCTCCAGGGGATTGTCGCTGTCGCCGGAAATCTCGCGAAGGTGGATGCGGCGGCGGCTGCTGCCGTCATCCTCGTTGGCCGCCATCTGGGTAAACTTCGTCATCTCTGTCGCCGGAAGCGCAAAACTGCGCTAAATCCTTGTCCGATCTAGTGTAATCGAAAACATGGGGCCAGAACAACCGGCAAATTCGCAGTCGCAAAAAGTTCGCTATTCCAGCTATTTGAGGACGATTCCCCGTTCCGCGGCGAAAGCGGACAGCCGGGTGCGCAGGGAATGATCGGTACGGCTGCAGAGCCGGTCCACGAAGGCGGAAACCTCGCCCAGATGGAGGGAACGGATCATCATCTTGATCGGACCGATATTGCCCGGCGACATGGACAGGGTGCGCAGCCCCAGCCCCAGCAGCGCCATGGCGTCCAGCGGGCGGCCGGCCATCTCGCCGCAGAGCGACAGTTCGCCCGAATTCTCCGCCGCGCTCTGCACGATCAGCCGGATCAGGGTGAGCGAGGCGGGATTGAGATTGTCATAGCGCTTGGAGACGCGCGGATTGGTGCGGTCCACCGCGAAGGCCAGCGACAGAAGATCGTTGGAGCCGATGGAGACGAAATCGGCCGAGCGCATCAGTTGCGGCAGCATGAAGGCCAGGGCCGGAACCTCCAGCATGGCGCCCACCAGCACCTGGGTCGGGCGTTCCCGGCCCAGCAGCCGCGCCCGCTCCAGCTCGCGGTCCACCAGGGCGCGGCCGCGATTGAACTCGTCCACGTCCGAGACCATCGGCAGCAGGATGCGCAGCGTCTTGCCGGCCGAGGCGGTGATCAGGGCGCGCACCTGGTAGCGCAGCAGCGCCGGCCTATCGAGCGCGATGCGGATGGCGCGCCAGCCCAAGGCGGGATTCTCCTCCCGCTCCCAGCGGGCATAGGGCAGCACCTTGTCGCCGCCCAGGTCCAGGGTGCGGAACACCACCGGCTTGTCGCCCGCCGCCTCGATGATCTTCCTGTAGAAACCGGTCTGGTCGGCCAGCCGCGGCATGGTCTCGCCGATCATGAATTGCAGTTCGGTGCGGAACAGGCCGATGCCAGCCGCACCCGACTTGGCCAGTTGCGGCATGTCGAACTCAAGCCCGGCATTCATCATCAGCTTGATCGGCACGCCGTCGCGGGTGACGGCGGGCAGGTCGCGCACCGCGGCGAAGCGGGCGGCGGCCTGGGCGCGCAGGGCGCGCTTTTCCTCGAAGGCCTTGATGATCTCGGCGGCGGGGCGCAGATGCACCTCGCCGCTTTCGCCGTCCACCACGATCTGGTTGCCGGGCCTTGTGGTGTCGGCGATGCCTTCCAGCGAAGCCACCATCGGCAGGCCCATGGAGCGGGCGACAATGGCGACATGGCTGGTGGCGGCGGCTTCCTCCAGCACCAAGCCGGAGAGCGTGTCGCGGCCATAATCCAGCAGTTCGGCCGGACCCATGGCGCGCGCCACCAGCACCGCGCCTTGCGGCAGATGGCGTTCGCCCCCGTCGCCGGTGAGGTGGCGCAGCAGGCGGCGGGCAAGGTCGTCCAGGTCATGCGCCCGTTCGCGCAGGATGGGATCGCCCAGGCGCTGCACCCGCAGGCGCATCTCGTCCTGCACGCGCTCCACGGCGGCTTCCGCGGTCAGGCCGGTGCGCACCGCGTCGCGCATGCGCTGGCGCCAGCCCTGGTCATAGGCGAAGAGGCGGTAGGCCTCGATCACCTCCCGGCCCTCGCCGGTGAGATCGAGTTCGCTGGAGGACAGCATCCCGTCCACGGAATCGCGCAGGGCGCCGATCGCCGCCTCCAGCCGCACCAGCTCGTCGGCCGGATTGTCGGCGATCATGCGATCGACCTTGACGCGCGGCTCGTGCAGCACCGCCGGCCCCACCGCGACGCCTTCCGAAAGACCTTCGCCGACGAATTTGCGCGGCCGGTCCACCCGCAGTTCCGGCTCGTCCAGTTCGGCGATGTTGAAGAAGCCGCCCTGTGCCACCACTTCGGCCAGCACCATGGCGACGGTCTGCAGCGCCTCGACTTCCTCCTCGGCATAAAGCCGCTCGGCCTTGTTCTGGATCGCCAGCACGCCGAAGACCTGGCCGCCGCGCACGATCGGCACGCCCAGGAAGGTCTTGTAGGGGTCTTCGCCGGTTTCCGGGCGGTAGGAGAAATGCGGATCGGAGGGCGCGTCGGCCAGGTTCACCGCCTCGGCGCTCTCGGCCACCAGGCCGACCAGGCCCTCGCCTTCCTTCAGCCGCGTCTTGTGCACGGCGGCGGGCGACAGGCCCTCGGTGGCGAACAGCTCCAGCACCTTGCCGGCGCGGCGCAGATAGATGGAACAGACCTCCGCCACCATGTTGGCGGCGATGACGCTGACCAGCTTGTCCAGCCTGGTCTGGGCGCTGGTCTGCTCCGCCATGATCTCGCGCAGGCGGCGCAGCAGCAAACGTGGACCACCGGCGGCGGACATCAGGTCAGACCCTCGGAATCGAAGCTATTGTGTCATGGCCCGCGAATGCGGGCCACCCAAGCATCGGCCGATCCCGTCCTAATTTGATTTCGGACGTTGCAAGGTGGGTGGCACATCTCGGAGGCAAATATATCCGCCTTTCCCCACAGATGTGCATTCCCAACCGATCCCAAGCCCGTGGCTGTTCCAGAAGTCCCGCGTCCGTGTCGGCCCAAAGGCGAACAATGCGACCGCAATAATTCCAACGAGACTGAAAACCACGATCAACTTCGACGATGGCTCCCACCACCATTCTGCTAGGCGCAATCTGAAGGATGTGTGATGCGAATCTCTGGGCATTTTCACCCTCAGTCCGCCTATGATGGGCCACCCGAACTCACAGCACAACAAGAAGGCTACGCTGCATCCAACTCATAGGCCGAATGCAGCGCCCGCACCGCCAGTTCGACATATTCCTCGGCGATCAGCACGCTGACCTTGATCTCGGAGGTCGAGATCACCTGGATATTGATCCCCTTCTCCGACAGGGTGCGGAACATGGTCTGGGCGACGCCGGGATGGGCGCGCATGCCGATGCCGATGATCGAGACCTTGGCCACGGCGGCGTCATGGGTGATGTCGCGATAGCCGATCTCGCCGGCATGCTTCTCGATCGCGGCCAGGGCGCGGTTCAGTTCGCCGCGGGTGCAGGTGAAGGTCAGGTCGGTCTTCTTGCCGTCCTCGGAAACGTTCTGCACGATCATGTCCACATTCACCCCGGCCTCGGCCAGCGGCCCGAAAATGGCGCTGGCGACGCCCGGACGGTCCGGGACCTTGTGCAGGGTGATCTTGGCTTCGTCGCGGCTATAGGCGATGCCGGTGACCGGTTTCTTTTCCACGATATCTTCCTCGTCGCAAAGCAGGGTGCCGCCCACGTCGGGCGTGAAGGTTGAAAGCACACGGGTCGGCACCCGGTGCAGCATGGCGATTTCGA
>Ga0265313_10002072_pt1 | contig 17946 bp, 14 predicted proteins | sample 4123metaG_FD_203122 | JGI IMG/M metagenome (GOLD analysis project Ga0265313, IMG submission 203122) | Rhizosphere microbial communities from Carex aquatilis grown in University of Washington, Seatle, WA, United States - 4-1-23 metaG | ecosystem: Host-associated > Plants > Roots > Rhizosphere >...
GGAAGGGACCGAAGGGTCGGCTTTGGCGAAGGCCGCGAGCAACGGTTCGAGCTCGTCGAGGCCGCCCAGCGCCGCCTTGACCGGAATTAGCTGCACGAACTGGTTCCTGAGCGCGAACGACTGGTCGAAACCGGCGAGCGCGTCGACGGCCTCGAACGACCGGGCTTCGGCTTCCCGCCAGCGCCCTTCGAGCAGAAGGCCGAGTGTGTCCCACAGGATCGGGTAGTACCGGATCTCCGGATTGATCGAACGGCGCGACGCGGCTCGGGTCTCTTCCACGAGCGAGCGGAACGCCGCGATGTCTCCGTCGCGCAACGCGGACCTGACGCGTACGAGAAACGAGCCACCCCAGCCGAGCATGGGTCCGCGTAGGTCGGTGACTTCGAGCGCGGTGAGCTCGGCGACGGTGTCGCGGTGGCGCGCGGCAAAGTCGGGCCCGGTGTGCACGAGGGCGTGCGCGCAGAGCGCGTCGGCCAACAGGCGCGGGTCGCCGGTCATGCGGGCCAGGGCCACCGCCTGGTCGGCGTAGGCGGCGTGCACCGAGTGGTCTCCCGCGTTGAGCTGGACCGACATGCGGAACGCGAGCACGTCGAGCAGCTCGACCCGGATCGCCACGTGCTCCTCACCGACGGCGGCGAGGGCCTCGTGGATGAGCGAGACGTCGGCGACGAGCGCGTCGCCGCCGTAGGTGTTCAGCAACCACAGGAGAATCGCGGCCGCTCCGAGCTCGGCGGCCGCGGCGGGGCCGGCGGTGCGCGCCGCGTCGACGGCGGCAACCGCGGCCGGCCGCACCCGGTCGGGGTCGTGCAGTGAGAAGTAGGCCTGCGCCAACGCCAGCTGCAGTGCGGCGCGCTCCGCGGGCGCGGGCTCGTCGCGAAGACCCGCCACGGCGAGCGCTCGCTCGAGGTACACAACTGCGTCTTCGAACGCCAGCGACTGCATCGCGTTCTCGGCCGCGCGCCGGGCATAGTCCACCGCCTCGTCGACGCACCCCGAAGCCGCCGCTTCGCCGTAGTGGAACGCGAGCGCGCCGAGGTGCGCATCGAGACGAGCGCCGGCCAGCCGTTCGATGGCTTCCGCGATACGGCGGTGCAGGCGCACGCGGAGGCTGGTGGGCACCTCGGTGCGCAGGGTCTCCTGGATGAGTGCGTGGGTGAACTCGAAGCGGTCGATCACACCGGCGACTTCGCCCACCAACCTCGCGGCCATCGCCTGCTTGACGAGCGCCAAGACCTCCAGCTCGCTCCGCTCGGTGACCTCCACGACCACGCCGATGTCGAACGTTCGGCCGATCACCGCGGCAACCTGGAGCAGGTCGTTGGCCGCATCCGAAAGGCGAGAGAGACGCTTGCCGATCACTTCGCGCACACCCTCGGGAAGTGAGAAGCGCGCGGCGGCGTGCTCGGATCCCGGCGCCGGCGTCGCGCCCACCTGCCACTCGTTCTCGTTGAGATGACGGATCATCTCGAGCAAGAAGAACGGGTTGCCGTCGGTGGCTTCGGCCAGCGCGGCCGCGAGGTGTGCGTCGGCGGGCACGAGGAGGTCGTCGCCGACATTGTCGACCATGCTCGCGACTTCCGCTTCGGGCAGACCACCGAGCGAGACGCGCGCAACGGAGGTCTCGCGCCGCAAGTCGGCCAGCACATCGGAGAGCGGATGCGTACGCGAGAGCTCCACCTCCCGGTACGTGCCGAGCACCAACACCCGAGCCGGGCGCGGATCGCGAGCGAGGGCCCGGAGCAAGTGCAAGCTCGGGCTGTCGGCCCAGTGCAGATCGTCGAGGATGAGCACCACCGGCGCCGACGCCGAGACCTGCGCGAGCCAGCCGATCACGGCCTCCACGAACTCGGCCCGTTCGATCTCCGGGTCGGGACGCGCATCGGTGTCGGCGTGTGGGAACTGGGCGGACAGGCCGGGAACGATCCGCGCGACGAGCGGCGCCGCCGCGCCCAGCTGCGTGCGCAACTCGCGAGCCGGGATCGCAGTTGCGAGGTGCGCCAACGCCCCGGCGAACGGCTCGAAGGGAACGCCGAGCTCCTCGTCGCAACGCCCGGCCAGCACCGCCGCGCCGCCGGCATGGCGGGCCCGCGCGAACTCCGACACCAACCGCGTCTTGCCGATACCCGGCTCACCACTCACGAGCGCGATCGTGACCCGGCCCGCGAGCGCGTCGCGCCACGCAGCTTCGAGGCGCCCGAGCTCATCGGCGCGCCCGACCAACTCCACATCGGTTGCAGTTGCGAGCAGCGACGGCAGTGGGAACGTCGAAGCCGACGCGTCCCAGCGGACTGCGCACACACTGACCGGTTCGGCCAACCCCTTGAGGTTCAGCTCGCTGCGCGACGCGAACACGTCGCCGGCGCGGCCCCGCGCCATCACCTGCACCATGTCGGTGGCCAGGATCTCGCCGGTGGCCGCCGCCGCGCATAGCCGGGCCGCCTCCACCACCGGAGTGCCGAACACGTCGCCGGCTTCGACCGTCACGTCCCCCGCCGACACGCCGACCCGCATTGCCCACGCGCCGTCGGGGGCGCTCACCCGCAGGCCGTCGAGGCGGCGCTGCACCGCGATCGCAGCGGCGATCGCGTCGGCCGCGCTCGGAAACGTTGCCAGCACACCGTCGCCGGTGCTCTTCACCACCGTGCCGTCGCCGGCCTCCACGACCGATCGGACCATCGCGTCGTGCTCGCGTCGCAGCGCTTCGGCGCGATCTTCGCCCACCTCGACCCGCGTCGCGGTCGAACCGACGAGATCCGTCATCAGAATCGCGAGTAGCTGAACGGACACGACCACCCCCTGGGGTGTCGCCGGCACCCTTGCTCAGGTGATGACCTCGTAGACCACGCCGTGGTCGCGGGTGAGCTCGGCCACGCCGTTGTCGGTCGGCCAGCCGCGCGCCTGGATGTTGAACACGCGCACTTCACTCGCGCCGACGGGATACGGGCCCCAGTGCCAGGTGCCGCGATGCAAATGCACGCACGCGTGCTGCGGCAGCGCGAAGGACTTCACGGTCTCGAAGTGCGCGGGCTCGGAGAAGTCGACATCGGGCGGGGCCACCACCACCAGCGCGTCGCCGCTCATCGGCATCAGTGTCTGCGTGTGGGTGTCGTGCCGGTTGAGCAGCTCGCAACGCAGGCGGCCGTCGCGCACCTCGATCTCGGCGAGGGTGTGACCGATGAAGTTGACCCAGCCGTCGTTGCGCGTGAACACGAGGTCGGCGGTAGGGAAGCCGTCACCTTCGAAGGGCGGGATCACGCCGTAGGGAGCGAATGCCTCGCGCGTGGCCGGCTCCGGTCGCAGCTCGATCGTGCGCGGCGTGCCCATTTCCATTCGGCTACGACCTCCGGTCCTCCATCACACACCAACGCCGTGACACCGTCCGGACCTCCGGTCTGCGCCTGGCCCGCCGCAGCCCTTCCCCGGATAACCTGACGGTGACGTCAGCTTAAGACAGCAGGTGGAGGTTCGCCCATGGACGTGCGTTCGATCGAAGAGGTCGAGCCCGTGATCGAGCACAACGGCACGGTTCCCGTGTGGTGGCTCGTGAACCCCCGTGAGATGTTCGACATCACCAAGGGCGGACACCTCGAGCTGGTGAGCGAATTCGAGGTGGCCGGCGGCGGGCTCGTCGACCCGCACGAGCACCCCACGCACGAGTTCTATTACGTCACCTCGGGCCGCGGGACCATGACGATCGGCGACGAGTCACGCGAGATCCGCCAGGGCGACCTCGTGCACATCCCGCCCAACGTCGTGCACAGCCTCCGGCCGGTGAGCGACCACGCGCCGATCCACTGCTTCTGCTTCGCGGTCGGCGTCGAGGGCGCGGGCGCGGTCAACTACACCGAGCACTGAGTGGCCCGAGTCTTGGTTGCCCGCCGCCTCCCCGACGGTGGGCTGGATCCGCTCGCCGCGCACGAGCTGATCGGGCCGAAACCGGGCGACGTTCCCTTCACGTCGGCGGAGCTGCGCGATCACGCGGGTGAGGTCGACGCGATCGTCTCGGTGCTCACCGACAAGATCGATGCCGACGTGTTGACGGCCGGTGCGGGCGGGCGCTTGCGCGTGGTCGCGAACGTTGCGGTCGGCTACGACAACATCGACGTGGCCGCGGCCGCCGCGCACGGCATCGTGGTGTGCAACACGCCCGGCGTGCTCGACGAGACCACCGCCGACCTCGCGTTCACGTTGATCCTCGCGGCGTCGCGGGTGGTGCACGATGCCGAGGCCGACCTCCGCGCCGGCGAATGGCACGGCTGGGGGATCACGCAGTACCTCGGCCAAGACGTGCACGGCGCCACACTCGGCATCGTCGGCTACGGCCGCATCGGACGCGCGGTCGCGCGGCGCGCGGCCGGCTTCGGCATGCAAGTGCTGCACCACGCGCGCACCGACACCGGCGAGCCCGGCTACGTCGCCGACCTCGACCAGCTGCTCGCCACTTCCGACATCGTGTCGTTGCACGTGCCCGGCGGCGACGCTACCCGCCACCTTCTGGACGCCCGCCGGCTCGCGTTCATGAAGCCGACCGCCGTGCTCGTGAACACCGCGCGCGGCTCGGTGGTCGACGAGGAAGCCCTCGCCGAAGCGTTGATTTCGAACCGGCTGTTCGCGGCGGGTCTCGACGTGTTCGAGCGCGAGCCCGAAGTGCACCCGCGCTTGCTCACCGCGCCGCGCACCGTGCTGCTCCCGCACATCGGCTCGGCATCGCAGGCAACCCGCACCCGCATGGCCCGCCTCGCGGCATCGGCCGTGGCCACCGTGCTCGGCGGCGGCACCCCACCCAACGTCGTGCCGTCGTAGACCCGCCGCGCCCGCTCTTCGGCGTGCTGTTCGCGCCGCGGCCCGGCGCGTAACCTCCACCGCCATGGCCGAACAAGTGCGAGGCGTGGTGGCGACCGGCGTGAAGCAGCCGGTGACCGTCGAGACGATCGTGGTGCCCGATCCCGGGCCCGGAGAAGTGACCGTGCGCGTGCAGGCGTGCGGCGTGTGCCACACCGACCTGCACTACCGCGAGGGCGGCATCGGCAACGACTTCCCCTACCTGCTCGGTCACGAGGCCGCGGGCGTGGTCGACGCGATCGGCGACGGCGTGACCGGCGTTGCCGCGGGCGACTTCGTGATCCTCAACTGGCGCGCGGTGTGCGGCGAGTGCCGGGCATGCCGGCGCGGACGTCCGTGGTACTGCTTCTCCACGCACAACGCGCAGCAGAAGATGACCCTCGCCGACGGCACGCCGCTCTCGCCCGCGCTCGGCATCGGCGCGTTCGCGGAGAAGACGTTGGTCGCCGCGGGCCAGGCCACGAAGGTCGACTCCCGCGCCCAGCCCGAAGCGGCCGGGCTCCTGGGTTGTGGCGTGATGGCCGGGTTCGGCGCGGCCGCGCACACCGGCAACGTGACGCGCGACGACTCGATTGCCGTGTTCGGCTGCGGCGGTGTGGGCAACGCGGCGATCGCGGCGGCCAAGCTCGCGGGCGCGCACACGATCATCGGGGTCGACCTCGACGCCCGCAAGCTCGAATGGGCGAAGGAGTTCGGCGCGACCCACACCGTCGACGCGTCGAAGACCGACGCGGTCGAGGCGATCCGCGCGCTCACCAACGGCGACGGCGCCGACGTGTGCATTGAGGCAGTCGGCCGCCCCGAGGTGTTGAAGCAGGCGTTCTACGCGCGTGATCTCGCGGGCACGGTCGTGCAGGTCGGGGTGCCGACCCCCGACATGGCCCTTCCTGACATCCCGATGATCGATTTCTTCGGACGGGGTGGCGCGCTGAAACCCTCGTGGTACGGCGACTGCCTGCCGTCGCGTGACTTCCCGACCCTCATCGACCTCCACCTCCAGGGCCGGTTCCCGCTCGAACGGTTCGTGTCGGAGACGATCACCCTCGACGACGTGGAAGCCGCCTTCCACAAGATGGAACGCGGCGAGGTTCTGCGCTCGGTCGTGGTGCTCTAGCCTCGCCGTCATGACTGACTACATCGAATGGGGTCCCCTCGCTCCGCTGATCGGCACCTGGGAGGGTGACGAAGGCCTCGACGTCGCGTTCGCACACGCGACCGGGAGCGTCGGCGAGACGCCGTATCGCGAGCACACCGAGATGAAGCCGTTCGGCCCCGTCGACAACGGCACGCAGTCGTTGTACGGCCTCGACTACCGGATGGCCGCGTGGCGCGGCGACGAGGAGAACCCGTTCCACACCGAGGTGGGCTACTGGCTCTGGGACGCGGCCGACCGCGCGGTGTCACGCTGCTTCATGATCCCGCGCGGTTCCACCGTGCTGGCCGGCGGGGTGACCACTCCCGACGCGAACTCGTTCACGATGAGCGCCGACGTGGGGTCGGAGACCTACGGGATCCTCTCGAACCCGTATCTCGCCCGCGCCGCGCGCACGATCCGCTACGTGGTGACGATCGACATCGCCGGCCCCGACGAGTGGGCCTACAACGAGACGTCGACCATCGACCACGAACGCCACGGCGACGTGCTCGAGCACACCGACCGCAACCGCTTGCGCCGCGTGAAGGGCTGAGCGCCCCGACTCCATGTCGCCTCGAGCAGTCGCGCTGATTCCCATCGTCATCGTGATCGCTGTCCTTGTAGGCGGAACGCTCGTTGCCCGTCGCCGCGGCTACAACGTGGGCGGCGCCGTGATCGTGCGGTGCAGCAAGGGCCACTTGTTCACGACGATCTGGGTGCCCGGGATGTCGTTCAAGGCGATCAGGCTCGGCTGGGCCCGGTTTCAGCGTTGTCCGGTCGGCGACCACTGGGCGCTGGTCACCCCGGTGAAGGACTCCGACTTGACCGACGAGGAGCGGCGGACCGCGGCGCAGCACCGCGACGCGCAGATTCCGTGACGCGCGGACCCTCGCGTCAGTCGCGCGTGATCGCCTTGGTGTCGAGCTTGAGGAGCTCGACGGTCGTGCGGCCGGCGCGGAGCTCCTCGAAGTACCAACGCTCCTTGGCCTCGCGTTCCTGACCGGCCGCGAGCACGTCGGCGATCTGCGCGCGCGAGATAACGGTGACGCCGTCGGCGTCGGCGACGATCCAGTCGCCTTCGTGCACGAGCACGTCGCCCACTACCGACTGACCGCCGATCCGGCCGGGATGCTCCTTGGTGGCGCCGCGCAACGCGATCGTGGTGGAGAACGCCGCGAAGCCGTGCGCCTCGAGCGCGCTGACGTCGCGGATGCCACCGTCGATCACGAGACCCACCAGGCCGCGCGCTTCCGCGCCGGTGGTGAGCACCTCGCCCCAGTAGCCGCGGTCGGGCTCGGCGCCGACGCTCGCGACGAGCACGTGCCCCTTCGGCGCCTCGGCCACCGCAACGTGGATGGCGAGGTTGTCGCCCGCCGCGCACGTGACCGGATAGGCGGGCGCGCTGATCCGCGCGCCGGGCCACGCGGCCCTCACGCGCGGCGCCATCGGGTGGCCGCCGCTCTCGCCGAGCGTCGCGGCGCCGAGCTGGGCAAAGGCAGCCGCGTGTTCACGAGTCACGTTCGCCACGCTGACCCCCCGGTTTCGGTCACGTTGCCAATCTGAGCGGAGGGCGAGGGATTTGAACCCTCGAGGGGATTTGTCACCCCCTACTCGCTTAGCAGGCGAGCACCTTCGGCCACTCGGTCAGCCCTCCGGCATCGGAGTATACGAGTGCCCGCCGGTCAGCTTTGCGGGTGACGCAGCGCCGCGACGAGCGACCTGGTGCATCCCTCCATCACCAGCGTGTCCTGGTCGCGCACCAAGGCGCCCGACGTCGGCGCCTGCGACGCCATCCGGGCGAGCGAGATCGCCGCGCCCAGGTAGTAGATCCATCGAGGGCCGTCGAGGAAGTACATGACGAACGCGGCCAGCGCGACCGACTGCGTGAACGCCATCCGGAGAAAGAAGCGAGTCCGGTAGCTCCCGGCGAGCCTGGAATCGGAGCTGCAATCGAGCGGTCGTTCGACCGCGCGGGACACGCCGAGGGCGAGCGCCGCGATCGCGAGCAGGGGGAGCACCCACTCCCACGACGGTCCGCGCTGCGGGACGGATACGAACGTCACGATCACGCCGAAGAGCACGACCGACGACGCGAACGACACGAACACGTTGCGCAGCATCGTGAGCGTGTCACCGGTTTGTGTGCGCCGGGCCAGCCACTGCAGGCCCCCGGGAATGATCACGATCAACACGCGCCAGTCGAGCGGCCAGCCGGGATCCTCGGCCCAACCCTCGGCGTTGGATGCGTCGCTCACGATCTCCCCGGTTCGGTCGGCCGTTCGAGGGTACCTTCGCGGATGTGACGCCGGTCGAGGCACTCGAACGCATCGCCGAGGTGCTGATGCGCGGGCGCGCGCCGTCGTATCGGCAGCAGGCATTCCGCAAAGCCGCGCGCGAGGTGTCGCGCGTCTCCGACGAGGAGCTGCACCGGCTCGCGGCGGCCGGCCGGCTCACCGACATCCCCGGTGTGGGCGAGAAGACCGCGGTCGTGATCGCGGAGGCGTTGCGCGGCGAGACACCGGCCTATCTCACGAAGCTCCTCGGCGACATGCCCGAGGTCGGCTCCGATGCCGGCGAGGCGTTGCGCGCGCAGCTCAAGGGCGACCTGCATTCGCACTCCGACTGGTCCGACGGTGGCGACACGATCGAGGCGATGGCCACCAAGGCCCGCGACCTCGGGCACGAGTACCTCGCGCTCACCGACCACTCGCCCCGCCTGAAGATCGCGAACGGCCTCTCGGCCGACCGCTTGCGTGAGCAGCTCGAAGTGGTGGATGCGCTGAACCGCGAGCTCGCACCGTTCCGCATTCTCACCGGCGTCGAGTGCGACATCCTGGAAGACGGCGCGCTCGATCAGCACGAGGAGCTGCTCGCCCGGGTCGACGTGGTGGTCGCCAGCGTGCACTCGAAGCTCCGCATGGAGGCCGACCTGATGACCCGCCGGATGGTGGCCGCGGTCGCGAGCCCGCACGTGGACGTGCTGGGCCACTGCACCGGGCGTCTGCTCGTGGGGAAGGGCCGGCCGGAATCGACGTTCGACGACGACGTGATCATCGAGGCGTGCCGCCAGTTCGACACTGCGATCGAGATCAACTGCCGGCCCGAGCGGCTCGACCCGCCCAAGCGGATCCTCACCAAGGCGGTCGAGGCCGGCTTGCGCATCGCGATCAGCACCGACGCGCACGCGACCGACCAGCTCGAATGGCAGCCCTACGGAACCGACCGCGCGGCCGAATGCGGTGTGACGGCCGATCGCATCGTCAACACGATGCCGGCCGCCGATCTCCTGGAGTGGTGCGCGTCGCACCCCAGCCCGTGATCGACGCCGGACTCCACTCGGGCCCAGCCTGAAACCGAGCGCGCGCGGCCGTCGCCGAGAAGGAATTCACGACGGCGTGAACATTTCCCGTGTGTGCCGGCTCTCAAGAGCAATGAAGAGCGAAGGGGTCGGCTGGGGAAGGGTCGGGTGGCCGTGACCGAAGGGTCGCCCGAACCGGCCGGTTCCGTGAGCCGTTCGGAAGCCGACGACGAGGCGTTCACCGCCTTCTTCGCGGCCGAATTCGGCGCGTTGGCCGCTTACTGCAGCCGGCTCCTCTCACCGGGAGCGGCCGAGGACGCGGCGCAGGAGGCGCTCGTGCGCGTCTGGACACACTGGAGAACGGTGCGTGACCCCCGGGCCTACACGTTCCTGGTCGCGACCAATCTCGCGCGGCGGCAATGGCAGGCCGACGCGAAGCAACGCGCGCTGAATCAACGCCTCGACGCCGACGAGCGAACGCGCGGTGAGCCGTCGGACGCGGCGACGACGCTGCGCGATCTCGTGAACCGGCTCCCGAGCCGGTTACGCACACCCACGCTGTTGCACTACTACGCGGATCTGCCGACCGCGGAGGTCGCGCGCTTGATGCGCCGGCCGCCCGGCACGATCCGCCGTCGACTCTCGGAGGCCCGCCGTTTCCTCGGCGACGCGTTGACGGAGACCACATGACCGGCGACTCGAGCTCCACCCACTACCCGCCGCCCGAACCCGAACGCATCGAGCGCGCGCTCCGAGCGATGCGCGCCCGCCGCGCCAAGCTGCGCCGGCTCCGCATCGCCGCGGTCTCGGGCGCGGTCGTGGTCGCGGCCGCGGTTGCGATCCTCGCGGTGGGCTCGTCGCCGACCGGCACCAACCGGATCCACGTGGCCGGGTCGACCACCACCGGCGCCACGTCGAGCACGACGTCGGCCGCGCCGACCTCGACCTCCGCCGCGACCACACCGTCGACCGCGCGGCTCGGCACCCAGGACGTCACGTACCAACCGTTCACTGCGACCGGCGCGATCGATCCCGCGCTGCACGTGACCTCGACGGTGACGGGTACGTGCCTGACCGACGAGGCCGGACGCTCGTATCGCTGCTTCGACTCGGGCGCGGCGGCCGGTGTGTACGACCCCTGTTTCGCCGGGCCGCACGGCACCGCCGCGCCGATCGTGTGCCCGGGAAATCCGGCGACCGGCGACGTCGTCGAGTTCACGGCGACGTCGGTGACCGGACCGCCGTTGGCCACCGCGCCGCGTCCGTGGGCCATGCAGCTCGCGGGCGGGCAGGTGTGTGTGTTCGTGTCGGCCGCGTGGGGCGGCCTCGGACCTTACGGCTGCCAGTTCGGCAAGCCGTCGGTGACGCCGGCCGACTGCCGGCAACCACAGTCGGCAGTGCCGTGGTGGACCACGTCGTGCCAGGACGACATGACCGCCGCCAGTCCCTTCACGTCGGTGCGGGTGACGAAAGTCTGGTTCTGAACGCAGCCGCAGCGCGGCGAGCAGTCAGGCGATGACGGTCGACGTGAACTGCCGGTAGGTGAGCGTCGACAGATCGACCGCGCTGCACGCGCCGGCCGGGAACTGGTAGATGCTCAGGCCGCTGAGATGCAGACCCTGGAACAGGCCCGCCGTCACGGTGCCCGCGAGCGTGGTGTCGGTGATCTTCTTCGTCTGCTGGATCTGCAACGCGACCGTCGACGTCGCGTTCGTGTTCCACGTGATCGTCGCGGTCGTCGTGAAGATCGCGGTGCCGCGCACGAGGACGTTGCAGCTCACGTCGTTGATCGGAAGCGACACCGCGGTCATCGTGCCGCCCGTAACGCCACCGCCGGCACAACCGCCGATCGTGCCGTTCAGCGTCAACACGGAGTCGACCGTCGTTGTGACTCCGAGCTTCGGGAGCGCGGGCGCGAATGTGGTGCTGCCGCTCGCCTGCGCGCACGTCGTGCCGCCGCTGACGCTGATCGTGATCGGCGCCGACGGTGGGCCGAAGCCGATCCGATTGCGCGCGAGGAGCGTGCACACGTACGACTTGTTGGCAGCAAGCGATCCGGTGATGACCGGCGACTTGTGGCTGAAACCGAACTTGTTCTCGCCGCTTCCCGTCGGGCGGCAGGTGAGCCGATACCCGATGATCGCGGCGCCGCCGTTGCTCGCAGGCGCGGTGAACGCGACCGTCACGCTCCGCTTGCCCTGCGTGAATCCCGTGATCGCCGGCGCGCCCGGAACAGTTGCCGTGCCCTTTGCGGCCGCCGGGCTCGCGGCCAGACCGGTCGAGGCGACGAGCACGACCGCGAACAACATCCCGCGCCGTCTGATCATCGTCGCCCCCTCGCAACTATGACGATGTAACGCCAGTGTGTCACCGCCGGCGGCCCCCTCCAACCGCGTGCCGGCCGGGCACCGCGTCAGCAGTTGGCGCCGGCCGCGCTCCATGCGGACAGTCCTGGTCGGACAGTCCGTCTTTTGTTTGGTCGCCTTTGCTTCGGATTCGTTGTGATTCCGATGTTTTGGACAGGCGAGTTACTTACGTGAAGTTGGGGGGACCATCTCCTCGTAAGGGACGGTACCGCCCTATCACTCCGGCATGAATTGTGCATTGTGGTCAAGAAATCGCATTCTTTACCCCAATGTTGCACCTTGTTTCCCCGCATTGAGCTTCCTAGTGTCCGCCGGAGGGGCGCTTCGCGAATCGGCGCGGACGGCTCCGCGCAGTCCGCGCGCTTTTGGAGGAGACGTATGAACGGCAGGTTGAGAAAGGCAAGTGCGTTACTGGCGACCGTCGCGTTGGTGAGCGGCGGAGTGATCGCAGCGTTGGCCGCGCCGGCATCGGCCAGCACGCAAACGGGCTGCGAGAGCTACTGCACCACTCAATTCTCGGGTATCGGAACTCCGGAGAACGACGCTTCGTACCAGTTGGGTCAAGAGTTCAGTGTGAGTGATCCGGGCATTGCCGGCTATATCTGTTATCCGAACGACGACGGCGCCGGCGGCCTCGAGCCCAACGACCTCATCACGCTTTACGACAAGACGTCAGGTTCCACGGCGGTGAGCGGCACGGCAGCCGACTACGGCCCGCAACTGTCGTGCATCTTCGCCGGTGTGCCGCTGACACCGGGCGACACGTACATCGCGTCGTACACCGTCCACAAGGACTACTACCAGAACACCGGTGGCGGATTTGGTACGACGGGCGACGTGACCGGACTCGGCGGACTCTGGGGTGCGCCCGGAAACATCAATCCCGGGAACACGGGCGACAGTTTCGGGCTCCGGGTCGACTTCGAATCGAACCCGAACGCACCAGATGTTTCTGTTGCGCAGAACGGGCCCACGTCGGTGACCGCATCCTTCTCGGGTGACGGCTTCGGCGGCGCGACCTTCTCGATGACGTGCACGTCGTCGACGCTTGGCGTGCTGGGGCCGTTCACAACGAGCCCGCAGACATTCACGGTGCCGAACAAGCCCACCCAGACCATGAGTTGCTCGGTCACCGAGACCGTGGCGCCATTCCTCACGCTGACATCGCCCGCGGGTACCGCGAGCACGACTTTCAGCGGCGTATCCGGACCTGGATGCGTCGGGAAGGTTGACGCACCGACGCAGCTGTCGGCCGCGTCGATGGCGTTCCCCGGTGCCGTGGTGAGTTGGGCGCCGGTGACGGCGGATCCGGCCGGTTGCCTGGTCGGATATCTGGTGACTCCCATCGGGGGTTCGGCGGGAACTCCGACGTTCTCATTGGGAACCGGCACGACCACGCAGGTCCTCGGTCTCAACGAGGGCAGCACGTACACGTTCACGGTCGCGGCAGTGACCGGTTCGGGTGCGGGTCCGGCGTCAACGCCGACCGGTCCGGTCACGATCGGAACTCCGGCGGCGGCGACGGCAGTGAAGGCCACCAGAGTCGCCAAGGGCGCGATCAAGGTTGCGTTCAAGGCCGGGAACGACAACGGTGCGGCGATCACGGGCTTCGCGGTGACCTGTGGTCCGAGGACGATCCTCGGCCACGCCAGTCCGGTCACGGTGAAGGGCCTCACGCCGGGCAAGTCGGTCACCTGCACGGTCAAGGCGGCGAACAGCCGCGGGACCGGCGCACGGTCGGCGCGCTCGGCTCGGGTGAAGCCGTAGCCGAACGTTCCTTCGAACCAGGCCGGGCCCCGACCGTTTTGGTCGGGGCCCGGTCGCGTTCCTCGACGTTGTCCGTTCGGCGTTACGCGTCGCGCCAGACGATCGCGGCTTCCCACGGATCGAGGTGCAGCGTTCCGCTGACCCGCTCGCCGTCACGCGCCCGGATCGTCGACATGCGGATCGCGCCGGTACCCACATTGGTGGCGTCGACGGCATCGTCGGAGCAGTTCATCGCGACGACCGCGCGGTCGCCACGCTGCCACGCCCAGAGCCGATCGTCGGAGCCGGGCAGCGTCGTGTAACTCCCGCGGCGCAGCTCGGGCATCGCGTCGCGCAACCCGATGAGATCACGCGTGAGGGAGAGCATGGAGTCGGGATCGTGACGTTGGTCCGCCACGTTGCACGCGGCGACGTCGCCGAAGGGCAACCACGGCTCGACGCCCGCGTCGGTGTAGCCCGCGCCCGGCTCACCCGTCCACGGCATCGGGGTGCGCTCCGGATCGCGGCCGACGCGCGCGCCGTGGAACACGCCGACCGGATCGAGCACGCGCTCCTGCGGGATCTCGGTGTCGGGCATGCCGATCTCGTCGCCGTAGTAGAGGAACGGCGTGCCCCGCAGCCCCATCAACATCATCATCGCGGCGCGGGTCTTCGCGGGATCGTCGCCGCACCAACGCGACGGGAACCGGTGATTGTCGTGGTTGCCGCCCGTCCACACCGGCCACGACTTCGCGGGGATGTGCGCTTCGGCTTCCTCGATCGCGGCGCGCATCTGGCGCGCGTCGAACTTCGAGTGCAACAACGAGAAATTGAACGCGAGGTTGAGCTCGTCGTCGTCGCCGTAGAACGAGCCGAGGTCTTTCGGGTCGAACACGTAGGTCTCGCCGATGAGCACCCGGTGCGGGTCGTATCCGTCGGCGACCTTGCGCCACCGGCGCAGCACGTCGTGCACCTCGGGACGCGACGCGTTGTAGACGCTGCGGAGCCCGCTGATCTGCACCCACCAGTGGTCGTCCTTGGTGGCGGGTGGGTTGTCGCGCAGGTCGCGGTCCTTGATGATCGAGTGGCAAACGTCGATGCGGAAGCCGGCCACGCCGCGGTCGAACCAGAACCGCAGGATGTCGTCGAACGCGTCGCGCACGCTGTCGTTCCACCAGTTGAGATCCGGCTGCGACGACAAGAACTGGTTGAGGTAGTACTGGCCGCTCGCTTCGTCGAAGGTCCACGCGGGGACGCGGGGATCGAACGCCATCACCCAGTTGTTCGGCGGCGAGCCGTCGGGCTTGGGGTCGGCCCACACGTACCAGTCGCGGTGCTTCGAGTTGCGTGACGAGATGGCGTCCTGGAACCACTCGTGCTGATCGCTCGAATGGTTGGGCACGAGATCGAGCATCACGCGGATGCCGCGCTCGGCGGCCTGGCCCACGAGCTCCTCGGCGTCGGCGAGCGTGCCCAGCGCGGGATCCACCGCGCAGTAGTCGGCGACGTCGTAGCCCCAGTCTTTGTTCGGCGACAGCATGATCGGGTCGAGCCAGATGCCCTCCACACCCAGCCACTGCAGATGGTCGAGCCGCGCGGTGATGCCGCGCAGGTCGCCGATACCGTCGCCGTTCGTGTCCATGTAGGACCGCGGGTAGATCTGGTACAGCGTGCCGTCGCGCCACCACGTGCGCCCCGGCTCGTCAGCAGGCATCTCGGGCATCCGCCGAACCTACCGCGCCACCGCTACCAACCTGTCCGCTTCCTGTGTCTCCCCTGAGCACCAAACTGCACCATCAGTTGGTGCACTCCAGGTGCCCCTGGCGACGCCAAGTGCACCATCAGATGGTGCGGTTCAGGTCATGAAGCGTTGGGGGGTGATCCGCCTTCGGCGGCGGACCACATGCGCGAGTAGTGCGAGCCTTGACGGAGGAGCTCGTCGTGGCTGCCGTTCTCGACCACCCGGCCGTCGTCGATCACGATGATCCGGTCGGCGAGGCGCGCGGTCTGGAGGCGGTGCGCGATGAGGATGGTCGTGCGGCCGTGCGCGGCGATGCCCATCGCGGCCTGCACCTTGGCCTCGGTCTGGAGGTCGAGGTTGGAGGTGGCCTCGTCGAGGAGCAGGATCGCGGGGTCGACGAGGTGGGCGCGGGCCAGCGCGATGAGCTGGCGTTGCCCCGACGACAGTGAACGCCCGCGCTCGCTCACCCACTGGAGATATCCGCCGGGGAGCGACGCGATGAAGTCGTGCGCGCCGACCTCGCGGGCCGCGGCCTCGACCTCGGCGTCGGTCGCGCTCTTGCGGCCGTACGCGATGTTGTCGCGGATCGTGCCCGAGAAGAGGAACGCCTCCTGGGGCACGACTCCGAGCTGCTGGTGGAACCCGACCGGGTCGTACTCGTTGATCGCGACACCGTCGACGTCGACCTCGCCCGAGGTCGGGTCGTAGAACCGGGCGACGAGCTTCATCACCGTGCTCTTGCCCGCGCCGGTCTCGCCCACGAGCGCGACCGTCTCGCCGGGAACGATGTGCATGTCGACGCCGCGCAGCGCCTCGTCGATCGCGGTCGAGTAGCTGAAGTGCACGTCGGCGAACGAGACGTCGCCGCGCAGGCGCGCGGGCATGATCGGATCGGCCGGCGGCGGCACGGTCGTGGGCGTGGAGAGCAGCTCGCCGATGCGCTCGATCGCGACGCGGGCCTGCTGGTACGAGTCGAACACCTGGGAGAGCTGCTGGATCGGAGCGAAGAACAAGTTGAGGTACAGCAAGAACGCGATGAGCTCGCCGACCGTGAGCGAGTTGTGCGCGACCAGCACACTGCCCGCGCCGAGCACCACGCACACTGCGATGTCGGAGAGGAAGTCGACGAAGGGGAAGTAGATCGCGACGAGCCGCTGCGCGTGCACCCGCGCGTCGCGGTAGTCGGAGGCGATCTCGGTGAACACTTCCTGGTTCTTGTTCTCGCGTACGAACGCCTGCGAGACGCGCACGCCGGAGAGGCCTTCCTGAAGGTTCGCGTTCACGGCCGCGATCCGATCGCGGGCGATGCTGTAGGCGCGCGTCGACGCGGCGCGGAACCAGATCGTGGCCACAATGAGCGGCGGCAGGATCGTGGCCGTGATCAGCGCGAGCTTGTGGTCCATGAAACCGAGCGCGATCCCGACGCCGACGAAGGTCACGAGGTTCACGAGCGCGTTCACGAGCCCGTTCTGCAACAGCGCCGACAACGCGTCGATGTCGGTGGTCATGCGGGTCATGATCCGGCCGGCCATCTCGTGCTCGTAGTAGTCGACGCCGAGGCGCTGGAGGTGGGCGAAGATCTTCACGCGCAACGCGTGCAGCATCCGCTCCGAGACGCGGCCCATCACGCGCGCCTCGGCCCACATCAGCCACCAGTCGATCAGGGTGACGATCAGGAACACGATCGACGCGGCCCAGATCGCGCCCGGGGCCTTCGGCACGTGCGCGATCCCGCTGTCGATGCCGTGCCGCACGAGCAGCGGGCCCGCGAGCGTGCACAACGCGTCGAGCGACACCAGCGCGACGCCGATCAGCAGCCACCCGCGGTAGCGGCGGATGAAGTGCAGGAATTTGAAGTCGGGAGCGGGTCGGCTCTCGATCGCGACGTCGACGTGCGGGTCGGCGGTCGCGGGGCCGAGCGCGTCGACCTGCGCGAGGAGCTCGGGTGTGGGTGCGAGCGCGCCGCCCCAACCTGCGCCCGCGTTCGCGCCGGCGCCGCCCCCGCCGCCCGCGACGCGCACGGCGGCCGAGGGGCTCGCGGTGCGCACCCGCTCGGCGATCTGCGCGCTGCGGATGTCTTCGGCGTCGAGCCCGCGCCACGCCGACGGTGTGACGCCGTCGACCTGCGCGTCGTCGAGCTCCGCCTCGTGCGCTTCGCTCGCCTCGAGCCCTTCGGCGTCGCCGCCCGGCCCGGAGAGCAGCAAGCGGTAGAGCGTGCACCGCTCCCACAGCTCGTCGTGGGTGCCGGAGTCGAGCACGGCGCCGTGGTCGACCACGACGATGCGATCGGCGAGCGAGAGCGAAGAGCGCCGGTGCGCGATGAGGATCGTCGTGCGCGTGCTCGCGATGTTGCGCAGCGTCGCGTGGATCTCCTCTTCGATGCGCGAGTCGACCGAGGAGGTCGCGTCGTCGAGCAGCAGGATCTTCGGGTCCGACAGCAGCGCGCGTGCGAGCGCAACGCGCTGGCGCTGTCCGCCGGAGAGCGTGAGGCCCTGCTCGCCGACGATCGTGTCGTAGCCCTGCGGCAGGCGCAGGATGAACTCGTGCGCCTCCGCGGCGCGCGCGGCCTGCTCGATCTCCTCGAAGGTCGCGTCGGGCCGGCCGAACCCGATGTTGGCAGTGATGGAGTCGGAGAAGAGGAACGAGTCTTCGAACACCACGCCGATGTTGTGCCGCAGCGAGTCGAGGGTGACGTCGCGAACGTCGACGTCGTCGATCGTGATGCTGCCCGCGTGCACGTCGTAGAAGCGGGGGAGCATGAGCGCGACGGTCGACTTGCCCGAGCCCGAGCTGCCGACGAGCGCGACCGTCTCGCCGG
>Ga0265313_10002075_pt1 | contig 17939 bp, 13 predicted proteins | sample 4123metaG_FD_203122 | JGI IMG/M metagenome (GOLD analysis project Ga0265313, IMG submission 203122) | Rhizosphere microbial communities from Carex aquatilis grown in University of Washington, Seatle, WA, United States - 4-1-23 metaG | ecosystem: Host-associated > Plants > Roots > Rhizosphere >...
CACCGGGCTTGCGTCGTATTGATGTCTGGCGTTGCCGATGACTACTTGCGGCAGGAACTCATCCGGCGGGGCGGGTACGAGGTTCTTCCCAAGCCGCTTCGCGCGGCCAACATCTCACGTGTAATCAATCTGGCTTTGTCCTATTGGACCAGTGTGGCTTCGGCTGGCGCAGAAAAACCAGCCGTTCCGGCCCGGAGGTCGTAAGAAATAAGCCGTGTGGCTCACAGATTGGTACAACAAGCGCAACGATGCGCACCCGGCCGCCGAGAGGCGTCTGAGGATTCTGGTTCTCCGTATGCCGCTCCCCGACCTTTTTTTATTGGAGCGCGTTGGAAAAAAACATGCCTGGGAAGTCCGGTTCACTACGTCGGCGCGCGAAGGGTTCCGCTTAGCGTCGCGGAGCCATTTTGAGCTGATCCTGTGTGATTGCAACCAGCCGGACCATCACTGGCGCGGAGTATTAGAGCGCCTGGCTGCAAGTTCCCCGCGGAGTTGCATCCTGCTGGTTTCTCCCGTAAGCGACGACTACCTGCGGCGGGATGTGCTTCAGCAGGGTGGCCACGACATTTTGGTCCGCCCGCTGCGCGAAGAATCGGCTCTCTATGCGGTTCAAGCTGCCTCGCGCTTTATCTCCTCAGAGAGCGGCGTTTCAGTAGTTTGCTGATATTCCATGGATGAAGATATTGGAACCCTGGCAGCAGTCTGCCACGTCCAAATAGTGGAGGCGCAAAATGATGAACCGCGCCGGATCGCCGATTCAAAGGGCCGTGGCGCTTTCCTGCGCGCTGCTATTCCCCGTGCCTCTAAGTCTTGCCCAGCAGGCCCCGGGGCCTCCGCCGGCATCGCCCGCCACACAGCAGGCCGCTCCGCTGCTATCGCCGGATCAGTTGAATAACCTGGTCGCGCCGGTCGCGCTCTATCCCGACCCGCTCCTCGGCCAAGTGCTGGCCGCCAGCACATATCCCTTGGAGATCGTGGAGGCGCAGCAATGGCTTCAGAAGAACGGCAATCTGACCGGCGCGCAATTGATGGACGCCGCCAAGGAGCAGAACTGGGATCCCAGCATCCAGGCGCTGGTGGCGTTTCCGGATGCATTCAGACTGTTAAGCAATGATATTCGCTGGACTACGGACCTTGGGAACGCATTCCTGGCCCAGCAGTCCGATGTCATGAGCGCGGTGCAGGCAATGAGAGCCCGGGCCCAGGCGAACGGCCGGCTGACGAATACGCCGCAGCAGGTGGTGACCACGGACAATCAAAACAACCAAAGCGCGATAGAAATACAGCCGGCCGATCCGCAAGTGATCTACGTCCCGCAGTACGATCCGGCGTATGTCTGGGGTCCTCCAGCCTGGGGCGCTTACCCGGATCTGTGGTACCCGGACGGGTTTGGATTCGGATTTGGGTTTGGACCCGGCATCTACATGGGAAGTTTCTTCCCGGGCTGGGGAGGTTGGGGCGGCTGGGGCTGGGGCTGTGGATGGTTCGGTAACGGCCTGTTTGTCAACGCCGGATTTTTCAACCGATACGGATTCCGGGGCGGCTTTGGAGGTGGCTTTGGAGGACGCGGTGGCTTCGGAGGACGCGGTGCATGGGCTCACGATCCGGGCCACAGGATGGGCGTTCCATACTCCAGCCGTGCCGTGGCAAGCCGCTTCAATTCGACCCGATTCAACGGTAGCGGCGCCAACGGCCGTCAATTCAGCAGTATCAGCCGCGGCAATACCGGCCAGGCAACGGGAGGCCGCGCTAACGCCGGTGCGGGCGGAAGCGGATGGCGCACATTCAATGGCGACAACCGGGCAGCGACCGGCAATGCCCGGCAAGGGGCTTCAAACCTTAGCCGGGGCACCGCGCAAGGTTTCCGCAGTGCGCCCTCCTACAATCGTTCTTCCGGGTCTGCGTATTCGGGGGCGCGCAGTCAAAGTTATTCTGCCCCGCGATCCTATGCATCGCCAAGCCGCAATTTTGCTGCATCGCCTAGCCGGAGCTATTCCGGTGCGCGGTCCTTCTCAGCTCCTCGCTCCTCAGGAGGAGGCTTCTCCGGTGGGCATTCGGGCTTCTCGGGAGGCGGGGGGCATTCTGGAGGCGGAGGCCGGCGGTAATTCGCAGGGCGCTCGCTCAGGATCCGAGGCGCTCAGGAGATAATGCCTTTCCTGACGGCGTACAAGATCAGTTCAGCGAGGCTATGCAGATTTAGTTTCTCGTGAAGGTTCCTACGATGCGTTTCGATCGTGTAGACGCTAATATTCAGGGCTAGCGCGATTTCCTTGTTCGATTTGCGTTCCGCCAGCAGTTGTAGAATCTCCCGTTCGCGCGATGTCAGCAGATCGTAGGTGTCTTCAGCCCCCCGGGTCCGGATCTCCCGCACATAATCCTCTACCAGCATCTTGCTGATTTCCGGGCTGAAGAAGGTCTTGCCCTGATGCACGGCTTTGATCGCTTCGATCAAATCGCCCTCAGCGGAATCCTTCAGCAGGTAACCTTTAGCGCCTACCTTCAAGGCTCGCAAAACGTATCCTTCGTCGGAGTGCATGCTGAGTATCACGATCGCCGTATTGGGCTGGGACGCCGCGATACGTTGTGCCGCCTCGATGCCGCTCAAATTGGGCATGGCAATGTCCATGACCGCGACATCCGGCAGCGTCGCTTCGGCCTGCTGAACCGCCTGCCGCCCGTCCGATGCCTCAGCGACCACGCTAAATTCAGGCTGACTCTCGATCAGCAGCCGTAGGCCCCGGCGCATTACGGTATGATCGTCAGCCAACAGGATGCGAATCTGTTTCACGGGTGTCTATGCTCCGGCGGTCTTTAATGAACGGCAATTCCACAGTTAGGATGGTTCCGCGTCCCGGCTTTGAGTGAATGTTGCATGTGCCTCCCAGACGGCCCACGCGCTCCTGAATGCCGAGCAGGCCCAGTCCCTTCATCAGCCGAACATCAAAACCCTGCCCATCGTCCTGAATGATCAGAATCAGGCGCTCAGGGCGTTGTTCCACACGGATGCGCACAGTGGTCGCGCGGGAATGACGGGCGCAATTGTGCAACGCTTCCTGAACGACTCGATAAATGCAAGTTTTGTACTCGTCCGGAAGATCGTCGGAGTCGAGTTCGGTTGCCACGGTCACATCCATGGACGTGCGCTTGGCGGACTCTCGAGCCTGCCATTTCAGCGCTGGAATCAGCCCCAGGTCGTCCAGCATGGAAGGCCGCAGCAGCAAAGCCATATTGCGAACCACACGAACGGTGTTCTCCACCAGGCCCTTCACGGTTTCGACATGATTGCGGGACTGTTCTTCGGATCGGACTTTCAGACCCGCTGAAAGATTCCGTAATTCCATGAGCACCGCGGAGAGCGATTGACCGACTTCGTCGTGCAATTCGCGAGAGAGGGCGCGCCGCTCGGTTTCCTGCGCCTGCACCAGCCGCGCGGAAAGATCCTTGAGCTGGATGCGAGCATCGGCCGCCTCCTCATACCGTAAGCGCGCCTGATCTTCTAACTTCAGAATCTTGCGTATGCTGAAAGCAGCCATTCCGAGGCCGAGCACCAACGCGGCTACTAACGTCACCAGCAAGCGCGTCTGAAAGCGGAGCAGCAGAGAAACCACTTGATCGTTCCCGGCCGTCAACTGCTGTTCGTTGATGGCCGCGATCCGGTCGGCGATCGTGAGCATGCTTTGCCGGCGGGGGAAAACCTCATCCCGCAAGAAGGTGTATCCCGACTGGCGCCTTTCCGCGGGATCCCATTGAAAGATCGGCGCCAGGATCCCCCAGTAATTCATTAGCTCGGCCCTAAGGGCTGAATCATGCTGGAATTCCTCCGGAGTTGCCTGGCGGCCGTAAATCTCGAGCGAGGATTCCATGTGTCTTCGAACGTCTTCGAGATGAGTGCGGTATGCCTCCGCTCTCTCCGGATCCGGCTCGAGAAGGTAGTCCCGGACGTAAGTGCCCGAAACATACACGTCGGAGCGGATGTCGTTTAAAACATGATTCTGTGAGAGATAACGGCGCCTGATCGCTTCGTCGTTGTTCCGGAACTGGCGCAGCACCCGGAGCGCATCGATTCCGGCCAGGGCCATGATCAGCAGGAGACCGCCAAACCCAATCAGCAAAGCCAGACGGGAGCCGAAGAAAACCGGATCTGGACCACTTCGACCAGAACCCAGCGCACTGACCTCATTCGCCAGCATCGATATCCATGCTAACCGAGCTTGCGCCCTAACGGAGCGAACTACCTGGTTTTTTTGCCAAAAATACCAGCCTTCCGGTATGGGTGCTTGGGTGGTTCCATCGTATCGTGGTAGACATAAAACGTTCTTTGGTTGGCGCTCACCCGCGGCGCGCGCCTTTGATACCGTAAACCTTATAGATGACTCGTCAAAGTGTTCTTTCGGCTGCGGACCTCGAAAAACTCAGTGCATTAGACAGCTGTACGGTCTCAAATGCCATCGAGAGGCTGGACGTGCGATTGCGGAACGAAGGTTTCGCTTCCGGTGCGACCGTATGCCAATTTCCCAGGCTTGGCTCCATGGTCGGCTACGCAGCCACGGGACGGATACGCACTGCGTCTCCACCCATGACCCATCGCTGCTACTACGATCGAATGGATTGGTGGAACTATGTTGCGTCTGTGCCCGAGCCGAGGGTTATGGTGCTGCAAGATGCCGATCCGAAGCCGGGCGTAGGCGCGTTCGTGGGCGAAATCCACGCAACCATAGGGCTGGCGCTAAAGTGCGTCGGCTGCGTTACAAACGGCGCAGTGCGCGATCTCCCCGCAGTCGAGGCGATGGGTTTCCAGCTCTTCGCGGGTAACGTCTCCGTGTCGCATTCATATGCGCACATCATCGAGTTCGGTGAGCCGGTTGAGATCGACGGCCTGAAGATTTCGTCCGGCGATCTGATCCACGGCGATCGCCATGGCCTCCTCACGATCCCGTTGCCGGCCGCAAACCAAATACCGGAGGAGGCGTCCAAAATTCTGGAGGAAGAGCGGCAGCTGATACAATTCTGCCGTTCCAGGCAGTTCTCCCTGGGGGAGCTATCGGAGAGGATACGGACGGCGAGTGCAGCCTGCGATTTGCCCTGGAGACCGCAATGAGGCAAGTTATATGAGATCGAGAAAGCGTACTCTTTTCCTCTTCGGCCTCATCACGGCGGGCGTGGGTCTCTTGTCTTCCTGTTCGAATTCCGAAAAGGTCCAGGCCAACAATCCGGATGGCGCGGGCGCGGCGTCGGCCGAGGTTTCGGTGGGCGTGACGAAAGTCGGAAGGAAGAACTTAGAGCGGACCCTGGAGCTATCTTCCGAGCTCGTTCCCTACCAGGAAATCGACGTTTTCGCGAAAGAATCCGGTTTCGTCAAGGAACTGAACGTCGACTATGGAAGTCGTGTACAGAAAGACCAAGTGATGGCGACGTTGGACATCCCTGAGCTGAAGTCGCAATTGCAACAGGATGAAGCGGCCATCAAGACCGCGCAGAATCAGATCGTCCACGCACAGAATGAGCTGACGCGGACCAAGGCGCAGTACACGGCTTTGCATTTGCAGTACGACCGGTTAAACAAGGTCTCGCAAAGTAAGCCGGGGTTGGTGGCGCAGCAGGAAGTGGACGACGCGCAAGGAAAGGATTTGTCCGCCGACGCGCAGGTGGACGCTTCCCAATCTAACCTGGAGGTGACACAAAGCCAGCTGGAATCGGCGCGGGCCAAGAAGGATCACGATCAGGTGCTCTTCGACTACGCGAAGATCACGGCGCCCTTCGCGGGCGTGGTCACTCAGCGTTACGCCAATTTGGGCACACTGATGCAGGCCGGGACCAATTCAAGCACCCAGGCGATGCCGCTCGTCCGTCTCTCAGAGGACGATCGTTTCCGATTGGTGATCCCGGTGCCCGAGTCGTACGTCCATTACATTCACGTGGGAGACCCCGTCAGCGTCATGGTCCCATCGCTGAACCGCACTGTTCCGGGGAAGGTAGCCCGCTTCTCCGTGGATGTCAGAGAAGATACGCGCACCATGCACACCGAGGTGGATGTGATGAATCCGGACCGGCTCCTGCTTCCAGGATTGTACGCGCAGGCGAGGATCACGCTCGAGCAGAAGAATAATGCAATTTCGGTGCCCCTGCAGGCCGTGAACCAGCAGAATGGCCAGGCGACTGTGTTCGTGGTGGGTTCGTCCAACAAAGTGGAAAGCCGCCCCGTGGTGTTGGGCATTCAGACTGCGACCGACGCGGAGGTTGTTTCCGGCTTGCGCGAAGGCGAGATGGTCGTTGTGAGCGACCGCAGCAGTCTGAAGGCGGGCGAGCAGGTGCATCCCCAGGTGATCGAGCTAGTGCAGTACCAAGGCCAGGAAGACCAAAAGTAGGACAGCCATGTCCCGCTTTTCAATCCGCAATCCGTACTTCGTCATAGTGATCTGTCTGGCCCTCATCGTGATCGGCGTCACGAGTTTCCTGCAGATGCCGGTGGATCTGTTCCCTCCCATCAATCTTCCCGAAGTTGTCGTGGCCACGTTTTATTCAGGCATGCCGCCGCAGGATATCGAGACCGATATCACCAATCCACTGGAACGATTTTTCACGCTGGCCTCCGGGATCGACCACATGGAGTCGCGCTCGCTGCTCGGTGTGAGCATCATCAAGGTGTACTTTCAGTCCGGTACGGACGCGGATGCCGACGTCACGGAGCTGTCCAATCTGGCCCTGGCCGATCTGAAACGTCTGCCTCCCGGCACATTGCCGCCGGTGGTGTTGAAGTTCGACGCGTCCAGTCTCCCCGTGTGTCTGGTGACATTGAAGGGCGAAGGACTTTCTCAAACCCAGCTTCATGACATCGGTCAGTTTACGATGCGCAATCAGATCGCGGTCGTGAAGGGTGCGGAGATCCCGCCGCCGTTCGGCGGGAAATACCGTCAGGCCATGGTCTACGTGGACCCCCTCAAGCTGCTTTCCCGGCAATTGAGTCTCATGGACGTGGTGAACGCTCTGAACCAGAGCAACCTGATCCTTCCGGCCGGCGACGTCAAGATGGGTCCGTTCGATTATTACGTCTACTCCAACAGCCTGGTGAAGAACATTTCGGATTTGAACCAGGTTCCGATCAAGACCAAGAACCAGAGTTGGGTCTCCATCGGTGACATCGGCGAAGCCAAGGATGCCAACCAGATTCAGTACAACATCGTACGCGTGGACGGACAGCGCTCCGTGTACCTGCCCATCATGAAGCAGGGCGGCGACACCAATACCATCCAAGTGGTCAAAGGCGTCCAAGACATGCTGGGGAAGCTTTTCGATGTTCCGAAGCAGCTCGTGACTGCGGTGGTCTTCGATCAATCGGCCTACGTGAAAGAGGCCATTGACACGCTGTGGCACGAAGGTTTGATCGGGTTGGCACTCACCAGCCTGATGATATTGATCTTCTTGGGAAGTCTGCGCGCCACGGTAGCGGTGTTTCTCTCCATCCCGCTCTCCGCCGTGGCGACGTTCGTGGTGCTGTATATGATGGGCAGCACCATCAATACGATGATCCTGGGCGGGCTGGCGCTGGCATTTTCGCGCGTCATCGATAACTCGGTGATTGCTCTGGAAAACATTTACCGGCATCTGGAAATGGGAGCTTCGCCGGAAGCGGCCGCGGAACAGGGCGGCTCTGAAGTGAGCCTGGCTGTTCTGGCTGCCACTCTCACCACGGTGGTGGTGTTTTTTCCGGTCACGTTTTTATACGGCGTCAGTAAGTTTCTGTTTACGGCGCTGGCCGTCGCCGTCGCCATCTCCCTGTTTGCGTCGTATTTCGTGGCGATGACGGTGATCCCCCTGTTTTGCGCCCGCTTTCTTAGGAACGTTCATCAATCGCACGAGGAGTCTGGCGGCGGCTTCAATGGCTGGTTCAACCGGATGTTCACCGGGTTGCTCAATCTTTATGAGCGCTGGGTGCGGCGAGCTTTGAAACGCCCGGTTCTCACCATCGCACTTCTGATGGGCGTCTTCGTCGCGAGCCTCGCGATCTATTCGCTCCTGGGTGTCGCCTTTTTCCCGCGGACGGACGCCGGCCAGTTCACGATCAACCTTAAGGTGCCGACCGGCTCACGCATCGAGGCCACCGACGACTACGTGGCTAAAATCGAAGCCCTGGCTCGAAAGGTCATCGATCCGGCCGACTTCAAGATGGTCGTCTCCAACATCGGAATCGTGCCGGACTTTTCCGCTCTGTACACCACCAACGCGGGCCCGTATACGGCGACCGTCCAGGTGGCGCTGAACGACGGTCACAAGGTAAGCAGCTTCACGTATATGGACGAGTTGCGCCGCCAGATCGCCGCCCAATACCCGGATGTGCGGACCTTCTTTTCGAGCGGATCGATGGTCGACGCGATCCTCAACATGGGCGCCCCCGCCCCCATCGACGTCCAGGTCAGCAGCCGGGACCTCGACGTCACTTACAACGAAGCGGAAAACCTAGCCTCGCAGATTCGCAAACTATCGGGAATCGGCGAAGTGTACGTGCCGCAAGACATGAATTATCCCGCGCTGCGGCTCAAAGTGGATCGCATTCACGCGGCTGAACTCGGCCTCACCCAAAAGGAGATCGTGGATAACGTCATCACCGCCCTTAATTCGAACACCATGATCGCCCCCAACTACTGGGTCGATCACCAGACCGGGAACGACTACTTTTTGACGGTCCAGTATTATGAGAACGGCCCGGCGGCCATTCACAATTTTGTCGATTTGACGCAGATTCCGCTGCGACGCCGGACCAAAGATGTCCGTCCTACTACGGCAGATTATTCGTTTCAAGGGCTCGACCGCGCGCGACCGGTCACAACCCTGGGAAACGTCGCCAGCATCGATTTCATCCAGTCCCCCACGGAGATCGATCATTATCAGATTCAGCGCGTGGCGGACGTGTACGTTACGCCCTCCGGCGAGGATCTGGGCAAAGTCTCCGCACAGATCGACAAGCTATTGGCGGCACAGAAACTTCCCAGCGGCATCCGCATCGATCTTCGCGGGATGGTGAAGGCGATGCGGGATTCCTTCACCAGTTTCGCCATCGGCTTGTCGCTGTCCGTGGTGCTCCTGTTCTTGATTTTGGTCGCTCAGTTCCGTTCTTTTAAGGATCCATTCCTCATCATGCTTGCCATCCCGATGGGATTCATCGGCGTATTGGTCATTCTTCCGCTCACACACACCACGCTCAATGTGATGTCGCTGATGGGGGTTCTGATGCTGGTCGGAGTCGCCGCCTCGAATAGCATCCTGATCGTGGAATTCGCGCATCGCCTGGAGGAACAGGGCAAATCCGTGGAGGATGCCGTGATCATGTCCTGCCGCGTGCGGCTTCGTCCGATTCTCATGACTTCGCTGGCCACCATCATCGGGATGGTGCCGATGGCGTTGAAGATGGGTACTGGAAGCGAGCAGTATGCGCCCCTCGCCCGGGCGATCATCGGGGGTCTGAGTTCTTCGGTTCTGCTGACGGTATTCATTGTGCCGGCCGCGTACTTCCTGGCCTACCGAAGGAGGCCCGCACCGGCGGAGTAGTTTCCCATGCCACGCTTTTCCATACGAAATCCTTACTTCATCATCGTTATCTGCCTGGCGCTGGCCGTCATCGGAGTCACCAGCTACGTTCGCATGCCCGTGGATCTTTTTCCGGCCATCAACATGCCGGAGGTGATCGTCGCAACCTTCTATTCCGGTATGCCTCCCGAGGACATCGAAACGGACATCACCAATCCGCTGGAGCGCTTTTTCACGCTGGCCTCCGGGATCGATCACATGGAATCGCGTTCGCTGCTGGGCGTCAGCATGATCAAGGTGTTTTTCCAGTCGGGAACCAACGCCGACGCCGATGTGACGCAACTGTCCAACCTCGCTCTGGCCGACTTGAAGCGCTTGCCGCCAGGTACGCTTCCGCCCGTGGTGCTGAAATTCGACGCGTCCAGTCTGCCGGTTTGCCTGGTTACGGTCAAAGGGGAAGGCCTTAACGAGACTCAGCTGCACGATCTGGCCCAGTTCCAGATCCGCAATCAGATCGCTGTGGTCAAGGGCGCTGAGATCCCCGGCGTCTTCGGCGGAAAATATCGCCAGGCGATGATCTACGTCGACCCTTATAAACTCTTCTCGCGGCAATTGAGCGTGATGGACGTCGTCGACGCTGTTAACGACAGCAACTTGATTCTCCCGGCCGGGGACGTCAAGATCGGCCCGAACGATTACTACGTTTACTCCAACAGCCTGGTCAAGGACATCAAGGATCTGGACAGCATCCCTTTGAAGACCGTCGGCTCCCAGTGGGTATCGGTGGGGGATGTCGGAGAGGCCAAGGACGCCAGCTCGCTGCAGTACAACATCGTCCGCATCGATGGTCAGAAATCCGCCTACATCCCGATCATGAAGCAGGGCGGCGACACCAATACGGTTCAAGTGGTGGACGACGTTAAGACTCTGACCAGCCATCTCTTCGACCTGCCCAAGCAATTGACCACCAGCATCGTTTTCGATCAGTCGGTTTTCGTGAAAAATGCGCTGAGCACCGTGCTCCATGAAGGCATGATCGGATTGGTTCTTACCACCCTCATGATCCTGATCTTTCTGGGAAGTATGCGGGCTACCTTCGCCGTGCTCCTGTCGATTCCGATTTCCGCGCTGGCCACTTTCGTGATTCTGTATATGCTCGGAAGCACGGTCAATACCATGATTCTCGGAGGACTCGCGCTCGCGTTTTCGCGCGTGATCGACAACTCCGTCATCTCGCTCGAAAATATTTACCGGCACCTGGAGATGGGATCCTCTCCGCAGGTCGCTGCCGAAGAGGGAGGAGCGGAAGTGAATCTTGCGGTGTTGGCCGCAACGCTGGTGGACGTGGTCGATTTCTTCCCGGTTACACTTCTGGTCGGCGTCAGCAAGTTCTTGTTTTCCGCGCTGGCCCTGGCTTTCTGCCTGTCCTTGCTGGCCTCGTTCGTAGTGGCGATGACCGTGATCCCGTTGTTCTGCTCCAAGTTTCTCAAGGGCGTCCATCACGAACACGGCGATGCGCCTGCTGACGACCCTTCCTGGGGTGGCCGCTTCAACAACTGGTTCAACCGGATGTTTAATAAGTTTCTGGATTTCTACGAGCGCTTGGTACGGCGTGCTCTCAAGCGCCCCGGCCTGACACTGGCCGCGCTGGTAGGGCTGTTCATTGCAAGCCTAGCCATCTATCCGTTTCTCGGCCGCGCCTTCTTCCCGCAAACCGACGCCGGACAGTTCACGCTTAACATCAAGGTTCCCACCGGAAGCCGCTTGGAGGTGACCGACCAATACGTGGCCAAGATCGAAGATCTGATCCGCCAAATCGTCCCTCCCGCGGACCTCAAGATGATCGTTTCGAACATCGGCGTGGTCAATGATTTTTCTTCGCTCTACACCACCAACGCCGGACAATATACTGCGACGATTCAGGCCGCGATGACCGAAGGCCACAGCATCAGCAGCCTCATTTATATGGATCGGGTCAAGAATGCCCTAATGGCCAAGTTCCCCGACGTGCGGGCATTCTTCCAGAGCGGCTCGATGGTGGACGCGATTCTCAACTCGGGTATGCCCGCGCCGATTGACGTTCAGGTCAACACGCGCGATCTGACTACGACGTACAACGTGGCTCAAGACCTTGCTCGCAAGATCCGCCAGCTCCCCGGAGTCGGCCAGATCTATATTCCGCAGGACATGAATTACCCGGCGATTCGCCTGGATGTCGATCGAGTACACGCGGGCGAACTGGGGCTAACTCAAAAGGACATCGTCGACAACGTCATCACGGCTTTGAACTCGAACACCATGATCGCCCCTAACTACTGGGTCGACTATCAGACCGGTAACGACTACTTTCTGACCGTCCAGTACGCCGAGCACGGAAAGGGCGCCATCCACAACCTGGTGGATCTGAAACAGATCCCGCTGCGGGCGCCCAATCTGAAGGAGCCGACGACGCTCGATTCCGTGGTGAAACTGGAGAACGTGCAATCTCCCACGGAAATCGATCACTACCAGATTCAGCGCGTCGTCGATATCTACGTTACGCCGTCGGGCGAGGACCTGGGCAAACTGACCAGCGCGATTCAGAAAACCATCGCGGACGCCAAGCTGCCTTCGAACATCCGCGTAGACCAGCGCGGCATGGTCGACGGCATGAACAAGTCTTTTACCAGCTTCGCCATTGGGTTCGGTATTTCGTTCATCTTGCTGGTCCTGATTCTGATCGCCCAGTTCCGTTCCTTTATCGATCCGTTCCTGATCATGCTGGCGATCCCAATGGGCTTTATCGGCGTGCTTATCATCTTGCCGCTGACGCACACCACCCTGAACGTCATGTCGCTGATGGGTGTGCTGATGCTGATTGGGATCGCCGATTCCAACAGCATCCTGATCGTCGATTTCGCGCACAAACTCGAGGCCCAGGGGATGTCCGTCGCTGACGCAGTCATCACCGCCTGCCGCGTGCGGCTCCGGCCCATTCTCATGACCTCGCTTGCAACCATCATCGGCATGATTCCCATGGCGATGAAGCTGGGAGAAGGCGGTGAACAGTATACCCCCATGGCCCGTGCCATCATCGGCGGCTTGACCTCCTCGGTGATACTTACCGTATTCATCGTGCCGGCCGCCTACCTTCTCGTGTATGGGAGGAAAGAACGCAATGCTCCTCAGAATCAATAATTCTCTGATATTGCTCACGATTTCAGCGGCCTTTGGTACGCAGGGCGGTTTCGCGCAAGCCCCGCCTGCGCAGATGCCGCCAGCCCAAACTCCGGCGTCCCAGAACGCGCCCCGGAATGTGCCCAAGTTAACCCTCCAGCAGGCCGAAGCGCTAGCGATCCAAAATCATCCGCAGATCCAGGCCGCGCAAAACGAGATTAACTACTCGAACCAGCAGATCACCGAGAATCGGTCCGCGTATTACCCAACCGTGACCGGGGATGCGACCGGCTCGCAGGGCAACAACGGATCGCGAATTGGGGCCGGGGACCTCGCTTCTTCCCGGCTTTTCAATCGCTTCGGCGCGGGCGCAGTGGTTCACCAGTTGATTACCGATTCCGGCCGCACTTCAAATCTGGTAAGCAGCGCGCGCTTGCAGTCCCAAGCGGCGACACAGACCGCCCAAGCCACGCGTTATGACGTGATTCTCGCAGTGAGTCGCTCCTATTTTGAAGTCCTCCATGCTCAAGCCGTGGTGAAAGTCGCGGAGGAAACGGTCAGCACGCGCCAGTTGCTGAGCGATCAGGTGACCGAGCTTGCCCGGAACAACCTGAAGTCGCAGCTCGACGTCACCTTTGCCGACGTGAACGTGTCGCAGGCAAAACTGCTGCTGCTACGGGCCCAGGACAGCGTGCAGCAGGCGCTCGCCGAATTGGGCCGCGCCATGGGTTCTGACCAGCCGGCGAATTATCAGCTCGCCGACGAACCGCTGCCCTCCGCGCCGCCCGCAACCGCCGATGAATTGGTCGCGCAGGCTCTCGGCAACCGGCCCGAGCTGGCGGGTCTCCGCTTTACGCGCGACGCCGCCTACAAATTCGCGGATGCCGAAAAGGATCTCTCCCGGCCGACGGTGAGCGCGATTGCAGTTGGCGGGCTCATTCCCTACATCAACAATCCTTCTTCCGTGCCTGTCCCACTCGGTTACGAAGGGATCGGCGCCAACGTCAGCGTTCCCATTTTCAACGGACATTTGTTCTCCGCCCGCCGTGAGGCGGCGCTTCAGCGCGCGCTGGAATCCGACCAGCGGCTGCGCGACGAACAGGAACGGATCTCTCGTGACGTTCGCGTAGCCTGGGCAAGCGCGAACGACGCGTTTCAGCGGATCGACGTCACGGCGCAATTTCTCCGCTCGGCGGCACTCGCTTCGGATTTCGCGAAAGGGCGTTACGACAACGGTTTGTCTTCCATTGTCGAGCTGACCCAATCGCAATTGAATCTCACGGAAGCCGAAATTGAAAGTCTCAATGCGAAGTACGACTATCAGACTCAATACTTTGCGCTCCAATACACCATTGGCCTGCTGCGGTAATCGCGGATAAAGCCGTGGCCCAGAAATCAGGCAGGCGCTTCTATGAGAAACAGCACTTACCGCTGCGGCGCGTCGCCATTGCCTTGCTGGTTCCGCCATGCATCATGGTGGGCCTTCTTATCTGGCAGGTGGTCCTTGGCCATCCCTGGGGGAAACAACCCATGTCCAACGCCCGTGTGATCAGCTGGACCTTGTTCCTGTGGGTGGTCTACTTGCGCCTCATCACGGTTCGGCTGGTCACTGAAGTTCGCGACGGGACCCTCGTCGTGGCGATGCGCGGGCTTTGGCGCAGCCGCCGCATTTCTCTTGCTGACATTCAGTCGGCGGAGACGATTACTTTCGATCCGGAGCGCGACTACGGCGGCTACGGAATTCGTTCCAACCGCGAAGGGAGGGCCTTCATCGCCAGCGGCCATCAGGGCGTTCGGCTGAAACTGGCAAACGGGGCCACCTTCGTGGTGGGATCGCAGCGAGCTGACGAATTGGCAGGCGTCTTATGTCATTGAGGCTCGCTGGATTGTTCCTTCCCGTCCCCTGGTGTCAGTTCCGTTGGAGTGCGCGATTCAGGGTATAGATAACAACGCGGAGAAAGGGTTAAGATGCTTAGCAAACTTGGCCGTTACGGCGCAGCGATTTCCGTCGCTATCTTCCTTCTTTACGCGGTGCGCGCAGCGCCGCAGAATGGCCCTGTGACGAGTGCGCAGCCAGGGGCGCCGATGCCGCCGCAGCAGCTTGACGATCTGGTGGCGCCGATCGCGCTATATCCCGATCCCCTGGTGGGCGAGATACTGGCCGCTTCCACTTACCCGATAGAGATCGCCGAAGCCGAACAATGGGTGCGGGACCATCCACACTGGAAACCCTCGAAGCTCATGGACAAGGCGAAAAAAGAGAACTGGGATCCTAGCGTGCAAGGGCTGGTCGCTTTCCCCGATGTGCTCACCCGGTTGAGCCAGGATATCGCCTGGACCACGCAGCTTGGCAACGCCTTTCTGGCCCAGCAAGCGGACGTGATGCAGGCAGTGCAGCGCATGCGGGCCGAAGCGGAAGCCAGAGGGACGCTTCATTCGACACCGCAAGAGACTGTCACTACGCAAAACCAGGGCGGGCAGACGGCAATCAGCATCGAACCGGCGGATCCGGATACGTGGTACGTGCCGAATTACAATCCCGCGTACGTATGGGGACCACCGGCGTGGGGAGCTTACCCGCCGCTGTTCTACCCTGGCATCGATGTGGGTTTGGATTGGGATCCGGGCATAGATCTGGGTTTGTATTTTGGCGGTTATGGCGGCTGGGGTTGGGGCGGCTGGGGATGGGCACCTAACTGGTACGGCGGAAATGTTTTCATCGACCATTCTTTCTTTCATCGTTATGGTTTCCGTCATTTCCACGATGGCGGACCGCTCGGCAATTCCGTGTGGTCGCATAATCCGGGAACACCGGCTCGGCGTGCCGTATGCCAATCGCGAAGTGGCGGGACGGTTTGCGGGCGGCCAGGCTGGCAGGTTTGGTGCCCGGGGGGGCCAGAGCTTCAGTCGCGGCGAGATCGCGCCTCAGCAGCGCTTCGGAACCCCGAGCTTTGAGCAGCGCGGCTGGACTGGCAATCATAGTGTCTTCGGCGGTTATCACAACGGCGGGATGACGCGCATGCAGAGCGACCACGGTTTCTCAAGCATGGGAGCGGGGCGCACATTCGGCGGCGGAGCGCGCGGCGGCGGATTTGGCGGCGGAGCACGGGGCGGCGGGGGGAGGCGATAAGCACATGACTGGCAAACTCTATTCGATCTGCACGGCGCTGGCGATTACGTGCGCCGTGCCGTCCCTCGCGCAGGAGCGTTTCGACTCTCCGGAGGCCGCGGCGCAGGCCATCATCGATGCGGCCGACCACCGAGACTTCACGCGGCTCTTGGCGATTCTCGGTCCGCGGGCGAGCGGAATTCTTACCTCGGGCGACCCGTCGCAGGACAGCGCCGAACAAGCCGAATTCGCGCGTCTCGCGCACGCCAAACACCGGCTCGAAATCTCTTCCATGCACCCCAATCGCGCGATTCTGGCGATTGGCGACGAGGACTGGCCGTTTCCAGTCCCGATTGTCCACGCCAAGGGCAAGTGGAGCTTTGACGCCTCCGAGACCCCGGTCGAGATGCGCGCGCGGCGCATCGGATCAGACGAACTCGATGTCATCGAAATTTGTCGCGGGTATGTGGAGGCGCAGATGAAGTACGCTTCCGAGGATCGCGACAAAGACGGCATGCTCAAGTACGCGCCTCGCCTGATGAGTACGCCTGGCCATCATGATGGGTTGTATTGGGAAGGCGTGAGCGAGCCGCTGGTTCCCCAGGGCCTGGCTCAGGCCGCGTGGGACGGGGTCCAAAAGGGGCAAGCCAAACCCTATCACGGATATTATTTTCGGGTACTCGACGGGCAAGGCCCCGATGCGCCGGGCGGAGCGCACAAATACTTCGTTAAAGATAAACTCATTGGCGGATTCGGCCTGGTAGCGTGGCCGGCGGAGTATGGAGTGACCGGAATTCACACGTTCATCGTGAATCAGGACGGCGTGGTCTATCAAAAGGATCGGGAGCCCGTTGCCGGTAAGCCTCCGTTGCCGATAACCCGCTTCGACCCCGACCGTTCCTGGGAACCGGTGGAATAGACGGAGCACACACTCGCGGCTTGACACGGCTCCAGTTAACTGGCAGGATCACGAGATGCAGAGCATGGCTGGCCTCTTGTTGGTCGCATCGGCCACGGCGTGTCTCGTGACCGCTCAGACCAGCACTTCTCAGCCCAGTACCTCCCGCCGGACCGTGTGGGACGGCGTGTATACGGAGGCTCAAGCTGCCCGCGGCATAATCGCTTTCAACCAAAGCTGCGCTGGATGTCATGCGCTCACGGCGGCGGGCAAGGCGCCGCTGGTGGGCGACGCATTCTGGAAGAGTTTCGCCCAAAAAACCGTTGGCGACCTGCTCGAATTCGTCAGCACTTACATGCCGAACGGCACTCCCGGTTCCCTGACCGAGACTACCTATCGGGATATCGTCGCGCTGATGCTGAAATCCAATGGCTTTCCAGCGGGAGCCACCGAGTTGGGGGGCGCTGCCACGGCCAACGTGCAGATTGTCCCGAAGGACGGAAGTACCGAGCTCCCGGCCAACGCGCTAGCTCGCGTGGTTGGCTGTTTAAGTCGAAACGGAGCGGAGTGGGTGGTCACAAGCGCCACGACCCCCGAACGGGCCGAGCGCTCTGCTCCGGGCGAAGACGCCACTAGGGCTCTCGGTACCCGTAAGATGACGCTCAAGTTCGTCGTGACCAAGCTGGATGGTTTGGCCGGTTCGCGCGTCGCGGTGAGCGGGCTTCTGATCGGCGAAGGCGGCGTGGACGGCATCAACGTGACGACGGTGAACCGCGTCGCCCCGAGGTGCCCTTGACGGCTTGAGGTTTATGCTCGCCTTCCACCTGAATGAGCATAAAGGCCGCGGCGTCGTTCTACTACCGTTTACGGCGTCTGCGGCGAGGCAGTTTGGATGATCCTCTTCACCCAATCCGCGTGCGGTAAGCCACATGCCGACAGAGCCTTCAGTTCACGATCCACATCGTACTCGACACGACGAATCGTAGGTACCGAATCGTCGAGCAACAAATAGGCCGCACGGCGATCGCCATCGTGTGATTGACCGACGCTTCCCGCGTTTGCGATCCATCTGCCCGATTGGGCTGTATCGTTCAGGTGCCGAATAAAGGGCGTGTGGATATGGCCGTAGACGACGGTAGGCTGAGGCACGTCCCGATAGGCTTGTTCCAATTCGGCGTCCGTGGCCTGTATAAAGGGCGATCGCCATCGGCTCTCAGGTGAAGCATGGACCAATGCCACTGCACCATGGACTTG
>Ga0265313_10002078_pt1 | contig 17910 bp, 5 predicted proteins | sample 4123metaG_FD_203122 | JGI IMG/M metagenome (GOLD analysis project Ga0265313, IMG submission 203122) | Rhizosphere microbial communities from Carex aquatilis grown in University of Washington, Seatle, WA, United States - 4-1-23 metaG | ecosystem: Host-associated > Plants > Roots > Rhizosphere >...
TTCGCTACCAAGCCGCTGGGCATGACCGGGGCCAACGATTGGACGATCGACATTGCCACCAAGGGGCTGCCCGAGCTCAAGCGGCTTTACAAGCTGTTCGACGCGGAAGACAAGGTGATGGCCAAGCCCCTGATCCATTTCGACCACAACTACAATTACGTGAGCCGGGCCGTGATGTATCACTGGTTCAACCAACACCTCAAACTGGGCCAGGAAGAACCGATCATCGAAGAGGATTTCAAGCCGCTCACGATCGCGGAGATGACCGTCTGGGACGACGCGCACCCCAAGCCCCCCTCGGGGGACGAGTACGAACGGAGCCTTTGCCGCTATCTCGACCAGGACGCGGCGCGACAACTCGCGGAGCTAACTCCCAAAGACGCCACGTCGCTGGCCAAGTACCGCGAGGTCGTGGGGGGGGCGTTGGACGTGATGATCGGCCATGGGCTCCCGGCCGCCGGGGCGGTCGAATTCGAGAAGACCGGCGAACAGGACCGCGGCAACCACCTCGAGTTCGTGGGACTCTTGCGCAACGGCGAGCACGGCCAGGAATTGCCGGTATTGTTCTTACAGCCGAAACAATGGAACAAGCAGGTCGTGATCTGGATCGACGAAGCCGGTAAGGCGGGCCTTTATGGAACCGACGGCGGCCTCAAGGCGGAAATCGCCAGGTTGCTTTCCGGCGGCGCGGCGGTGGCTTCCATCGACATGCTCTACCAGGGCGAATTCGTGAAAGCGGGCGAAGGACCGATCAAGAACCGCAAAGTGAATACGCCCCGTCAATACGCCGGTTTCACCTACGGCTACAACCATCCCCTTTTCGCCCAACGCGTGCATGACGCTTTAAGCCTCGTCTCGTTCGTCAAACACCACGAAGAGCATCCTGAACGGATCGACCTGGTTGGCCTCGACGGCGCGGGCCCGTGGGTGGCCGCCGCGTGTGCCCAGGCGGGCGACGCCGTGAGCCGCGCCGTCGTCGATTCGGCAGGCTTCCGCTTCGGCAAGCTCAACGATTTCGCCGATGCGAACTTTTTGCCGGGGAGCGTGAAGTACGGCGACGTGCCGGGCATGTTGGCGTTGGCGGCACCGCGCCCGCTCTGGCTGGCCGGCGAAGGGGACGACGCGCCGGAACTCGTACGTTCGGCCTACGCCGCCGCCGGCAAGGCCGACGGCGTGACGTTATTCAACGGCGGCGAGGAGGCCGAGCCGATGGCTGCGGTCGAGTGGCTGTTGAAATAGCGGGTTGCCGGGCCAATACGGGCCACTCCAGCTCGCGACCGAGACGCTCCGAGAATCGCGCCGCGGGCTCGCTCAGCAGGTGGTGCCCGTCTGCAAAATCGTCGTCGTCGCACCAGGTCATCGCATCGAAGATGCGCGCGCCAAATTCCGCGTGCAACTGCGTCAAGTAGTTGTTGATCTCGTGGCGGGCACCCGGCGGATACCAGCCACGGAAATTGCTTCCCTCGGGCATGAGTAACAGCGCCGGGGCGATCCCCTCGCCGCGGCAAACTTCGAGCAGTTCGCGCAGGGCGCGGTCGGCCAGTGCCGTCACGCGATAGCGCTCGAATGCTCGGGCATACTCGTTTCGCGCGTTTTCGCTCCATCGCCGGCGATTCTCCTCGGTTGGAGGCGGGAATGGCGACGGCATCCAACCCAACGCGTCGATCTGCTTGAAGTAATCTTGCCTCGAAGCGGCTTCCAGCCACAAAGGCGCCAATTGATTGAAGATCGAAATTCGGTGCGACCATGCCGGGACCAGCCGCCCGTGCCACCACGACCAGGGCCAACTGTCGGGGTATCGCCACGAACATCCTCCCGTTTCGGCAAGGTAACGGTGGAAGATGTCGAGATCACATGATTCCATCCGAGAAACCTGCATCCAGATTCGTTCACCGAACACGCCTGGCTCCTGGTGCAACAATGCCGGATGCACTTCGATCAGCACGCGATCGGGTCGGATTCCGCGCCGTAACAGTCGCCGCATGAGCATCAACTCCTGAACAGGCCCGCAGCCGACCAATCCAAAGTTGAATACCAAAGGTGTGTGCCCGGCGGCCGTCGACGCGGCGGCCAGTTTGCTCGGCAAAACACCGTTGGCCGAGCGCGAACTGCCCAAGACGAGCAGGAAGGGCCGCTCGGGAGCTTCCTTGAGCCTCGCCTGCAAGCGGCAGAGTTTCTCGCCAAATTCCAGGTCGCGCATGGCCGCCCAGGGACCATCGAGAACCACATTCAACGCCAGTTGCGTCGCGACGAAAAACGCCAGCCCGCCGACCAACGCTGCGCGTGCCCGTCGCATGGTTCGGCACCGCGCGGTTAGGCGTTTGTCCATCGCATCACCTTAAATGCGTTACGGAGCCTGATTTACATGCGACAACGGGGCGAACTGACACGAAACGACGTGGGATGAACCGTAAACGCCCAGGTAGGCCCTCTGCGCTTCAGTCGCGTGAATGACGGTCGAAACCTGAGAGGGCGGCCAAGAGCCAATTTCGAGCGGCACCTTGTAGCCGTTCCGCAGTGACGTGTCAACATCGTGCGCGCCGCCTTGGTTTTACGGCGGTGGCGGCGGTTCGCCGTGCCAGCACCGCCCATTTCTTCCGCGCGGGCTACAAGTTCGTGAAATACTCGTCGGAAGCGACGATTGTGTCGATCACCTGCGCGTCGTTCTGGCCGGCCTTGTATTGAGCCAGGGCGGCCGCCAGGCCGGCCGAATCGGCATTGCGGTGCAGGAAAGTTTGGTAGAAGCCCACGGGCACCCCCTGATTGAATTTTTGGGCAGTGTGCGCTGGGGAATTGGTCAAGTCCGTTCGGTACTCGGTTCCGCCGAAGACCTGGGCAGCAATTTGCGCGCGAACGGCCGGATCGGAGATGTTCATGACGCCGAAACTTAGTTGCGCGCCCGGATCGACCTGTCGGTGGAGCGCGTCGGAATAAAGGGCCGTGAGGAAACCGTCACTCGTGCCGAACGCCTGGTTGGTGAAGAACTCCGTCGAGCTCACCAGGACCGCGGCCTCCTGCTCGGGCGTGTTGGTGGTCAGCGCCCGCGCGACGGTGGTCACGCCCGATAGGTCGGCGGGGCGCTGCAGATAGGTCTGGTACAGTTCGTTCGCGACATCAAGGCGAAACTCGAGGCTGCCGAGGAAACCGGTCGCAATTGCCGCACGACTTTTCCCCTGGCTGATCTGGGTATCCCAAAACGTCATTCCTCCCGGCTCTGCCTCGCGCCCAAGGAGGTCGCGGTAAAGCTGGGCGACGAAGCGCTCGTCGTTGCTGCCGATTACGGCCGTCGGGCTGGCAGAGGCCGTGCCTCCGCCCTGGTTCTGAATCGCAACTGTCAGAGCGAAGTGACCCGGGTTTGCGTACGTATGGCTGCCCGCGACGGTAAACGTGCCGTTGGAGCCCGTGACGGTGGCCACCTGGTCGGTGCTGCTGCCGTCGCCCCAATCGACGGTGGCCCTGAAACCGGAAGCCGGCGCGCTGGGGTTGGAATCGGTGAAAGTGGCCACGGTCACGTTGCTGGCCACGTCGCCCTGAGTGACCGTCACGTTCACCGCCTTGGCGGAGAGCGTTGCGCTGGCTACTTGAGCCGTCCCGGTGGCGGTGGCGGTGGCGGTGCCTGGCGGATTGTCGGCCAGCGTCACCTTAACCGAATCGGTGCCGCCGGCGACGTACGTATGCGACCCGCTGACGGTGAACGTTCCGGCCGAACCGCTGACGGTGCCCGTCGAGCTGCTACCATCGCCCCAATTGATCGAGGCCGTGAAGTCGGTGGCGGCGGCGGTCGTGCTGACGTCGGTGAAAGTGGCTACGTTGCCGGAGAACGTCTGCCCCTCGACCGGTGCAATCGTGAGGCCGCTACCGCTCAGCACATCGGCATCCAAGACGCTTACGGTGCTCGACTCGCTGAAAGTCGCCGTCGGCGCGGAGTTTGTGTCGGTGACCTGCACGGTGACGGTCGAGCCGCCTTCACTGGTGAATGTGTGGCTGCCGGCGACGGAGAACGCTCCACCCGAACCGGTCACGGTGCCGGCCGAACTGCTGCCGTCGCCCCAATTGATTGTGGCCGTGAATTGGGCGGATGTGTCGCTCGTGCTTGGGTCGATGAAGGTCGCCACGGTGCCGCTGAACGCCGTGCGTTCGGTGGCCGAAATTGACGCGTTTTTTAGGGTCAATCCCGCGCTGGCGACGTGGGCGGTGCTGTTGGCCGCGACTTCGGCCGTTCCAGGGGCGTCGTCGAAGAACGTCACGTTGACGCCGATCGACCCGTCATGCAGGTAGGTGTGAGTTCCACTAACCGTGAATGTGCTGCCATTCCCGCTGACCGAACCCGGTGTCGTCGTACCGTCGCCCCAGTCGATGATGGCGGAGAAATCGCTTGCCGAATTGAAACTGCTGTTGTCCTTGAACGTCGCGACATTGCCAGAAAAACTGCTTCCCGCGGTGGCCTGGAATATCTGGGGAATCGGCAGCAACTGGTCGCCTTCGGCAATCGTTGCCGTGGTGGTGGTCGTCGCCGTGGGTCCGCCCGTCGCGTCGTCGGCGATGGTGACTTGCGCGGTAAAGGTCCCCTCGTCGAGATAAGCGTGATTCGCCGTCACGGTAAACTGGCCGTTGGCGCCGGTAACGGTGCCGGTCGACGAGCTTCCGTCGCCCCAGACGATGCTAGCGATAAAGTCCGAGGCGACCGTGGCCAGATTGTCGTCGCTGAAGGTGGCGACGGTGCCGTTGAACGTCTGGCCCTCGGTCTGGCTGATGGCGGCGGTCGCCGTCGCAGCCAGGACATCGGTGTCGGGCACGTTGGCCAGAGCAGTGATGGTCGCGGCTGGAGCGGGGCTGATGCCAGTCTCCGTGACAAAGACGCGCACGGGGAAAGCGCCGCCGTCGGTAAAGGTATGCGTGCCCGAGACCGTGAAGCCGCCGGGCGCGCCAGTGACCGTGCCGGCCGACGTGCCGCTTCCGTCGCCCCAGTCGATCGTAGCGGTGAACGATGCGGCGGTCGCGGTGCTTGCGGCGTCGTTGAAGGTCGCGACATTGCCAGAAAAACTGCTTCCCTCGGTTGCCGAGAACGTCGCGCCCGTGCCGGTCAAATCGCCTTCAAGAATATTTGCCGTGCTGGCAGCGGTGGCGGTCGCCGTGCCGGGAGCGTCATCGGCGATGCTCACCGTGACCGATTCGGTGCCGTCGTTCGCGTAGGCGTGAGTGCCGGTCACCGTGTAGTTGCCGTTGCTTCCGGCGATGATCCCCGCCGTCGTCGTGCCGTCGCCCCAGTCGATCGTGGCCACGAAATCACTGGCGAGGCCCGCCGTGTTGCTGCTGGTAAAGGTGGCCACCGTGCCGCTGAACGACTGTCCCTCGGTCGGTGTGAACGTGATCGGCCCCGGAGTGAGTGTGTCGGATTCGGCGACGGTCGCGGTGCTGGTAACCGTCGAGGTGCCGCCCCCGATGGCGTCGTCGGCGACGACGACGGTGTTGTCGAACGTACCCTCGTCGCCGTAGATGTGGCTTGCCGTAACGGTGAAGTTTCCGTTCGAACCTGTCACCGTGCCTGCGGAGCTACCGCCGTCGCCCCAGAAGATCGTAGCAATCAAATCGCCGGCTGCGGTGCTGGGGTTCGAGTCGGTGAAAGTGGCGACCGACCCTGTGAACGACGTGCCCTCGGTGGCGGCGATGGCGGTGCCGGTCGCAGTCAGCGTGTCGGTGTCGGTGACGTTGGCGGCGCCCGTGAGCGTGGCGGCCGGCGCCGGGCTGGTGCCGGTTTCGTTGACGGAGATGGTGGTTGGGAAAACGCCGCCGTCGCTATACGTGTGCGTCCCATTGATTGTGAAACCGGCGGGTGAGCCGCTGACTGTGCCCGCGGTCGTGGTGCCATCGCCCCAGTTGATAATAGCGGTAAAGGCGCTAGCGGTGTCGGTGCTGTTCGGGTCGGTGAAAGTTGCCACGTTCCCGGTGAACGATAGTGCTTCGGTGGCGGAGAACGTCGTTCCGGCACCGGACAAATTGCCCTCCAAGACGACGGCGCTGCCGGTCGCGGTGGCCGTGGCCGTGCCAGGCGCGACGGCGGAAATGATCACGCTGAGGGGATCGGTCCCGTCTTCGGCATACGTGTGGCCTCCCGTTACGTTAAAGCCAGCGGACGCGTTGGCGCTGATCGAGCCGGTGGTGGTCGAGCCGTCGCCCCAAGCGATGCTAGCGGTGAAGCCGCTCGCCTGGGCGCCGGTGGTGGTGCTGCTGAAGGTCGCCACGACGCCGCTGAAAGCCGTCCCTTCGGTGGCCGTGATCGTGGCTCCGGCGACGTTGAGCGTGGCGCTTTTCAATTCGCCGAACAGACCGTGTTGCCCGCTCGACGGATCGGCGGTGAAATAAAGCGTGCTGGCGTCGCCCGCGCTCACGCCATTGCCAAAGCTCAGTCCGTGCAGGCCGCTGATCGTGATCGGATTGCCGGAAGTGTCGTTGAGTGTATTGACGAAAGCGCCGGTAACCGGGTTGAACGCATTGATCTTGCCGTCGCCCGTGTTGGCCACCAACAAGTCACCCTGCAAATCGCCAAACGTCGCGGGCGCGATCGCAATACCCCAGGGCGCGTTGAGCTGATTGCCGACGACCAGCGTGTGCATGATGGTCCCGTTGGTGGAGAACTCATCGACGAAACCATTGCCGGCGCCCGCCACGGGATTTTGCTTGGTCGCGTCCTGCTTGGCATAGGTGACGAACAGATTACCGGAAATGTTTTGAATGTTAAAAGGAGCAAAGCCGGCAGGAATATTCGGGTCGGTAAACGAGCCGGCCAGCGTGGCCGCGGCGAAACTGCTGTCGAAGACATCGATCGCGCCGTTGTGGAAATCGGCCGCGTAGATGAACGAGCTCGAGCCGACCGTGCCTTCGGCAAGCCCAGTGAATTCCGCGCCGCTGACGCTCTTGGCCGATTCGGCCTGCGTGGATCCCGGTGCGGGCACCGACGTGTTCCAACCGGTGATTTGGCCGCCTAAAGAGTCAAGGATGAATGTCGCCGGCCCGCTGGCGCTACCCGATTGGACGGTGAAACCCGTCGTGCCGTTGAATACCTGGCCGGTTGGCGAACCTCCCGGCACCGAAACCACCAAGGAGCTTTTCGAAAATGCGCTGCCGGAAACGTCGCCACCATAGAGTGTCGTCACGCCGCTTCCGGTGTCGGAGACCCAGAAGTCGCCGGCGGATGGCGCCAATGCGATCCCAGTGGGGTTAATCAGGTTCGGGTCTTGGATGAGCGCGATCCCGGCCTGGTCCGAAACCAGGTTGAGTTGCACGTATCCACTGGTCAGCAATCGGCGCTTCTCGAGCCCTTCGACGGTCCCTTGCCACTTGTGCTGCGAGATCCTCCGTCTTCCCGCTTTATGGTTCCAACGATACTCCAATAAACGACGTCGCATGTGATGCCCTGACCACTGGAAACTGCCCGGATAGTGTCGATCCTGGGCGCCAAACGAGAATTCATCCCGTCCGACCTTCAAGCGAGTGCTGATTTCCAGCTTAGGCACACACTACAACGGCGGCAAGAAATAAGCTGGGGTATTTAGAGGGCGAGCGGGTGACCTTTGGCGCACGAATCGATACCGGCGCAACAGACGCCAGATCCGGATACCCAGCACGCGAAAGTTGGAGGCATTCCAGCCCGACTGCGCAACCCGTTGTCCTGTCAGGCTGGAAAGCGTAACCTACGACGCGCGCTAGCGGAGCAGTTGCTCGGCGAGGGCCCGCAAACGTCTTTCCGCCATCCGCTCCCGGATCGTGCATTGGCGGTCGGACCAATGGCTACGAATGCACTGGGCTTGCTCGCGGATTTCATTCGGACGGGGCCAGCTCCTCTGGAAACCGTGTGAGGGACGATGATCGTGCTTGATCGCGGTGTGATGGGTCATGGCTTCATTCCTTTGCTATTCCTTCAAATGCCTCACTCCAATGCGGTTGGGAGTAAAGCACTTCTCCTGGGTCGCCCGCCACTGGCAGCCCGGCGGGACCGGTGTTGGACATGAGCAAACGGCGTGCCAACCGGATAGCAAAGCACTGGCGCGAGTGCTTGCAGCGATTCTAGAGCCTGCGACCGCGCTGCCTGGCTGTTTAGGGGCCAAGTTGGATGCTCGCAGGATGTTCAAACCTGCTACACATGCGTCTCGGAATGATACGCGCGCGTCGCTAACTGGTGTGGTCTTTATAATACTCCACGGAACCGGTGAAGCCGGCGATCACGTCTTCGTTGGTTTGGCCGTCGGCGAATTGTTTTAGCCAATAGGCCAGGCCGCCGGCGTCGGCACCGCGACCGAGATAGTGGAAGTAGTCCTCGTTGATGAGCTGCGTGTCGTTCTCCTGGCTGCCGGCGATGCCCTGGGCCACCTGGTTCAGCGTCTGTCCCGCGGCTAATTTGCCGTTCCAATAGTTCTCGCCGCCGGCGTCCGGCGCGCGGCCCAACAGGAACTTGTAGACGGCGTCGATCCAGTCGATGTTCGTGCCTCCCGCCTTCGTGTAGAACTCGGGCGAGGAGACGATATCGGCCTCGAGTTGCTGGTCGGTCGTGCCGGCGTCCATTTGCGCCGTCCAGACTTTGACACCCGCGTCTTCGGCCGCCCTGCCCAGCAGGTTCAGGTAGGCGGGCCTGATTACGAAGTTGGCGTAGTACTCATCGCTATGTGCGATCAACTCCGCTACGCTGCTGACCGGCTTGCCGGAGTCGAGCAACTGCGTCCAGTATTGGAGCCCGCCGGAGTCGGGCAAGCGGGACAGTACGTCTTCGTAAACGGCCTCTACGTAGAGCTCGTTCACGTCGGCAACGACTTGCGTCGTCGCCTGAGCCGCCGCAGGCGTCGGCTGCCGATGGCCGGCCGCGTCGGTGGCCACGCTAAAGAAGCCGTAGGTGTGGCCATTGACGCCCTTGTACGTCGCCGACATGGCAGTGGTACCGGTCAAAAACGAGGTGAAGGGCCCGCCGTTGTCGGAGACGAACACGTCGAAACTGGCAATGCCCGGCCCGCCGACGTCGCTGCCGCTCCAAGAGACGGTGAAGCTGACAGGGCTCAATGCCGCCAGCGGCGTAACACTACTGATCGGGAGCACGGTGACCGCGGACGCCACGGTTGTAATTGCCTGAGCCGCCGTAGGGGTCGGCTGCCGGTTGCCGACGTTATCGGTGGCGACGCTAAAGAAACGGTAGGTATGGCCGTTGACGCCGTTAAATGTGGCGGACGGGGAGTTGGTTGCCGTTTCGAACGGGGTGAACGGCCCGCCGTCGTCACTGACGAACACATCGAAGCTGGCAATGCCGGAGCCGCCGGCGTCGTCGGTGCCGGCCCAGCTCACAGTGAAACTAGTCGCGGTCTCCGTCGCCGGCAGCGCGGTCACGCTGCTGGTCGGCGCGCCGGCGTCGATGGTGTTGAGGGCCTGCTTGGTGGGATCGATTCCCTTAGTGGGATCGTGCTCATCGACCTGGTCGGTGGCGATGGTTTCCCCCTGATCGAACGTGACGAAGGCGACGTTGCGGATTTGAGTGCCGGTCGGAAGCCCGGCTTTCGCGTCCACGATGTAAGCGACGTAGCCCAAGCCGCGGCCGGTGCCACCGCCGGTGGGTGTGCTGTCGTCGGGGGGCAAAAAGCCGGTCAGCACATCCGGCGGCAAGTTCGTGTTCGGGTCGACCGATTGGAAGCTGATCGTCAACAGGCCGGTGGAAGTGTTCAACTGGGCACTGACATCGACCACGAAAGACTCGCCGTTTTCGATCATTGGCACGATGTCGCTGAAGTGCTGGGTGTCGGCGGGGATCGTGAGGTTGATATTGCCCCAGGAGATGCCGGTGAGCTGAAACGTGCTCAAGTCGAGGCCGGGGTCGAGCTGGTCGCTGATGTCGACGCGTTGGGCCGGGGCTGTCGCCGCGGGATCGTTTTCGAAGTTGATGCGGTAGGGCATGATCGCGCCGGGCGGGATGAAGCCGGCGGACCCGAACCCGGCGGGGCCCAAGAGCGAGTTGGGGTCCTGCGAGGTGACGGCGGTCGTACTACTAGTGCCGCCCGATGTCGTGTCCAAGCCGTCGCAACCGGCGTCCGCCGGCTGTGCGGCGGAATCGATCGCCGTCATTGAGTCGGCGGACTGAACCTGGATGAGCCCGGGGCCGGCAGGACATGTTTGTGCGGGAGGGGAATAGGACTGCTGTTTTGGAACGCCGGTCGTGGAGGTATCTTTCCATGGCCCTGTATTTGGGTTGGAGCCTGTCGGCTGTGTGTTGTTGTACTGCTGTTGCGACGAACCCGATTGGTTCTGGTACGGGTATTGCGAATACTGGTTGTTTTGTTGGTTCGTCTGATTCTGCAACGACTGCTGTTGTGCCTGGTACTGTGCGTCCACGCTTCCCGCATTCAAACTCATACCTGGCGGGGGACCATTGCTGGTGTTAGGGACAACAAATCCTTGACTTCCCATACTGCTGCCATAATTGCCTCCGGACCCGCCTGTGTAGGATCCAGAAGAAAAGTTCGACGCGGCTCCGCCTCCGCCACTGCCAGGCAGGCCACTGCCGGCCGGAGCGCCGCCACCAGTCTGACCACCGCCGTTGGCAGACGTGTCATCCCATGCATTTACCGGTACCTCCTGCAATCCAACGGGGTCGGTTGCGTTGGTCGGTTCATTCGCGGCATACCGCCGAATGTTTGTGTCGGTGCCCAACGTCCCCAGCGGATCGTTCGACAGGAATTGCCCCGTCGAAGGATCGTAGTTGCGATAGCGCATATCAAACGTACCGCTGGCGTCGCTGGTCACCCCGAATTGGCCCACAAACGTGAATGGGTTGTTCAATTGAGGCGTCCCAATCACGGTGGTCTCGCCAAAGGGAAGATAACTATACTGGTTGACGTAAATGCCGGAAGCGTTGGTGATTCCCACCGCGTCGCCGATAGCGTCGAAATCGTAAAATGCCGCCGAATTCCCTGCGTCGACCTGGCTGACCAGGCCCAGCCCTTGTGTGTAATGCGCGATCAGGTGGCCGCTGCCGTCGTACTGGCTTGCCACATTACCACCGTCGATCAGGCTTTGCGTGGTCACCCCGTTGACTGTCGCCGAAAACCGGTTTCCCAAGGGATCATAGGCGTACGTGGCTGTCACACCTGGCCCGCTCACGCCGGTCAGGCGGCTCTCTTGATCGTAGCTGTAGTTCGTGGTGCCGCTCCCGTCGGTCTTCGAAATCAAATTGCCGTCGGCATCGTATTGGTAGGTCGTTCCGCCCACGGCCGCGTACTCGTTGAGATTGTTCACCGTATAGGGGTTGGTCACGCCGTTGACGGTCTCCGTCAGCCGATTTCCGGCGGGATCGTACGAGTATTGGATGCTCAGACCAGTCGTGTTGATCGACGTGAGCTGGCTGTCGGCATCATAGCCATAGGTTGTGGTAACATCGCCAGTGGTCATAGTCACGACGCGGCCCAGCGCGTCGTAGGTGTAGTCGTACTGGGAATTGACAGTCACATGGTCGGGGGCCAGATTGACAAGGGTCAGCAGGTTGCCGTCGGCGTCGTACTGGTACGTGGTCCGCGTGCCGTTGCCCAGGTCTTTTTGAATCAGTCTACCAACCAGGTCGTAACCATACTGCACGATCATGGCGCCGCCGCCATCGGTGAGCTCCGCAAGCCGTCCCACCGCGTCGTACTGGTAGTTGATGGTGAAGCCGCTCTGATCGACACTTTGCGTGCGTTTGCCGACCGAGTTGTAGCTGAATTGGAGGAACTGGCCGTTGGGGTAGTCGATTTCGGTGACCAGATCGGAATTGGCGGGGTTGGTGTGCTTCAGAGTGATCGTGCCGCTGGCGTCTGTCGCGGTGAGCATGTTGCCGTGGGCGTCATAAGTGTACGTTTGCTTGCTGCCGTCGGCGAAGTCCCTTTCGACGACCTGTCCGGCCGTATTGTACACGTAGTTGATGGCGTTGCCGCGACGGTTGACGGCCTGCGTCAGATCGCCCAGCGGGTCATAGCTGAATTGTGTAAGGCTGGCGTTGGGGTAGGTGATCGACAGCAAGTTGCCGCGTCCATCGCGTTGGTACGAGGTGGCATTTCCCAGGGCGTCGGTATAGCTGGTGAGACGGCCCGCCGAATCGTAGGAGTAGTCGTCGGTCCTTCCGAGCGGGTCGGTGATGCTGGTGACATCACCCAGCGAGTCCGTGGTATACGTGAACGTGTTGCCCAAGGGGCCATTGACCTGCTTCAGCTTGAAGTCAGCGCCGTAAGTGAAGGCGGTGACGGCGCCGAGCGGATCAATTGTTTCGCTGATCATACCTTGGTCGTTAAGGAGCGTCGTGCGCGTGGCGCCGCTGGCGTCTGTGACGCTGATGCCGCCGGCGCCGGGGTAGCTGAAGGTCAGGGCCTCCTGGTTGTTGTCGCGGCGCTCACTTGTCGGCCGGCCCTCCGAGTCGTAGCCGAAGAAGACGTGGGTGCCGTCGCCGTAGGCGATGGACGCCAGAGAGTTCTCCGACGGCGCCCCCTGGCCGGTGACATAAGAATAGGTGGTCGTGCCGTTTTGATCGGTATACATTAGCAAGTGCTGGCCCGTGGCGTCGTAAGTGTAGGTGCCGACGCGGCCGGAGGAATCTTGAACCTGAGTGAGCAGCCCGTTGGTGTAGCTGAAGCTCAAGAAAGAGCCGTTGGCGTGGGTCAGCTTCGTCAGCAATCCCGAGGTGTAAGTGGCGGTGATTCGGTTGCGGTTGCTGTCCTGGACGTAGTTGAGGGTGCCGTCGGCGTTGAAGGCGGTGATGTCGCCATTCGGCTCAAGTAGCTCGTAGCCGCCCGCTGCAATCGAGGTCAACGTGCCGTGGTCGCCGACAGCCGCCTGGAAGCTTCCGTCGGCGCGAAGGCCAAAGGTGCGAGGGACTCCGGCTTCGTCGATCGACACGTTTCCTTGCGCGTCGGTGAAGGCGCTGACGTTCCAGTTGCTCACCCAGCCTCGGCCCAGCGTACCCATCTGGTAGCGGCCGGAGATCGACTGCAAGAACTGCCGCTGGAACGTCAGGGCCAATCCCGGCGTCGGCAGTGAGGCATCGACAACATTATTCAGGCTGCGACCCGAGAACGCGTCGTTGGCTTTGTTGACCTCATAGGCCGCCAGCCGCGCGACATCGCTGGTTGGCTCACCGATTTGGCCCAGGTACGTGGCGTCGGCATCCAAGGCGGCCTGGTACGAGGCAACCGTATCTCCGACGTTGGCGACGAAGTTGGCGAAAACCGCGTTCCAGGCGTCGGCGGAAATATAGCCTGGCCGCAAGCCGTCCTTGAGCGACGGCCAGTCGATCGGATCGGTGCTGCTCGTGTCGAGTTGTTCGACGACAAAGGTGATCGGTGGGCGCGAAAAATCCCATTGGCTGTGCAGCCAGCCACCGTAGTAAACCGGCACGGTGACCGTTTCGCCTGGCTGCAGTATGCCGGGCGTAGCGCCACTGGCGAGAAACTGCACCTCTTGGCTGTAGCCGGCGGGGTTGGTATCGGTGTAAAAACCGTCTGTTACCAGCGTTGGGTCGAGAGTCAAGAATGCTCCCTCCAGGCCTTTTTGAAATGCGGTCACGACCAAGAGCGGCGCGGGCATCGCGGCATTGCCGTCGTTGCTGTACTTAACGTAAATCGTCGAGGAGATGTGGTAGCCAACCGGGTTGGGGACGATTACTTCCGTGTGCAATACAGCCACGCCTCCATCGACGACTTTGAACGTCGTCGGCACGGTGACGCTGTATCCGTTTTTGTCGGTGATCCGGACCGAATAGTCTCCGGCCGGGAGGATGTGTGCCGGCAGTGTGGCGGCGACGATCGGCAGACCCGTGGAATCGAGAGCGGCGGTGGAGTAAATCGGAATGGGCGCAGCGGGAAACGCGATGCCTCCGCTGCCGATGAATTGAAGGGTGGGTTGGTTGTCGATGTTGCTCACGCCCGGGCCGCTTTGCGGCGCCTGCTGCGAAACCAGAAAGGCGCCGGTGAATTTCAATGTGGTGTCGAAGCCATTGCCCGCGGTCGTCGGCGTCATCCCGGTGACAATAAAGGGGGCACTTTGCGCCGCGAGGGAATAGGTGCCGTCGGCCTGGACGAAATCGTCGTAGGCGAGCACGTAATAAGTACCGGGCCTGGCCACGACCACCAGCGACTGGTTCGACGTCGCGGCAACCACCGATCGCGAGTCGTACACGTCGCGCGTCGGCGGCGCCCCGGCCTTGAAGTAAAGTTCATTGTGGTCTGCCGCGTTGGGATCCATGAAAGATATCTGCAACACGGTGGCGTTGGTCACGGTGATCGTGAACAATTGGGCCTGGCCGCTGCCGTTCAAGTTACCCTGAAAGGGAGTGCCGATCGTCAGGTTGGCCTGCGGAGTCTGGTTCACCTCAAACGCATACGCCCCCGTCGCGTTATGGACAGTCAGCACGTAATTGCCCGACGACGGCAGCGTGATCAGACTTGAGCTTGTCGCCGAGTTGCTGAAAGCCGTGAAGCCATTCGGCCCAGTGAGGTCGAACTCGATCGCTGGATTGGCGTTGGCGATGAGGTTGAACTGAACCTGCGTATTGGCCGCGGCCGAAAAGGTCCAGTTGTCGACGCTGGCATCCGAATCCAAGGCCCCATGGACCATCCGATTGACCGGCAGCGTGAATTGGTGCAAGGTGACGTCGACGGCGTCGATCACATAATCACCGCTCGCGCTCACTAGTGCTTGAGGGGCTTGCACGAGGATGTGGTACGCGCCCAGTGCCGGCAACGCGACTCCTTGCAGCACCACGTCGGTACCTGGTTGGCTCGTGCTCGCCGTGGCAAGCACGTTTCCCTTGGAATCGGTCAATGAAACCTGCGCGTCGTCCAGCGTCGGGGGCCATGGGCTCATCGAACCCTGGCTTCCCGTACTTACCGTGATCGTCACCCCCTGGCCGGCCTGACCGAGAAAAGTCCAATCGTTGACCAGACTGGCGGCACCAATCGCACCGGATGTGGCAGCATTGAATCTGAGTGGGCCTCCGGTGCCCGGAACGGGGTGCTTGATCGTACCACCATTGGTCGCCGAGATGGAGCCACCTTTGCTCTCGAAATCGGTCAGATTCGAAACGTCGACGATGCTGCCGGCGCCGTCGCTGGCCAGCGCCACGGCCCCGCCGCGGATATCGGTCAGCGTCGGCAGGTTAACGGCGCCGCCGGCGAACGCGAAAATGCGTACGTTCGTTTCACCACTGAGATCAACCGTGAGGCCGGCAAGCTTTGGAAGCGAAAGGGTGCTTCCCGCGTCGGTCGCCTGGAAGATTGCGGTGGCGCCTGCGGCGCAAGTGGCGCTCGTCACTTGGGGCGCGGATACCGCCGCCCCGCCACTGACGAATACTCTCGAGGACGCGATGGTTGTCAGTTGATTCAGCGCGAGATTTTCGAGCGAGCCGTCGATATTCAAGCTGGACCGCGTCAGACTGCTGAGGTTGGCCGCGTCGAATGTGCCACCGCCATCGAGAGTCAGATCCGCGTCGCTCATCTCGCTGAGTTTGCCTGCGAGAATGTTCGCGCCGTTGTGGGCCGCAATCGTGGATGCCGTGGCGGTCGTCAATGCCGACAGGTCGATGGCGCTATTGGGGTCGCTGGCCTGAAAGCTTGTAAATCCCGTCGTGACCTGCGTCAGCTTGCTCATATTCACCAGGCCGCCGGCCGTGACCACCACATCCGCGCCGTCGAGTGCCGTCAGATTCGGCAGGTTTACCTGAGATCCGTTGTCATCGGCCTCGATGGTACTCGACCCGCCAAGGACCGCACCCGCCGGACCAATCTGCTGCGCCGAGTCACTGATTGCCGAGTTACCACCGACGTTGCTTGCGCTTGTGTAACTGGTCAGGTTGGGTAAATCGAAAACCGCCCCCTGCGCTGCCATCAGGCCGGCCCCGGACGCCGTGGTCGTGCCGCCAGCCAGTAACGTGACCCCAGCACCTGTCGCGGTGAGCGAGCCACCATCGATGGACAGGGGGCCGCTGAGGGTCGAGTCGGCGGCCACGGTCAACGAACCTCCGGCGATCGAGAGCGTGTCGTTTGCTGAGGTCGTAAGGCTCAGCACCGATTCAGCATCGCCCGATTGGATGGTGATCGTCGCCGTAGAAGCCGTGTTGATCACGACATTGTCGCTAGGCCCCGGCACGGCGCCGCCGACCCAGTTGTTTGGGTCGTCCCAGTTGCCGCCGTTGGGATTGTTCCAGTTGATCGAAAGCAACCGGCGCTCTTCCAGGCCTTCGAAACCGCGCGCCGCGCGGTGGTGGGCGGCGCGGCGCGCCGAGGGATGGCGGCGACGGCCGCGGGCGGGGCGAGCGCCGGTAAGCCACTGTCTCAATGAGAAGCGATTCATAGGGGTTGATCTCCGCTGCATATTCCTCCGGCACCGCGTGCGGCAATTCCGTCGCGACGCGAGCCACGGTTCCGGCTATTGACGAAAAAGTGATCCTTGATCCTCGCGGGTACCCAACGCCGCGACAGCGATCATGCTAGGTTGGCGCATTTGAGAACGCAAGAATTTTATTTGATGGTCCGAAAAACACCCTTGGCCGCTGTTTTTACCATGGGCGAACGCGCCCGGCTTCGTCTCCTGACAAACGGGGTCTTGGTCCAACATATAAGCGGACTGCCTCGTTCGAATGGGGCATTCCGCGTAAACAAAAATGGAGATATCGCCCAAGATGGCCGGCAGCCACCGATAGCGCGGTTCATCTCAAGCGTTGCTCCGAGCCGTTAAGGCGCCTCGGCCCGTCACGGTTAACTCCGTGCCAGAATGCCGTTTGACGATCGGCAGGTCCACCTTCTAAGATGAGCCGTGTCATGACGATCCACACCACCACTTCCGCCCGGCAGTTGATCCGGGTCGGTCATAGCCCCGACCCGGACGATGCCTTCATGTTCCACGCGCTGGCCAACGGTAAGCTCGATACCGGGGCCTACCAGTTTACCCATGAACTGGTCGATATCGAGACGCTCAACCAGCGGGCGTTTTCCGGCGAGTTGGAGCTCACGGCCGTCAGCCTGCACGCCTACGCGTATCTCACCGACAAGTACGCGCTTTGCCCCTGCGGCGCCAGTATGGGCGACCGGTACGGCCCCATGGTTGTCGCTCGGGGGAAACGGTCGCTCGACGAGCTGCGCGGCGTTTCGATTGCCGTACCCGGCAAGCTGACCACCGCCTACCTGGCGCTGCGGCTTTGCCTGGCGGTCAATTTCGCCCATGTGCTGGTCCCTTTCGACCGCATCCTCGACGCGGTCGTGGAGGGCCAATGGGAGGGGAAGCCCGTCGACGCCGGGTTGATCATCCACGAGGGCCAGCTTACCTATGGCCAGCGCGACCTCGAGTTGTGCGTAGATACGGGCCAATGGTGGTTCGACCAGACCGGCCTGCCGCTGCCGCTGGGTGCCAACGCGATCCGCAAGGATCTGGGCCCTACAGTGATGCGTGACGTGAACCGTCTGTTGCGCCAGAGCATCCGTTACGGTCTGGAACACCGCGACGAGGCGCTCGATTACGCCCTGCGCTACGGCCGCGACCTCGACCGCCGCCAGGCCGACCGCTTTGTGGGTATGTATGTCAACGATTGGACACTCGACTTTGGCCCGCGCGGGCGTGAAGCGGTCACTGAGCTCCTAGCTCGCGGCCATGCGGCCGGCGTGATTCCGCGATCGGTGCGGCCCGAATTCATCGATTAGATGCCGCCGACCAAGCCATCGACGCCACCGGCGCCTCCGCCCCAACATTCATGGCTGCCGTTGGTGCTGGTGTTTGGTCTGCTGGCATTCGTGCTGGCGATGTCGTTCATGCTGGCGGGTATCGAGCTCACTCTGGCCATCGTCGCGATCGTCATCTTGCTTGGCGCTGCGGCCGCCTTTCATTACGTCGTGTGGGGCTGGTGGCTGAGCCGCTACATCCGGG
>Ga0265313_10002080_pt1 | contig 17898 bp, 16 predicted proteins | sample 4123metaG_FD_203122 | JGI IMG/M metagenome (GOLD analysis project Ga0265313, IMG submission 203122) | Rhizosphere microbial communities from Carex aquatilis grown in University of Washington, Seatle, WA, United States - 4-1-23 metaG | ecosystem: Host-associated > Plants > Roots > Rhizosphere >...
GGCATCGACGCGGTGACAATGGCGAGCAGGATGCCGGTGATTTCATTGAGCCCCATGAGCACCCCCAGCTACTGCGACGGCGGCCGCCGCGGGCGCACGGCGCACGATCCTGACGCGATAGAAAATCAGCGTATCCGTCGCCAGCACAAGCAGCATCAGAATGCCCTGGAAGACATTGGCGAATTGCGAGGAGACATGGAATTGAATCTGAACCTGCTGACCGCCAATGAGGGAGAGCGCCAGCACGAACGATGCCGCGATGATGCCCAGCGGATTCAGCCGGCCGAGGAACGCCACGATGATCGCGGTGAAGCCGTAGCCGGGCGAGATCGAAATCTTCAGCTGCCCAAGCGGCCCCATGACGTCGGAGGCGCCGGCAAGCCCGGCGAGCGCCCCCGAGATCAGGAAGGCGATGACAATCATGCGCTTCTGGCTGAAGCCGGCGAAGGCGCCGGCACGCGGCGCCTGGCCGAGAACGCGAATCTGGAAGCCGGTCAACATGTTCTTCAACATGAACCAGGCCGCGATCGCGACAACGATGGCGATGTAAAAGTTCAGCCTCAAGCCAAATACGTTCGGCAGCAGCTGGTCAGGACTGAAAGGGCGGCTGTTGGGAAAGTTGTGGCCCTGCGGATCGCGCCAGGGGGAGCGGGCAACCCAGTCGAGCAGCAGCTGCGCGACGTAAACCAGCATCAGGCTGGAGAGAATTTCGTTGGTGCCGAACCTCACCTTGAGCAACGCCGGAATTGCCGCCCACGCCATTCCCCCCACAATTCCCAGGAGCAGCATGGCGATGATGACCGGTGGGCCGCCGCTGTGGGGAAAATAGACGGGAATGGACGCGGAAAAGATTCCGCCGAGGGCGAACTGCCCCTCGGCGCCGATGTTCCAGGTGTTGGCTAGGTAGCAGATGGCGAGGCCGACGCCGATCAGCAGCAGCGGCGTCATCTTGACGATGAGATCCTTGATCGACCACGCGGCCGTCAGCGGCTGGACGAAATAAGTGTAGAGCCCCTTGCCGGGGTTGACGCCGATCAGGCCGAAAATGACGCCGCCGACGACAAGCGCCAGCGCCAGTGCAATCAAGGGCGAGGTCAGCGACAGCAGCGTCGAGCGCTCGGCACGCCGAACCAGTTCAATTGCCATGCGCTGCCCCGTCCCCGTGCTGGTGGGCGCCGCCCATCAAAAGACCGATCTCTTCGCGGGTAATGCCGTGGGCATCGCGGGTCGCCGAAAGATGCCCCTTGGAGATAACCGCGACGCGATCCGAGATTTCCAGAATCTCGTCGAGGTCCTGACTGATCACCAGGACGGCAGAGCCCGCCCGGGCGAGATCGACCAACGCCTGGCGAATGGTCGCGGCTGCGCCGGCATCGACGCCCCACGTCGGCTGGCAGACCACCAGCACGCCGGGCTTGCGGTCGAATTCGCGGCCGACCACGAATTTCTGCAGGTTGCCGCCCGACAGCGACGCCGCCTCTGGGTCCGCGGTGCCCTTGCGCACGTCAAAGGTTTGCGTGACGCGACCCACAATGTCGCGCGCACCGCCGAAGGAAACCACGCCCGACCTTACCAATCCCTCGCGCGTGCCATGGCGGGTCAGGATGACGTTTTCCGACAACTTGAACCGCGGCACCGCGCCGTGGCCGAGGCGCTCCTCGGGCACGAAGGCGGCGTTCAGCCGGCGCCGGGCATTGACGTGGCGGCGGCCGACATCCTGCCCATCGATGCGGATCGCGTCGGCACGTCCGGCGGCACGCTCGCCCGACAGCGCGTCGAAGAATTCGTCCTGTCCATTTCCGGCCACGCCGGCGATTGAAACAATCTCTCCGCCACGGACATCGAGCGACACGTGCTCGAGCGATACGCCGAAGGCATGGGGTTTCGGCAAAGACAGATCGGTGACGGAAAGGCGCACCGGCGCATTCTCGGCAACGGCCGGCGGCGCGCTGACCTGCCGCAACTCGGCCCCAACCATCATGGACGCCAGACGCGCCGCGGTTTCCTTCTGCGGGTCGCATTCGGAGACCACCTTGCCGTGGCGAAGGATGGTGGCGTGATGGCAGATGGCGCGCACCTCTTCCAGGCGGTGCGAGATGTAAAGAACGGATACCCCTTCGGCCGACAGGCGTTTCAGCACGACAAACAGGTCGTCGGCCTCCTGGGGCGTGAGCACGGACGTCGGCTCGTCCATGACGATGAGCTGCGGCTGCTGCAGCAGGCAGCGGACGATTTCGACCCGCTGGCGTTCGCCGACGGAGAGATCGGCGATGACGGAATCCGGGTTGAGCGGCAGCCCATACTCCGCAGACACGGCGGCGATCTTCTTCTTCAGATCGACGAGCGGCGCGTCGCTCAAGGCCAGCGCAATGTTCTCGGCGACCGTCAGAGCGTTGAACAGCGAGAAATGCTGGAACACCATGCCGATGCCGAGCTGCCGCGCCGCCGCGGGATTGGGGATTGTCACCCGCGCTCCCTTCCAGCGGATCTCGCCCTCGGTCGGTTGCAGCGAGCCATAGAGGATCTTCACCAGCGTCGACTTGCCGGCGCCGTTTTCGCCAAGCAGGGCGTGAATCTCGCCCGGCATGATCGAGAGGTTGACGTGGTCGTTGGCGCGAAGCGCGACGAAATCCTTGGTGATGCCGATGGCCTCGAGAGTAGGTGTCCCGGTCCTACGCTCGGGCCGCACGGGCAACGTGCTCGCTTCCATCAACCGATCCTTCTCACGGATTCTTTCGGCGCGACGGCGAGGCGCAACGCCTCGTCGCGCACGAGCATCTCCGCGGCCGCAGCCGCCGCGATGACAGCCGGCGCCTTGGAATGCACGCCGGGAATGCCGATCGGGCAGACCAGCGCCGCGATCCGCTCGGCCGGAATGCCGGCGCCCGCCATCAGGCGCGCGAAGCGCGCACGCTTCGACTTCGACCCGATGAGGCCGACATAAGGGAAACGGCCGGCGGACAACGCCGTGCTGACGATGGCAAGATCGAGCTGATGGCTGTGGGTCATCACCGTCACGAAAGCGCCATCGGGTGCTGCGGCCAGTTCCGACACGGGGTCGCCAAACCCGCGCGCGACCGTGTTGCCGGGCGCGAACCCGGGAAACGCGTCGGGACGATTGTCCAGCCAGGTGACCGCAAACGGCAGCGGCGCGAGCGCAAAGATCAGCGCGCGACCGACATGGCCCGCTCCGAACAGATACAGCGGCCGGCGCGCGTCACCAAAGCCTTCGGTCAGCACCCCCGCGACATACGATGCGGCGCCGGGCTCCATCTCGACGTCCGCGACCTCGCGCATGACTCCGGTTTCGGAGACAAGGCGCCCGCGCGTCACCAGACGCCCCGCAGCCTCGCGCCGCGCGAACTCGGCAACCGTGTCGCGGCGTGATCCATCGATCAGTTCGACAATAACATCGACGTTGCCACCGCAGCACTGGCCGAGTTCCGGACCCAATGCGAAGCCCCGCGCTTCGGCCCTGGAGGCGGCGGGATTGGCAAGCGCGGCCTGTGCCATGGCGAGCGCCTTCCATTCCAGCGTGCCGCCGCCGATGGTCCCGGTGAAGGTGCCGTCAGGACGAACGAGCATGCGCGCGCCCGCCTCGCGCGGCGAGGAGCCGCGGGTGGCGGCGAGCGTCACCATGGCGGCCCGGCCGTGGCGATCAAGCGCCTTCAGCACCTGTTCCCAGACGCCCGGCGCCGCACCCATTACGTATCCGCTCCGTTGGCGGCGCGCACCGCGCGCATGATCGCTTCGGGCGTGGCCGGCGCATCGAGGCGCGGCATGACGGACGGCTTCAGACTGGCGATGGCATCGGTAATCGCCGAGAAAACCGATATCGCCAGCATCAGCGGCGGCTCGCCCACCGCCTTCGACCGGTAAATGGAATCCTCGCGATTGCCGCCGGATTCGAATAGCGCGACGCGGAAATCGGCCGGAACGTCCGAAGACGTCGGAATCTTGTAGGTGGACGGGGCGTGGGTGCGAAGCTGGCCGGCGGAATCCCAGACCAGTTCCTCGGTCGTCAGCCAGCCCATGCCCTGGACGAAGCCGCCCTCGATCTGCCCGATGTCGATGGCCGGATTCAGCGACTTGCCGACATCGTGCAGGATGTCGACGCGCGTAACCTTCATCTCGCCGGTCATCGTATCGATGACCACTTCGGAACACGCGGCGCCGTACGCGAAATAATAGAACGGCCGCCCGTTTGCCTTTTCGCGATCCCACTGCACCTTCGGCGTCTTGTAGTAGCCGGTCTCGGAAAGCTGAACGCGGTTGGCGATCGCCATGTTGGCGAGTTCACCCAGCGTCATCGCCGTGTTGCCGATGAGGACGTTGCCATCGACGAATTCGACGCGGTCGCGCGTGATGTTCCAGCGCTCCTCGATGAAGGCGAAAAGCCGCTCCTTGATCGAACGGCAGGCGATCAGCGCCGCCTGCGCGTTAAGGTCGGTGCCGGACGACGCCGCCGTCGGCGAGGTATTGGGCACCTTGTCGGTCGAAGTCGCAGTGATCTTCACCTTGTCGAGCGGCACGCCGAACTCCTCGGCCACCACCTGAGCCACCTTGACGAACAGCCCCTGCCCCATCTCCGTGCCGCCATGATTCAGGCTGATCGAGCCGTCGCGGTAGACATGCACCAGCGCGCCGGCCTGGTTGAGATGAATGAGCGTGAACGAGATGCCAAACTTCACCGGCGTGAGCGCGATGCCGCGCTTGAGGACGGGGCTCGTCGCGTTGAAGTCCGCGATCTCCTGCCGGCGCTGTCGATAGTTTGAGCTCATCTCGAGCTCGCCGACGAGTTCGTGCAGGATGTTGTCCTCGACGCGCATGCCGTAGGGCGTGCGGTCGCGGCCGGCATCGGCATAAAAATTCGCCTTGCGGACATCGAGCGGATCGCGCCCGGTGACGTAGGCGATGTGATCCATCATGCGCTCGGCGAACAGCATGCCTTGCGGACCGCCGAAGCCGCGGAACGCCGTGTTGGACACCGTATTGGTGCGCATGCGACGGGTAACGATCTTGCACGCCGAGTAGTAGTAGGCGTTGTCGGCGTGGAACATCGCGCGGTCGACCACACCGAGTGACAGGTCCTCCGAATAGCCGCAGCGCGCAGCGAGATTAACGTCGACGGCGCGCAGAATTCCGTCACGCGTGAAGCCAGCCGAGTAGTCGCAACGAAAATCGTGGCGCTTGCCGGTCAGCATCATGTCGTCGTCGCGGTCGAGACGCAGCTTGCACGGGTGCCCGGTCTTCCACGCGGCCAGGGCGGCCAGCGCCGCCCACTGGGTGGCCTGGCTTTCCTTGCCGCCGAAGCCGCCACCCATGCGCCTGATTTCGCAGGTCACGGCGTTGTCGTCGATGCCGAGGACGTGCGCCACCGTGTGCTGCACCTCGGTCGGATGCTGGGTCGAGGAATAGACCATCATGTCGCCGTCCTCGCCGGGAATGGCGAGCGCGATCTGGCCCTCGAGATAGAAGTGCTCCTGTCCACCGATGCGAAACTCGCCCGAGACCTGGCGGGGCGCGCGGATAAGCTCTTCCGACGGCTCGCCGCGGAGGAACTGGTAGTCCGGCAGCACCTTGGTATCGGCAACGATGGCGTCGTCCACGTCGATCGCCGGCATGGAGGGCGCGGTGCTGATGCGCGCCTTGCGCGCCGCGCGGCGCGCCTGATCGCGCGTGTCGGCAACAACAGCGAACAGCACCTGCCCGTAAAACATGATCGTCTCGGCGGCGATCAACGGGTCGTCGCCGATATCCTTCGGGCTGATGTCGTTCTTGCCCGGAATGTCGCCGGCGACGAGCACGGTGACCACGCCCGGCGAGGCCTTCACCGCCTCGAGGTCCATCGAAGTGACGCGGCCCGCGGCGATGGATGCGTAGCCGACCGCGACATGGAGCGTACCGATCGGCTCCAGCATGTCGTCGATATATTGCGCCGTGCCGGTGACATGCTTGACGGCGCTGTCGTGCGCATACGGCTGGCGCACGACGGAGAAACGGTCGTCTCCCGCCTTCATCGACAGGGCGGTGGCCGGCGGCTGGGTGTCAGCGGGCGGCATTTAACGCCACCTTGTCGCTCTTCTCCCGCTGGCCGACGACGCGGGTGCGGTTGCTGGCGGTGCCTGCCGCCTCGATCAGCGCCTTGCCTAGAAGCGAATGGGCCGTCTCCATGCGATAGCGGGCGCTGGCGCGATGGTCGTCAAGCGGCATGAAGTCTTCACGAAGCGCAGCGAAAGCGCGCGCCCAGGCCCGGGAATCCCGGAGCTGCTGGGCTGTGAGCGCCTCCTCGGCATGGGTGGCACGCTTGGGCACGCCGGCCATGCCACCATAGGCAAGCCGCGCCTCGGTAATCAGGCCGTCGCTGTTCACCGACAGGCGGAACGCGCCCATGACGGATGAAATGTCCTGGTCGAAACGCTTGGCCACCTTGTAGCAGCGGAAGACGTGCTCGGCGCGCAGGCGCGGAATGATCAGGCGGGTCACGAACTCGCCGCGGTCGCGCTTCTGCTTGCCGTACTCGAGGTAGAAATCCTGCACCGGCATGGTGCGCACCTGGCGTCCCTTGCGCAGCTCCATCTGGGCGTCGAGCGCGATCAGCACCGGCGGGGTGTCGCCGATGGGCGAGCCGTTGGCGACATTGCCGCCGACCGTGCCCGACGCGCGGACCTGCTTGGAGCCCAGCCGCCGCAGCAGTTCGCCGATATCGGGGTCGACGCGCGACAGTGCGGCTTCAGCCTGGGCATAAGTCGCGCCGGCACCGACGATGAGTTCGTGTCCGGTGTCCTCGACCCGGTCGAAACCGGCGACCTTGCCGACGTGGATTATCTTCGGCAGGTCGCGCAATTGCTTGGTGATCCACAGGCCGACATCGGTGGCGCCGGCAACAATCGTGGCATCGGGGTGCTTTTCGTAAAGCGCGGCGAGACTGTCCAGCGAGCCGGGAGCGGCGAAGAAACGCTCGTCGTTGCCGACGAACACGTCCTCCCCGTCGGCGAGGAACGACAGTACGCCCGTCATGTCGGCGGCGCCGGTCACGAAGCGGTCGCGGCGAGGTTCGGCACAGGCGGCGATTGCTGCATCGACGATCGGCCGATAGCCGGTGCAGCGACAAAGGTTGCCGGCGATCTGGTCGTTGACCTCCTCGCGGGTCACCGGTCCGCTCGTCGACTGGTAGAGCGAAAACAGCGCCATCACGAAGCCCGGCGTGCAGAAGCCACACTGCGAAGCGTGATTCTCGACCATGGCAAGCTGGACGGGGTGCAGCGCGCCGCCGGTCTGGACGAGATCCTCGACCGTGACGACCTCGGCGCCGTCGACCTGCCCGAGAAGCTGGATGCAGGCGTTCACGGGCTCATAGACCAGACGGCCGTTGCGCAGCCGACCGAGGGAGACGGTGCAGGCACCGCAATCGCCTTCGCCGCACCCTTCCTTGGTACCGGTCGAGCCTTCGTTTTCGCGCAGATAGTCGAGCAGCAGCATGGTGGGCGGAACATCCACCAGTTCAACCAGCCTGCCACGGCGAATGAAGCGAATGGTCGGGCGCATCAGCTTCCTCGGTATGTCGCGTAGCCGTACGGCGACAACAGCAGCGGCACGTGATAGTGGCCCGCCGGCTCGGCGACGCCAAAGCGTATGGGCACAACGTCCAAGAACGCGGGGTCCGGAAGGCTGACGCCACTCGACCGCAGATAATCGCCGGCGTGGAAGCGCAGCTCGTAGACGCCGGCAACGAGTGCGGCGCCCTCGAGCAACGGTGCATCCATGCGCCCGTCAGCGTTGGTTGTGGCGACCTTCAGCCGCTCCTCCTCATGCCCGATGCGGTAGAGTTCAACAGCGAGGCCGGCCGCGGGCTTGCCAGCGGCCGTATCGAGCACGTGCGTCGTCAGGCGCCCCATATACCCTTCGTCTTCATGCATACGCTTCCCGGCAATCGTCCGCGTCTCCCGCTCGAGTGTCGCCGCCCGGGACCATTGCCATCGGCATAATCCAAGCAACCAGAATGGATTATGCCCAAACGTTGATCAAACGCTATTTTTTGGCATGCACTGTCTGCCGTTTCGGCAGCAAGGGCTAGGGAAGCAGAATTGTCGCACCCACCGTGCGGCGGCTTTCCAGCGCGCGGTGGGCTTCGGCGGCATCCTTCAGGGCAAAGGTCTGACCGATCTCGACCTTCACGGTGCCATCCGTCAGCACGGCAAACAAAGCGTTTGCGGCGGCCACGAGGTCGACCCGTCGGGCCAGATAGTGGACGCTGGTCGGGCGGGTCGCGAACAGCGATCCTTTCTGCTGCAGCGTCCGCATTTCCAGGGGCGGAACGAGGCCCGACGAGTTGCCGAACGATACGAACATACCGAGCGGCTTCAGGCAGTCGAGAGAACCTGGAAAGGTGTCCTTGCCCACGGAATCGTAAACTACGTCGACGCCTGCGCCGGCGGTCAGCTCCCGGACCCGGGCAACCCAATCCTCGCTGCGGTAGTTGATGACGTGGTCACAGCCGTTCTTCATCGCGATCTCGCGCTTTTCGTCGCTGCCAACGGCGCCGATCACCGTGGCGCCGAGGGCCTTGGCCCACTGGCCCGCGATCAAGCCGACGCCACCGGCGGCGGCGTGAAGAAGGATGGTGTGGCCCGGCGCGACCTTAAACGTGCGGTGAAGCAGATACTGGACGGTCGTGCCCTTGAGGAAGGATGCGGCCGCGGTGCGGTCGTCAATGCCGTCGGGCAACTTCACCAGACGGTCGACGGGTACCAGCCGTTCTTCGGCGTAGGCGCCGTTGGCGCCCGTGTAGACGACACGGTCCCCGGAGCGGACGTCGGTCACGCCGGGACCGACCGATTCCACAATGCCAGCGCCTTCGCCGCCGAGAATCAGAGGCAGCGTCCCCGGATAGAGCCCGGAGCGCTGGTAGATGTCGACGAAGTTGAGCCCGACCGCAGTCTGGCGCACGCGCGCCTCGCCAGGGCCGGGTGCGCCGATCGGCACGTCAACCCATTGCAGCACCTCGGGGCCGCCATGGCGCTCGATGCGAATGACCTTTGGCACGCTGATTCTTCTCCAGGAAAATCGGTTGCGGCGGCCGGCGACGCTTTAGGTTCCGCCGTGGCGTCCGCGGTTGCGGCGCGCCAGGGTGTTGAGCAGTTCCACGCCCGTCGAGAAAGCCATCGCCACGTAGAGGTACCCGCGCGGGATATGGAACCCCGCACCGTCGGCGACAAGCGCTAAGCCGATCATCAGCAGAAAGGCCAGCGCCAGCATGCGCGTGGTGGGGTGGCGATGGATGAAGTCGGAGATGGTTCCCGCTGCGGCGTACATCACAGCAACGGCGACAATGACCGCTGCGATCATGACGCCGATCTCCTCGGCGATACCGACCGCGGTAACGATTGAATCGATCGAAAACACCACGTCGATGAGCGCGATCTGCGCGACGATCGAGCCGAATGCAGCCGCTCCACGCGCGGCATCCGTCTCTTCTTCGCCGCCGGTCTCGACGTCCTTGTGGATTTCCTGCGTGGCCTTGACGAGGAGGAACAGGCCGCCGGCGAGAAGCACCAGATCGCGCCAGGAGAAGCCATGGCCGAACAGCGTCACCGCGGGCTCGGTCAGCCTGATCAGCACGAACAGAACGGAAAGCAGCGCGATCCGCAGCACCAGCGCCAGCGTCAGGCCGATCTGGCGGGCTTGACGCGCCTGCACCGCCGGCAGCCGGCTCACCACCACCGATATGAAGACGACGTTGTCGACGCCCAGGACAATTTCAAGAAGAGTCAGAGTGACAAACGACGCGATGACGTCCGGCGAGCTGATCCATTGCACAAACGACACGTCGGTCGAACCCTCTCTCAGTCGGCGCGCAAAGGCTGTCTGGTCGCCTGCAGATAGATACCGATCAACGCAAAATACAGGCTTGTCAGAGCAAACAGCGTCACCACCAGCGGCCCCGGGCTCAGATTGTCGGCGAGCGATATCACGGCGAGGACGCCCCAGGCGCCTGCCATTGCAAGGGTGATCCCGCGCAGGCGCCTGACGCGAACCGGGTGGACGAACTCAACCGGCAGGAAGGTGAGGACCGCCAGAATCGCCACGATCAGCAGCGTGACCGGCTCCGGAAACTTGTAAACCATCAACTGGAATACCACCGCGTTCCACACCGCGGGAAAGCCGCGAAAGGCCTGGTCCTCGGTCTTCATGCGCGTATCGGCAAAGTAGAGCGCGCCAACCACCACCACGACGATGCCGGCAATGGCAGCGATGTACGGCTCGGTCAGCAAACCGCTCTCGGCCAGGACCAACGCGGGGATCAGCACATAGGTGGTGTAGTCAACAACGAGGTCGAGAATGGCACCGTCGAACCACGGCAGCCGCTTGGTGACGTCCAGCCAGCGGGCAATTGGCCCGTCGATGCCGTCGACGATCATCGCAATGCCGAGAAAAAGGAAAACGAGCTGCCACTGCTTGTGACCGGCGGCGATGGCCGCAGCGAAGGACAGCGCCGCGCCGCTCGACGTCAGCAGATGCACCGCCCAAACGTTGACATCGAATTTTCTCAAGTTCGCGCCTCCCCCCGGTTCGGCCGCGCACTTATCCGGCGTTGCACGAGCGAGATTTCACCTATCTGCCATCGGCTGGCAAGACGTTGACGGTTAGCCTGCAAAATCGGACCGGGTTTGCTTGTGGCCTCCGTCCGGCGGCCCTATCGTTTCGCCCAAATTCGCTGGAATGGTCCGCATGCATGAATTTGCACCGCTTTCTGCGACGGTCGGCGGCCTGCTGATCGGCTTCGCCGCGACTATCCTTTGGCTCGTCAACGGACGAACGGCGGGAATCTCCAACATCGTCGGCGCGATCTACCCTCTTCGCCCCGGCGAGACCCTGTGGCGGTTCCTCTTCCTTGCCGGACTTCCGGCAGGTGCGTGGCTGGGCTTTGTCATCGCCCCATCGGTGCTGCCGGGGGTGCCGGCGACACTGCCTGCCGTCTCACTGACCACCCCATGGCTGATCGGCGCGGGCCTTTTGGTGGGGACAGGCACACGAATTGGCCGCGGCTGTACGTCGGGCCACGGCATCTGCGGACTGTCGCGGCTGTCGGTTCGTTCGTTCGCTGCGGTCGCCGCGTTCATGGCGACGGCCGCCCTCACCGTCTTCATCGAAAGGCATGTTCTGTGACCCGGCGCTCGATTGGCTATCTTGGCGCTGCCGGACTGAGCGGGATCATCTTCGGCGCGGGCCTTTCGGTGGCCCGCATGACCGATCCGCAGAAGATCTGGAACTTTCTCGACTTCGCGGCGATCCCCAGCGGCGGCTGGGATCCCAGTTTGGCGTTTGTGATGGCCGGCGGCATCGCGGTTGCGTTCTTCGGCCTGCGGCTCGACCGCTGGCTTCGGCTTCCTGCCCCGCTCGCGGGTCCGGCCTTCATCAAGACGCACCGTGCCAAGGTCGACCTGCCACTCATCCTCGGCGCGGCCATTTTTGGCGTCGGCTGGGGGCTGTCCGGCTTCTGTCCGGGACCGGCGATTGCCGATCTCGGCCTTGTGCCGCAGAATGCCCTGCTGTTCGTCGTCGCGATGGTGATCGGCTCGTGGATCGCAGGTCGGATACTGGATCGGGCGGAGCGTCTGGCGGCCCCCGCGACGGCCAGCGCGGTGGCGGCGCCGGCGCAGTGATCTCCACCGAAATCGCGGTTGTTGGCGGCGGCCCGGCGGGGCTTGCCGCGGTGCTTGCGATTGCCGGTACCGGTCGTGACGTCGTGCTCATTGCGCCCGCCGCGCCGCCCGATCTGCGGACGTCGGCACTTCTCGGCGGCTCCGTCGGGCTGATCGAAAGGCTGGGCGTCTGGGAGCATCTGCACGAGAAGGCGGCGCCATTGCGCCACCTGCGGATCATCGATGGAACGCGACGGCTCCTGCGCGCACCGGAGGTGACGTTCACCTCCGACGAAGTCGGGCTGGAGGCCTTCGGCTACAACGTTCGCAACACCGACCTCGTGGCCGCGCTGGAGCGCGTCGCGGCGCAGCGTCGAATAGCGCGGCGCGATGCACTGGCAACGGCAGCGCAAATCGGTGGCGACCACGTCCTCCTGACCCTGTCGGACGGAGGCCAGGTCGAGGCACGGCTTGTCGTGGCGGCAGACGGGCGCCGCTCGGCAATGCGCGAGGCCGCCGGCATCGTGGTCAGGTCCTGGCATTATGAGCAGGCGGCGCTGGTGGCAAATCTGCGGCATGGGCTGCCGCATCACGATACCTCCACCGAATTTCACACCGAGTACGGCCCTTTCACCCTGGTGCCACTGGGCGACCGCCAATCGAGCCTGGTCTGGGTCGGCAGGCCCGAAGATCACGCGCGACGGATGGCGCTTGCCGACGATCGTCTTGCCGCCGAGATAGAAGACCGCGCCCAGTCCATTCTCGGCGCAATGGTGCTCGATGGTTCCCGCCAGTTGTTCCCCCTGTCAGGAATGACGGCACGGCGCTTTGCGGACAAGCGGGTCGCGCTCGTTGGTGAGGCCGGACACGTGGTGCCGCCGATCGGCGCGCAGGGCCTCAATCTCGGGCTGCGGGACGGGGCCGATCTGGCCGACCTCGTGGCCACGGCACCCGACCCTGGTGATATCGTCGCGGCATTTGACAGGAAGAGGCAGTTCGACATCGTCTCGCGAACAGCGGCGATCGACGCGTTAAATCGTTCCGTGCTCACCGGGTTCCTGCCGGCGCAGCTGGCCCGTGGGGTTGGCCTGTTTCTGCTCGATCGGGTGCCACTGTTCAGGCGCGCGGCGATGCGACAGGGGCTAGGCGGCGCCTAGAGCAATTCCCGATTTGACTGAATCGGGAATTGCTCTTGATTCCTTTGCCTTGCGCAATTCCGGACGGAAAAGTGGAATCCACTTTTCCTGGAATTGCTTTAGCGCAGCAAGCCGCCCGCGAGCTGCTGCCCGATGAGGATGAGGAACGTCACGGTGAGCGTGACAACGGCCGCGTAGCTCGCGAGGAGCAGTGCCTGCGATGCAGGCCCGGCCCACGCCCGATCGCGAATGGCAAGGCGCACAACATCGGCTGACGGTGGCAGTGCTGCCGCCACGATGGCGGTGCGAACCCAAAGCGGCTCAAAGCCGCCAATCCATGACAGCAGGAGGTAGACGACGAGCGGGTGGACGATGAGTTTCACCACAACGGCAACGGGGACTTCCACGGGGAAGCGGCCGAGCGAGCGGAAAGACAGACCGAGGCCAAAGACGAAGAGCGCGACCGGGATCGCGCCGGCACGCAAGGTCGTCAGCAGGGCCTCGATCGGTTCAGGCAGATGCAGGCCAAAGGCAGCGCCGAGGAGGCCGAGAATAACGGCGACGAGAATGGGGCTGCCAATCAGGTCGCGCCCGATACCAAGGGCAAGGGTGCGCGCGTCAGTCTGCGAGGTGCCGCCCAGTGCCATCATCAGGGGGGTGACGATCAGCAGCATGGCTGTCTCGAAGGCGACGATAACGCCGAGGGGCGCGGCAGACGCCGGCCCGAATGCGGCCAGGACCAGCGGCGGCGCGAGCGATGCCGCGTTGCTGTAGGAGCCGATAAGGCCCTGGACGGTTGCTTCGGGCACGTTGCCACCGTTGGCGAGCGCGCCAACCGAAAAAGCGATCGCGAAGGTGCAATACGTCGCGAAAGTTGTGGCGACGACGAAGCCCCAGCCCGGAATGGCGCCGGCCGGTGCCTCGAGAATCAAGTGAAAGTAGAGGACGGGGAGAGCGACATAGGAGACGAAGGTTTCCAGTCCTCCGAGCGCCGAATGGGCAAGCAAGCGAACCCGCCCGGCGGCGTAGCCCAGGGCGATCACGCCGAAGAAGGGAACCAGCAGCGTCAGCATTGCCCTTGGCTTATCCCGGGTTACAGCCCGCCCTCTCCGGGCACCGCGCCAGCCGAATCGCAGACCGGCGGTCTGCCCCCCTTACTTGGCATCGACGGTTCAGCCAACGGCGGCCAGAGGCGACGGCCGAAATGGTTAAGGAGGAAGGTTTGACATCGGCGCGTCAACGTGGCCTTAAAGCAGAAATTCAGGCAATCTTAGCTGGTCGGGCCAGAGCAGCCGCCAATGGGCACAGCACGTAGCGCAAAATTCGGAATCGGGCAGGTCGTCCGGCACCGCGTTTTCCCGTTTCGCGGCGTCGTGTTCGATGTGGATCCGGTATTTGACAATACGGAAGAATGGTGGCTCGCGATCCCCGAGGACGTGCGTCCGGCCAAGGATCAGCCGTACTATCACCTTCTCGCCGAAAACGCCGAGAGCGAGTACATTGCCTACGTCTCGGAGCAGAACCTGCTCCCCGACGATTCGGGCGAGCCGCTGAGGCACCCGCAGATCAACGAGCTGTTCGAGGAACGAAAGGGCGACGTTTACGTCGCCCGCGAACGCGACCTGAACTAGAAGCCACGCGAGCGTGGCGGGGTCCTGATGACCCCGCCCCCGCTATTGGCGCGTGATCCCTCAGTTCTGGGTCTGCGGCGCGGTGCCGGTATCCTGCCGCTGCTTCTCGATCATGCGCTGGGCCGCGGCCTTGGCGGCGTCCTGGAATTCCTTGCTCTTCTGGATCGCGGCCTTGGCGGCAGCCTGCGGGTCAAGGCCCGGGCCGTCATAAGCTGTGCCGAAGCCGGCAAGTGACATTTCGATCGGCAACTGGTGATTCTGGCGATCGGTCACGACCAGCGCCATCTTGGTGCCCTTGCGCATGGCATTGATAAGATCGTCGGAGCCGTCGCCGAGTATCAGGCAACCCGGCGGAATGCACTGGATAAACTGCATCATCGCCTTCTTGTCGCCATCGACTGTCACTGCCACTCCGGCCGGAATGATGAAGCTCAGCGGGACGAAACCGGCGAGCTGCATCTTCTTGTCTGAGCCGACCTGCACACCGAACGACGCGCGAACGCTGCCGTCGTTGTTCAGCCAGGCTTCCTGACTGGTGTTGCAGATCTGCTGATTGTTCTGCGGGTTGGTCTGGCAGGCCTTGGTCCACAGCGGATTGGCGCCCGGCGGCGGTGCGTTGCTTGCCGCCGGAGCCGGAGCCGGAGCAGCCGGAGCCGGGGCTGCTGCGTTGGCGGCCGCTGCCACCTCGACAAAAGCGACGGACGAAAGAACTGTCGCGGCGAGCGCAGCGATGGCGATGCGGGCGCCAAGCGCGCGTTCAAACCCGATGGGCTTCATTGAGCGTAATCCTCGTTGTTGCGGCCGCGGGCAAGCCCCGCGTGGCCGGAAATCGTTCAGCGCACCGTCCCTCCCGGTGCACCCGCCGCCCGTATAGAGGCCCGCCATCTGGAGGCGAATTGCGGCGGCAAGGTGACTTCGGACGCCATTCCTTTAGCCCGAGAACCCAAGGAATTCCACCGTCCTGGCGCGCATTTGAGTCAAGACCGTTAAACGGCGTGCGCCAGCGCGTCGCAGGCGGACATGGGTTACGCTGGGCTGACGCCGTGAAAGAATCGCAACGCCGCTCCGTGATACAACCCATCTCCCCTCTTCGCGCACTGGTTGCCGCGACCCTGCTTGGCATGATGCTCGGCATAGCCTGCGCACCCCCGGCATGGGCCGCGCCGAGCTACGGCATCGCCATGATCGGCGACCCTGCGCTCCCGGCCGGGTTCGACCACCTGCCCTATGCCAACCCCGACGCCCCGAGAGGCGGAAAGATCACCTACGGCGTGATCGGCGCCTTCGACAGCCTGAACCCCTACATCGTTCAGGGCGGCTCGACCTCGGCGCGCGGCCTTGGCGACCCGCTCTACGGCAGCCTCGTCTACGAATCGCTGATGGCGCGCAGCGCCGACGAACCGTTCACGCTCTACGGCCTGATCGCGCAGTCGATCGATACGCCGCCGGACCGCAGCTCGGTGACCTTCACGCTGAACCCGAAGGCGCACTTCTCCGACGGGACGCCGATCACGCCTGAGGACGTCATCTTCTCGATGGAGATCCTCCGCGACAAGGGACGACCGAACTACGCCGCCTACTTCGACAAGGTGCACAAGGCGGAGGTCGTCGGCGACAACGCGGTGCGCTTCGACCTCGCCGGCGCCAACGACCGCGAGCTGCCGCTCATTCTGGCGCTGATGCCGATCCTGCCCAAGCACGCGATCAATCCCGACACCTTCGACAAATCGACGCTCACGCCGATGGTGGGCAGCGGCCCCTACACGGCCGCCGAGATCGACCCGCCGAGCGCGATCGTCTACCGCCGCGACCCGAACTACTGGGGCAAGGACCTGCCGGTGAACCGCGGGCTGTTCAACTTCGACGAAATCCGTTTTGACTATTACCGCGACGCCAACACAGCTTTCGAGGCATTCAAGAAGGGGCTGTTCGACATCCAGCTCGAAGGCGACCCCGGCGAGTGGAATACCGGCTACGGTTTTCCCGCCGTCAACGACGGGCGCGTCGTGCGCGAGACGTTCAAGACGGCGGTGCCGAAGGGCATGACGGGCTTCGCGTTCAACACGCGCCGCGCGCTGTTTGCGGACGTGCGGGTGCGGAAGGCGCTCGCCAGCCTGCTCGACTTCACCTGGATCAACAAGAACCTCTACTACGGCGCGTTCAGCCGTGCCTCGGGCTACTTCAACGATTCAGATCTCTCCGCGATCGGCCGGCCGGCGGACGACCGCGAGAAGGCGCTGCTCGCGCCCTTCCCCGGCGCGGTCGATCCCGACGTGATGGACGGCACTTACCGCGCGGTCGATGCCAATGTCGCGGCGGGCGACCGTGCCATTCTGAAGGCGGCGCTCGACCAGCTCGCGGCGGCCGGCTACGTGCTTGCCGGCAGCGCACTGGTCAACAAGGCAACCGGGGCGCCCTTCGCGTTCGAGATCATGGTGGGCACGCGCGAGGACGAGAAGATCGCGCTCGCCTACCAGCGCACGCTGGCGCGCATCGGCATCGCCGCTTCCGTGCGCACGGTCGATTCGACCGAATTCGACCGCCGGCGCCGGATGTTCGACTACGACATGGTGCGCGCGACATGGTCCGCTTCGCTTTCGCCCGGCAACGAGCAGCTCAACCGCTGGTCGACCGCCTCGGCCGACGCGCAGGGCACGTTCAACTACGCCGGCGCGCACGAGCCCGCGCTCGACGCGCTGATCAAGGCGATCCTCTCGGCGCCGGACCGCGTGGATTTCGTCGCGGCGGTGCGCGCCTACGACCGCGTGCTGATCTCGGGCTACTACGTGGTGCCTTTCTTCTACATGGCCGACAGCTGGGTGGCGCGCTGGACGAGGATCGAGCACCCCGCCATGACGCCACTCACCGGCTACGCACTGCCGACGTGGTGGGCGAAGCCGAACGGGTGAAATCGCCGGCGGGACTGGCGAAATTTGCCGCGGGCACCGTTTCGCCCTATTTCGTCGGGCTATGAACCAGCCCTCCCCTGCCCCCTTCACCATCGACGTGGTTTCCGACGTCGTTTGCCCGTGGTGCTATCTCGGCGAGCGCCGCCTGCGACAGGCGATCGCGGCGCTGCCCGACATGACCATCGCGGTGCGTTTCCGGCCCTACAGTCTCGACCCCACCGTGCCGCCCGAGGGCGAGGATCGCGAGGCCTACATCGTGCGCAAGTTCGGGAGCGTGAAGGCGCTCGACGCGGCGCATGAGCGGCTGGAGCTTTTCGGCAGCGAGGCCGGCATCGCCTATCACTTCGACCGCATCACCCGCGCGCCGAACACGCTCAATGCACACCGCGTGGTGCGCTGGGCGACGGAGGCCGGCAAGGGTGCCGAGATGGTCGACCGGCTGTTCGCCGCCTACTTCAGCGAGGGCCGCGATGTCGGCGACCACGGCGTGCTCGGCGAACTCGCGGGCGAAGTCGGGCTCGACGGCGCGGCCATCACCGCGCGCCTCGGCACCGACGACGACAAGGACAGCGTGAAG
>Ga0265313_10002081_pt1 | contig 17894 bp, 11 predicted proteins | sample 4123metaG_FD_203122 | JGI IMG/M metagenome (GOLD analysis project Ga0265313, IMG submission 203122) | Rhizosphere microbial communities from Carex aquatilis grown in University of Washington, Seatle, WA, United States - 4-1-23 metaG | ecosystem: Host-associated > Plants > Roots > Rhizosphere >...
TGTCAAACCCGTACGAAGCGGGCAGCGCGGCCAGCTCCTTTCGAAGCCCTGCGGCCACGTACTGCTCGAGCTTCGCGAGCTTGGCTTTCGTGGCCTTCAATTCCCTTATCTTTGCAGTTACCATATATGTCGCAAATTCTGCCACAAATTGCACGCCGTGGCAAGAGCGTGCAGGCATTATCTTTCGTGAGACCTGACTATAATGGTGCCGTCTACAAGTTATTATAATACACAATGCCTATAATCCTTAGACAGAAAATAAGCCGCGCCCGCCCGGGCGACGGCTTGATTTTCCGTTCGCAGCCAAAGACGCCGTGCTTAAATCGTCATCGCGTGATACCCGCCGTCGACGACGATCTCCGCCCCCGTTATAAAGCCTCCCGCCGCGTCGCTCGCCAGGAGGAGCGTCGCGCCCACGAGTTCGCGCGCGTCCCCAAAGCGCTTCATCGGCGTGTGTCCGAGTATCGAGGCCACGCGGTCGGGCGACAGGATCTTCCGGTTTTGCTCGGCCGGGAAGAATCCGGGCACTATGGTGTTGACCCGCACGCGGCTGGGCGCCCATTCGCGGGCGAGGTTCTTGGAGAGATTGTGGACGGCGGCCTTCGTCGCCGAGTATGTGAAAACCCGCGACAGCGGAACGATGCCGGACATCGAGCCCAGATTGATGATGGACCCGCCCTGCCCCCGGTCGACCAGGTACTTTCCGAACACCTGGCAGCCCAGGAAAACCCCCTTGAGGTTCACCCGCACGATCCGGTCGAATTCGTCCTCGGCGATGTCCAGGAAGGGCGTCGCCGAATTCACGCCCGCGCCGTTGATGACGATGTCGACCCGGCCCGACCTTGCGATGACGGAGCCCAGCAGGCCCTGGAGCTGGCCCTTGTCGCTCGCCTCGGCCGACTGGAAATAGCCCTTCCCGCCCGCAGCCTTGATCCTTTCGATCCGCGGAGCCGCCTTTGCCTCGTTGCGGCCCACCAGCACGACCTCCGCACCGGCGGCGGCCAGGCCCTCGGCCATGGCCCCGCAAAGTTCACCGGTCCCGCCTACGACGACGGCCACCCTGCCGCCAAGGGAGAAAAGGGAATCGAGAAAATCGCTCATAGGTGGCAAACGTGTGGGCAAGCTTGCGCCTTTGCGATACGAAACAGTAAAGTGCCGCCACCATGGCGCGCATCCCCCTCGAGGACAATTTCACGGACGTGATCGGCAAGGCGCAGCGCGGGCTGCGCATAAGCGACCCGGACCTGTCGGGCCGGGCGGAGGTGAGCCTTGCCGACCTTCTGGCCGTGAAGTCGGGCCAGGTGATTGACGCCGTGATCCGGCGGCTGGCGCGCCATCTGCGCCTGAATCCGGACGCGCTGGAAGCCCTCGCGCACCAGCGCTGGTATCCGGAGGCGCCGAATTTCCGGAGCGGCTTCGCCATGTTCAACACGCCGTACGGGGACATGACGGTCAACAGCTACCTTGTGTGGGATTCGAAGTCGCGCGTGGCGGCGGCATTCGACACGGGAGCGAGCTGCGAGGCCATGCTCGACCTCGCCGGCGCCGAAAAGCTGAAGATCGCCTACGTTTTCCTCACCCACACCCACGAGGACCACGTCGCCGACCTGCCGCGCCTGGCCGCGGCGACCGGCGCCGATGTGTGGTCGAGCGATCGGGAGCCGGCAGGCCTGCCCGGAGCGAGGGCTTTTGCTGAAAACGCTCATTTTCACATCGGGCCCCTCGCCATCAAGACGCTCCTCACGTGGGGCCACTCGCCGGGGCAGACGACCTACTACATCACCGGCCTGAGCTGGCCCCTTGCGATCGTGGGCGACTCCCTTTTCGCCTCATCGATGGGCGGAAGCCCGTCGCATTTTGCCGAACAATACAAGAATGACCGCGAAAAGATCCTCACACTGCCCCGCGACACGGTCCTCGCCTGCGGCCACGGCCCGCTGACCACCGTCTCCCAGGAAAAGGAGCACAACCCGTTTTTCGCACGGTGAACCGTGGCGGACGGGGAGCGGTGCGCCGGTTGACAAATTGTTTGCCCGCGCGTCCGCCGGCCCGCATAAGAGGGCCCTTTTCACAATGAACGTCCACCCGTCCAGAGACGAGTTTGGGAAGCTCGCGCTTCAGGGAAACGTCATCCCTGTCTACACCGATCTCATGGCGGATTTCGAGACGCCGGTTTCCGTCTATGCGAAGCTGAAGGACCGGGGGCCGGCCTATCTTCTGGAGTCGGTCGAGGGCGGCGAGAATCTTTATAGATACAGCTTTATAGGATGCCGGCCCCGCATGGTGATAGCGAGCGGCCCGCAGACGACCGAGATCCGCAGGCCGGGAAAGCCGACGGAGACAATTCCAACCCCGCAGGATCCCCTCGAGCTGCTTCAGCGGGAGCTCGACGGGCACAGGCCCGTCAAGCTGCCCGGGATGCCCCGGTTCACAGGCGGCGCCGTGGGCTATATAGGTTATGAATACATAACCCGCATCGAGCCGACCGTTCCCGCCGCCCCGGTCGACGCGCTCGGGATCCCCCTCACCTACTTCATGCTTTCGGACACGCTCGTCGTGTTCGACCGGGTGCGGCAGACGCTGCGACTGTGCGTCAACGCCCACCTCCCAGCCGCCGCCGGGCCCGGGGTGGACGAGGCCTACGCGGGCGCGGTGGCCGAACTGCAAAGCCTTTACGAGGTCCTGAGGCAGGCGCGCGAACTGGCCCCCGCCCCTCTTTTCGAGACGCCAGTTGTCGAGGTTCCTCCGGGGAACTTCACGCGCGAGGCCTACGAGCGCCTCGTCTCCGACGTCAAGGAATACATCCGGGCGGGCGACATCATCCAGGTCGTCCCGTCGCAGCGCTTCACGCGGCCCTTCGGGCACAGCCCCCTCGATCTGTACCGGACGCTTCGGTCGGTGAATCCGTCCCCCTACATGTTCATACTCGATGCGGGCGATTTCTCACTCGTGGGGGCCTCGCCCGAAGTGCACGTGCGGCTGACCGACGGGTTGGTCGAGATCCGCCCGATCGCCGGCACCCGCAGGCGCGGAGTTACGGTGGCGGACGACCTGGCGCTCGAAAAGGAGCTCATGGCCGACGCCAAGGAGCGCGCGGAGCACCTGATGCTCGTCGATCTCGCCAGAAATGACATAGGCCGCGTCTGCGCATTTGGAACCGTGCACGTTCCCGAACTGATGGTGGTCGAGCGCTATTCCCATGTGATGCACATCGTCTCCCAGGTGGAGGGCCGGATCGCGCCCGGAAGGACCGCGTTCGACCTCATGCGCGCGACTTTTCCCGCGGGCACGGTCAGCGGCGCTCCAAAGATCCGGGCAATGCAGATCATTGCCGAAAAGGAGACCGTGCAGCGCGGATTCTACGCGGGAGCGCTCGGTTACTTCAGCTACGATGGCAACCTTGATTCCTGCATCACCTTGCGCACGGCGCTCCTCAAGGACGGCCAGATTCACATACAGGCCGGCGGAGGGGTCGTCGCCGACTCCGATGCTGCCGCCGAGTACCAGGAGACAATCAGCAAGGCGTCCGCCTTGTTCAAGGCCGTCGACATGGCCTCGCGGTTTTAGCCCGGGCAAGCGGCGGCCAGCCCCGGCGCGCCTATATTGAAACGCCGGCGGCGGTTTTCCTGGGGCGAAGACCCCATGGCAGCGTGCGCGGCATGCGCGCAGAATCGCCGGAGTTCGCCATAAGGCCAAACGTGACTGCTAGGGCTTCTAGCATAACTACCGCTAATGTTTATCAAAAGACGCAACTCCGGGCGGGTTTTGTGCGTTCCCATCGGGTATGAAGGCATTGTCGGCGCGATCGCAGACCGGGCAGCCACTTGCATCCCGCCCGGACCGCCGCCGCCGGCAGGCCTCCAGTTATCACCAGTACAACGCCATAATGAATAATCGCGGGTCGCATAACAGCGCAATCGATGGCGAGGGGGTTGGGGTGAACTCGAACCTGGACGGGCCGCCTTCGTTCCTGGAGAAACCCGAGCCTGCGGCGCCTGAAGCCGCCCCGTTGGAGCGCAGCAACCTCCAGCTCTATTTGCAGGAAATCGGAAAGACCGCCCTTCTCACCATAGAGGAGGAGGTGACGCTCGCGCGGCGCATTCGGCGGGGCGACAAGGCGGCGCGGGATCACATGATCCGCGCCAACCTTCGCCTGGTCGTGAAGATCGCGATGGATTACAAGGATTTCGGGCTTCCCCTGCTCGACCTGATCAGCGAGGGGAACATCGGGCTCATCAAGGCCGTGGAGCGCTTTGACCCGCGCAAGGGCGGAAAGCTTTCCACCTACGCGGCCTGGTGGATCAAGCAATCGATCAAGCGGGCCCTGGCCAACCAATCGAAGACGATCCGGCTGCCGGTCCACCTGGTCGACAAGATTTCGCGCATGCGCAAGACGGCGCTGCTCCTTTCGGAGCGCCTGGGCCGGGAGCCCTCGAACGAGGAGCTCGCCGCCGAGCTGCAGATTCCGACGTCGAAGGTCGCCCACCTGAAGTCGGTCAGCGTCCGGCCAGCCTCGCTGGATGCGCCCGTCAGCGACGAAACCGATTCGACCACTTTCGGGGAGATTGTCGGCGATGACAATGCGGTGAGCCCGTTCGAAGGCCTGAGCGAAAAGAACATGAGCGCGGACCTGCACGCGATGGTAAATTCGCTCGACAAGCGCGAGGCGGAGATAATCCGGTTCCGTTTCGGGCTGGATGGCCGCGACGAACTGACGCTCGAGGAGGTCGGCAGGCACTTCAACGTCACGCGCGAGCGCATCCGGCAGCTCGAGCACATCGCGCTGACAAAGATGCGCAAGGCGATGAACCGGAATGAGTCGATCCGCTCGACCGACGAGATCGAGCAGGAGGAGCGCTCGCGCAAGCGGATGGATGTCATCCGCGAGTTCATAGAGGCCAAGAGCCGCCGATCAAAACTGCAAGGCTGACCGGGATCGGTTGTCCTGCGTTTGCACGCTTGCCGGGCGGGCCGGGCGAACGTGGTATGTCGGGTGCAGCCCACCCGTCATGAAACACGACGTCTTTGGCTTCGAACGGAAAATCAAGCCGTCGCCCGGGCGGGCGCGGCTTATTTCCTGTTCAAGGATAAATGGCGTTGTGTATAAAAAGGGAAACCCGACTTCGTGACTCCCCTCGCCGCGGAACTCTTCGACTACACTCTCCCGCCCGAACTGATCGCCCAGGAACCGGCCGCCCGCCGCGACCAGTCCCGCCTGCTCGTTGTGGATCGCTCCGCCCGCTCCGTGCAGCATCGCGTGTTTGCCGAATTGCCGGCGCTTTTGCGCGAGGGCGACACCCTGTTTCGCAACAACGCGACCGTCATCCCGGCCCGACTGCGGGCGCGCCGCCCGACCGGCGGCCAGGTCGAGTGCCTTCTGCTCGAACAGATTGGCGGCGGCGGGGACAGCCCAGGCGCCCCGTCCGGATCCGAGACCTGGCTTTGCCTGGTAAAACCGGGCCGCAGGCTGCCCGCCGGCTCCATCTTCCTCGGCGAGGGAAACGCCTTCAGCGGGGAGATAGCGGCGACCGGGGACGACGGCGCGGTGCGGGTCCGTTTTCAGACGCCCGGCGGCGAGCCCATGGTCGCCGTCGCCGGCCGCTTGGGCGAAATGCCGCTGCCTCCCTATATCGAGCGAAAGGACGCGTCCCATCGGGAGGAGGACCGCAGGCGCTACCAGACGGTCTACGCGGATCCGGCGCGTCCCGTCGCGGCCGCAGCCCCGACCGCAGGCCTTCATTTTACTCCCGAGCTGTTCGCGGCCCTGGAGGAGAAGGGCGTGCGCAAGTTCGACCTGACCCTGCACGTCGGCCTGGGAACGTTCCGGCCCATTTCCGCCCCCACGATCGAGGAACACCGCATGCACCGGGAGACTTACGAGCTTCCCGTCGCCGCGCAATGCGCCCTGTTTCCAGGATCGTCGAATGCGGGACCCGGGGGCCCCGCTCCGGGCAGGCGGATTGCGGTCGGAACGACGAGCGCGCGGGCGATCGAGGATTTCCTGTCTTCGCACGACGCGCCCCTGGTGGGCGCGCACATCTCCGCGACCTCCCTGTATCTGCGGCCTCCGTCCCCCTTCCGGGGCGTCGACGCCCTCATCACCAATTTCCACCAGCCCCGCTCCAGCCTCCTCTGCCTCGTCGCGGCATTCCTGGCGCCCGGCTCGACCGACGGGGTGGCCTGGCTCAGGGAGATCTACGCCGAGGCCGTCGCAAACCGCTACCGTTTCTTCAGCTACGGCGACGCGATGCTGATCACGTGATCCTCCTTGCCTGCGCCTGCGCGCGCAGGCAAAGCTCCGCGGCCTTGAAGGCATGGGACTGCGTCATCGCATTCTCGGTGCGGTTCAGGCAGTCAAGGATCAGCTGGCCGAAGAAGCGGAATCCGACCCGGCCGGCCGAGGGAAGGTGGTGCTCGCCGGATTCGTCGACGAGATACACGTGGTCGCCCGTCTTATCGCGGCCGACATCGATATACTTGCGCAGCTCGATATAGCCCTTTGTCCCCAGGATGAACATCCGCCCGTCCCCCCAGGTTCCCAAGCCCGCCGGCGTGAACCAGTCCACCCGGATGTAGTTGGTCGATCCGTTGTTCCCGAGCAGCGATGCCTCGCCGAAATCCTCGAACTCCGGCTTGTCGGGGTTCCCGTAATTCCCGACGGCCGCGTGGGTCACGGTCGCATCGGTCGCGCCCGAAAACGTGAGAAACTGCTCGAACTGGTGGCTTCCGATATCGCAGAGGATGCCGCCGTATTTCGCGCGCTCAAAGAACCAGTCGGGGCGGGAGGGTTTCCCGAGCCTGTGCGGGCCGAGGCCGAGCACCTGGATCACGCGGCCGATCGCGCCGCCGTGGACCAGGTCGGTGGCGAACATGGCCGACTCCACGTGGAGGCGCTCGCTGAAATACACCATGTACTTGCGTCCGGTCGCGGCCACGACGGCTTTCGCGCGTTCGAGCTGGTCAAAGGCGGTGAACGGAGTCTTGTCCGTGAAATAGTCCTTGCCCGCCTCCATGACCCTGCAGCCGATCGGTCCGCGGTCGCAGGGGACGGCGGCCGCGGCGACCAGCTTCACGTCGGCGTCCGACAGGATCTCGTCGAATGAGCGCGCCACCCTGACCGACGGGAACCTGGCCCGGAAACCCTCGACCTTCCGGGGATCGGGATCATAGACCCATTTCAGGCCGGCGCCGGCCTCCGTGAGGCCGTTGCACTGCCCGTAGATGTGGCCGTGCTCCAGGTACGCCACGGCCACCGAAAACTCGCCGGGGCGGACGACCGGGTTCGGCTTGCCCCGGGGGGCATAGTTCATCCCGTCCGATGCCTGGCTCATGCGACCGGCTTGCGCGCCTGGCGCGTCTTCTTCGCAAGGGCCTTCACGTCGGCGTCAACCAGCGCGCGGGCCTTCTTGTCCATGCGGTCGATGAAGAGGACTCCGTTCAGGTGATCGACCTCGTGCTGGATGCACCGCGACAGCAGGCCATTGCAGCGAAGCGTGTGCCTGTTTCCGCGCTCGTCGCTGAACTCGACGGCGATCTCATCCGGCCTCGAGACGTCCCCGCGGATCTTCGGGAACGAGAGGCATCCCTCCTCCACCACAACCTGGGGCGTCCGCGGAGCGACGGTGACCTTCGGGTTGACAAGGGCAAGGGGCATGAACAGTTCGCGCGGCGGTTTGGCCCCGTCGAGTTCCCAGATGTACTCGGACTCGCTCGCCAGCAGATCAACGACGCACAGTTGCAGCGAGCGGCCGACTTGCGGCGCCCCCAGCCCGATGCCCTCCGCTGCGTGCATCGCGGCCATCATCTGACCGGCAAGGACCTCCAGCGCAGGGTCGAACGAGGTGACTTTCTCGCCCTTGCGGCGCAAAACCGGGTCGTTATAGTGAAAAATTGACAGGGACATCGGTCAAGTGACGCAGCAACAGCGTGGATTTCGCCAACCGATCTCGCAAATCAATAGTCACAAAGCAATGAGCGAAACGTTTCCGCGTGCCAGGACCCCCGTCGGGAGCCCGGTGTTGTTGGCCGGCGGCCTGTTTGTGGCCGCCGCCGCATGGCTGCTGCCGGCCAACCTCAAGTCGGTCAGCCCGGTCCTGCTGCAGGAGGCGGGAGCAGGGACCCCCTCCCTTTCCGAGTTCGGCAGGAGCCTGGTCGATGTTGAAAAGGTCGGCCCGGCCGAGCTCGTGCTGTCGGCCGCGCGCGCCTGCAACGACCCCCGGGCGGCCGGGCTCGCCCAGGCGCTGGACCGCCAGGTGTCCCGCCAGCCGTCGTTCGCGGCGTGGGGCGGCTGGGACCCGTTCCTCGATCCCCTTTTCAACCTGCGAAAGCCGACCGGGCACGGCGCCGACACGCCCATCCTCACCTTTCTCATTCCGCAGGCCTCCCGCGATGCGATGCGCTCCTATCTCGCCACTTCCGGCTCGATGGGCGTGCAGGAGCTGCTCGCCCTGCGCGAACTCACCGCGACGGGCCGTTTCGTCCCGGCGAACCGGCCCGGCGGCCAGCCGCTGGACGCCCTGATCCTGCTCACCGGCCTCCTGTACCAGGGCGAGCATCTTTCCCCTTCCCTTCAGCGCGAACTGCGGAGCCTCGCGGAGACGGCCGCGGCGCAGCGGGACCTCGGGGACCTCGGGCCCTTCTTCCTCGATCTGCTCTCCCTCGGGCGCCGCCTCGACTGGACGCAATTGGGCGAACTCCTGCGGCGGACCGGCAGCATCCGCACGATGGGCGAATTCGCGCAGCTCTCGCGGGCCGCGCCCGGCCGCTTCAGCCAGATCTACGCGGCGGCCCTCTTCACGGACTCGGCCGACAAGGTGGCCGCCTATCTCCTGCAGTACGGCCAGGCGGGCTCGGAGGACCTCCGGACAGCCCTGTCCTACGGACAGGGCGCCGTGCAGCAGCTTTTGCTCCGCCAGGTGCCGGTCAACCGCAATGCGGGCCCGGCGATCAGCCACACGGCCGCCCTCGTCCTTGCGCATCCCCAGCTGATGCTTGCCGTGAAATACCTCGGCTATTTTGCGGGCCTTCTCCTGATCCTCAGGGGCCTCGACCGCCTGGTCGTGACACCCGCGACCGGTCCGGGCGCCCGCGCCGCGATGCCCGTCCGGGCGGGCATAGTCGCCCTGGGGCTGGCAACCCTTTTCATCGTGGCCACGGAGCCGTTTCTCCTTCGCGCCTCGGCGCCATCGCCCGACTACCAGTTCCACCTGCGGATGCCGATGCTCGCCGCTTCCGGCGCGCTGCCCGCGGCCAACACCCCTTCAAAATCCGATATTTCCAACATGAACACTTCGACACTCGTCTCGATAGCCGTCTTCGCCCTCATCCAGGTGGCGATGTACTTTGTCTGCGTCAGGAAGATCAACACGATCAGCGGGGAGGACATGCCCCCGCTTCTCAAGCTCCGCCTGATGGAAAATGAGGAGAACCTCTTCGACAGCGGCCTTTACGTCGGCATGATGGGCACCGCCGCAGCCCTTGTGCTTCAGGTGCTCGGCGTCATCGAGCCGAACCTGCTCGCCGCCTACTCCTCCAACCTCTTCGGCATCGTCTGCGTCGCCCTCGTCAAGATCAGGCATGTGCGCGCCTTCAAGCGGCGGCTCATCCTGGAGAACGAGGGCCTGGCGAACACGGTATGAACAAGACCCTGCTTCTGTTCATAGTAGACTTCCTCTTCCTGAACCTGATAGCGCTCACGCGCTGGGAGAGGGCCGAGCCCGTCCGTCCCCACGCGCCGCCAGTTCCGGCGGTGGCCGCCAACACCGCGAGCCGGGACCAGGACCTGGTCGAATCCATGCGCGATGCGCTCGCCGACGAGCAGCTGGCGAGGCAGGGACTTGAGCAAAAGCTCGCCGAGACCGGCCAGACTCTCGCTGTGCGCGAGCAAAGCCTCACGGCGATCGAGAGCGACAAGGCGAGCCTGTCCGCCTCGCTTGGGGAAACCCGGCGAAACGCCGCCGAGCTGAGCCGGCAGATGGCTGCCGCCCGCCAGGAATCGACCCTGACCAGGGATCAGCTCGCGCAGCTCCAGCGCGAACTCGCGGAAAAGGCGGCCGAGGCCGAGCGCCAGAAGCGGGCTCTCACCGATCTTCAAAAGCAGCAGGCGGACGCCCTAAAGCAGATCGAGGGGCTGACGATGGCCGTGGTTGTCGGGGAGTCGGAAAGGCAGCATCTCAAGGAACAGTCCGACCAGCTGCAGGACCAGGTGCGGAGCGAACGCGCCGAACGCATCAAGGTGCAGGCATCGACCGCGCAGCTCGCGCAAGGGGTTGGCAGGCTGGCCGAGCGTTCCGGCGAACTGACCGACGAGATTCGGTCCAACCGGCCCGTCAATGCCAACATTCTCTTCAATGACTTCCTCGCCAATCGCGTCGACACCGATTTCACCGCGAGCCGCAAAGGCCTCTTCAACGAGGTCAACCGATCCAGGCAAACGCCCACCGTCTTTGTGACGGACGGGAAGGCCGTTTACGCCCTTCTTCATATCGAGGACACGGCCTTCTCCTACTGGACCCCGAACTATGATTGGGACCGGATCGGCGTCCGATTCCACAGGCCGTCCGGCTACCGGACCAGCGCGGGCTCGCTCGACATTCTCTCGGTCGACCCCCGCGTCGTCGCCGTTCCGGTCGACGCATCCCAGGTCGCCTCCCTCGGGGTCAAGGTCTATCCGCTCGCCGCCGATCCGTTCAAGTTTCCCGACGCCGTCCTGATCAGCGGAAGCCGCGGCTATGGGGAGGTCGGATTCAAGCTCGATGCGTCGCAGCCGGGGTATGTGCGCCTGGACAACCGGTTCTTCAAGCGCCTCTTCGGCGATTTTGCGCCTTCGCGGGGCGATCTCGTCTTCAGCCACACCGGCGAATTCCTGGGCCTGATGGTCAACAACACCTACTGCGCCCTCGTCCGCGACTTCGCGACCGCGCAGACCCTTCGCACCGGGGACGACGTCGCCGCCGAAAAAACGAGCGCCGTCCTTGATTCGCTCGGCGCGCGCGTCCGCGCCATGCCGCCCGGACTGCAGTAGGCCGCCGGGTTCGGGTTTGCAGCCGGCTCCCGTGATCGCCTTTCATTGGTTCGATGGCCGCACCGCCCGACATTCTCTGGATCGTGACCACGCAATGGCGGGCGCAGGCGTGCGGCTACGCCGGCGACCCGAACGCGCGAACGCCCCGGCTGGACAGGCTCGCTGCAGGCAGCATCGATTTCACCCAGGCGGTCACACCCCATCCCTTCGGACCCTTCGCGCGGGCGGCCCTCCTGACGGGGGTTCTTTCGCCCAAAAACGGCGTCCGCGACTATTTTGATCCGCTGCCGAAGGGCGCGCGAACCCTCGCGCACACGCTCGGCGGGAGCGGATACGCGACGGCCTTCTTCGGCAAATGGCATCTTTCCAGGCGCGATCCGTCGGCCGCGATGGTCGGCGAAGCCCACGCGCGAATGATCGTGGCTCCCGAGGATCGCGGAGGCTTTGAATTTTGGGAAGGCTTCGAAAGCGGCTTCCTTCTGAACGATCCGTGGCTGCACGGCACCCGGCTCGGGCAACCGACCCGCTTCGGGGGTTACCAGGCATCCGTCCTTTGCGGGCGCTCGGCGGACTGGATTCGCTCCCAGCGCACCCGCCCCTGGTTCTGCATCGTCAGCCTGGAGGCGCCCCACCCGCCCTACGATGCCCCGGCTCCCGGCGCAGCCTTCCGCGACCCCCGCGAAATCGTCCTGCCCGGGAACGTGCCCTGCGGGGGCGACGCGGAGGTGCGCGCCCGGCGCGAACTGGCGGGCTATTACGCGCATATCGAGGCGACGGACAGGGCCGTCGGAAGCCTGATCGACGCCGCGCCGGCTTCCGCCGTCATCGTCTTCACATCGGTCCACGGCGACATGCACGGCGCCCACGGGCTTTTCCGCAAGGGCTGGCCCCACGAGGAAAGCGTGCGGGTGCCGCTCCTGGTCAGGCTTCCGTCAGGCGGGCCGTCCAGGAACGGGGTAAGGACCCGGCAGGCGGTGTCCCTGGTCGATCTCCACAAATGGACATCGGCCTGGGCCGGGCTTGAGGGCTCCGAATCGGGGTCGTGCGCCCCGAGCTTTCCCCGGGCCGAGGTCCAGTTGATTTCGATGCCATCCGCCGTCCCCTTTCCCCTCCAATGCGACCGCCCCTGGCGCGGACTTCGCACGCCGGGCCGAAAACTCATCCTCAACGAGGACGGTTCCCCCTGGCTTTTCTTCGATCTCGAATCGGACCCGCTCGAGATGAACAACCTCGCTTCGGACCCCTCGCACGCCGGGGAGATGCGGGCGCTTTCCCGGCTCCTCTGACGAGAGCGTCCGTGTCAAGCGGCGGCCGCGGTCAGCCCCCCGCCGATTCAGCCGGCTTTGCCAGGTGCCCGCACTGTCGCTTGATCGCCGCGGAGAGCTCGTCCAGCTTCACCGGCTTGGCAATGTAGTCGTCCATCCCGGCGGCGAGGCACCGGTCGCGGTCGGTCAGCAGGGCGTTTGCGGTGACAGCAATGATCTTCGGAATGCGTCCGGCGGGCAGGCGCGCGTGGATCTCGCGGCACGCCTCCAGGCCGTCCATCACCGGCATCTGAAGGTCCATCAGGACCAGGTCGTACTCATGCTTCTCTATCATTTCGACCGCCTGCGCACCATTCGCAGCCACGTCCGCGTGATAGCCCAGGCGCGCCAGGAAACCCAGCGCCACCTTCTGGTTGACGATGTTGTCCTCGGCCAGGAGCACCTTGAGCGACATTTCCGGGGCTATCTTCGGCTCCTCCGGCGGTTCGACGGGTTCCTTTCTGCGGCCCTCGGCAAACAGGCGGACCACCTCCTGGAAGAAGGCGGCGTTCTTGATCGGCTTGGAAACGGTGCCGACTGGCCGGGGATCCCTCGAAAGCAGCGGAACCCTTCCGTAGGGGACGAGCATCAGCGTCGGGCAGCGGTACCTCGTCAACTCGTCGAGTGGAGAGACGGTCGCGACGGTTGTCTGGTCCACGATCAGCATCGCCGGCCGCGGGGCGAGGCCCGCCGCCGCTCCGCCCACGGCCGCCGCGCTCGGTACGAACAGCCCTTGAACGCCCCAGCTTGAAAGCAGGGAGCGCAGGCGGGTCTGGGTCGTGACATTGCCCGAAACGCAAAGGACGGTCGCTCCCTTCAGGGGGGCGGGCGGCGGCGGAATGGCGGGCGCGTCGGCGGGCGGCGCCGCCTGTTCGGTCAAGATGGTGAAAGTGAAGACCGAGCCGACATCGACCGTGCTTTCCAGCTTTATGCTCCCGCCCATCAGCTGGCACAGCCGGTCGCAAATCGCCAGGCCGAGGCCCGTGCCTCCGTACCGACGCGTCGTGGATGAGTCGACCTGGCTGAAGGGCTTAAACAGCCTGTTCATCCGATCCGGCGCGATTCCGATCCCGGTGTCTCGAACGATGAACTCCAGGCAGATGCGCCCGGGCGCCGCCGCCGCGCCCCGCCGCACCTCGACCGAGACGGAGCCGCTCGGCGTGAATTTGACGCCGTTGTTCAAGAGATTCGAGACCACCTGCCACAGCCTCGTGGCGTCGCCCCTTATCCACGCCGGCACGTCCGGCGCGATGCTGTAGCCGATCTCCAGGTTCTTTTCATTCGCGGCCTTGGCGACAAGGTCGAGGGCCTCCTCAAGGCATGGCGCAAGGCCGAAGGGCGCGTTCTCGATTTCAAGCTTTCCGGATTCCACTTTGGAGAAATCGAGAATCTCGTTCACGATCTCGAGCAGGGCGTCGCTGGACGCGCGGATCGTGTCGATGTAGTCGCGCTGCTTGGGCACCAGCTCCGTGTCCATCATCAGGCTCGCCATGCCGATGATGCCGTTGAGCGGCGTCCGAATCTCGTGGGACATCGAGGCCAGGAACTCGCTCTTCGCGCGCGAAGCCGCATCGGCCTCCGACTTTGCGCGCCGCAGCTGATGCTCGGACTCAACGCGGGCCGTGACGTCCTGCACCGTGCCGATCAGGCGGATCGGGCGCCGCTCCGCGTCGAACGTGACGCATTTCGCCCGGGTGTAGATCCAGCGCCATTCTCCGGAACCGGACTTGACGCGGCTTTCGGTGACCACGGTCGTCTCGATGCCCTGGCGCAGCGTCTTCAACCGGGACGAGAAGCCGGCCAGGTCGTCCGGATGCAGAAGCGACTGCCACGTCTCGAGGGTCGCCGGCATCTTCGCCGGATCGTAGCCCAGCATGACCCAAAGGCCGGCGCTGTAAAAAACCCGCCCCGCGGAGACGTTCCACTCGAAGATGCCGATCTCGGTGGAATCCAGGGCGAGCCTCAGCCGCTCGTCGGAAACCTTGAGCCTCTCCTCGACGCGGCGCCGCTCCTCGTTCTCCGCCTGCAACCGCTGGTTTGAACGCTCCGCGGCGCGCCGCCCCAGCGAGGCCCCGCGGCCCAGGCTCACGCTCAGCGCAAGCAGCGCGGTAAGACTCAGGCCCGAGACCAGGGCCAGGGAGGCCATCGGGTGCAGGTCCTGCGCCAGTTCGGCCTGGGACGGCACCGCCGTCAGATAGAGGCGCCTGTCGAAAAGCGGATACACGCGGTTCACCGTGTACCGTTCGCCGGGCGCCCTGGCGGCGCCCCCCTCAAAGACGGGTTCCCCCGCGATTGAGACGGAAAAATGATAGTCGTCGCCGAGCTTCAGCTGCTCGGCCGCAATCGCGGAAAAGAAGGCATCGTAGAGAAACTCCGCCATCACGAAATCCGTTCCCTCCCCGGGCCGCGCGACCGGGGTCACCAGGACGAATCCGGGGCCCCGCCGTCCGTTGAAGCCCAGGATCTGGATGACCTCAGTTGTCGCCGAAATCGCCGTCCGCCCGTCCTTCTTTGCCTGCTCCATGGCGGCAAGCCTCGCTCCGGTCGCCGCCAGGTTGTAGGTTCCCGCCGCCGCGTTTGCAGGGAAGACCCAGCGTACCCGGCCCTCCAGGTCCAGGGATTCTATCGACACGCACCCGAGCGGGTTGGATTCGTTCATTTGCGCGGCGGCGTCCAGCTGGCGGGCCTCCAGCGACTCGGACTGCGTTTCCGCCCATTTGCGGCCGAACCGCTCAAAGGCGTTCAACTGGTGCTCGATCGACGTATCGGCGGCCTGCAGAAACTTGTCCATCGCCGCCTGGGTCCGCGTGTCGACATAGGCAATCTCGCGCTCCCTGAGCCCGATCCAAAGCGTCAAGGTCACCATGAGGGGCACGACGATGGCCGTCATGGACGCCCACGCCCCGGACCCGGTTCCCCGGTCGTCCCGCCACGCCAGCATCAGCAGGCAGAGGCCGAGGAAGAGGAGGCCCGCCGCCGTGGCCGGGGAGATCGGTGCTCCGTCGCCCCAGTCAAAGACGGTCGCCTGGCCGGCCTCATAGCCCAGGAGCGTCGAGATCGCGAAGCCGACGAGCAGCGACCCGACAGCCGCCTCGCAAAACACGCCAAAGCGCGATTTCGGCTTCAGCGCATGGAGCACGAGCGGGATGCTTCCGAGGAGAACGCACGCCGCAGTAAGCGTCGCGGTCCGGCCCGGCGCCCCGAACGCGTCCCAGAGCGGGTCGGACAGGGCCCCGGCGGTCGGCGCCCCGCCGCGGTCGAGGACGCCGAATGCGAGGGCGGGCAGCGCCCATACCGTCGGCAGAAAGGCGAGCCATTCCGCGGCGCGCCAGCCGATCAGGCGGGCCAGGACCGCAAGACCGAGGAGGGCGAACGCCGCGGCCTCGATCTGGCGCATCGGAGCGTACGCGGGCCACGGCTGCCTGAAATTCAGCCACCAGCCCGCCAGCTCGGAAAGGCCGATCACCACGAGAATTCCGGCCACCACGAACAGGACGCGCTCGAGCCACGAGGGGCGCGGCATTGTTGGCAGGGTTGGCATTACTTGCGGAACGCTGTTTTGAAACCGAAGACCTGGACTTCCAGACTTAACCCGCATGCATGCGGGTTAGATCGGCGTCGGGATGTCAGCTCCAGTAGAAACCGAGGTTTCCCGTCCCCGCAATGCGGAATATCATGGATCCTTCAGGGGAGAGGGTGTCGGCGTCGCAGGGGGCTGGTTCAGGTTTCGCAGGAAGTTTGCCGGGCCGTTGACGAACATCCAGGCCGGCTTCTCGATCTTGCCGGTGAGCCGGACCTCAAAAGCCTGCGCAACCGGGGCGAGCATGGCGTCCATGAATTGCAGCGGCAATGTCCTGCTTTCCTTGAACGGGTTGATCCGGGCCTTGAAGTCGAGATCGTGGCTGTCGATCGAGTAGCTTCCATGCGCGGTTATGGCCGAATTGGCCCCGGTCACGTTTATTTCAGGAAAGTCCAGCCGCGAGCCGTTCAGCCTGAAAGCCGCGCGCGCCGTCGTGAAGCGAAGCGCCGTGAACCGGAGCAGGTCGGACAGAAGCCCGAGCACGCGCACTTCGCCGAGCCCGGCTCCCTGCAGCTGCGCATTGCCGCTTCCCTGGAAGGTGGACGGATCGCCCATCCGCCCCTCGGCCGTCACCGTCGCATCCAGCTTCACGGCGGATTTTTCCTTCAGAATGCCGCCAACCGCCGGGGCGGCCTTCAGCGAGCGGGTCGCCGTGTAGTTTCCGACGGCAAGGATGGCGCGATCGAGCTGCGCGTCGGTCAGCGCCGCGTCGAACGAGAGTCTTCGGTCGGCGCCGCGTCCCCAGACTTTCGCCTTTCCGGTGGCCGCGCCCCCGGCGAATCCCGCCCGGATCTGGGAAATCGCCACATCGTCGTCCCTCAGGTCCACCGTGAAGGACGCGTCATCGACCGGAAAATCGTGAAAGCGGAACGCTCCCGCGCTGCGCACCCCGATATGGAAGACCTGATGGGACCCGCCGGGCGCGGCCGGCCCGTTCCAATGGCCGCTGATGTCGAGTTCGGGGGGCTGCGAGAATGCGTAGGGAGAAAGCAGGGTCGCCCCCGCGGGCCCGAACATCGGCGCGACGGCTGCCAGGTCCAGGGTCGATACAACGCTGAAATCGATGTTCTGCGACGGGGGCCCGGCGTCGAGATCGAGACGCCGCTCAAAGGTTCCCCTGGCGGCGCCCTTTCCCCGGGTCACCTCGAGCCTGATTCCATCGTTGAACTGCGGCCGGGAGAACAGCGTCAGGCGAAGCCGGTCAAAAGGGGCGCCCCGGACGATGATTCCGGGGCCGTCGACCGACAGGAATATCCGCGCCTGCCTTCCGTCCGTCCAGCAGCTGCCCAGGTCGATGCTCGCGGAGGGCGGAACCGCCGGAAACGCAAAGTTGCCGAAGAATGTCTGCCACCAGGCCCCCGCAATCCAGGGAGTGATGTCCAGGGGGCGCAGGCGGCCGTCCAAAAGAAAGCGATACCGGCGGGTCGCCATCTCCTCCTCGAAGCTTCCGCGCGCAAAGTTCTCCCCTATCCGGGCGTAGGCCTCGGGCGCGTACAGGTGGCTGCCGTCAAAACGGAATTCGCCCCGGACCTCGTCGATCACCACTCCGCGCGCGAAGACCCCCGCCGCGTCCAGCCGCCCGGCGACCTCGGCGAACTTCCAGCCCGGATCGAATCGAAGGCCGCCTTCCAGGCCCACCGGCTGCGAGAGCCTTACAAAGGAGCCCAGATCCCGCCGGATCCGGGCGCCGACAAAATCAAGCGCCTCCGGCGCCACCGCCGCCTTGAACTGCGCCCGGGCGGCCCCGCGGGCCGGATCGACAACGCCGTCCACCCAAACCGGTTCCCCCCATAAAAGCGCCTTTCCCGACACCCGCACCTGGCCGGCCCGAAGAAGGTCCGAACCCGCCGAACCCAGGGTAACGATGGCATCCTGAAAGGCCAGGCCGTCGACGACGCCGCCGGCCCCCGAAAGGTCGGCCGATTTGATCAAAATGCGCACGCCGGCTGCATTCCCCTGCTCCGGCTGCGAACCGATGTCCATTCGC